>Ga0187780_10000621_pt1 | contig 26211 bp, 21 predicted proteins | sample 1015_Q2_SP10_20__FD_132429 | JGI IMG/M metagenome (GOLD analysis project Ga0187780, IMG submission 132429) | Tropical peat soil microbial communities from peatlands in Department of Meta, Colombia - 1015_Q2_SP10_20_MG | ecosystem: Environmental > Terrestrial > Soil > Wetlands > Peat | place... | reverse complement strand
CTCAAAAAGGTCCAGATGCAAGGCGGCGGGCGATGCGAGGTACGAGGCGTACTTGGGCCGTACGTCGCAGTGCCGCGCGAGCCCGCCAACGCGGCAGATGGGCCTTTTTCAGCAGCCCGCTAGAGGGCCGCGGGCCCGGCCCCGTTCCGGCGCCGCGAGGGGGGAGCGCGGCCTGCGCTTGCTTCCCCGCCGGAGATATGGCATCTTAGCGAGGGTACGGGTTTTCCCTCCACGTCCCGGTGAGGAGCGCATCGTGCTGAAGACCCTGTTGCTGAACCCTCCCTCGTTCGAGGGGTTCGATGGCGGCGCCGGGGCGCGCTATCAGGCGCGGCGTGAAGTTCGCTCCTTCTGGTACCCCACCTGGCTGGCGCAGCCGGCCGCCCTCATCCCGGGCAGCACCCTGATCGACGCGCCGCCGGACGGGCTGACGGTGGCGGACGTCGTGGCCCGCGCCGCCGGCTTCGACCTGTGCGTGCTCCACACCAGCACCCCCTCCCTGCGGAGCGACGCGCGGGTGGCGGAAGCGCTCAAGGCGGCCCACCCCCACCTGCGCATCGGGTTCGTCGGCGCCCACGCGGCGGTGATGCCGGCGCAGACCCTGCTGGCCTCCCCCGTCATCGAGTTCGCCGCGCGACACGAGTTCGATTACACCCTGCGCGAGGTGGCCGAGGGGCGTGAATACGCCGCCATCGACGGGATCAGCTACCGCGCCGACGGGCGCATCGTCCACAACAAGGACCGGGCCCTGATCCAGGACATGGACGCCCTGCCTTTCGTGGTGGATGTCTACAAGCGGGACCTCAGGCCGGAGCACTATTTCATCGGCTACCTGCAGCATCCCTACCTCTCCCTGTACACGGGGCGTGGCTGCCCGGCCAAGTGCACCTTCTGCCTCTGGCCCCAGACCATCGGCGGCCACCAGTATCGGGCGCGGAGCCCCGAGAGCGTGTCCCTGGAGCTGGCCCGGGCCAAGGCCCTCTTCCCACAGGTCAAGGAGTTCTTTTTTGACGACGACACCTTCACGGCGGACCTGCCCCGCGCGGAGGCCATCGCCCGGCGCCTCAAGGCGCTGGGCATCACGTGGTCGTGCAACGCCAGGCCCAACGTCCCCCGCAAGACCCTGGAGGTGCTGAAAGACTCCGGCCTCCGCCTCCTGCTGGTGGGCTACGAATCGGGGAACCAGGCGATCTTGAACAACATCAAGAAGGGCACCCGGCTGGACGTGGCGCGGCGGTTCACCAGAGACTGCAAGGACCTGGGGATCGTCGTCCACGGGACGTTCATCCTCGGCCTGCCGGGGGAGACCCGGGAGACCATCCAGGAGTCCATCCGCTTCGCCTGCGAGATCGAGCCGGACACGGTCCAGGTGTCGCTGGCGGCGGCGTACCCGGGCACGGAGCTGTACGCCCAGGCCACGGCGAACGGCTGGTTCACGGCGGATTCGCTGGTGAACGCGGATGGGGTCCAGGTGGCGGCCCTGGAGTACCCCGGCCTCTCGCGCGGCGAGATCTTCGAGTCTGTGGAGGCGTTCTATCGCCGCTTCTACTTTCGCCCCCGCAAGATCTTCGCCATCCTGGGGACCATGGCGCGGGACACGGCGGTGTGCCGGCGGCGGCTCCGGGAGGGGTGGGAGTTCCTGCGCTTCATGGCGCGCCGGAAACAGGAGGCGGGGGCCGCCAAGCCCACGCCGCAGGCTGCCGCCTAGCCACCGGACCGCCGACGGCCGACCGCCGCCGGAACACTGACCGCCGACCGCCGCCGCCGGCCAGCCGTTGGCCGTCAGGGACAGAGCGACCGTCGCCCATCCGCGGTCAGCGCTCAGGAAAATGCCCGCGGTCGGCGGTCAGGGAACCCACGCGTGACGCCGCCCCGCCCCCCCCTCCTCATCCTCACGGCAGACGACTTCGGCGCCTCCCCCCGGGCCAATGCCGCCATCCTGCGGGCCCACCGCGAGGGCGTCCTCGCGGCCGCCAGCCTCATGGTCACCGGGGGGGCGGCGGCGGAGGCCGTGGCCATGGCCCAAGCCCATCCCGCGCTCCGCGTGGGCCTCCACCTGGTGCTGGTGGACGGCGCATCCGCCCTGGGGCCGGCGGGCGCGCCGCGCCTGGTGGGCCGGGAGGGCCGGTTCCCGCCGTCGCCGCTGGCGGCGGGCCTGCTTTACGGGCTCCGGCCCGGGGTACGGGATGAGCTTGCCGCGGAGATCCGGGCGCAGTTCGGACGCTTTGCCGCCACCGGTCTCCCTCTGGATCACGTGAACGGCCACCATCATCTGCACATGCACCCGGCCGTGTGGCCCTTGGTCGTGGCCGAGGCCGAGCGCTGCGGCGCGGCCGGGTTGCGGGTCACGCGGGACGACCTGCGCATGGCGCTGCGGTGGGACCGGCGGGGCGTCGCCGTGCGGGCCGCCCACGCGGCGGCCCTGGCGTGGTTGGCCCGGCGCTGCCGTCGGGGCCCGGCCGGGCGCCGGCTGCGCCGGGTGGACCGGGTCTACGGGGTGCTGCAGGTGGGGGAGATGACCGAGGCCTACCTGCTGTGGCTCCTGGAGGCCATCCCGCCGGCCGACGCGGAGATCCTCTTCCATCCGGGGGCCGAGCGGGGGGCCATGCGGGACGGCGGGCCCGACCTGGAGACGCAGGCCCTCGCCAGCCCCGCGGTGCGCGCCGCCATCGCCGCCCGCGGCTTCCGCACCGGCGGCTACTCGGACCTAGCAGGCTGCTGAAAAAGGCCCATCTGCCGCGTTGGCGCGCTCGCGCGCTCGCTGCGGCGTACATCCCAGTACGCCTCGCTCGGCGCATCGCGCGCCGCCTTGCATCTGGACCTTTTTGAGCAGCCTGGGCGAAAAGAGGCTTTTCCGCCTCCTGCTGGAAGCGGGGTAGGGTGTGAGCGTGCGCGGCGGCATAATGAAACGCCCGGCGATCCGTGGCGGGGGGTGGGGGGCGAGAAGGGGCGCTGCCGTCGTCAGCGGCTGGCCACCAGGTGCGCGACGCGCTCCCGCAGGTCCTGGGGGAACCAGGGGGGCGAGCCGGCGGCGGCGTTCTCGGTCATCCGGCCGGGGCGCGAGGTGGCCGGGATCACCACGTGCACCCGGGTGTCGCTGAGGATCCACTTCAGCAGGACCTGGGCCCAGGTGGTGGCGCCGTAGGCCTCGAAGGGCTTCAGCTCGGCCGGGCGCGGGGCGCGCCGCGTCAGGTCTCCCTGCTCGAAGGGCATCATGGCCACCACGCCCAGGTCCAGGGAGTGCGCCAGGGGAAGGATGCCCCCTTCGGCCCCGCGCGTGAGGGCGCTGTAGGGGATCTGGATGCCATCGATCCTCCCGGTTTCCATGAGGCGCCGAAGGGCCGGGAAGGCCGCGAGGCTGTAGTGGGTGGCGCCGATGGCCCGCACGGCCCCCGCCGCCTTGAGCTCCTCCAGCACCGGCAGGTGCGTCTCCCAGGCCTGGAGGTTGTGGACCTGATAGAAGTCCACCCGGCCGCCGAACCATCCCAGGGCCCGGCGGATCTGTTCCCGCCCCCCGCGCCGGCCGCCGGCCCAGACCTTGGTGGCCACCAGGGCGAGGTCCCGCCGGCCCTCCAAGGCGGCGCCCAGCACGCGTTCTGCCTCGCCGTACATGGGCGAGGAGTCGAAGAAGTTGGCGCCGGCGGCCAGCGCCTCGTCCACGATCCGTCGGCGCACGGCCTCGGCCTCCCGGCCCCGCACGTCGAAGGTGCGCCACGTCCCCATCCCCACGGCCGGGACCTCGAGGGCGGTCCTCCCGAAGCGCCGTCGCTCCACGGTCAGGCTCCCTCTTCCGGAGCGGCGGGACCTGCGCGCCGGCCGGTGGGGAGGCCGCGGCAGCTCATGATCGTTCCGGGACGGAAGGGGGGTGGAGGGGCGTCAGGACGCCGCCGCGCCCCATGCGGTAGCGGAGGCCGCGCCACGTGATGGTGTTGCCGGCGAAGGCCAGCGCCCACAGCGCAACGCTGAGGGCATCGGCCAAGGGCAGCAGCCAGAGGCCGCGCACCGGGTCGGCGACCCGGAGGACCTTCGCGCTCACGGTTACCGCCACGGCGTGGCGCAGGGCGATGGTGGCGAGCAGGAGGCCCAGCCCCAGGGGCGTCGGCCCCTCGGCCAGGAGAAAGAGCAGGCTCAGGAAGACCCCGTGCCGGATGAAGGAGGCTAAGTACCCCGCCGGCCGGCAGGACCGCATGGTGCGCGCCCAGCGCACCTGGCGCGCGAAGAAATCGCGGAAGGGGATCTGCCCCAGCACGCAATCCACCATGGCATCGGCCAGGGCCACGGTGTAGCCGGCCGCCACGGCCCGCCGCCCGATCTGATAGTCGTCCGCGAGGACGTGGGTGAAGGCGGCGAAGCCGCCCAACTCGTCCAGCACCTTCCGGCGCATGGCCAGCGTGGCCCCCAGGGCGAAGGTCATGCCCTCCAGCAGGTAGGCGACCAGGACGCTGGGTACGAAAAGGGTGTGGATGATCAGACGTTCCAGGTGGGCGGCCAGGCCTGCCGGCGCCACGCCACGGTACAGCGCAGTGACCAGGCCCACCTCGGGGTCAGCGAAGGGGGCGGCCACTCGGCGCAGGTAGTCCGGGGCCACCCGGGTGTCGCTGTCGCTGATGACGAGGATCTCGTGGCGCGCCCGCGCGGCCATCTGGTGGAGGCTGCTCACCTTGCCGTTGGGGCCCAGCGGCTCCGGACAGAGGACGAGGTGCGCGTCCGCATCCGGGTGCTCGGCCAGGACCTGGCGCACCACGCCCAGCGCGGGGTCCTGCGGGTCGGCCGCCCCGAAGAGGATTTGGTAGGCGGGATAATCCTGCCGGCAGAAGCTGCGGAGGTTCCCCAGCAGGTCCGGGTCCAGCCCCTTGATCGGCTTCAGGATCGTGATGGGGGGTGTGTAGCCCACGTCCCGGTGGCCGGGGTGACGGGCCAGGCGCGCCATGGCCACCAGGGCCGCCGCGCCGTAGGCAAGCGCCAGCCCGATCAGCACCAGGAGCACCTGTCCGAGCATGCGGGAATCCCCCTCCCAAGGGTCCGCAGAGTATCGCAAGGGGGCCGGGGCCCGCAAGGCCGCGCGGCCGCGGGGCCAGGCGGGGCCCTCCTGCGACACCCCCTCGCCCACTCGGCCCTTGACGGGCTGGCAGCAGGTTGGTTATTTTACCATCGTTATGCAGAGGGATGTGTCATCCCACGCCGTGCGCCCAGCACTCCTCCGCGCGGCCATCCTCCTCTCGGCCGCGGCCCTCACCGCGGCCACGCCGGCCCCCCTCGCCCAGGACATGCGGGAATCGAGCTTCACCACGGCCGCGGCAGAGGTGGCCCAAAAGGTGGCCGAGGCGTTCCCCAAGCTGGAGGGCCTCGTGATCCGGGTGGACGGGGACCTGCTGTATCTGGACCTGGGGGAGGGCCAGCGGGCGTTTCCGGGCATGGAGCTGAGCGTCTCCCGGCCGGGGCAAGAGTTCCGCAACCCCTACACGGGCAAGGTCCTGGGGGTGCTGGACCGGGAAATCGCCTCGGCCCGCATCGTGGAGGTGCGGGACAAGTACTCGGTCGCCCGCGTGGTCTCGCGCCATGGCGATCTGGCCGTGCAGGAGCAGGATAAGGTCCGTATGACCGGCGCCCGGCTCACCGTGGTCCTCCCGGTGGTGGACACGGGCCAGGTCCGCACCGTGAACGCCCGCGCGCTCACTCGCGAGATCCAGACGGCCCTGGGGAAGACCGGCCGCTTCGAAGTCCTTGACGACCGGCGCCTGCGCTCGGCCGGCTTCCCGGCCAAGCCCGCGGAACTCGCCGCCCCGGACACGGTAAAGGGACTGGGGGCCCGGCTGCACGCCTCGGCGCTCCTGATGGGGCGGGTGGTGCCGGCGGAGCAGGCCCTGCGCATCGAGATGGAGGTGCTTTCCACGGCCACCGCGCGCCCCATGACCCTGGCTTCGGCGGACATCCGCTCACGCGATCCCCGCATGGCCGTCGCCCTGGGCCAAAAGGGCCCGGGAGGGACGCTCGTGACCACCACCGAATTTGTGGTCCGGGACGCGGGGCCGGCGGTGGTGGCCAACCTCATGCGGGGCCCCGAGTTCGAGAACGAGATGCGGGGCCTGGCCGCCGGCAACGTGTTCGGGGACGGGCGCCGCACGTTGGTCACCACGGACGGCCGCCGCATCCTGGCCATGGCGTTCGACGGGACGCGGTACCAGCGAGTTTGGGAGGGGCGCATCCCGCCGCCGGGCAACGCCTTCGCCGTGGACGTGGCCGACGTGAACGGCGATGGGCGCGCCGAGATCTTTGTCACCAGCTACGGCGGGGGCCGGCTCTCGTCCTATGTCCTGGAGTTCGACGGGAGGGAGATGCGCCGCGTCTGGGACGACGTCCCGCTCTTCTTCCGGTCTGTTCCCGCAGCCAACGGGCGGGGGGCCCGGGTGTACGCGCAGCGCGCCGCGCTCGGGGGCGCCTTCGAGGGCCCCGTGCGCCCCATCCTGTGGCAGGATGGTCACTACGTGGAGGGTCCGCCCCTGGAACTGCCCGCCGGCGTGAACCTGTACCGCTTCACCCCGGCAGAGGGGCTGGCGGAGGAGGGTTCCTCCATCCTGGCGTACGACCCGAAGAGCTTCCTGGAGGTCGTGGACGCGTCCGGAAAGGTGCGCTATCGCAGCAAGGAGCCCTTCGGGGGCGCCGAGATCGCCCTGGAGGTGCGGCCCGGCCCCGGCCTGCCCGGGGGGTTCTTCACCAACCCCCGCGTGTACCTGGGCGCCCGCATCGTCCCCCGCGAAGGACGGGCCCAGTTCCTGGTTCCCAAGAACTTCCTGACCACCAACTGGTTCCTCAGCGGTTTCGGAATCTACGACCGGAGCAAGCTCTACGGCCTCCGCTGGGATGGGGGAAGCCTGCAGACGGCCTGGGAGACCAAGGAGGTGGACGGGTACATCGCCGACTACGCCGTGGCCCCCACCGGGGAGGAGGGGACGTGGGAGGCGACCCTCCTGCTCACGCGGCCGGCCCTCTGGGGCGAAGGTGCCAGCCGCCTGATCACGATGCTCTTCAAGGATCCCCCCTCGACGCCGCGCGACGCGGCGGCCGCACGATAGGCCGCGGAACCCCAGGTGACCCTGCCCGCGTCCCGGCGCCGCGTTGTTGCGGTGCCCTCCCTCGTGTGTTACCGTCCCGCGCCATGAGCCTCCGTTTCGAAGGCGAGGGCGGCACACGCCGCCGGACGGCGGCGGTGGCCGCCCTGGGTCTGGCCGCCACGGTCCTGATCCTTCCTGCCGATGGCTGGCTGGTCTCGGTGCTTGCCTCGATGCGGACGGAGGCGGGCCGCCGGGTGATGCTGGTGCTCACTCAGTTGGGGCACGGCGGGATGGATTTCGGCCTGGCGGCCGTGGTGGTCCTGGCAGGCTGGGCCCTGGGACGGTCGCACCTGGTGCAGGCCGGCCTGCGCGCCGCCGTGGCGGTGGCAGCGGCGGGGATCGCGGTGCAGGTGATCAAGCACCTGGCCTGCCGGGCTCGGCCAAATGTCGCCGGGGCCGGTACGTTTTTTCACGACGTCCCTTGCTTCTGGGGCCTGTGGGGGCTCTACTCCTTTCCTTCGGGCCATGCGGCGACGGCCGCCGCCCTCGCCGCCGCCCTTGGCCTGGGGGTGCGGGCGCTGCGCCTCCCACTGGCCGCGGGGGTGGTCGTGGTGATGGTTTCCCGGGTCTACCTGGAATGGCACTTCCCTTCGGATGTGTTGGCCGGCGCCACGCTCGGAGCGATCGCGGGGATCCTGGCGGCGCCGCCGGCCGGCCCTGAGGGGCCCCCGCGCGCCCACTGACCGATCCTCGTGCCGCGCATTCCCCGGCCCGCATGGCTCTCCCTGCTGGGCATCCTCCTGCTGGCGGCCTTGCTCTTCTTCACCCATCTGGGCGCCGTGGGCTTGTTCGATGCGGACGAGCCCGCCTACGCCGTTGCCGCCCTCGAGATGCGAGAGACGGGCGACTGGGTGACGCCCACCTTCAACGGCCAGCCCCGGTTCGACAAACCGGTCCTGTTCTACTATCTGATCGCCCTGGCCTATGCCGTCTTCGGTGTGAACGAGTTCGCCGTCCGGTGCTGGTCCGCCGTGGCCGGCCTCCTGCTGGCCGGGCTCATCTGGGATCTGGGCCGCCGGCGCATGGCTTCCCGGGGGGGGACGGCGGCGCTGCTTTTCCTCACGAACCCGCTCACGTGGCTGTTGGGAAGGGCCGGCGTGACGGACATGCTCCTGGCCCTGTGCCTGACGAGTTGCCTGGCGTGCGTCTATGCGGTCCTCACGGCGGAGGGGGAGGGTGGCCGCCGGCGCGCCTGGCTGGGCGCGGCGGCATCCTCCGCATTGGCGGTGCTGATCAAGGGTCCCGTCGGGCTCGTGCTCCCCGTGTTGATCCTGTTGATCTATGGGGCCTTCGCCGGACGGCTCCGCCGAGCCCTGCGGGGGCCCGGGGTCCTTCCGGCCACGGGCCTCTTCCTGGCGGCCGTCCTGCCCTGGTACCTCTTGGTCCTGCAGGCCAATGGCTGGGCCTTCGTGGATGCTTTCATCATCAAGCACCATCTCGTCCGGTACGCCGGCGAGGTCTCGGGGCACGGGGCGCCGGTCTGGTTCTACGTGCCGGCGGTGCTGGTGGGCTTCTTCCCCTGGAGCGCCTTCCTGCCCGGCGCTCTGGTGCGCGCGGTGCGGCGGCGGCGTGAGGCAGGGGGAGAGTGGCTGTGGTACTGCGCCGTGTGGTTCGGCGTGACGTTCCTCTTCTTCAGCGGCGCCCACACGAAGCTCCCCAGCTACCTCCTCCCGGCCTTCCCGCCCATGGCCTTCCTGGTGGCCGGGTGGTTGGAGGACGGCGCGGCCCCCCGCCGGGCCTGGCGCTGGGGGGCCGCCATCCTGGGCGCCATGGGCCTGGCCCTGGCCGCGGGGTCCGCCGCCGTCCCCTGGATCCTCCGGGCGGCCGCCCCCCGGGTGCCCGTCCTCGCCGCGGCGCCCTACACCGGCTGGGTGCACGGGCTTCTGGCCGTGTTGTTCGCCGCCGGGACGGCGACCGGGGCGGTCGCGGCATGGGGCGCCCGCCGGCGCGTGGCCGTGGGGGCGCTGGCGGGCATGATGCTCCTCCTGGCCGCCGCCCTGGTGCAATGGGTCGTGCCGCTGGCGCACGCGGTCCTGCAGGGCCCCCTGGAGACCCTGGTGCTCGCCATGCGGGAGCGCCTGCGCCCGGGCGATACGGTGGTGGTGTATGGTTTCAACGCCCCCAGCGTCGTGTTCTACGCCGGGCGGCGCGTGGTGAAGGTGGAGCGGGGGGACCGCGAGGGGCTGCGCCGCGAGTTGAGTCCGCCCCGCCGGGCCTTCGCCCTGGTGCGGATACAGGACCGTGGGGATCTCGCGGGTTTGCCCGGCGTTTTCCCCCTGGCACAAGGCGGGGAATATAGCGTATACTTAGGAGGTTTGTCCCCGTGACACGACGGAGTGGGGTACGCCGTGGACGCTCAGGCCATCCAGAAGATCGTGTTCGCGCCGGTGGCCGCCAAACTGGACGCGCTGGAGGCGCACCTGCGGAGCGATCTGGAGCCCCGCGGCGATCTGATCGGTACCGTCGGCAATTATGTCCTGGGGAGCGGGGGCAAGCGGGTGCGGCCCGCCCTGCTGCTGCTCTGCGCCAACGCCTGCGGGTATGGCGACGGCGCGGCCGCCGCAGATTCAGGGAGCCCGGCCCCCCGCGATGTCATCCTGGCGGCGGTGGCCGAGTGGATGCACGTGGCGACCCTGATGCACGATGATGTCATCGACGGCGCCGACAAGCGGCGCGGCCGCCCCTCGGCCAACGCCACGTGGGGGGCCAACGTCTCGGTCCTGGTGGGCGATTACCTCTACGCCCGGTCCATCCAGGTCCTCGTGGGCGATGGGGACCCGGCCATCCTGGACACCTTCGCCGAGGCCACGGTGCGCATGGCCGAGGCCCAGGTCCTGGAGCACGAACTCAAGGGGAAGCTGGACGTCTCGCTGGACGACTACCTGCGGATCATCGCCGGGAAGACGGCGGCGCTGATCGCCGCCTCCTGCCGCGCCGGGGCGCTGGTGGCCGGCGCCCCCCCCGAGGCCGTGGCGGCCATCACGGCCTTCGGCCGCAGCCTGGGCATCGGGTTTCAGCTGGTGGATGACGCCCTGGACTACGTGGCGCGCGAGGAACGTCTGGGCAAGCCGGTGGGGAGCGATTTCCGCGCGGGGAAGATCACCTATCCCCTCATCCACTGCTGGCGTGAGGCCTCCGAGGGGGACCGACGTACCCTGCGGGCCCTGGCGGCCCGGACCGAGCTGGACGCGGCGGACGTGGACGAGGTCCGCCGCATGGTGGAACGGTACGGGGCCGTGCGGGCCACCATGGACGTGGTGGACGGGTATCTGGGGCGGGCCAAGGGTCTCCTGGCGGCGGTGGAGGACACCCCGGCCCGGCACGCGCTGGGGTTCATGATCGACTTCGTGCGCCAGCGGGACTGGTGAACGACCCCTCCCGCCTCGCGTGACCGGCATGGAACGCCTTCGCAACTTCTGCATCATCGCTCACATCGATCACGGGAAGTCCACGCTGGCCGACCGGCTGCTGGAGCACACCGGGGCCATCGCCCCCCGGCAGATGGAGGACCAGGTACTGGACCAGATGGACCTGGAACGGGAGCGGGGCATCACCATCAAGGCCAAGGCGGTGCGCCTGGCCTATCGGGCCCGGGACGGGGCGGACTACGTCCTCAACCTCATCGACACGCCGGGCCACGTGGATTTCAGCTCGGAAGTCTCCCGCAGCCTCTCGGCCTGCGAGGGCGCCCTCGTGGTGGTGGACGCCTCCCAGGGGGTGGAGGCCCAGACCCTGGCCAACACCCACCTGGCCAGCCAGCACAAGCTGGTCCTGATCCCGGTCATCAACAAGATCGACCTGCCCAACGCCGACGTGCCGAAGGTCCTCCAGCAGGTGGAAGAACTCCTGTTCCTGGACCGGGGCGAGGCCATCCCGGCCAGCGCCAAACAGGGCATCGGCACCGAGGAGGTCCTGGAGGCGGTGGTGCAGCGCATCCCGCCGCCGCAGGGCGCCCCGAACGGTCCCCTGCGGGCCCTGGTGGTGGACTCGTGGTTCGACCCGTACGTGGGGGTGATCGTCTCCGTCCGCGTGGTGGACGGGGCGGTGCGCCCCGGCAGCCGGATCCTCTTCTGCTCCTCGGGAGCGGTCTTCGAGGTCAGCCAGGTGGGGGTCTTCACGCCCAGGATGCGCAAGGCGGAGTCGCTGGAGGCCGGCGAGGTGGGCTACATCGTCGCCGGCATCAGGGACGTGGCCCAAAGCCAGGTGGGGGACACCATCACCGAGGCCGACCGGCCGGCGGCCCACCCCCTGCCCGGGTTCCAGAAGGTCCGCCCCATGGTGTTCGCCGGTCTCTACCCCACCGACACCAGCGGCTACCTCGCCCTCAAGGAGGCGCTGGGCAAGCTCCGCCTCAACGACGGGTCCGTCAGCTTCGAGCCCGAGACCTCCGTGGCCCTGGGCTTCGGCTTCCGCTGCGGCTTCCTGGGACTGCTCCACATGGAGATCATCCAGGAACGCCTGGAGCGGGAGTTCGGCACGAGCCTGCTCACCACCGTCCCCACCGTGGTGTACCGGGTGACCCGGAGCGACGGGGCCGTGGTGGAGGTGGACAACCCGGCCACCTTGCCGCCGCCCCAGCAGCGGGTCCGGATCGAGGAGCCGTACGTCCGGGCCTCCATCCTCACGCCACAGGAATATCTGGGCGGCCTGCTGCAACTCTGCCAGGAGAAGCGCGGGGTGCAACAGGGGATGGAGTATCTGCCCGACGGGCGGGTGATCCTGACCTACGAGCTCCCCCTCAACGAGATCGTGCTGGACTTCTACGACCGCCTGAAATCCCTGAGCCGGGGGTACGCCTCCCTGGACTACGACTTCCTGGAGTATCGCGAGGGGGATCTGATCAAGCTGGACATCCTGGTGAACGGCGAACCGGTGGACGCCCTGTCGTTCATCGTGCACCGGGACCAGGCGTACCCCCGGGGGCGGGGCCTGGTGGAGAAGATGCGCGAGCTCATCCCCCGGCAGCTCTTCGAGGTGGTGATCCAGGCGGCCATCGGCGGGAAGGTGATCGCGCGGGAGAGCGTGGCGCCGCTCCGGAAGAACGTCACGGCCAAGTGTTACGGCGGCGACGTGACGCGCAAGCGGAAGCTCCTGGAGAAGCAGAAGGAAGGGAAACGGCGCATGAAGCAGGTGGGTCGGGTGGAGATCCCCCAGGAGGCCTTCATGGCCCTGCTGCAGGTGCAGCAGGACTAGCAGGCTGCTGAAAAAGGCCCAGCTCTCCATTGCGGAATGCGGATTGCGGAATGCGGAATCCGCGCCCCGCGTTGCATCTGGTCCTTTTTGAGCAGCCTGCGGAAGAGCAGGTTTTTCAGCCGCCCGTTAGGGTGCCGTCGGCCGGCGGCGGGCCGGATGCGGCGCAGCGAACACGCATGAGCAGAAACAGGGGTTCAGGGATGCGACGATCGGCGAAGGATCTGAAGGACGTTCCCACGACGGAGGAGCGGCAGGCCGGAGAGGCCGGGACCGAGCAGCGGCGGGACCGCAACGGCCGCACCGCCGCCCCGGCCCGGCAGAAATCCTTCGCCCGGGAGCTCGTGGAGACCATCGTCCTGGCCCTGGTCCTGGCCATGATCATCAAGACCTTCGTCATCCAGGCCTTCAAGATTCCCTCCGGGTCCATGCTGAACACCCTCCAGATCGGAGACCACATCCTGGTGAACAAATTTATCTACCGGTTCACCGATCCGGTGCGGGGCGACATCATCGTGTTCCTCTACCCGGAAGACGAGAGCCGGGATTTCATCAAACGGATCATCGGTCTCCCCGGGGACGCGCTGGAGATCCGCGACCGGGTGGTCTACATCAACGGAAAGCCGCTGAAGGAGCCGTACACCATCTTCCAGGGGGCCGGCGGTTTTGGTAACCCGCACACCCCGTTCGAGAACTTTCCCCTCACCCACGTGCCCGAGGGCAAGTACTTCATGATGGGGGACAACCGCGACTCCAGCATGGACAGCCGGGCCTGGGGTTTCCTGGACCGGTCGAAGATCCGGGGCAAGGCGCTGATCATCTACTGGTCCTGGCGGCCGGACCCCAACGCCCCCGAGCTGGCCAGCTGCAGCCTATCCGACCCCGTGTCCTGCGTGGTGCTCCCCTGGTCGCTGCTGAAGCTGTGGGGCTACAACCTCGTCCACCTGGCGGATCGGGTTCGCTGGGATCGTATCGGCTCCCTGGTGCGATGAGGCCGTTGGGGCTCTACCTCCACATCCCCTTCTGCGTGGCCCGCTGCGGCTACTGCGACTTCAACACCTACCTGCACGACCCCGCGCTGGCCCGCACGTATGTGGATGCCCTCTGCGGAGAGATCGCCGCGTGGGGGGGGCGCCCGGAGGTCCGGGGCCGCCCGGCGGCCACGGTGTTCTTGGGGGGCGGCACCCCATCCCTGCTGGCCCCCGAGCAGGTGGAGCGGGTCCTGGGCGCCGCCCGCGCGGCGTTCCCCCCGGCCCCCGGCGCCGAGGTGACCCTGGAGGCCAATCCGGGCACCGTGGACCGCGCCGCGTTGGCCGGCTTCCGCGCCGCCGGCGTCAACCGCCTGAGCCTCGGGGTGCAGGCCTTCCAGGATCGGCTCCTGCGCGTCGCCGGCCGGGACCACACGGCGGCGCAGGCGCGGCGGGCCGTGGCGGGTGCGCGCGCCGCCGGCTTCGCCAATCTGAGCCTCGACCTGATCTTCGCCCTCCCGGGGCAGACGCTGGACGACTGGGAGGCCACCCTGGCGGAGGCCGTGGCGCTGGCCCCCGAGCACCTTTCGGCCTACGGCCTCACCTACGAGGAGGGCACGCCCTTCCACCGGGACCGCCGGGCGGGGCGCCTCACCCCGGTGGACGAGGAGACCGAGGCGGCCATGTTCGATCTGGCCGTGGCCCACCTCGCGGCCGCCGGCTATGAGCGGTACGAGATCTCCAACTTCGCCCGGCCCGGCTTCCGATCCGCCCACAACCAAATCTACTGGCGCTGCGAGGACTACCTCGGCTTCGGGGCGGGGGCCCACTCCTGCCTCGAGGGGCGCCGCACCTTCAACCGGCGCCTGCCGCAGGAGTACATCGCCGCCGTCCGGCGGGAGGGGACGGCGCAGGCCGGCGGGGAAGACCTCACGCCGCGCCAGCGGCTGGGCGAGGCCATGGTCCTGGGGCTGCGCCTGCGCGAAGGCGTGGACCTGGAGGCCTTGACGGCCCGCTTCGCCCCGTGGGGCCTCGCGCCCGACGCGGCGACGTTGGAGCGGCTCGACGGCGCCGGATTGGTGGAGCGGGTCGGGCCGCACCTCCGCCTCACCGAGCGCGGCGTCCGCCTCGCCAACGAGGTGTTCGTTGCCCTCGTCTAGCAGGCTGCTGGACCGTTGACCGCGAACCGCCGACCGCCGCCGGAGGGGCCTCGGGCGGCCCGTATTGACGGGGCGCCGACGGCGGTCCGCTGTCAACGGTCGGCGATCCGGGGTCGTTGTGAGGCCTTGACATGGCCGGGACGCCCGGCTAAAGTCTGGCAGGTCCTGGCACTCGCGTGTTCCGAGTGCTAATTGGTTGATTGTAGGGGGCGAAAAGCCATGGACGCGACCGTCTTGAATCCCCGCGAGCGGGAGGTCCTCAAGGCGATCATCCAGGATCACATCCTCACCGCGGAACCCATCGGGTCGCGCACGATCTCGCGGCGGCACGCCTTGCACCTGAGCCCCGCCAGCATCCGGAACATCATGGCCGACCTGGAGGACCTGGGGTTCCTGGCCCAGCCGCACACCTCGGCCGGTCGGGTGCCGACCGACCGGGGATACCGGGTCTACGTGGACAGCCTCATGGAACCGGAGGACCCCAGCCCCCAGGAGGCCCAGCGGCTCCAGGAACGAGTGGAGACTGTCCGGGGCGAGGCCGAGGAACTGCTGCGCGAGACGGGCCGGATCCTCTCGGCCCTCACCAATTACACGTGCGTCGTCATGGCGCCGCGCCTGGAGCAGAACAACTTCCGCCGCATCGAGTTCGTGGACCTGGGGCGGGACCGGCTGCTCGTCGTGTTCGTGTCCGCTTCGGGCCTGGTGCTGCAGAAGGTGGTGACGCTGGACGAACCCATCGGCGGGGACGAGCTGGAGCGGATCGCCCGCTACCTGGACCAGGTCCTGGAGGGGAAGACGCTGGCCGAGGTGCGCGCCTTCGTGGTGGCCCGCATGGCCGAAGAGAAGACCACCTACGATCGCCTGCTGGCCCGCGCCCTCAGCCTGGCCCAGAAGGCCCTGGAGGACGATGAGGTCGAGGTGTTCGTGGACGGGGCCGCCCACATCACCCGTCAGCCCGAATTCGCCGATGTGGAGAAGATGCGGGCCATCTTCGCCGCCTTCGAGGAGAAATCCAAGCTGGTGAAGATCCTGGACGCGTGCCTGCGCAACGTGGACGTGACGGTGATCATCGGGAACGAGGTGCCGGTGCCCGACCTGGCCGGCCTCAGCCTGATCGTCTCTCCCTATCGCGCCGGGGGCGCCGTGGTGGGGGCGGTAGGCCTGGTGGGCCCCACCCGCATGCCCTACGCCCGGATGGTGCCCCTCGTGGGGTACACCGCCGGGCTGGTGAGCCGCGTCCTCGCGGAGGACTAACGGGCCGCCGAAAAAGGCCCAGCGTCTTTCCCCGCTGCGGACGGAACGGCAGCGGGTGAGGCGTTGGGGCGCTCATACATCGCTCCCCGTTGCCTCGGCGGCAGCGGGTGGGCTACGACGTACGAGCCAGGTACGCCTCGCGCCTGCCGTCGCGCGGCGCCTAGCCTCTGGACCTTTTTGGGCAGCCCCGGGAAAGCAACCTCTTTCAGCAACCTGCTCGGCGTCCCGTCGGCGCACCCAAGGCTGACCAACGAACGATGACGCACGACAACGCGACCGCTAACGATTTGCCCACGGAGGTGTCCGAGGCGCCCTCGCAGGGGGAGGCCGCCGGCCCCGTGGAGGGCCCCGGCGGCTTCCGGACCCCGGAGGCCATCCAGGCCGAAAAGGACCAGGAGATCGGCGTCCTGAAGGACCGGCTCCTGCGCCTCCAGGCCGAGTTCGAGAACTTCAAGAAACGCCAGGCGCGGGAGCGCGCCGAGTTCCTGAAGTACGCCCACGAAGGCCTCCTGCGCGAGTTCCTCCCCATCCTCGACAACCTGGAACGCGCCGTGGCCTCCGCCACCGATGACGCGCAGCCCGCCGCCATCCGGACCGGCGTGGAGATGATCGTCCGGCTCTTCCGGACCACGCTGGAGAAGGCCGGCGTCACGCCGGTGGAGTGCCTGGGCAAGCCCTTCGACCCCAACCGGATGCAGGCGGTCCTCCAGGTGGAGGCGCCGGGGGGGACGGACGGTCAGGTGCTGGAAGTCGTCCAACAAGGCTACCTGCTGGAGGGGCGCGTGCTCCGTCCGGCCATGGTGAAGGTCTCCCGGTCTTCCCGCCCCGCCGAATCGCGAGATGCCGGTGAACCAGAAGCGTGATTACTACGAGGTGCTCGGGGTCTCCCGCGAGGCCACCCAGGACGAGCTCAAGAAGGCCTACCGCCGCCTGGCCCACCAGTTCCACCCCGACAAGCAGTCCGGGGACAAGGATGCCGAGGAGCGCTTCAAGGAGATCGGAGAGGCCTACGAGGTCCTGAGCAACCCCGAGAAGCGGGGATCGTACGACCGGTACGGCCCGGGCGGCCCGCGGGGCGGCCTGGAAGGCTTCGGGGGCATGGAGGGCTTCGGCAGCGTCTTCGACGACCTGTTCGAGGGGTTCTTCGGGGGCGGCGGGCGCGGCCGCCGCCGGGCAGCCGCCTACCGGGGCGCCGACCTTCGCTACAACCTGGAGATCGCGTTCGCGGAGGCCGTGGAGGGGGGCCAGCGAGACATCGTCATCCCGCGCCTGGAGACCTGCGCCCCCTGCAAGGGCACGGGGGCCAAGCCGGGCACCCATCCCACCACGTGCCGCGCCTGCCGGGGCTCCGGGCAGGTGCGTTACTCGCAGGGATTTCTTACCATCAGTCAGCCGTGCGGCCGCTGCGGCGGCGAGGGGCGCGTGTTGGAGTCCCCCTGCGCCACCTGCCGGGGCCAGGGGCAGGTCAGGGCGGAGCGCACCATCTCGGTGAAGATCCCGGCCGGGGTGGAGACCGGCACGCGGCTCAAACTGTCCGGGGAAGGGGAATCCGGCATCCGGGGCGGACCGCCCGGGGACCTGTACGTGGTCCTCACCGTCCAGGAACATCCCCTCTTCGCCCGCCAGGCCGACGACCTCCTCTGCGAAATCCCCATCAGTTTCGTCCAGGCGGCCCTGGGCGCCGAGTTGGAGATCCCCACCCTGACGGGGCGCGCCAAGGTCAAGATCCCGCCCGGCACACAGTCCGGCACGGAGTTCCGCCTCCGCGGCAAGGGCGTGCCCAACGTCCGCGGCTACGGCCGTGGCGATCTGGTGGCCCGGGTCCTGGTGGAGGTGCCTACGCGCCTCACCGGCAAGCAGCGCGAGATCCTCGAGGAATACGGCCGCCTGGAAAACGGTGAGGGGCATCCGCTGGCCAGCCGCTTCTGGGAGAAGGTGAAGGGCCTCTTCGGCTAGCCTCCCGAGTTTAGAACTCTCCGGACCGATCGTTTCCGTGCCCCGGGTCTGACCCGAGACGCGTCCGTTGCCATGGTCGGTTGCGCCTTGCCTTCGGCGTGCCGTCGGGCACGGGCACGGATCGTGAAGGGTTTCTCTGTCTCAGGACCCTAGCGATAGGCGCAGGCTGGAGCCCCCCATCAAACATCCTCTCCGCGCGACCCACGCCGCCCCGCGCCCCGTGCGTTCCTTCTGCGCCCTCCGCCTCCGCGTCCCGCCCGCCGCCGCCGGGGCCGTGGCCAACTTCCTGCTGGAGCAGGGGGCACCCGGACTCGTGGAGGAGACCCCCCGGGGCGCCCGCGCCGTCGCCCTCACCGCCCCTTTCGACTCGCGGGCCCGCGGCGAGGCGGCGGCCCGCGCCCTCCGGCGCCTCCTCCGCGCCCTCCGGCGCCTGGGGACGCTCCGCGGCCGGACGCGAATAACCCTTCGCGCGGTGCGGGGGAGCGCCTGGGCGGAGCGCTGGAGGCGCTACGCCCGCCCCGTCCGCATCGGCCGGCGACTGGTGGTTCAGCCCAGCTGGGTTCGCGCGCCCGCGGACGGCGCCGCGCGGGTGACGTTGGACCCCGGCATGGCCTTCGGCACGGGGGCGCACGCCACCACGCGGCTCTGCCTCGAGGCCTTGGCCCGGCACGTTCGCGGGCGAGAGCGCGTGCTGGACCTGGGCACCGGGTCGGGCGTGCTGGCCATCGCCGCCGCGAAGCTGGGGGCCGGGGAGATCGTCGCCCTGGACACGGACCCCGTGGCGTGCCGCGTCGCCCGGGAGAACAGCCGGCGGAACCGGGTGGGGCGGCGGGTGCGCGTCCGGCACGGTCCCCTAGCCGCCTGCGGCGCGCGCGGCTTCGACCTGGCTCTGGCCAACCTCACGGCGCGGGACCTGGCCGAGGTCCTGCCGGGCCTGGCCCGCCGCGTGCGTCCCGGCGGCCTGCTGGTCGTCTCGGGCCTCCTGCGGGGCCAGGCATCGGCCGCCCGGCGGGCCGCGCACGCCGCCGGATTCGGCCCGGTGACCGCCCGCCGCCGCGGCGAGTGGGTCGCCCTGGAGGCACGACGGATCGACCCGGAGACGCCGGGACGCGGAGACACGGCGAGGCGGAGACACGGCAAGCGATAGGCGGGCCGGACCCTGGAACCCAGTCGTCGGCGCTGCCCCGCTTCGGCTTCTGGAGCCCGCCGCGTCGCCGCGTCCCTCCATCTCCGCGTCGCACCGCAGGGCGGGCGTCTTGACGGTCCAGGGACGCTCTGCTAGGTTGCCGCCGAGGTCCGTAGCATGTCACAGCCCCGCAGATCCCCCGGCGCCGCGCCGCCCCGATCCGGCGTCCAGGTCCTCATCGTGGACGACGAGGAGAGCCTACGCCTCGCGCTCGCCCAGGCCTTCAAACTGGAGGGCTACCGGGTCACGCCGGCGGCCACGGCCCAGGAGGCCATCGAGGCCATGCGGGGGGCGCCCATCGAGGTGGTCATCACGGACCTCATGCTGCCCGACATGGACGGCATCGCCCTCACGGAGCGGGCGCGCCTCATGCAGCCCGGCGCCCTGGTGGTGCTCATGACGGGGCAGGGCACCATCGACTCGGCGGTGAAGGCGCTCAAGGGAGGCGCCTACGATTATATCCTCAAGCCCTTCCGGCTGGAGGAGCTCTTCGTCATCGTGGCCCGGGGGCTGGAACAGCAGCGCCTGCGGCAGGAGAACATCCAGCTCAGCGAGATCAACCGGCGCCTCTACGAACTCGACCAGATTCGCTCCGATCTCCTCTCGGCCATCACCCACGAGTTTCGGACCCCCCTCACCATCATCAACGGCTGGGTGGACCTGCTCCTGGGCCAGCACCTGGGCGGGCTGACGCCGGACCAGCAGGAGAGCGTCGTCGCCGTGAAGCAAGGCGCCCAGCGCCTGGGGCGCCTCATCGGGAACCTGCTGGCCTACGTGGAGTTCGAACGGGGAGAGATCAATCTGCAGGTCCAGGAGGTGCACCTCCCCGAACTGCTCCGCTCGGTGGTGCAGCCCTTCGAGCCGGAGATCAAGGAGCGCGGCCTGACGGTGCACTTCGATCTGGACCCGGAGATCCCGGATCTCTGGCTGGACCCCGAGAAGGTGGGGCTGCTCTTCGCCAACCTGATCGAGAACGGGGTCAAGTTCAACGAGCGGCACGGCCAGTTGCGGGTGGCCGCACGCATGGTGGAGGACGACCTGGAGGTCGGCATCACCAACACGGGCACCCCCATCCCGGCCGAAGGCATCGCCAAGCTGATGCAGCCCTTCATCCAGGGCGACATGAGCATGACCCGGTCGGCCGGCGGCCTGGGGCTGGGGCTGGCGGTGGCGCGGGTCATCGTGGACGCCTACCGCGGCCAGATCGCCATCGAGAGCGGGATCGGCGGCGGCACCGCGGTGCGGGTCCGCCTGCCTCTCCGCGCCTCGCGCCCGGCCCCGGTGGGCGAGGCCTAGGCCGCATGATTCACGAAAAGGGGCGTCCAGTTTCCGGGCGGAATTGCCATTGGCCAATTTCCCATGGCCAAAGGCGCTCGGTGCGGGGCGCGAGCCGTTGCAGGCCGTCGCGCGCACCGGGTCCGCCTTTGGACCTTGGCAATTGGTCATTGGATATTCCCGGATCCTTCGCGAATGTGTTCGCGAAGGATCCGGGCTAGGCGATGGCCGGTCCGCCGCCGGGCCCCGCCTGCTACCTCATCGACGGGAGCTCGTACCTCTATCGGGCCTTCCACGCGCTGCCACCCCTCAGCACCTCGCGGGGCGTCTCCACCAACGCCGTCCTCGGTTTTGCCAGCATGCTCCTGAAGGTGGTGCGGGAGCGGCAGCCCGAGTACCTGGGGGTGGCCTTCGACGGGCCGGGGCCCACGGTGCGGCACCAGGCCTTCGCCGAGTACAAGGCGCAACGCCCCCCCATGCCCGAGGCGCTGGCCCAACAGGTCCCCCACGTGCGCCGGGTGGTGGAGGCCTTGCGGGTGCCCCTGCTCCTGGTGGAGGGCGAGGAGGCCGACGACATCCTGGCCACGCTGGCCCGGCAGGCCCGGGAGCGTGGTGTCCAAGTGGTGATCGTCACGGGGGACAAGGACCTGCTCCAGCTGGTGGCCGACGGGATCACGGTGTACGAGCCGATGCGCGACCGCTGGTACCATCGGGAGGAGGTGGTGACCCGGTACGGGGTGCCGCCCGAGGCCCTGGTGGATCTCTTCGGCCTGACCGGCGACGCCATCGACAACGTGCCGGGGGTCCCGGGGGTGGGCGAGAAGACGGCCCGCGCACTCTTGCAGGAATTCGGATCCCTGGATGGCCTGTTGGGGGCCCTCGAGAGGGTGGCGCGCCCGAAGCTCCGGGAGGCCCTGGCGGCCCACGCCCAGCAGGCGCGTCGGAGCCGGGAGCTCGTGCGGGCGCGCACCGATGTGCCGGTGCCGGTGGACCTGGGGGCGCTTCGCCGGCAGCCGCCGGATGGTGAGGCCTTCCTGGCCCTCTGCCGTGAGCTGGAATTCACCCGGTTGCAGAGCGCCTTCGCCCAGACCTCGCTGCTCGCGCCGGAGGCGGAGAAGCGGTGACGCAGCAACACGGCGAAGCGCCGCCGCGCCCCGGCCGGCCTCCGGCCGGCCCTCGGCCATGGCGCTAGTCGTCGGCCTGACCGGCGGGATCTGCACCGGCAAAAGCACCGTCTCGCGGATGCTGGCGGACCTGGGGGCCATCGTCGTGGACTCGGACGCCATCGCCCATGAGATCCAGAGGCCGGGCCAGCCCACCTACGCCCGCATCGTGCAGGCCTTCGGCACCGGCATCCTGGACACGGCGGGCAACATCGACCGGCGCCGGCTGAGCGCCCTGGTGTTCGCCGATCCGGCGCGCCGGGCCGAGCTGGAGGCCATCATGCACCCGGCCATCATCGCGGAGAGCGATCGCCGGGTGCGCGCGGCCCTGGCCGCGGGGGCGCGGCTGGTGGTGGTGGACGCGGCCCTGCTGGTGGAGGTCGGCCGGCACCGGACGTTCCCGCGGCTGCTGGTCGTGGTGGCGTCCGAGGCCGAGCAGATTCGCCGCCTCCGGGCGCGCAACGGCCTGAGCGAGGCGGAGGCCCGCCAACGCCTGGCCGCCCAGATGCCCCTCGGCGAGAAGCGCCGGCACGCCCACCATGTGATCGACAACTCGGGCGACGCCGCGGAGACCGCGGCCCAGGTGCGGCGCCTGCATGCCGAGCTGATGGCCCTGGCCGAGGCCACCGGCCCCGATGGTGGGTATCCGGCCGCGGACCGGGGGGGCGCTGGGGCGGAGGCGCGGCGCCGTGCGTGAGCCTCCCCGCCCGTGCGTCGGCGCGAAAATCGGCGCGAAAAGGGGCTTGACAAAGGACTCGGAGCCGCCTAGACTTCTTGGAAGAAACGTCCTTCAGAGCGGTCCCGCGCAGAGTGGTGCCCATCCCAAATTGGCTCAGTAGAGGCGTTGAGACGAGCCGAGCCCATCGCTGACGGCGGCCTGTTTCCCGTTGCCCGCACGCCCCACCCGTTGATGAGCCCTGGATGAGTGTGCGCCGGGGAGGGCTGCGAGGCCAACATCACCTGGTCGGTTCTTACTGCATCCCCGCAGGCGCAGAACGGCCTTTGCACTGACACCGAACGCCATCGTGCGTTCAGAGGGAGGGAAAACCAAGGTGAGTCCTCCGAGCGGGCGAACCCTGTCACCTGCTGCCGACGAGCCCAAGACCGAGGCGGCGCCGGCCAAGGCCTCCGCGGCCACCGCCGCCCCGGGGCGCGCGAGCCAGATGAACCTGGCCGAGCTGAAGGAGAAGCCCGTGGCCGAACTCAACGCCATCGCCCGCAACCTGGGCCTGGCGGGGGCCAGCGGGCTCCGGAAGCAGGAGCTGATCTTCAAGATCCTCGAGGCCCAGACGGAGAAGAACGGCCTGATTTTCGCCGAGGGGGTCCTGGAGATCCTGCCGGACGGCTTCGGGTTCCTCCGGGCGCCGGATTACAACTACCTGCCCGGCCCGGATGACATCTACGTCTCCCCCTCCCAGATCCGCCGCTTCGATCTCCGCACCGGGGACACGGTGTCGGGCCAGGTGCGTCCGCCGAAGGAGGGGGAGCGGTACTTCGCCCTCCTGAAGGTGGAGGCCATCAACTACGAGAACCCCGAGGCCATCAAGGACAAGATCCTCTTCGACAACCTGACGCCGCTCTTCCCCAACCGGCGCCTGCGCCTGGAGACGGCCCCGGACGAGATCTCCATGCGCATCATGGACCTGCTGACCCCCATCGGGAAGGGCCAGCGGGGCCTCATCGTGGCGCCGCCCCGCACCGGGAAGACGGTGCTGCTCCAGAAGATCGCCAACAGCATCACCAAGAACCACCCCGAGGTCGTCCTCATCGTCCTCCTCATCGACGAACGCCCCGAGGAGGTGACGGATTTCCAGCGGTCCGTCAAGGCCGAGGTGGTGAGCTCCACCTTCGACGAGCCGGCCTCCCGGCACGTCCAGGTGTCGGACATGGTGCTGGAGAAGGCCAAACGGTTGGTGGAGCACAAGCGGGACGTGGTGATCCTCCTGGATTCCATCACGCGGCTGGCCCGGGCCCACAACACCATCTGCCCGCCCAGCGGCCGCGTCCTCTCGGGCGGCGTGGACGCCAGCGCCCTGCAGCGCCCCAAGCGCTTCTTCGGGGCCGCCCGCAACATCGAGGAGGGCGGCTCGCTCACCATCATGGCCACGTCCCTGGTGGAGACGGGGAGCCGGATGGACGACGTGATCTTCGAGGAGTTCAAGGGCACCGGCAACATGGAGCTGCATCTGGACCGCCGCCTGGTGGACAAGCGGATCTTCCCCTCCATCGACATCTTCCGGTCGGGCACCCGGAAGGAAGAGCTGCTCTTGAACCAGGAAGAGCTCAACAAGATGTGGGTGCTCCGGAAGGTGCTGCACACCATGGGGGTGGTGGAGGCCATGGAACTGCTCCAGGAGAAGATGCGCGAGACCAAGACCAACGAGGACTTTTTCCGCTCCATGAACCAGTAGGCCCGGCCGGCCCCGGGCCACCGGCGGCCGGCCCCCCGGCCCCTTGCCGAACGGCGCCGGGCGGGCTATACTGCCTCCAGCTTGGGTCCCCAGACGTTGAGGCTATTATCATGAAGCAGGGCATCCATCCCCAATACGTGAACGCCACCATCACCTGCGCCTGCGGGGAAGTCATCCGCACCCGATCCACGGTGCCGGCCCTCCGGGTGGAGATCTGCTCCAAGTGCCACCCGCTCTTCACGGGCAAGCAGAAACTGGTGGACACCGAGGGGCGCGTCCAGCGCTTCCAGCGCAAGTACGGCAAGAAGAAGGCCGGGCAACCGGCCGAGGCTGCGGCGGAAGCCCTCCCCGCGGAGGCCTGACCGACCCGCGGCGGCGCGGCGGGCACGGGCCCGAGGCCTCGCAAGATGAGACGAGACACACGCATCGGCGTTCCCCCGGCGCCGGCCCCCCGGGCCGGCCGCGGGGGCCGTTTGCGCCGCGCCCCGGCCGCCCGCGGCGGCCGGCACCCCCACCATCACTAGGGCGGGTTGGGCCCCCGGCGGGCTCACGCCTCCCCCCCTCCCTTACCCTCACCCGACGGACCTTTCGACCATCGGCGGGAGCGTGACCCCGTGAGCCTGGGCCCACGAGGGAAGGTCCATGTCTACGTCCACCTTGATCGAGAAGCTTGACGGGGTGGTCCGGCGGCACCAGGAGCTCCTGGAGCAGCTCTCGGCCGCGGCCGCCCGGCCGGACCAAGCCGCGTACCAGCGCCTGGCCAAGTCCCGCGCGGAACTGCAGCCCGTGGTGGACCTCTACGACCAGTACCGCCGCCTCCGGAAGGAGGCCGGGGAGGCCCGGGCGCTCCTGCAGGAGACCATCGACCCGGAGCTCAAGGGCCTGGCCCAGGCCGAGGTGGACGAGCTGGAGGGCAAGATGGCGGCGGCGGAGCGCGAGTTGCAGATGATGCTCCTGCCCAGGGACCCCAACGACGAAAAGGACATCATCCTCGAGATCCGGGCCGGGGCCGGGGGGGACGAGGCCACCCTCTTCGCGGGAGAGCTGCTCCGCATGTACAAGCGCTACGCGGAGAACCAGAGGTGGCGGATCGAGATGCTCTCCCTCAGCGAGACCGGGCTGGGCGGGGTGAAGGAGGCCATCCTCGGCATCGCCGGGCGGGGCGCCTACAGCCGGCTGAAGTACGAGAGCGGGGTCCACCGCGTCCAGCGGGTTCCCGCCACGGAGGCCAGCGGGCGGATCCACACCTCCACGGTGACGGTGGCCGTCCTCCCCGAGGCCGAAGAGGTGGAGGTGGAGATCCAGGAGAAGGACCTGCGCATCGACGTCTTCCGGTCCACCGGGCCGGGGGGCCAGAGCGTGAACACCACGGACTCGGCCGTGCGCGTCACGCACCTGCCCACGGGCCTGGTGGTGAGCTGCCAGGACGAGAAGTCCCAGCACAAGAACAAGGCCAAGGCCCTGAAGGTGCTGCGGGCCCGCCTCCTGGACATGGAGATGAAGAAGCAGCAGGAGGCCATCGCCCGGGACCGGCGGAACCAGGTGGGCACCGGCGAGCGTGCCGAGAAGATCCGCACGTACAACTTCCGGGAGAACCGGATCACGGACCACCGGATCGGCCTGACCCTGCACGACCTCCCGGCGGTCCTGGAGGGCCACCTGGAGAAGTTCATCGAGGCCCTGGCCACGAACGAGCAGGCCGAGCGGCTCAAGGCCCTGGCGTGAAGCGCCTGACGGCGCGCCACGCCAGGGCGATTGCGGGTTGCGGAATGTGGATTGCGGAATGAGGGCGACGGCGGGGACGGAACGGGGTGGAGCGACCGTTGGGGGGGTGTTGCGGGCGGCGGCGGCCCGGCTGCGCGCCGCCGGGGTGGAGACGGCCCGTCTGGACGCCGAGGTCCTCCTGGCCGGCGTCCTGGCGGTGGAGCGCTGGCGCCTCCTGGCCGACGCGCAGGAGGCGGTCCCCCCGGCGGCCGCAACGGCCTTCGAGGGCCTGCTGGCCCGGCGGGAGGCCCGGGAGCCGGTGGCCTATATCCTGGGGCGGAAGGAGTTCTGGTCCCTCGAGCTGGCCGTCACGCGGGACGTGCTCATCCCCCGCCCCGAAACCGAATGCCTCGTCGAAGCCGCCGTGCGCTGGCTGAAGGCGAGGACTGAGGCACGAGGACTGAGGGCCGAGAAACCAAAGAACGCCTCAGTCCTCAGTCCTCAGTCCTCGTCGCTCGTGGTGGTGGATGTCGGCACGGGTCCCGGAACGATAGTCTTGGCGGTGGCGAGCGAGGTGGAGGGGCACCGGTATCTGGGGACGGATGTCTCCGCCGCGGCGCTGGCCCTGGCGCGGCGGAACGCGGCGGCGCTGGGCCTGGCGGGCCGGGTGGAGCTGGCGCAGGGAGACCTCTGCGGGCCGCTGGCCGGGCGGGGGCTGGAAGGGCAGGTGGACCTCCTCGTCTCGAATCCGCCCTACGTGGCGACGCGGGACATGGGCGGGCTGGCCCCCGAGATCCGGCGGTACGAACCGGCGCTGGCCCTGCACGGCGGCCCG
>Ga0187780_10000620_pt1 | contig 26274 bp, 20 predicted proteins | sample 1015_Q2_SP10_20__FD_132429 | JGI IMG/M metagenome (GOLD analysis project Ga0187780, IMG submission 132429) | Tropical peat soil microbial communities from peatlands in Department of Meta, Colombia - 1015_Q2_SP10_20_MG | ecosystem: Environmental > Terrestrial > Soil > Wetlands > Peat | place... | reverse complement strand
GTGGTGGAAGTTGTGATAGCCCTCGCCGTAGGTCACCACCGCCAGCGCCGGGTTGTCGCGCGCGGTGTTGTCCTCGGTGTACGGGCGCGTGCCCCACATGTGGGCCAGCGAGTTGATGAAGAAGGTGACGTGATGGCTCCACACCAGGCGCAGCACGCCGGCGAGGATCAGCATGCCCCACAGGTCGTGGAAGATGATGCCCGCAACGATCGGCAGGCCGAAGTTCAGCCCGACGGCCAGCGGCACGTAGTAGCGGTGCTGCAAGGCCAGCAGCCGGTCCTTCTTCAGGTCCGGAATGTTGGTGAAGTCGGGCTTGCCGCTCGGGTATTCGCGCAGCATCCAGCCGATGTGCGAGAACCAGAAGCCGCGGCGCGCCGAGTACGGGTCGCGATCGACGTCGTCGACGTACAGGTGATGGCTGCGGTGCCCGCTGCACCAGATGAAGGCGCTGTTCTGCAGCGACATGGTGCCGAAGATCAGATAGAAGATGCGCAGGCCGAGGCTGGCCTCGTAGGTGCGGTGCGCCCACAGGCGGTGGTAGCCGCCGGTGATGGACATGCCGTTGGCGATCAGGAAGAAGGCGAAGATGGCCCAGTCGGCGCCCGTAAAGCCGTACCGCAGGCCATACCAGGGCACGAGCAGCGCCGCGGCGGCGAACGTGAGGGCGAACATCAGGGCGTTCGCCCAGATCAACGGCGGCTTGCCTGTTTTGGGGGTCGGTGACATGTGGTTGCCAGGGACTTTCGGAGGCTCCATATCGGCGCGGCGGCGTAACTTATCACGGCCAGCCTCCGGAAGTGGGACTTACGTCCCTTTCCGGGGCGGTCCGGGGTACCGACACATTATTAATCATGCGGATCCGACCGATGCAATGCGCCACGTGCCTACCTCGCGGCGCACCATGCCGTCTGGCGCCCGGCAAGCACCATCACGCCTGGATCAGTCCGTGGCGGATCGCGATCAGCGTAAGCTCGGCCTGGTTCGATGCGCCGAGCTTCTGCTTGATGTTATAGAGGTGTGTTCCGACGGTGGACGCGGACAGGCTCAAATCCTCGGCGATGCGCTGCACGCTGGCGCCGCCCGCGAGGCGCACGAACACCTCGAACTCGCGCTCTGACAGTCGCTCGACCGGCGACTTGCCGCCGCTCTCCAGCTCATTCAGCGCCAGCTTCTGCGCCATCGCCACGTCGATGAACCGCTGTCCGGCTGCCACTGCGGTGATCGCTTCGAGCAGCGCCTCCGGCGCGCTGCGCTTGGAGAGGAAGCCGCGCGCACCCTCGCGCAGCGCACGCCGCGCGTGCAGCGGATCGTCGTGGGCGGACAGCGCCAGTACGCGCGCCTGCGGGTCGTGGGCGCGGATACGTCGCAGCGCCTCGAGCCCGCCCATGCCCGGCATGGCGAGGTCCATGACCACGACCTCGGGCATGAGCTCCAGGTAGCGCTGCCAGGCGCTCTCGCCTGAGTCCGCTTCCCCGACCACGGTGATATCGGGGTGCGCCTGCAGCAGCAGACGAAAACCGGTGCGCACTACCGCGTGATCGTCCACCAACAGCACGCGGATCATGGACGCACCAGGGGAATGCGCGCTGTCAGGCGCACGCCATGAGGCGACACGTTGCACACCTCGAGGCTCCCGCCGAGGTGCTCAACCCGTTCGGCGAGGCCCCGCAGTCCGAAATGACCCGGGCGCGCCCAGTGCGCGGGCAGGCCCACGCCGTCATCCGTCACCGACACGGTCATGCTCTCGGCCGTGGAGCTCACGTCGATGTCCACCCGCGTGGCCTGTGCGTGACGCACGGCGTTCACCAGTCCCTCCTGCACCACGCGGTAGGCGGTGAGCGTGACGCTGGCGCCGAGGTCTGCGGGCAGCCGGTGCCGCAACACCAGCGCCGGCGAGGCGTGGCGCTGCTGCCAGTCGCGCACCAGGCTCTCGAGCGCAGCCCCGAGCCCGAGCGTGTCAAGTGCAGGCGGCGCCAGTCGGGGAATGAGGCCATGCAGCGCGTCGTACAGGCGCGCCGCCTCCTCGCACACCAGCCGCGCGGCGGAGACGGAGCTCGACTCGGCGGACTGCGTCGCAATCGCCATGGCGAGACTGCGGATCGCGGTGACCGACTGGCCGAACTCGTCGTGCAGCTCGTGGGCGATCAGCCGCCGCTCCTCCTCGACGCTCTGCTCCACGACCAGCGCCAGCTCGCGACGCTCCTCGAGCCGGGCGCGCGCCTCGCGCGCCTCGCGCTCCGCCTGCACGTTGTCCGCTACCGCCTGGGCCATGCGGTTGAACGCCGAGCCGATGGCGTGCGCTTCTGCGCCGGACAGCGGCGGCAGACGATACGCGAGCTCGCCGCGCATCAGCCGCTCGAGTCCCTCGATGATGACCGGGAACGGCGCGAGCGCACGATCCACCAGCCAGAACGCGAGCATCGCCAGCACCAGCAGCGTGACTGCGGCCAGGAGCACCAGCCGCGTGAGTTCATCCCAGGCGTCCAGTATGGCGCGCGAGGGCTGCGCCTCGATCATCAGCTGCGTGCCGTCCACGAGCTCGAACCCCTGACGCGCCGGATGCGGAGCGAGCAGCCGCGCAAACCACGCGGGCGCGTCGCGGCCGGCCTTGTAGGCGGCCGGAGGCGAGCGGTACAGAAGCTGCCCCGAGCGGTTGCGCAGCGTAATCTCGTTGGCGCGCACGTGGCCGAGCTGCTCGAGGAGCCTGCGGACTGCCGGCTCTCCGCCCGCCTCCGAATAGGCCACGGCGAGCTGACCGATGACCTGCACGGCGACGTGATTGGCGGCCTCGATCTCTTCGCGGATGGAGGAGCGGGTATTGCGGATCTCGTCGGCCACTAGGGTGGCGACGAACACCGCGGTGACGCCCGTCAGCACCAGATTCAGACGCGTGCGCAGCTTCATCGGCGGCTCATTGGGGCCGTCCTCAAGAAAATCATGAGGCCACTTTCATGATGATCAGCTACCGTTTCGCTGCCGCCGGAGAAAGGATACACCCCTGATACAGGATCCCGTCTGACCGACGCCGAACGAGGAGAGACCATGCGCTGGGAAACGCCGCGGGCGACTGATTTCCGCTTCGGTATGGAAATCACGCTGTACATCGCGAACCGCTGAGTGACTGAATGGGGCTGGGAGCCTGGTACGCCGGGCTCCATTTGCCCGCCAGGTGAGACCGGGCGCGCTGCCCGGTCTCTCTTAATTATGCTGCTCACCGCTTGCCACCCCGGGAGGGATGGCGGGCAGAGCCTGCGTTCTGCGCCGCCCGATCGCAGATGAGAACCGAGCACAGTGTCGGCCCGCCGCTGTGGTTGCTGCTCGAGCTCACCTACCGGTGCCCGCTGCACTGTGTGTTCTGCTACAACCCGACTGAGTTCGCCGCCATTGGGCCGGAGCTGCCGACCGCGGAGTGGTTGCGGGTCTTGCGCGAGGCGCGCGCGCTCGGCGCCGTGCAGCTCGGGCTCTCGGGCGGCGAGCCGCTCGTGCGCGAGGATCTCGCGCCGATCGTCGCCGAGGCGCATGCGCTCGGCTTCTACATCAACCTCATCACCTCGGGCGTCGGCATGACCGAGGAGCGCATCCGCGCCCTCAAGAGCGCGGGGCTTGACCACATCCAGTTGTCCTTTCAGGACAGCACGCGCGAGCTGAATGATTTCCTGAGCAGCACCCGTACCTTTGAGCTCAAGGCGAAAGTGGCGGAGCTCATCCGCAGGTACGACTATCCGATGGTGCTGAATGTGGTGCTGCACCGGCTCAACATCGATCACGTCGGCGAGATCCTCGCGATGGCTGAGCGCATGGGCGCGCAGTACGTCGAGCTCGCCAACACGCAGTACTACGGCTGGGCCTGGCTCAACCGCGCGCATCTGCTGCCAAGCCGCGCGCAGCTCGAGCGCGCCGAGGAAGTGACGCGGGCCTTTCGCGAGCGGGTGGGCTCGCGGATGCAGATCTACTTCGTGGTGCCCGACTATTTCGAGACGCGCCCCAAGGCCTGCATGAACGGCCTGGGTTCCGTGTTCCTCGCCATTACGCCCGACGGCACGGCGCTGCCCTGTCACGCCGCGCGCATGCTGCCGGGGCTCGAGTTCCCGAACGTGCGCGCCCACGACGTGCGCAGCATCTGGTACGAGTCGGCGGCCTTCAATCACTTCCGTGGCGAGGCGTGGATGAAGGAGCCCTGCCGCAGTTGCCCGGAGAGGCAGCGCGACTTCGGCGGTTGCCGCTGCCAGGCGTATCTGCTCACCGGCGATGCCGCCAACGCCGACCCGGTGTGCGAGCTCTCGCCACATCATCATCTGGTCACCACGGCTGTAGCCGAGGCCGAGCGCGCCGTGGCGGCCGGAAAGGCGCACAGCGCGGCCGGCGCCGGCGCGGCACCGCTCGTCTTTCGCGACCACCGCATCTCGATTCCGGCCGTGGTGACGCGCCGATGACCATGGAAACAATCAGCGAGCATCGCAGCTTCGGCGGCCAGCAGGGTTTCTACCGGCAGCAGTCCACGGTGACGGGCACGCCGATGCGCTTTGCGGTGTATCAGCCGCCGCAGGCTCAGCAGCACCGCGTGCCGGTGCTGTTCTATCTCGCCGGGCTCACCTGCACCGAGGAGACCTTCGCGATCAAGGCGGGCGCACAGCGCATGGCGGCGCAGCTCGGCCTGATGCTCGTCACCTGCGACACCAGCCCGCGCCAGACCGGGATCGCGGGGGAGGCCGACGATTGGGAATTCGGCAGCGGTGCCGGGTTCTATGTCAATGCCACGCGCGCGCCGTGGTCGCGCTACTTCCGCATGTATGACTACGTGCTCACGGAGCTGCGTGAGACGGTGCTCGCGCATTTCCCCGCCGCGCCGCGCCAGCTGGGGATCTTCGGGCACTCCATGGGCGGCCACGGTGCGCTGGTACTGGCGTTGCGCAATCCGGGGGTCTACCGCTCGGTGTCGGCGCTCGCCCCGATCTGCTCGCCGAGCCGCTGCCCATGGGGAGTGAAGGCCTTCAGCGGCTACCTCGGCGAGGACCGCGCCGCCTGGGCGGACTACGACGCCGTGGAGCTGCTCACGGCGCGGCGCATGCGCGTCTCGGGCGAGATCCTCGTGGACCAGGGACTGGCCGACAAGTTTCTGCCGCAGGGCCAGCTGTTGCCGGAGCTGCTCGAGTCTGCCTGCGCGCAAGCGGGGCAGCCGCTGCGGCTGCGCCGGCACGAGAGCTACGGGCACGACTACTATTTCATCGCGACCTTCGTCGAGGACCACCTGCGCTTCCATGCCGATGCGCTTGCCGGGGTCGGGGCATAGCGGGAGAATTCCCCCAACCGGCCCGCCGGGGGAAGCGATCGGTGCGGCAGTTCACTCCGGCGTTGCGCTCGATGTGGCCCGGCACGCGACCCGCACTCGCCATGCTGTTGCTCAGCGCGACGCTCAGCGCGTGCGTCGCGGCGCCCGCGCGCGCGCCGCTCGCCGCCACCGACACCCTGGCCGCGTTCCGTGAGCGGCGTCTCGACGCGCCGCCGCCGCCGGGCCTGCCGCCGCCCGCGGCCGGCTGGGACCGCGCCCAGTGGCTCAGCGCCGCTCTCGAGCTCAACCCCGCACTCGGCGCGCAGCGCGCTGAGGTCGCTGCCGTGGCCACCGGCGAGCGCACCGCCGCCGAGCGCCGCAACCCCACCCTGGAGCTGTTCGCGGAGTATCTGACGAGCGCGGCGCAGAGCGGCGCGTGGCTGTACGGCCTGTCGCTGGATTTTCTGCTGCATGCTCCGGGCGAGCGCGCGCGGCGGCGCGAGCGCGCCGCGCTCGAGACCGCGCTGGCGCAGTCCGACCTCGCCGAGTCGATCTGGCAGGTGCGCGCGGCGCTGCGTCAGGCGCTGCTCGATGTGGCGGCGGCGCAGGACGAGGGCGAGCTGCTCGAGTCGCTGGGCGCCGAACGGCAGGCGCTGCTCGACACCGATCGGGCGCGGTTGCGGCTGGGCCAGGTCGCCCGCCCGCAACTGCTGGCGGATGAAAGCGAGTTGACCGCCGTGCGGCAGCGCCGCCAGCAGGCCGAGGCGCGCCGCCGCGACGCCCTGGCGCGCCTGGCTGCTGCGGTCGGCGTGCCGGCGAGCGCCGTGGCGGCGGTGCCGGTGCGCTGGAGCGATTGGGCGGCGATCGACGCGCTCCCGAGCGGCATCCCGGACCGCGCTCGCACCGATGCGCTCATCGCACGGCCGCAGATCCTGCATGCGCTGCGCGAGTACGATCTCGCCGAGAACGGCCTGGCGAGCGAAGTGGCGCGGCGCCGGCCGCAACTGCAGCTCACGCCCGCCTACGCCTGGGGTGCGGACGGGCTGCGCGCCGAATCGCTCGAGGATGTCGCACGCGAGAGCGCGGTCGGCGTGTCATTCGAGCTGCCACTCCTCAACCAGCACCAGGGCGCGATCGGCGAGGCGCTGGCACGGCGCGCGGCCGCGGGCGAGCGGCTGAAGGCGGCCCAGGCGCAGGTCTATGAGCAGATCGATCGCGCCGAGCTCGCCTGGCCCGCGGCGCGCTCCGCCTGGCAGGAGGCGCAGCAGCTCGCCGTGCTCGCCGGGCAGCAGCTCGCGGCCGAGCGAAGCGCGCTCGCGGCAGGCGCGAGTGACCGCGCTGCGCTCGAGTCGGCGCAGATCGCCGCCACCGAGGCGCGGCTGTCGGCGCTCGAGTCCGCCTATGCGGCTGAGGTTGCCTTCGGCGCGCTCGAGGACGCCTGCCGACGGCCGCTCGAGGGCGCGGAGAGCGAATGGCCGCCGAGCGCATCCTATTTATGAAGCGCCCGGCGTGGATGCTGTCGTGGACACTGCTCTCGGCCGCGGCCGTGGCCGCCGCGTCCGAGAAGTCTGACGGCTCCGCTGCCGCGCCGCTTTCCCTGACAGCCTCGCAGCAGCAGGCCGTGGGTATTCGTGCCGAGCATCCGCTGCCGCTAGGTGCCGCGGTTGAGATCGAGGCGTACGGCCTAGTGCTCGATCCGCTCGCGCTGCTGACAGACGTCGGCCGTCTCGAGACTACCGCGGCGGCCGAGCAGGCCGCGACGGCCGATGCGGCGCGCCTCGAGCGCTTGTATCGCGACGACGAGCGGGCCTCGCTCAAGGCCCTGCAGGCGTCGCGGGCGCAGGCGATCGAGGCGCAGGCGCAGGCGCGGGCCGCGCAGCTCGGATTCAGGCTGCAATGGGGACCGCTCGCGGCATGGAGCGCGAGCGAGCGGCGCACGCTGCTCGCAGCGCTCGTGAGCGGTGAGCGGCTGCTGCTGCGCGCTGCGGTGCCCGGATACCGGGTCGGCGCCGGCGTTGGCCCGCAGGCACGGCTCGAGGTCGACGGCGCGAACGTCGTTGCACGGGTGCTCGGCCCGCTGCCGCGCGTCGATCCGCAGTCGCAGAGCGCGGCCTGGCTGCTCGAGGTCGAGCACGGACCGCCGGGTCTCGGGCCGGGGGCGCGCGCCGGGGTGCGTCTGCAGACGACGCCCGCCGCCGGTCTGCTGGTGCCGGCCACGGCGCTCGTCTACTCAGCGGACGGCGCCTTCGTCTACCGCGAGTCTCGGGCGGCAGGCCAGGACAGTCTGCAGTACGCGCTGGTGCCGGTCAGGCCGCTGGCGCGCGTCGGTGCAGCCTGGCTGGTGGCCGGGTTGACCCACGGTGATCAGATCGTGGTGCAGGGAGCCGGCGTGCTGTGGTCGATGCAGGGCATCGGCGGTTTCACCGCGGCGGAAGAGGACCACGACTAGCACTCATGCTCGCCTCCATCGTGCGCGGATCGCTGGCGCATCCCAGGATCGTGACGGCGCTCTCGCTGCTCGTCGCGCTGCTCGGCGTGGCCGCACTCATCGGCGCGCGCCTCGACGTGTTTCCAGACTTTGCGCCGCCCCACGTGCTGGTACAGGCGGAGGCGCCGGGCATGGACGCGACCCAGGTCGAGGCGCTGGTAACGCGGCCGCTGGAGAATCTGCTCGCCGGCGTCGAGAACGTCGAGTCAGTGCGCTCCACTTCGAGCCAGGGTCTGGCGGCGATCCGGGTGGTCTTCGGCCGCGACAGCGATCCGTACCGGCAGCGGCAGGTCATGACCGAGCGTCTGGCGGATGCGGGCACGCTGCTGCCGGCGGGGGTGGGCTCGCCACAGCTGTCGCCGCTGAGCTCGTCGATGGAGTACCTGCTGCATTTCGGCTTCACCAGCGAGCGGCTGTCCCCGCTCGAGCTGCGCGACCTGATCCGCTGGACCGTCAAGCCGCAGATCCTGGCGGTACCGGGGGTCGCGCAGGCGCAGCTCTTCGGCGGCGACACGCGTGAGCGGCAGCTTTGGGTCGACCCGCTGCGGCTCGCGGCCTCCGGCGCCACGCTCGGGGAGGTGATCGAGGCGACGCGGCGCGCCACCGAGGTGAGCGGGGGAGGGTATTTCGAGACCGCGACCCAGCGCCTGGTGCTGCAACCGCTGCCCGCAGCCGACTCGCTCGCCTCGCTGGCGCAGGCGGTGCTCGCCTCCCACGCCGATGCGCCGGTCCGCCTGGGCGACGTCGCCGAGGTGCGTGACGGCGCGGCGCCGCGCTTCGGCGATGCGATCATCGGCGCGCAGCCCGGCATCCTGGTCGAAACCTCGACGCAGTACGGCGCCAACACGCTCGACGTAACCCGCGAGCTCGAACGGCGGCTGCTGGCGCTGGTCCCGGAGCTCGCCGAGCGCGGCGTCGAGTACCACGCGGCGCTGCTGCGGCCGGCGAGCTTCATCGAAAGCGCGATTTCCAAGCTGCGCAACTCACTGGCGGTCGGCGCACTGCTGGTGGTAGTGCTGCTGCTCGTCAGCTTGCGCGACTGGCGTGCGGCACTCATCTCCTTCGGCGCCATCCCGGTATCGCTGCTGGCGGCCGTGTGGCTGCTCGGCATCGGCGGCCTGTCGCTGAATACGATGAGCCTCGGCGGACTGGTAGTGGCGCTCGGCGTGGTGGTGGACGATGCGGTCATCGACGTCGAGAACATCACGCGCCGCCGCCGCGGCGCCGCGGCGGGCAGCGAGCTGCCCACGCTGCTGCTCGACGCCTCGCTCGAGGTCCGGCGTCCGGTGTTCTACGCCACGGCGGCGGTGGCGGCCGCGTTCCTGCCGATCGTGATGCTCTCGGGACTGCAGGGTGCGTTCTTCCGGCCGCTCGCCACTGCCTTTCTGCTGGCGGTTGCGCTCTCGCTGCTGGTCGCCATGAGCGCAACGCCGGCGCTGTGCGCGCTGCTCATGCGCGGGCACAGCCCGCGGGAGGAGCCCGGCTGGCTGCGGCAGGCCAAACGCGTGCAGCGGGCGGTGATCACGCGTCTCGCCGCGCATGCACCGCTGGTGCTGGCCGGCATTCTGCTGAGCGGTGCGGCGGGGCTCGCGCTACTGCCGGTGCTCGGTGCGCGGCTGCTGCCCGACTTCCGCGAGAACTATCTGATCGCGCACGCGGCGCTGCGGCCGGGCATCGCCCTCGAGGAGACCGCGCGCGTCGGCAGCCGCATCGCCGCACGCCTCAAGGCGATTCCCGGCGTGAAAAGCGTTGCCGAGCAGATCGGCCGGGCGGAGAACGGCCAGGATCCGGACGCTCCCAACAAGAGTGAGTTCGAGATCCAGCTCGATCCCACGCGCGGCATCCCGACGCCCCAGCTCGAGCGGCAGGTGCGTGCGGTGTTCGACCAGTTTCCCGACCAGTTGGTGGAGATCTACTCCGTGCTGGCGGAGCGCATCGGCGAGACCCTGTCGGGCGAGGTGGCACCGTTCTTCGTGAGTGTCTTCGGTCCGGATCTCGATGTGGACGATCAGGTGGCGGGCGAAATTGCGGCGCTGCTGCGCGAGTGGCCGCAGAGCGGCGCCGTGCGGCTCGAGGTGCCGCCGCGCCAGCCCGAGATGCAGATGCAGCTGCGGCCGGAGCGGCTGAGCCTGTACGGCCTGCAGGCCGCGGACGTGTTCGAGGTTCTGAACGCGGCCTATCACGGCGCGCCGGCTACGCAGCTCAATCAGTCCGACCGCAGCGTGCCCGTCGTGGTGCGCATCTCCGGGGCGGGCGCCAGCCCGCAGGAGGTGCGCGATCTCACGCTGCGCGCGCGCGACGGCACGCTCGTGCCGCTGTCGGCGGTGGCGACGCTCACCATGGTGTCCGCCCGCAGCCTCATCGAGCATCAGGACGGGCTGCGCCGTCAGGTGGTGGTCGCAAGTCCCACCGGCGCCGATCAGGCGGGCTTCGCACGTGCGGCACGAGCGGCGATCGCGCGCCGCGTCAGCCTGCCACCCGGCGTGTATCTGCGCTACGGTGGCACGGCACCGGCGCAGGCCGCCGCCGCCCGCGAGCTGTTGTGGCACTCCGCCGCAGCGCTGGTGGTGATCGTGCTGCTGCTGGCGCTCGCCTTCGGCCACGGGCGCCACGTGATGCTGGTGCTTGCGGCGTTGCCGAGCACGCTGATAGGCGGAGTCGCGGCGGTGGCGCTGACCGGAGGTACGCTCTCGCTCGGCGCGATGGTGGGCTTCGTGGCGCTGTTCGGCATGGCGGCGCGCAATACGATCCTGCTGATATCGCACTATGAGCATCTGCTGACGAGCGAAGGGGAGAGCTGGGGACTGTCCGCGGCGCTGCGCGGCGCGGAGGAGCGGCTGACGCCGGTGCTGTTGACGGCGCTGCTGACGGCGCTTGCGCTGCTGCCGGTGGCGCTGCAGTCACACGAGCCGGGGCACGAGATCGAGGGGCCGATGGCGATCGTGATTCTCGGCGGTCTCATCTCCTCCACCCTGGTTAGTCTGCTGCTCGTCCCGCCGCTCGCCGCGCGCTGGCTACACCGCAGCTGAGCCGCCCGCCCGCTGTAGCGCTTTCGTAACACATGCCCAGGCACAGTGTGGCCTTTCTGGCAGAGCCCTGAAGCTGCGCGCGCGCCCTGCCGCGCCTGGCAGCGCTAACTCCTTGTTTCGCGCGAAGTCACGATTTGTTGCGGCAGGGCAACGTACATGGCACAGCCTTTGCTTTCCTGACAACAGCAGTGCGGACGGCGCTGCCGGTCGCAGAACTAGTGAGGAGTCAATCCATGAAACGCATTCGGTCAGCTCAGCAGCTAGCCCGAGCTTCGGTTGCCGGCTTGGTGCTCGTCGTGCTTGCGGCGCCCGCCGCGGCTGTCGATCTGAAGACGCCCGATGGCGCGTGGACCTTTTCCATCGATGGTAACGTGAATGTCGATTACATTTTCTCCAGCTGCCAGAGCTCGACCAGCGCAGTTGCCGTGGCGGGCGGCTTGACCTGCGTCGGCACGGCGAGCGGCAGCAGCGTCTCCAACATCGGCAACGGCCTGCTGCCGGCGGCGTTCACCTTCGCAGTGTCGACGACCCAGGACGGGATCGACCTGTCGGCGCACCTCGGGCTCTATCCGGGCATCGCCACCAATGACGGCGGCAGCCCGAATCTGCAGACGGGCAACGGCCCCACCAACACCGCGCTCGGCACCACCGGACTCGACATCCGGCAGGTATACATGACGTTCGGCAACAAGGACATGGGCACCTTCACGCTCGGCCGCAACATCGGCCTGTTCGGTGCCGATGTGATCCTCAATGACATGACGCTGCCCGGTGTCGGTGCGCCCGGCTCGGCGGCCACGCCGTTTCCCTCCAACACGACGCTCGGGGGCATCGGCTTCGGCTATATCTACACCGACTGGCTCGGGCAGATCGACTACACGACGCCCGACATGTCGGGTTTCAATCTGACGGTGGGCTTGTTCGACCCGCTCAACTCGCTCAGCGACGCCGCGGCCACTGCCCCGAAGAAGGCGCCGGGGCTGCACGCCAAGGCGGCGTACACGATACCGATCGCGGACGGCACCAAGCTGTATCTCTCAGCCGCGCTGCTGACGCAGCAGCAGAATTTCGACACCAGCGCGACCACCAGCTACAGCTACACGGGCACGGGCTTCGATATCTTCGCCAAGCTCGATGTACAGGACCTCGAGCTGATCGGCTACTACTACCACGCTGACGGTCTCGGCACCACGGCGCTGTTCAACCTCGGCGCTTTCGGCCTCGGCCAGACGCGCACCTCCTACGGCTTCCTGGGGCAAGCTACCTACAAGATCGGCCAGTTGAAGCTCGGCGTGAATTACGGCGAGAGCAAGCTCGATACCGCGAACGCCGCGGATGCGGCCGCCAATCCCGCCCTGGTGGCGGACAACAAGAAGTTTACGGCGGGACTCTACTACTCGCTGACTAAGAACCTGACGCTGCTTGCCGAGTACAGCAACGTGAAGAGCGATGCCCACGTCGGCGGCAGCAACAGCGCCAACACGGTCAACGTTGGTGCCTTCCTTGGGTTCTGAGGGAGAGCGTGTGAACGGCGACAGTGAGCGAAGGGAGCTGCGTCGACGGCAATCCGGCCGTCGGCGCGAAGCGAGGGGCGAGCAGCAGGAGCCAGACATGATCAAAGTGAGCGTCCTGTATCCCAACGGACAGGGGAGCAAGTTTGACCTCGACTACTACTGCAGGGTGCACATGCCGATGGTGCAGCGGCTGCTCGGTGCGCCGCTGCAGCGCATCGCAGTGGAATACGGGCTTGCCGGCGGTGTGCCGGGAGAGCCGCCGCCGTTTCTGGCGTCGGGGCATCTGTATTTCGAATCGGTCGAGGCGTTTCAGAACGCATTCGGGCCGCACGCCGATCAGATCATGGCCGACGTGCCGCGCTATACCAACACAGTGCCCGTGGTCCAGATCAGTGAAGTGAAGCTGTAATGCGCGCACTGCGGCATAATCGGTACTGTGTCATTTGTGACACACGCACGTAGCAAACTCCCTCGTATGAGCCGATTTGCTGCGGATGGAGCTGAGTCAGACTATGATGTTTTTTTGATCATGAGTGACGACGAGAGGGGCGGAGACGTACCAGTCGAAATCTGTGTGAGGAGAACTGCGTATGCGATTCCAACGCGATAAAAACCTATACGCTCTGATCGCCGCGCTGGCAGTCGGAGTGTCGTGTACCGCGGGCGGTGATGAGGTGGATCCCAACCGCTGGGTAGCCCCAGGCGGGGATTACGCGCTGACGCGGCACAGCGCGCTGAAGGACATCAACACCTCCAACGTGGGCCAGCTGCAGATGATCTGGTCGCAATCGAGCGGCACGCTGCGCGGCCACGAGGGCCAGCCCCTGGTGGTCGACGTCAACGGCAAGCCGATGATGTTCATGGAAAGCGGCTGGCCGAACATCATCCAGGCACTCGACCTGAGCGATCCGAATCATCCCAAGGAGGTATGGAACTACAAGAAGACCAGCAACCGCGACGAATCCGCGGTGGCGCGTGCCTGCTGCGATACCGTGAACCGCGGCATGTCCTACGCCGACGGCAAGCTGGTCTTCGGCACCCTCGACGGCTACGTGATTGCGCTCGACGCGGCAAGCGGCAAGGAGGACTGGGTCGTCAAGGATGCCTGGCCCGACAAGGGTGAGACCATCACGCCGGCGCCGCTGGTCGCGGACGGCAAGGTGTTCATCGGCTTCGGCGGCGACGAGTTCGGCGCCCGCGGCCGCTTCAACGCCTTCAACCTCGCCGACGGCTCCAAGGCATGGGAGTGTTTCAACACCGGCAGCGACAAGGACGTGTGCCTCACCAAGGACAGCAACAAGAAGCATCCCGAGTACGGCACGGCCGGGCATGACGTCGGGATCTCGAGCTTTCCGGGAGACGAGTGGAAGCGCGGCGGCGGGGCGATGTGGGGCTGGTACAGCTACGATCCCGAGCTGAAGCTCGTGTACGCCTCGAGCGGCAATCCGGGACTGTGGAGCCCGCAGTACCGCTGCGGTGCGCAGCCGATCACCCAGGAGGGCTGCAACGACGGCAAGTGGGACAATAAGTGGTCCATGACCATCTTCGCGCGCAAGGCCGACACCGGCGAAGTGGTCTGGGCTTACCAGATGACGCCGTTCGACCAGTGGGACTATGACGGCATCAACGAGAACATGCTGGAGAACCTCAAGGTCGACGGTAAGGACCGCAAGGTGCTGATCCACTTCGACCGCAACGGCTTCGCCTATGTGTTGGATCGCACCGACGGGACGCTGCTGCGTGCCAACAAGTACGTGACCACCAACTGGGCCGAGAAGGTCGACCTGAAGACCGGCAAGCCGGTGAAGGTGTACGAGCACTCGCCGCTCAAGGTGCACGGCAACACGCAGGCCTGCCCCTCGGCGATGGGCGGCAAGGATCAGCAGCCGTGCGCGATCGACCCGAACGAGCCCGGCATGGCCTATTGCCCGACCAACAACTGGTGCATGGAGGATGAGCCGCAGGAGCGCACCCACACTCAGCAGGGCGTGGTGTACGTATTCGCGAACGTCTACATGTACCCGGAGAAGCCGGGCATCACCGGCAAGTTCAAGAAGTTCAACGTCCTTACGGGCGAGACCGTGTGGGAGGTTCCGGACCCGTATCCGAACTGGGGCGGTGCCCTGGTCACGGACGGCGGGCTGGCCTTCTACGGCAGCCTGAACGGCGACTTCCGCGCGGTGGATCGCAATACTGGCAAGGTGCTGTGGCAGAGGCGCCTCGGGTCGGGAATCATCGGTAACCCGATCACCTACCGCGTCAACGGCAAGCAGTATGTGTCCGTGTGGAGCGGCATCGGCGGCTGGATTGGACTGCCGGTCACGGCGGGACTCGATCTGAACGACAAGTACGGTGCCATCGGCGCCACGGCCATGACCAAGGCCGCCGGTCTGAACCTGATTCCGCAGGGCGGCACGCTGTACACCTTCGCCGTGCAATAATTGGCGGGTGTGACTGGTCCCGGCGTCCCGGCTCGCTGCCGGGCCGCCGGACCGTCCGGCCACGGTCGGCGCAAGGACGGAGGAGCAGAAGAAACGATGCAGACCCGGACCAGGGCCTGGCCGGCGCTGCAGGCAGTGCTGGCCGTAGCGGCGGTCACGCTCGTGGCGCTGCCGAGCGCGGCGCAGGCGGCCTTACGCGTGTGCGCCGACCCGGGCAACATGCCGCTGTCCAACAACCGCGGCGAGGGTCTTGAGAACAAGATGGCCGCGGTGCTGGCGCGCGCACTCGGCACCACGGTCGAGAACTACTACCGGCCGGGAGTCGAGCGCGGGCTGACGCGTACCACGCTGTATGCCGATCAGTGCGACGTCATGTTCGACATGCCGCCCGACTCCGAGGACGTCATCACCACCAGCCCGCTGTACCGCTCGACCTTCGTGCTGGTGTACCGCAGCGACCGGGGCTTTAGCTTCAGGAACCTCGACGATCCGCATCTCAAGACTCTGAGGGTCGGGGTATACGAGACTTCCGCGGTGCGCGAGGCGCTGCTCGAGCACGGAGTAGTGCGCAACATCGTGGTTCACTACCTGAGTCACGACGCCGATCTGGTTCCTGCGAATCAGCCGAGCTATCAGGTACAGCAGGTGATCGACGGCAAGCTCGATGTAGCCGCCGCCTGGGGCCCGATGGCCGGCTACTACCGTACGATCGGCCATGCGCCGCTGGTCATCCAGCCGGTCAACCTGATGGATGACGAGACGCCGCTCGAATTTGACATGGCGATCGCCGTGCGCCGCGGCGATCATGAGTTGCGGCGGCGCCTCGAGCAGGCGGTGCGCCAGGAGCGCGACGCGCTGCGTGCGATCCTCACCGAGTACGGTGTGCCGCTGGTGAAGTGCGATGCCTGTCTGATCAGCGGCGACCTGCCCTCGCACGGGCCGTATGCGCCCCCCAAGCCCGGATCCGCGCCGCGGGGCCCCCCCGTGAGCATTGCGCAGCTCGATGACTGGCTGGCGCACGGCGCAAATGTGAACGTGGAGCTCAACGATGCGGTCATGGCGGACGATGCGGCGCGCGTCAGCTACCTCATCGAGCAGAAGCACGTCGAGATAGGCGCGCAGGATCTGCAGGGCGAGACGCCGCTGCACCATGCGCTGATCGAGCGCTCCGCGTCGATGGTGGCGTATCTGATCGCGCACGGCGCGGACGTCAACCAGCGCGATCGCGACGGCTGGACGCCGCTGATGACGGCGGCCTATTACGACGATGCCGCCGAGGTGAAGACTCTGGTCGCGCACGGCGCCGACCCCAACGCCCGCAGCGCCCAGAATCTGACGCCGCTCGGCATCGCCGTGCAGTACGGCAAGAACGCTGTGGCGGTCGCTCTGGTCGAAGCAGGCGCCGATCCGCAACGCGCGGTGGGTGAAGCCGGCTATACGCCGCTGATGCTCGCGACCGGCAACGGAGCGGAGGCCGTGGCGCGGGCGCTGATCAGTAAGGGCGCCGACGTCAACGCGAGCAACAGCGGTGGGGTCACGGCGCTGATGATCGCGGCCGCCGACGGCAATGCCGCCATGGTCGAGCTGCTGATGCGTGCCGGTGCCAACGCCCGCGCCCGGACCGAGCGCGGCGATACCGCTCTGTCGATCGCGCGCGCCCGTGGCGACGAGCGGGTGATCAGGCTGCTGGATGAACGGGGACGACCAGGTGCGTAACAGGGACGGGTAGTGCGTAGGAGCATTTTGATCTTATGCGTTGCGGGAGCGATCGCATCGCTGATCTGGGCAGGGCGTCCGAGCGGAGCCGCGCCGGCGGCCGCATCCGGTCCGGCGACCGGGGAGGCGATGACGCCGATACAGCGCGCCGATGCCACGCCCAAGGGCAAGCTCAAGAATCCCTACTCCGACACCGACGCCGCGGTGGTTGCGGATGGCAACAGGCTGTTCATGAGCTACGCCTGCAGTGGCTGTCATGGCGGTACCGGGGGCGGCGGCATGTGCCCGCCGGTTACCAACGACATCTGGGTGTACGGCGGCGACGACGACACGCTCTTCAGGCTGGTGGCCTACGGCAGTCAGGAGCTGCAGGCCAAGGGTTACGGTCGCAAGGGACAGGAGAACGTCGTAGCGCCTATGCCACCCATGGGAGGGATCGTGAAGACCGATGACGATCTGTGGCGCATCATGGCGTTCATACGGGCGAACTTTCACGGCTCGCCGCAATGCAAGTACGGCTGCCCGGCCAGCTAGGCGGCCGGGCCAGGCGTGATCGAGGGGGAGTCATCATGATGCGGGCACGATCCGCAAGTCACGCGGATCTGATCGGAAATCTGATCCGCCGTCATGGGCGCGAGCCGCCCATCCCAGACGTCGTCCGTAGTTCCTGGAGCCGTTGTCTCGACAGTTACGCGCTCGACCCGGGGGAGACGCGGCGTCCTGTCAGCGTCGACGGGGCGGATCTGCAGACCCGCCGTGAGCGCCTCGGCGTGCTGCTCGCGATCGCGCGCCTCGAGATGGAGGCACTCGGCAAGCTCATCCAGCACTCCGAGTACAGCATCATGCTCACGGATCGCGACGGCGTGATCCTGAGCTACATCGGCGACTCGGGTTTCTCCGCGACGGCGCGGCGCTGCGGCTTCCGCGAAGGAGTCATGTGGGGCGAACGGGAGATGGGCACCAACGGCATGGGGACCTGTCTCAGCGCACGCCGCCCGGTTGTGATCCACCGCTTGGACCATTTTCTCGCGCAGAACACCCAGCTCACCTGTGCCGCGGCACCGATCTTCAACATGCGCGGGGAGCTCCTGGCCGCGCTCGACATATCGGGCGCCTCGTTCAATCCCCAGACCCATACGCTGGCGCTGGTCGAGATGGCTGCGCAGAACGTCGAGAACCGGACCCTGCTCAGCGCCTGCCGCGACCTGCACGTGGTGCGTTTCCACCGCTGCGCGGAGTTCGTCAGCACCCCGGGCGAGGGGGTGCTGGCGTTCGACGACCAGGGAGTGATCATGGGCGCGAACCGCGCGGCGCTTGCCCTGCTCGGTCAGCGCGACCACGACTCGGTGTGCGGGCAGCGGGTTGATCGCGTGCTGGACACCAGCGTCGCCAGCCTGCTGCAGCTTGCAGGGCAGCGCGGTTTTCCGGCGCAGGCGCTCAGTTGCAGGACGAGCGAGCGGCGCTGGTTCGTCGAGGTCCATGCGCCGGCCAACCTGCCGCAGCGTACGCAGGTCGCCGTAGGAGGGGGCGCCGCGGCGGACGCCCCCCGGCCCGCGGCGGCGCGCACCTCATTCGAGTGCCTTTATTCGACCGATCCGCTCATGACGCACAACGTCGAGGTGCTGCGCCGCGTCGTCGATCGCGACATTTCGGTGCTGTTGCTCGGTGAGACCGGCACCGGCAAGGGCTACTGCGCACGCGCCATTCACGGCGCCAGCAACCGCGCCGACAAGCCCTTCGTGACGGTCAACTGCGCCGCCATCCCCGAGGCTCTGATCGAGAGCGAGCTGTTCGGGCACAAGCCGGGCGCCTTCACCGGAGCGACCCGCGACGGCGGCATGGGGCGGATCCTGCAGGCCAACGGCGGCACGCTGTTCCTCGATGAGATCGGCGACATGCCGGTCGGGCTGCAGTCGCGGCTGCTGAACGTGATCGAGGACCGCGAGGTGATGCCGCTGGGGGGCAGCAAGGTGGTGAGCGTCGACGTGCGCGTCATCAGCGCAACGCAGCACGACCCGCTCGACATGATCGCCGCGGGCCAGTTCCGCGAGGATCTGTACTACCGGCTCAACGGCATTACGGTGCGCCTGCCGCCGCTGCGACAGCGCAGCGACGTCGCCCAGCTGATCCACAAGCTGCTGTCGAACGAGGCCGGGGCGGGGCCGGCGGTCGCGATCGAGCCGGCACTCCTCGAGCGGCTGGTGCGGCACTCGTGGCCGGGGAACGTCCGGCAGCTGCGCAACGTGCTGCGGACCATGCTGGCGCTGCGCACCTCGGAGCGACTCACCCTCGCGGAGTTCAACGAGGAATGGCTGGCTTTCGGCGCCCCCGAACAGACGGCGGGCGAGCCGGAGGCCCCTGCCGCGGACGGCGAGGATGTGCTCGGCGAGGCGGAACGCGACGCAGTGTGCCGGGTACTCGAGTCGTGTCAGTGGAATGTGAGTGCGGCCGCCGCCCGGCTGCACATCAGCCGCCGTACCATTTACCGCAAGATTCATCGGCACGGACTGCTGCGGCACGCTCCGCACCTCGGGGCGGGCGGCGAGTCCGAGTGAGTTTCTAACCGCAATCCAAGTCATCGTGATCAACGCGATGTGAGGCAGGAACAATCATGGCGACACTCAACATTCATCCGCTGGTGGACCACGGGGTCAAGAAGGGCACGCCCGGCTTCGGGGGTGGGACGCTCACCTGCAAATGCACGCGTGACCCGGTTACGGTCCGCGTTGCCTCCAACGTGGCCTTCAACCACGTCTGCGGCTGCACCAAGTGCTGGAAGCCCGCAGGCGCGCTGTTCTCGCTGGTCGGCGTGGCGGGACGCGACAAGGTTTCGGTGACCGCGAACGCCAACAAGCTCAAGATCGTCGACGAGAAGGCGCCGATCCAGCGCCATGCCTGCACCGGCTGCGGTGTGCACATGTACGGCCGCATCGAGAACAAGGGGCACCCGTTCTACGGCTTCGACTTCTTCCACGTCGAGCTGTCGAAGGACAGCGGCTGGGAGGAGCCCAAGTTCGCGGCCTTCGTCTCCTCGATCATCGAGTCGGGCTTCGCGCCGGCGCGCATGGGTGAAGTCCGTGCGCGGCTCAAAGAGCTCAAGCTCGAGCCGTACGACTGCCTGTCGCCGGAGCTGATGGACCTGATCGCGACCCACGCCGCCAAGGCCAAGGGCGTGCTTGCTGCATAGGGCCGTGCGAGCGGAGATTTGTCAGTCATGAAAACACGCGCCGCGATCGCCTACGCCGCGGGCAAGCCGCTTGAGATCACGAGCGTCGATCTCGACGGCCCGAAGAGCGGCGAAGTGCTGGTGGAATTGAAGGCAACCGGGATCTGCCACACGGATGAGTTCACGCGCTCCGGCGCGGACCCCGAGGGTCTGTTTCCGGCGATTCTCGGTCACGAGGGCGCCGGAATCGTGGTCGACGTGGGCCCGGGTGTCACCACGTTGAAGAAGGGCGACCACGTGATCCCGCTCTACACGCCGGAATGCCGGCAGTGCAAGAGTTGCCTGTCGAGAAAGACCAATCTGTGCACGGCGATCCGCGCCACGCAGGGCAAGGGCCTCATGCCGGACGGCACCAGTCGCTTCTCGGTGGGCGGCAAGATGGTACATCACTACATGGGGTGCTCGACCTTCTCGAACTTCACGGTGTTGCCGGAGATCGCGGTGGCGAAAATCCGCGAGGACGCTCCGTTCGAGAAGGTCTGCTACATCGGCTGCGGGGTGACGACCGGGATCGGCGCGGTGATCAACACCGCCAAGGTCGAGCCGGGTGCCAACGTCGTGGTCTTCGGCCTCGGCGGCATCGGACTCAACGTGATCCAGGGCGCGCGGCTCGCTGGGGCGAACCGGATCATCGGCGTGGACCTCAATCCACGGCGCAAGACGCTCGCCGAGCGCTTCGGGATGACGCACTTCGTGAACCCGAAGGAAGTGGGCGGCGACCTGGTGCAGCATCTGGTGGGACTCACGGATGGCGGCGCCGATTACAGCTTCGAGTGCGTGGGCAACGTGGATCTGATGCGCCAGGCGCTCGAGTGCTGTCACCGCGGCTGGGGCGTCTCGGTGATCATCGGGGTGGCGGGCGCCGGACAGGAGATCAAGACGCGGCCGTTTCAGCTGGTAACCGGCCGGGTCTGGAAGGGCACGGCGTTCGGCGGGGCGCGCGGGCGCACCGACGTGCCGAAGATCGTCGACTGGTACATGGACAAGAAGATCAACATCGACGATCTGATCACGCACGTCATGCCGCTCGAGAAGATCAACGACGCCTTCGATCTCATGCACAGAGGCGAGTCGATCCGCAGCGTCGTCAGGTACTGAGCGCTTTGTCCATCGGCCCGATGAGTGCGCGAGGTTGCGATGGCGGCTGGCGGCGGCCGCCGGGCGCCGCGCCGGCGCTGCTGCTGCTGAGTGTGTTCCTGCCCGGCGCCGGGGCGGGCGCCCCTGGGGCTGCCGCCGAGCGGTTGTACGTCTCGGACGAGCGCGGCGGCGACATCGTGATCGTCGATCCGCAGCAGCAGCAGGTGCTCGGGCGCATTGCGGTCGGCAAGCGGCCGCGCGGCATCGTGATCTCCCCGGACCGCAAGCGGCTGTACGTGGCGCTCACCGGCTCACCCGCCGCAGGCCCCGGCGTCGATGAGTCCAAGCTCCCGCCGCCCGATCACCGCTACGACGGCATCGGGGTGATCGACCTCGCGTCGCAACGCCTCGTCAACACCTATCCGAGTGGCATCGACCCGGAGACCTTCGCGCTGTCGCACGACGGCAAGGTGCTGTACGTCTCTAACGAGGACAGCGGCCAGCTCACGGCTCTCGACGTCACCCAAGGCAGCCTGCGGGGCACGGTGTCGGTCGGGACCGAGCCCGAGGGGGTAGCCGTGAGTGCCGACGATCGCGTTGTGTACGTCGCCTGCGAGACCTCGAACGCTGTTTATGTGATCGAGGCCGGCACGCTGAGGGTACTGGCGCAGGTCCCGACCCAAAAGCGCCCGCGGGCGATCTACCTGTCCCGGCACGCGCACCGCGGCTACGTGAGCGACGAGTTCGGCGCGGCCCTGACGGAGTTCAGCACCGAGGACTACAAGGTCGTCAAGACCATCGATCTCGGGGATCCCAAGGTCGTGCGTCCCATGGGGCTCGCCTCGCCGGACGGCGGCCGACGGCTGTACGTCACGACCGGGAGGTTCGGCAAGCTGCTCGAGGTCGACACGGAATCCGGCCGGATCGTCCGCGCCATCGACAACATCGGCGAGCGTCCCTGGGGCATTGCGCTCAGCGCCGACGGTAACACGGCCTACACCGCCAACGGACCCTCGGGCGACGTGTCGATCATCGATCTCAAGTCCGGACAGTTGAAAGCGCGGGTCAGGGTCGGCGCCAGTCCCTGGGGTGTGGTGCTGGCCGTCCCGGCGGGCTAGCGGCGCCGGCAGCGCGCGCGGCGGCTCAGGGCACCACGTGCGAGCTGCCGAGATCCTTCCAGTCGTAGCGCGGCACCTCCACCCAGCGGCCGTCCTTGAGCTCGGGCACCTTGTGCACCCGGGTCTGCTCGACGGTCATGGTGCCGTTCTTGTCAACGACCCAGAAGTCGATGTCGTAGATCTGGTCCTTGGTGCCGGCGGCGCGAAAATCGGTGCAGGCGAAGTACTGCCCGTTGTCGAGCTGGCGGATCGGCTGATGGGTGTCGATGAACTGCAGCTCCAGCACCTTGCCGGTCTTGTCGTCCTTGAGCTTGAAGATCCCGTTGTTCTTCGCCTGTGCGGCGAGCGCGCCCTGCTCGACGGCCGACATCACCTCCCAGCCGCGCTTGGTGGCGAGGTGCCCGGGATGCTCGGAAGCGGGAATCCACCACCAGGGAATCGGATCGCGCGCCATCAGCACCCACTTGCCCTCACTCTGCAGCGGCGCCTTGTAGATGCGGGTCTCCTGCACCTTGAGGAGCCCGTCGGCCGGCGCTACCCAGAAATCGATCAGCCAGCGCTTGCTCGCGTCGGCCGGATCGTGAAACTTCACATCCGGGAAGAAGCCGTAGCCGTCGATCGTGCGCGTGAAGTCGATGCCGTCGTAGGCGAGCTTCAGCTGCGCGCCGTCGAGCGGATCCTGCAACGCGAACAGGTCGCCGTTCGCCTTGAGGTTCGCCTCGATCACCCGCTTGACGAGGGCCTCGGCGTCGCTGCTGCCGAAGTTCTGCATGGCCTGCTCGGTCGACTGCACATTGCTCGCGGCCATGAAGTCCCGGGCTTTCTCGAGGTTCGCCTGCGGATTCTCGAGGAAGGTCTTCTTCGCCGCCTCGCTGCTGAAGCAGTAGACCTTGCCGTCCTTGTCGGTCCAGCTCACCGTGCAATTGGTCTCGACGTGCCGGCCCTCGGCGAGGCCCTCGGCGCATTGTCCGCCGAACTGGGCCTGCGAGGGCGGTGTCGCGGCGCCGGCAGCCAGCGCGGCATAACTCAGCAGGGCAGCGCCGATGAGCACTGCCAGCTTCGCACGCCGGGAGGTCAAAGCGCCGTACGGGTATGTTGCGTCGGGCTTCATGCGATATCCATGCTACTGCGCCGCGGTCTTTGCCGCACCCAGATCGTTGCCGTGCTTGAAGTGCTGCGCCAGGTAGGCTTCGCCGTTCTCGAGCATGAAGTAGCGGAACGCTTCGGCGGGCGGGGAGAGTGTCTTCGCCTGCGTGTGCACCACGTGCCAGCGGCGCATCACGGGCAGGCCTTCAGTCTCCGGCGCCGCGATCAGGCCCAGATCGAGCTCGAGCCCGATGGTATGCAACGAGAGCAGCGAGATGCCCATGCCCGCCATGACCGCCTGCTTGATGGCTTCGTTGCTCGACATCTGCATGACGACCTTCGGGGTCATCTGATAGGCGTCCATGAACTCATCGAGCGCCGCGCGCGTTCCCGATCCTGGCTCGCGCACGATGAATTCCTCGCCGAGCAGAGCGCTCGCGGGCACCTTTTCGGCGCGCGCGAAGGGATGCTCGACCGAGGTGACCAGCACGTGCGGATGCATGGCGAAAGGCTCCGCACGCGAGGGCCAGTTGCGCGGCGGCCGCCCCATGATGGCGAGCTCCACCGTCCCCTCGCGCATCAGCTCGACCACCTCCTCGCGGTTGTTGCCCACGTGCAGCCGGATCTCGACGCCCGGATGCTCCTTACGGAAGCGCGCCAGCAGGCGCGGCAGGAAGTATTTCGCCGTGCTTACCATGGCGACATCGAGCATCCCGGTCCGTAGCCCCCGGAAGCGCGCCACCATGTCTTCGGCGTCGCGCATCGCGCCCAGCACCCGCTGCGTATAGGCGAGCACGTACTCACCCACCATGGTGAGGTCGACCTTGCGGCTCGTGCGATCGAAGAGCGGCAGCCCGACCTCGGTCTCCAGCTCCTTGATTTGCATGGACACGGCGGGCGCCGTGAGACCGAGTTCCTCTGCCGCGCGCGCAAAGCTCAAGTGCCTCGCTACGGACGAAAAAACTCGCAGCTGCCTCAATGTGACGTTTTTCATGCCATCAATAAGAATTACTAAACTATTAGCTAATAAAAAATGACTTTACCTGAATGATAGGCATTCCTACAGTTCGCTTCAACCCAACGATGAGGAGCGCAGCGATGACGATCGCGCCAGAAGCCGGGACCGATGGGGCACAAGCCCGAAGCGACGGGCCCACGGCGATTACGGACACCAAGCGCCGTTACCGTGCCGGAGTCATGAAGTACCGGCAGATGGGCTACTGGGACCCGGACTACGTGCCCAAGCCCACTGACACGATTTGTCTGTTCCGCATCACGCCGCAGGAGGGCGTCGATCCGATCGAGGCGGCGGCCGCGGTGGCCGGTGAGTCGAGCACGGCGACCTGGACGGTCGTGTGGACCGACCGGCTCACGGCTTGCGACAGCTACCGCGCCAAGGCCTTCAAGGTCGAGGCGGTCCCCAACAATCCGGGACAGGTCTTCGCCTGGATCGCCTACGACATCATCCTGTTCGAGGCGGGCTCGATCGCCAACATGACGGCGAGCCTCATCGGCAACGTGTTCGGCTTCAAGCCCTTGAAGGCGCTGCGCCTGGAGGACATCCGGATCCCGGCCGCGTATATCAAGACCTTCGACGGTCCGTCGACCGGGCTGATCGTCGAGCGCGAGCGGCTCGACAAGTTCGGCCGGCCGCTGCTCGGCGCCACCACCAAGCCGAAGCTCGGTCTCTCGGGCCGCAACTACGGACGCGTCATCTACGAGGGCCTCAAAGGCGGCCTCGACTTCATGAAGGATGACGAGAACATCAACTCGCAGCCCTTCATGCACTGGCGTGACCGCTTCCTCTACGTGATGGATGCGGTCAACAAGGCGAGCGCCGCGACCGGCGAGGTCAAGGGCTCCTACCTCAATGTGACCGCCGGGACCATGGAGGATATGTACGAGCGCGCCGAGTTCGCGCGCGAGCTCGGCTCGGTGGTCGTGATGATCGACCTGGTGGTCGGCTGGACCGCAATTCAGAGCATGTCCCGCTGGGCGCGCCGCAACGACATGATCCTGCACATGCACCGTGCCGGGCACGGCACGTACACGCGCCAGAAGAGCCACGGTATCAGCTTCCGCGTCATCGCCAAGTGGCTGCGGCTCGCCGGGGTCGATCACCTGCACGCCGGCACCGCGGTCGGCAAGCTCGAGGGCGATCCTCTCACCGTGCAGGGCTACTACAACGTGTGCCGCGACAGCTTCACGCACCAGGACCTGCCGCGCGGCATCTTCTTCGACCAGGACTGGTGCGACATCCGCAAGGTGATGCCGGTCGCCTCCGGTGGCATTCACGCCGGGCAGATGCACCAGCTGCTGGACCTCTTCGGCGACGACGTGGTGCTGCAGTTCGGCGGCGGCACCATCGGCCATCCGGCCGGCATCCAGGCGGGCGCGGTCGCCAACCGCGTGGCGCTCGAGGCAATGGTAAAGGCACGCAACGAGGGCCGCGACATCCGCGCCGAGGGCGAAGAGATCCTGCGTCAAGCGGCGCGCTTCTGCCGCCCGCTGCAGCAGGCGCTCGATACCTGGGGCGACGTCACCTTCAACTACGCGCCGACGGATACGTCCGATTTCACGCCCACCGCCGCGGTGGCGCACTGAAGCGCGCAGCGCCGGGAGAACACGCGCCATGATGACCAACCCCGTAGGCCGCATCACCCAGGGCCAGTTCAGCTTCCTCCCCGAGCTCACCGATGCCGAGATCGCGCTGCAGATCGACTACGGCCTCAAGCGTGGTTACGCCTGGAGCATCGAGTACACCGACGATCCGCATCCGCGCAACACCTACTGGGAAATGTTCGGCATGCCGATGTTCGACCTGCAGGATGCCGCCGGCGTGCTGCTCGAGCTGCAGAGCTGCCGCAAGACTTTTCCGCAGCACTACATCCGCCTGGTGGCCTTCGACGCCACGCGCGGCGTGGAGTCGATCGTCATGTGCTTCATCGTCAACCGCCCCTCAAGCGAGCCGGGGTTCGGCCTCATCCGCCAGGAAATGCAGGGCCGCAACATCCGCTACACGCTGCACAGCTACGTCACCGACCGCCCGGAAGGCGAGCGCGGCGAGTGAGTGCAGCGGAGGGTAAGGCACGTGTATCTGATCGCCCCGTCGATTCTCTCGGCTGACTTCGCCCGCCTCGGCGAGGACGTGAGGCGCGTCCTCGCCGCGGGCGCCGACTGGATCCACTTCGACGTCATGGACAACCACTTCGTGCCCAACCTCACCATCGGGCCCGCGGTGGCCGCGGCACTGAAGCCTTACCTCGGCCGGCCGCAGGGCGGACACGCGCTCCTCGACGTGCACCTGATG
>Ga0187780_10000619_pt1 | contig 26288 bp, 16 predicted proteins | sample 1015_Q2_SP10_20__FD_132429 | JGI IMG/M metagenome (GOLD analysis project Ga0187780, IMG submission 132429) | Tropical peat soil microbial communities from peatlands in Department of Meta, Colombia - 1015_Q2_SP10_20_MG | ecosystem: Environmental > Terrestrial > Soil > Wetlands > Peat | place... | reverse complement strand
TGCCCTTCGGCGTGGGGACCGACGCCCGCCGCATGCGGCGCCAGGCGCGGCTGCTGGCGCTGGCCACGGCGGGCTTCGGGCGCATCGAGGTGCTCGCCCCCGACGGCCTCGGCGGGGCGCTGGCCCCCGCGCGCCCGCTCTGGGCGCGCGCGGCGCGGGTGTGCGTCGAGAGCGAGGCGGCGCGGCGCGACACGCTGTCGCTGGGCCTCCCCGCGGCGCGGGTGGAGGTGGTGGCGCCGGCCGAGCGCCGCGGCGAGGTGTTCGCCGGCGATCCCGACGCGGCTCGCGCCGTCACCGTCCCCGGGCCGCGGGAGTGGCTGCCGGGCGAGCACGCGGCGCACGCCGCGGGCGTGGCCGAGCGCGTGGTGTACCGCGCGGAGCACGCGCTGGCGCGGCTGCTCCGCCGGCTGCTCGGCCGCCATACGGCCAAGGTGGGCCGCCCGGTGCGGGCGGTGGTCGACCCGTTGCGCCGTCGTGTCATCGACCGGGCGACGCGGGGCTGAGACCGCGCCGCCCCGCCAGCTCGGCCGCCGCCGGGTCGCTCAGCCGCCGCCGGCGAAGACGTGGATGGTGCTGCCCACCAGCACTGCGTCGGGGTCGATCTGCATCGTCGGGCCGCCGCCGCCGGTGGTGAGGTCCCAGGCGTTCCAGGGGTAGCCGTCCTGGTTGCCGTTGTCGTACTCCATGAGGTGGTCCGCGCCCGAGCGTACGTAGACGTGGATGAGGCCGTCGACGGGGTCGTAGAAGGCGGAGGGGGCACCCAGGATCGGCCCGCCGTCGCTCGCCCCCTGGGACAGTCCCCAGGCGTTCCAGGGGTGGCCGTCGACGTTGCCGTTGACGTACTCCTGGAGCGACCCGTCCGCCCCGCGCACGTACACGTGGATCAGGTGGTCGGAGGGGTCGAGGAAGGCGTCGGGCGTGCCCGCCACCGGGCCGCCGCCGCTGGCGCCGAAGCTCAGGCCCCAGGCGTTCCACGGGTACCCGCCCACGTTGCCGTTGTCGTACTCGGTCAGCTCGCCGTCCGTGGCCAGCACGTACACGTGGATGAGGCCGTCCTGGGAGTCGAGGAAGGCGGAGGGCGTCCCGGTCACGGGGCCGCCGCCACTGGCGCCCGCGGAGAGGATCCAGCAGTTCCAGGGGTGCCCGCCGACGTTGCCGTCGTCGTACTCGACGAGGTATCCGTCGACGGCGCGCACGTACACGTGGATGAGGCCGTCGCGGGCGTCGTAGAAGGCGCTGGGCCCACCCGCCACCGGCGACCCGCTGCTCGCCCCGAAGCTGAGGTTGTACATGTTCCACGGGTGCCCGTTGGCGTTGTCGTTGACGTACTCGACCAGGTCCCCGCCGGCCGACTGCACGTAGACGTGGATGAGGCCGTCGTGGGGGTCGTAGAAGGCGTCGGGCACGCCGCCCACGGGCTGGCCGCCACCGGCGCCCACGCTCAGGTCGTAGAAGCTCCAGGGCTGCGGCGCGTGCGCGTCGTCGTTCACGTACTCGACGAGGTCACCGTTGGACGCCCAGATGTAGACGTGGACGAGGCCGCGGGAGTCCTGGACCACGCTGGGGGTGCCCAGGATCCCCGGCCCGTTGGTGCCGTAGGTCTGGTCGTAGGTGTTCCAGACCCGCCCGTTGGCGTGGTCGTCCACGGTCTCCTGTAGGTCGGGGTCGGCCGGCTGCGTGCCTCCCTCGGCCGCCGGGACCGAGTTCTGCGCCTGCGCCCAGGTGTAGTCGAGCTGCGGGCTCCCCGAGGTGTCCACCAGGAGCTCGGCCCACGAGGGGTAGCCCTGGTAGCCGGTGCCCACGTAGCCGGTGCCCATGTCGCAGGGCTGGCAGGCCAGGTTCAACAGCACGTTGTCACGATGGCCCCAGCACCCGCTCTGGTTGGAGGGCGTGCAGTCGATGTTGCCGGAGTTCATCCCGTCGTCGTACATCCAGAAGTACATGGCCTCGAGCGAGTTGCCAACGGCGCCGGCCCAGTTGCTGCCCCACGTCGACCACGGGAACCCCGACGGCGGCGTGGGGTCCTGGCTCTGCGCCGCGCCCTGCGCGGCGGCCTGGTCGAGGGCGGTGGCCATGCCGGCCAGTGGCGGGTAGCCGCGCGCCGTGCGCTCGAGGTTGGTCGCCACGAACAGCTGCTCCTGGGCGGTGAGCGAGTACCAGTTGCCCGGCAGCACCATGCCGCCGAGGCCCTCCTGGGCGCGGGCGTTGGCGATCGCCTGCAGCGTGGCGTTGGTGCACCCCGCGCTGTTGTCGTAGGTGCCCCCCTGGCAGGACTGGAGGAAGTCGGGGTTCGGGGGGATGTTGTTGGGCGGGTTGTTGGGCCCGCTCGGGCCGCCCTTGGTGGCCGGCGGCGGGACGTGGTGGCGCGCCTTGGCCATGGTGTGCCCGTCGGGCCCGGTGCTCACCGCCGGTCCGAGAACGAGGGCGGCGATCACCAGGAGGCCGAGGCCGAACCGGGCGCGCCGGGAGAACCCCAGCGTCGCCGTGTCGGCTCCCGCCCCTGGCCGCAGCCTCAGCCAGAGCGAAACCACGTATGCGGTATCGGGCGCGAACCCCGGCCGTTTGATGCATCACGTGGTCAATTCGGCACTTTGGGTGAGCGTTGTGCGGCGACCTGGGCCCGAGCCGCCGGCCCCGACGGCGCCGACTTCACCGGGGATCCCCAGCCGGTCGGGCACCCGCCCGGCTCAGGAGGCGGCGAAGACGCTGATGGTGGAGCCGAAGACCACGGCGGCAGGGTCGCAGGCGATCGTGGGCCCGCCCGAGCCCGCGGTGAGGTCCCACGCGTTCCAGGGGTGCCCGCCCACGTTCCCGTTGACGTACTCGACCAGGTCCCCGTTGGTGGCCCGGGCGTACACGTGGATGAGGCCGTCGACGGCGTCGAGCAGGGCGCTCGGCGACCCGGTGACGGGCCCGCCGCCGCTGGCGCCGAAGCTCAGGCCCCAGGCGTTCCAGGGGTGCCCGTTCAGGTTGCCGTTGTCGTACTCGGTCAGCTGGCCGTTGGACGCGGTCACGTACACGTGGATGAGACCGTCGGCCGGGTCGTAGAACGCATTGGGCGTCCCGGTGATGGTGCCGCCGCCGCTGGCCCCGTACGACAGGTCCCAGGCGTTCCAGGGCACGCCGTAGACGTGGCCGTTGTCGTACTCGACGAGATCGCCGCTCGGTCCGGGCACGTACACGTGGATGAGCCCGTCGGTCCGAAGGTAGAAGGCGTCGGGCGTGCCTGTCACGGGGCCGCCGCCGCTGGCCCCCACGGACAGGCCCCAGGCGTTCCAGGGCACGCCGCCGACGTGGCCGTTGTCGTACTCGACGAGGTTGCCGTGCGTGTCGCGCACGTACGCGTGGATGAGGCCGTCGGCGGGGTCGTAGAAGGCGCTGGGGGAGCCGACGATGGGCCCGCCGCCGCTGGCCCCGAAGCTCAGGTCGTACTGGTTCCAGGGATGGCCGCCGACGTTGTCGTTCACGTACTCGACGAGGTCGCCGTCGACGGCCTGCACGTAGATGTGGATGCGCCCGTCGGCGGGGTCGTAGAAGGCGTCGGGGCTGTTGCCCACCGGCGAGGTGTTGCCGCCGCCGAAGGTGAGGTCGTAGGAGTTCCAGAGCCGTCCGCCCGCCGCGTTGTCGACGTACTCCACCACGTCGTTCGCCACCGAGCGCACGTAGACGTGGAGCAGGCCGTCCCCGGCGTCGTCGACGACGCTGGGGCACCCGGCCGCCGCGGGGCCGCCGGCCCACGAGGAGAGGTCGTACGCGTTCCAGACGCGGCCGCCGGCGTGGTCGGCGGTGAACTGGTCGAGCGGACCCGAGCCGGTGCACGAGCCGGGTGGGGCCGTGCCGACCATGGGCGACGGCGGCGCGGTCGGGGTGGCGCTCTGGGGCCCGCTCGCGGACGACTCGCCGACGCCGTTGTAGGCCGTGACCTCGTAGCTGTAGGTCGTGCCGTTGGTCACCGCGTTGTCGGTGTAGCCGTTGCTCGAGGAGCCGCTGACCGTGGCGAGCAGCGGGTAGGTGCTCCCGCCGTCGCTCGAGCGGTAGATGCGGTAGCCGGTCACCGGCGCAGCCGACGTGGGCGTGTCGGCCGTCCACCCGAGGACCACCTGGCCGTTGCCGGCCACCGCGCCGAGGTTGCCCGGTGTGCCCGGCGTGGTCCAGGCGGTGGCGCTGACGGCCGCGCTCTGGGCGGACTCGCCGTTGCCGTTGTAGGCCGTGATCTCGTAGCGGTAGGTCGTGCCGGCGGTGAGGCCGGTGTCGGGGTAGGAGTTGCTGGCCGCGCCGGAGACCGTGGTGAGGAGCGGGTAGGTGCTCCCGCCGTCGCTCGAGCGGTAGATGCGGTAGCCGGTCACCGGCACCTGCGCCGTCGGGGTGTCGGCCGTCCAGCTCAGGCCGATCGCCGAGGGCGCGGAGACGGACGCTCCCAGCCCGCTCGGCGTGGCCGGGATGCCCGGCGGCGTGGCGTCCACGGCCGACGACGCTGCCGACTCGCCGGTGCCGTTGTAGGCGGTGATCTCGTAGGCGTAGGTCGTGCCGTCGGTGAGCCCGCTGTCGGTGTAGCTGTCGCTCGACGCGCCGCCGAGCTGGACGAGGAAGGTAAAGGCCCCGCCGCCCACCGAGCGGTACAGCTTGTACCCGGAGGCGGCGTTCGGCCCTGAGCCGCTGTCGGAGGTCCAGCTGAGGGCCACCTGGGCGGGACCCGGCAGCGCCGTGAGCCCCGACGGCACCGGCGGGCATCCGCTGCTCGTGTAGCTGTACTGGTCGTAGGGGACGACCGCCGAGGTGCCGTTGGCGGTGACCACGGTCACGTCCACGGTGCCTGTCGAGCAGGTCCCGGGGGCGCTGACGGTGACGGACGAGGCGGTGTCGTTCGTGATGGAGGCGGCCACCCCGCCGAAGAGCACGCTGGTGGCGCCGGCGAGGTTCGTCCCGTCGATCGTCACGGAGTTCCCCGAGGCGCCCGAGCCGCTGGTGGGCGCGACCGAGGTCACCGCCGGGCAGCCGCCCGAGGGCTGGAGCCCCGTGATGATCGACGGCGCGTTGGGCGTGCCCCAACCGGAGGCTTCGTCGAAGCCGGGCCCGGCTGCGTACTCGGTCGGGTGCGTCCCGGTGGTGTCGTTGTTCCCGGTGGTGATGTCGTGGAACGCCGCCGAGCCGAGTGGGTACAGCTTGGGGTTGACCTCCCCGATCGCCTTGGTGCAGCCCTGGTCGCCCAGCGCGGTCAGCGCCGCCCACAACGGGGCGCCGGCGCTGGTGCCGCCGATGGAGCCCCAGGTCGCCTCCCAGTAGATGGTGATCCCGTGGGAGGGGTCGGCGTCGGCCGACACGTCCGGCACCGCCCGGTACGTCGCCGGTCCCGGCTGGTACGACGGCCGCGGCCACTGGACCGAGAAGCCGCCGCCGCCCGCCTCGCCGGTGCCGTCGTTCCACACCGTCTCCACCGGGGGCGGGCCGATCGCCGTCAGCGACGTGCCCCCCACGCCCGTCACGTGGGGCTGGCTGGCGGGGTCGTCGACGGCCAGGGCGGTCGACGGCTGGCAGTCCTCGGCTCCACGGTCGCCGGCCGCCGCGAACACCGACTGGCCCTGTGAGGCCATCTGGACGAAGAGCGTGTTCTCCGAGTTGAGGAGCGTGGCCCCCGCGTCCTGCTCGCACAGGCCCCAGCTGGTGGTGACGACCTGCGCCTTGTCGTCCGTGGCGATCTGGTTGTAGACGTCGTAGGGGCCGCCGGTGTTGTTGTTGGGGCCCTGGTACACGAGGACGCTCGCCAGCGGGGCGAGCCCGATCACCTGCTCGATGTCCAGCGCCGCCTCGCCCTGCTGGCCGCCCGTGGGCCCGCCGTCCACGGTGACGGTGGAGACGCCCGCCGAGGTCCCCATGCAGCTCTGGTACGACGCGATGTCGCTCGGCGTGTAGGGCTCGAGCTCGTAGACGGCCACGGTCACGCCGGCGCCGAGCTCCCCATCGGAGTAGAGGGTGTTCAGGCCGTAGGCCTTGGCCAGCTCGTCAGGCGTGTAGGAGTGGAGGGTCGTCGCCGCGCTCGCCGCCGCGGAGCACGGCGACGGACCCGACACGTTCGCCTGGACTCGGGGCGACGGTGAGGCCGGCGTCGTGGCCAGCAGCCGGGCGCCCGGCCCCGCGGCCGGCGACGGCGCCACACCGGGCGTGGCGGTCTCGCGCGCCTGCGGCACGAGCTGGGGCTGCGGCCGCGCCGTGTCGGAGAGGCCGAGCACACCGACGATGGAGCCGGCCAGCGACTTGGGCACGAGCGGGGAGGCGTCGGCCGCAAAGGCACTCGCCCCCGAGGCCAGGCGCAGGTGGCGCAGGTGCACGCCGAAGGCGGCGGCGGCCTGCGACGCCGACGCCGCGAAGTGCACGGAGAGCCGGTTGGAGGCCGTCGACACGTGGCCGAAGCCCTGCGCCCGCAGCCACGCCTCGGTGGCGTGGACGGTGGCCAGCGAGGCCCCGAAGCGCGGGCCGAACTGGCCGGGGGCCAGGTAGTGCCGGTACAGGGGGGAGCTCGGGTCGGACACGGCGGCCACGAAGCGCTCCAGGGCCGCGGGGTCCGCCGGGGCCAGGGCGACGTCGCCGGCGATGGGGGTGGCGCCCGACAGGTCGCCGGTGTCGCGCGCCCCGGCGGGGACGGGGTCGGGGGCGACGCGCAACCGCACCAGGCCGCCGTCGGCAGGGCTGGCGGCGGCGGCCCGGGACAGCGCCGGCAGGGCGAGGGTCACCGCCGTCGTCGCCGCCACGACCGCCACGACGGGCACGCGCAGTCGCCGGCCGCGGGGCCGGAACTTGGCTTGAGTGGTCACCGGGGCATCACCACGTGGCAGCGGCTCGTTCGGTCGGGCTCTCGGGCTCGGTCGGGCCCGTCGTCCGGGCCCGCCCAGGTGAACCATCGTAGCCAGGGGGACGCGCCACGCCCCGCCGCGGCGGGCGGGGCGTGGGGCCCACAGGGGCGTCGAGGTCGGGGCCGCCGCCGGCCGCCCGCCTGATCAGCCGCTGGCGTCGAAGACGTGGAGCATGCCGCCCACCACCAGGGCCGTCGGGTCGCCGATCACGGGGGGCCCACCGGAGCCGCCGGTGAGGTCCCAGGCGTTCCAGGGCACGCCGTCGTAGTGGCCGTTGACGTACTCGGTCATGTGCCCGGAGCTGGCCCGGACGTACACGTGGATGAGCCCGTCGCTGGGGTCGAGCAGGGCGCTGGGCGAGCTGGCCACGGGGCTGCCGCCGGTGGCACCCACCGACAGGCCCCAGCAGTTCCAGGGCACGCCGTCGTAGTGGCCGTTGTCGTACTCGACGAGGTAGCCGCCCGGCGTCTCGGCGTAGACGTGGATGAGGCCGTCGGCGGGGTCGTAGAAGGGGCTCGGCGTGCCGGTGATGGGCTGGCCGCCGGTGGCGCCGTAGGACAGGTCCCACGCGTTCCACGGGGCGCCGTAGACGTGGCCGTTGTCGTACTCGACGAGGTCGCCGCCCGGGCCGGGGACGTAGATGTGGATGAGCCCGTCCACCGGCAGGTAGAACGCACTCGGCGTGCCCGTGACGGGACCGCCGCCGCTGGCGCCCACCGACAGCGCCCACTCGTTCCAGGGGGCGCCGTAGACGTGGCCGTTGTCGTACTCGACGAGGTGGTTGTAGACGTCGCGCACGTAGACGTGGATGAGGCCGTCGGCCGGGTCGTAGAAGGCGCTCGGGGTCCCGGCGATCTGCGTGCCACCGCTGGCCCCGTAGCTCAGGTCGTAGGCGTTCCACGGGTGCCCGTTGGCGTTGTCGTCGACGTACTCCGTGAGGTCCCCGTTCGACGCCTGGACGTAGATGTGGATCAGCCCGTCGGCCGGGTCGTAGATGACGTCGGGGTCGTTGCCGATGGTCCCGCCGTTGCCCGAGCCGAAGGAGAGGTCGTAGGCGTTCCACAGCTGGCCGCCGACGTCGTTGTCGACGTACTCGACGAGATCGCCGTTGTCGGCGCGCACGTAGTCGTGCAGGAGCCCGTCACGCGGGTCGTTGAGGACGCTCGAGCCCCCGGTGATGGTGGGCCCGTTTGCGTTGACCGTCTCGTTGTACGCGTTCCAGACGTGCCCGTTGAGGTGGTCGGCCACGAACTGCTCGACGGACCCGGGCGGGCCGGAGGAGGGGTTGGCGTTGCCCGACAGGGCCGGGTCGTGGTGGAACTGCGGCCAGGCGCCGACCTCGTTCACCGTGTTCCCGTTGGAGCCCGCCACCTCGTAGTGGACGACCTCGCCGTTGTTGGTGCCGTTGTAGCCGGCGACGGTGATGCCGATGGTGCCGTTGGGGTCGTCGGTCACCAGCGGCGAGTTCTGGAAGGCCATGCCGGAGCCGAGCGTGGTCACCAGGGCGCCGGACTTGCCGTCGAAGACCTGTACCCCGGCGGTGGTCGGCACGATGACGTCCTGGTACCCGCCGCCGGTGAGGTCCGCGGTGACCACCGAGCCGATGACCATGCCCGCGGCGGCCGTGTGCCAGACGGGTGCGCCGTTGTTCCCGTTGAGCACCCACACGGAGCCGCCCCCGGACCCGTTGTTGGTGCCCTCGACGACCTGGAGGCCCCCGTTGCCGAGCACGTCGGCCAGGGCCGGGCTGCTCGAGGTGTAGCCGTCGAGCTTGGTGCTCCAGACCAGGTTGCAGTTGGCGTCCACTGCCATGATGTCGTCGGTCGTCGAGGCGCCGCCGTAGAAGGTGCCGGTCCCGAAGGTGATGCCGGTCCCGCCGCCGGCGAGGAAGTTGCCGACCGCGGGCGAGGACATGACGTTCTGGTCGGTGTCGTACTGGCAGATGAGGCCGCCCGCCGGCGCGCCGGTGCCGGCGTTGCCGGTCGGGCTCAGGATGCGGAGGTGGCCGCCGTTCTGGTACTGCACGCCGTAGGCGTTGCCGGCGGTGGAGTCACCGCCCTCGATGATCTCGGTGCGGCCGTCGCCGTAGAGGTCGGCCAGTGCCGGCGTCGAGAACGAGCTGTCGGCTTGGAACCACGGGAAGCCGTTCAGCACGGCACCCGAGTTGGCGTCCATGGCGTACTCCTCCTGGCTGAGCGAGGAGCCCACGACGTCGGCGTCGCCCTGCAGGTAGCCGACCGCCATGCCCGAGGTGACCGGGAAGTTCCCGGGGGTCCCCACCCACCACCTCGACGAGCCGTCGGGGTTCACGGCCTGGTAGCCGCCGGCGGAGGAGACGCCGACCTGGCCGAGCCCGGTGAACACCTCGTCGAGGTTGGAGCCAGGCGCTCGGGCCACCGACGGCGAGGAGTCGATGGGGTTGGGCGTGTTGTAGGGCCAGCCCGGGACCCCTGAGCCGTTGGAGAGGTTCAGGGCCCACAGATGTCCCCCGCGGTCGCCGACGACGACGTCGGGACCGTTGGAGAGCGTGGCCAGGTTGGGCGACGAGAAGACGATCGCGTTGCCCTGGTCGGGGAGGACCACCGACCAGGTCTGGTTGATCGACAGGCCCGACGCCGCGGCGGCGGGGAGGTGGGCGCCGGGCAGGGCACCCGATGCGACGCCGGCGACGAGGGCTGCGGCGGCCGCGGTCTTGGCGACGAAGGCGGCCGGTGTGCGCGTGCCTCGTCGGCCGGCGCGCCGGAGGAATGCACGGAGGGATTGCACCCGACGACTATCGTCGCCACGCCTGCTCTTCTTGACGAACAAATCATCAACGCCTGGCGACCTGCATCTTCGTCTCCGGGGCACGGGGCCGGGAGCGCACCTGCGGGTATGCTCGCCCGCCGTGCGCCGCCCGAGGCCAACGTCGTGACCTGCTCGCCCGGCGCCGCCGAGGAGGGCCGACCGCCCACGGCGGACGGGGCCGTCGAGGGTCCTGCCGCCGAGCGCCATGCCGTCGTGACCGGGGCGCTCGAGGAGGTCGAGCGCGAGGTGCGACGCCGGGTCGAGGCGGGCGCCGTGGCTCCCGACGAGGACCGGGCTCTCGACCGCGCCTTTCGCCGCCTGGCGCCCTCGCCGGGCAGCACCGGACGGCTGCGGTCCGTCACGTCCCTGGTGGCCGATGCCGCGGTGATCGACCCGCAGGTCCCCGTGGCGTCGCAGCGACCGGGCGGGAGCATGGTAAAGCGCCTGGTGCGCAAGGCGGTGGGGTGGTACGTGCGGTTCTTCGTCGCGCAGATCGCCCGCTTCCAGGGCGCGGTGGCCCGTGCCGTCGCGGTGCTCGCCGAGGAGCTGGAGGACCTGCGCGCCCGCACCCAGCGCGCCGCGTCGCCGCTCCCCCTGCCGACGGCCGCGCGTCGGGAGGGGCCGGACCGGGCGCCGTGGTGGGGACGTGTCGCCCTGTCGTCGTTGACCGACGCCCCCGGGCGCGTCGTCCACGGCGACTGCGGGACGGGCGCGCTCCTCGAGACCCTCGCTGGCGCCGGCATCGACGCGTACGGCACCGATCCCTCGGCGGGTCCGGGGGGCCCGGACGGTCCGCCACGCGAGGTGCTGGCCGTGTCCCTGCTGGAGCACCTCGCCGACATGGGCGACGGGACCCTGGGTGGCGTCGTTGCCGAGGGCGGGGTGGAGGTGCTCCCCGTGGCGGAGTGCGAGCAGCTCGTGGCCATGGCCGCCCAGCGTCTTGCCCCGGGCGGCGTGCTCCTGGTGGCGTCGGCCTCGCCGGCGGCGTGGGCCGCGAGCGCCTCGCCGGTGCTGGCGGACCTCGCCCCTGGTCGTCCCCTGCACCCCGAGACGTGGGCCTTTCTCATGGGGCACAGCGGCTTCGACCCGGTGACGGTGCACCAGGGAGGACCCGACGACACCGAGTACGTCGTCGCGGGCGTCCTCGCGGCGCCGTGAGGCCCGGCCACGCGCCGGCGGTCCGGCGCATCGACCAGGTCATCCCCACGCTCGCCAGCCGCGACGCCATCGGCCAGCACACCACGGCGGCGCGTCAGGTGCTGCGGGAGATGGGCTTCGTCTCCGACATCTTCTACGCCAACGCGTCGGCCGACGTGCTGCGCGACGGCCGGCCGCTCGAAGAGCTGGGCGACGAGGACCCCACCGGTCGGTGGCTGCTCTACCAGCTCTCGATCGGCAGCCCGGCCGGCGAGGTCTTCGCCAAGCGCCCCGAGCCCAAGCTCGTCGACTACCACAACATCACGCCGGCGGAGCTGTTGCGCGCCTGGGAGCCCTCGGTGGCCGAGGAGCTCCGGCTCGGGCGTTCCCAGCTGGTGCGCCTCGCCCCCGTCACCCGGTTCGCCATGGCCGACTCCGCCTTCAACGAGCAGGAGCTGCGGTCCGCCGGGTACGGCGCCACCGCGGTGGCTCCGCTCATGATCGACCTCGAGGCGCTGGCGGGATCACCGGACCCCGTCGTGGCCGCCCGCCTCCTCCGGGCGCGCGCCGAGGGCGGGACGGGGCTCTTGTTCGTGGGCAAGGTGGCGCCGCACAAGGCCCAGCACGACCTGCTCAAGGCGCTGGCCGTGTACCGCCGCCTCTACGACCCGCGCGCCCGCCTGCGCATCGTCGGCGGCGCCATCGGCGACGCCTACCCCGAGGCACTGGCGCGCTTCGCGTCGATGCTGGGCGTGGACGACGCGGTGGAGATGGTCGGGTCGGTGCCCCACGCCGAGCTGGTGGCCTACTACGAGGGTTCGGACGTGTTCGTCTGCCTGTCCGACCACGAGGGCTTCTGCGTGCCCCTGCTCGAGGCGATGATGCACCGGCTGCCGATCGTGGCCTTCGGCGCGGCGGCCGTGCCCGACACGGTCGGGGACGCAGGCCTGGTCCTCCCGGACAAGCAGGCGCTGCGGGTGGCGGCCGCCGTCGACCGCGTCGTGCGCGACGAGTCGCTGCGCGCGGCCATGGCCGATGCGGCCGCCGACCAGGTGGCGCAGCTCTCCCTGGGCCCGTCGCGCGCGGCGTTCCGGGGTGTGATCGAGCAGGCGCTCGCGGCCCCGGCGCAGTCAGCCCCGGCGCAGTCAGCTCAGTAGAAGCGCTGCCAGTTGGCCGTCGACGGCTGGCCGGCCCCCGCCGGCCCCCGGCCGAACACCGAGAAGACGTTCTCCATCATCCGCTCGAGCACCGGCGCGACCGGGTCGACCTTGCCGCTGCTGCGCACGACGTCGGTGGGCACCAGCGAGGTGTTCCACAGCAGGTTGACGAAGGAGGCGGTGCCTACGGCCAGCACGCCCCCGCCGCCGTCGACCGCGTAGTACGACATGTCCGACACGGCGCCCGCGCCCCGGTTGAGGACGGGGGAGTGGGCCAGGATGGTCACGTTGCGCGGCCCGGGCAGGCTGGGCTGGTAGCGGTCGTACTCGCCGGCGACGACGCCGGCGAGGCGGCTGCCCTGGGCCAGGTCCGTCCCGGCGAAGACCCATGCGTCCGGCTCGACGACGACCATGTCGGCGTCCGCGCCCACGTCCGCGTACTGGATGCCGACCAGCTGCTGCTCGGGCCACGGGACCGGGCCGGTCTCCCAGTTGGAGCTGACCTCGGGCGGGTCCACGCCCCACAGCGGGTCCTCGCGCATGAAGTCCGTCTTGTAGCAGACCTGGTGGCGCAGGTCGCCCAGGGGCGAGGGCTCGAGGCGGATGTGGCGGTAGATCGGGTTGGCGCCGAGGAAGGCGAGGTTCACACCGCGATCGCGTGCCGCGACGGCGCCGTCGCGCATCGCCGTCGACCAGTACTCGTCGTGGCCGAGGCTGATGACGCACGCGTGGGACAGCAGCGAGGCGGGGGCGCGGTGCAGGTCGACGTCGGTGAGATAGGTGACGTCGAGCCCGAGGCGCTCGGCCAGGTGCACCACCGGGAATTCGTTGCCGATGAAGTCGGCGGCACCCCACGCCCATGAGTACTGGTAGGGGCGGTCGAAGGAGACCACCCGCGACCGCGTCGTCCCGCCGCTGCCGTCGGGCCCGTAGTAGAGGGAGCGTCCGCCCCAGCGGTTGTACGCCTGCCAGGTCGTCACCGAGTTCACGACGGCGAAGGCCGCCTTGCTCGAATCGTCACGGACGCACAGCGGCACGAAGGCCTGCTCCCCGTCGGAGCCCACCAGCTTGAGCAGGTACTGGCCCGGCGGCCATGTTGCGCCGATGGGGAGGGTCGTCGACTTCGGCCACCGGCATTCCACGGTGTTGACCCCGGGGGTGAACACCGGCGGCGGCTGGACGGTCCCCGCCACCTCCGCCGACTGCCAGACGAGGCGCCCCCCGAGGCCGCCGTAGTAGCCCATCCGGTAGGCCTCGACGTGGAAGGTGGGGCTGGAGGTGTTGACGTAGAGCCCCACGGTCGCGCCCAGTGGCGCGCTCACCGTGTCGGCGTACCCCTCGATGGTCGCCCCGTGCACCGGGGAGGAGATGAGCCAGTCGAGCGTGCCCGGGCGCGCGTTCTCGGCCACCACCCAGTCGGCCACCGGGACCTCGACCCCGCTGGGGAGCTCGACCGAGCGGACGCTGGGGGCGCTCGGGCCCGACGAGGTGCCCGGGGCCGATCGGCCCCGGGCCGCGCCGGCCGGCAGGCTGACGCGGCCCGACGAGGCGAGCTCGTCGGCGGCGGCCGCGCCGGCGGCGCCGAGGGCGGCGACACCGAGGCCGATGCCGGCCCCGGTCAGGAAGCGACGGCGGTCGATGCGCTTTTGTTGGGCCTTGGCCCGCGGCGACCCCGGGCGCGGGACGCGCGCCGGGACGGCGCCCCTTTCCGGCGACACCCCGGTCGGCTCGTCGGCCTCCGGTGCGGACGGGTGCTCGCTGTCCACGGGACGGTCCCTAGCGCGACGCGTGGAAGGCCATGCGCGAGCCGTGGTGCGACACGAGCCGCACGTCCCGGAAACCGACCTCGCGGAGCATGGCCTCGACGCACAGGCGGTTGGGTCCGAAGAAGTTCGACGCGTCGTTGTTCAGCGTGTCCCCGGGGTAGAAGACCATCATCGGGCGGTCGTAGTCGAGCCCGTCGACGTGGGTCTCGAGGATGAGGGTGCCCGCGCACACCGAGTGGACGCGGCGCAGGTACCCGAGCGGGTCGGGGGAGTGGTAGAGGACGCCGAGGAAGAGGACGACGTCGAACATGCCGACCGTCTCGGGGCCGATGTCCTCCACCGGGATCCACCGCTTTTCGACGGTGCTGCGCCGGGCCCAGCGCGCGATGTCGAAGCCCTCGCCGTTGGTCATGGGATCGGCGGGGTGGCTCCAGCAGTAGTCGTCCGCGGCGACGACACGCGTCGCTCCCCGGGTCTCGGCCTCGAAGGAGAAGAACCCGTCGTAGGCGCCGACGTCGAGGACGGTCTTCCCCTCCAGCGATTCCGGGAAGTCGAGGAGCTGGAGCTTCGCCCACGACTGGTCGATGCCCGGCGTCACGATGCCGTTGCCGAGATCGATCGTGTGGAACCACGGACGCGAGAAGACGAGCTCCTTGAGCAGCTCCACGTCGACGTCGGCGGGCAGGTCAAGATCGGGCACTGGACAGATCCTTCCCGGGGACCCTACCGGCCCGCAGGAGCTCGCGGTAGAACCCCTCGGCACCCTGGGCCATCGCCTCCAGGGAGAAGTGCGACTCGTAGCGTGCTCGCCCCGCCGCGCCCATCGCCGTTCGGCGCTCGGGGGACTCGATCAAGGCGGCGAGGGCGCCGGCCAGGGCGGCGGGGTCGTCGGGGGGGACGAGCAGGCCGGTCTCGCCGTCGACGACGATCTCGGGCATGCCGCCCACCGCGCCGGCCACGACCGGCTTGGCGAAGGTCATGGCCTCGACCACCATCAGGCCGAACGACTCGTAGCGCGACGGGGCCACCAGCAGGTCGCAGCCCGCGTAGTAGCGCCACAGCAGGGGGTCGTCGAGGGCGCCCGTGAACTGCACGCGGCCCCGCCAGCGCGGCGTGGAGTCCTCGAACTCCTCGCGGTAGGTGCGCCCCGACGGCGAGGGGAGCGAGTCGTCGCCCACCACGGTGAACATCACGTCGGGGAACCGTTCGGCCAGCCCCGGCACCGCGGCCAGCAAGGTGTCGATCCCCTTGCGCGCCTCGAGGCGGCCCACGAAGAGGACCTGGACCTTGCCCGGGCGCGTCGCCGGGCGGACGGTGGCCGGGCGGTCGGCCACCCCGTGCGGGACCAACCGCGTGCGCTCGGGGCCCAGGGTGATCCCGTACTCGGACTCGATCTCCTCGACGATGGCGTGGCTGTTGGCCAGGATGCCGTCCGCCCGGGCGTAGCAGTAGCGGTCGAGGTCGATCATCTGGCGGATGGTCGGGTCGTCGCCGGCGAGGCGGGCACCCATGGCGGTGTCCACCCGGGCAACGGTGGCGATGGGCGTGTGCAGGCTGACCAGCACCCGGAACCGCCCGTCGACCAGCGCGGCGATCCCCTCGGAGTCCCAGTTCGGTGCCTCGACGATGTCGACGGGTCGCAACCCGTGGATGCGCAGCAGCTCGGCGTGCATGGAGGCGGCGTAGTCCCACAGATGTGCGGGGACCGCCGGCAGCCCCGGGTGCGCGCCCGCCGGGGGCGGCTGGGCGGCCACGGGGATCCGGTGCACCCACACCCCGTCCTCCAGGTCGATGCGCGGGTGGTCCGCACCCCTGGTGAGCACCCGCACCACGTGGCCGGCGCGGGCCAGGCTCGTCGCCATGCCGTGGACCACGCGGGCGATGCCGTTGACCCGCATCGGCGGGTACTCCTGGGACAGGAAGCACAGGTGCAGCTTCCCGCCCGGCGGCCGGGTCGTCGGGAAGAGGAGGAACGGCGCATGTCCCTCGCCGAACCACGCCGCGGGCCTGGTGCGCGGCGGACCGGCGAGGAACGCCCGGTAGCCGGCCTGGGGCCCGTCGCGCCGGTCGAGGTCGAACGTGGCCCGATCGGCCACCGACAGGCGGCCCTGCGCGGCGGCGTCGTCGGCCTCGAGCGTCCGGTCGTGGAGGAAGGACGTGAGATCGGCGGCGATGTCGGTGAAAGGCAGGTACCCGGTGGCATGGCGCAACGCGAAGTAGGTCTTGTTCTTGAAGATCGAGTAGTGGTCGCGCACGAGGTCGGGCTCGTCCCGCACGGTGCTGGGCAGGAACTTGTGGTAGACGAACCCGTCGTCGAGGGGCCGGACGAGGTAGCCGGCGTCGACGAGGCGCCGGCAGAGGTCGGATTCGTCGTGGTAGTACTCGAATTCCTCGTCGAAGCCCCCGACCGCCACCAGGGCGTCGCGCCGGAAGCTCGAGTTGGTCCCCATGGTGTACGGGATGACGTTGCTCCCCGGCGCGCAGATGGAGGGGACGATGTCGAAGTCGGGGTCCCGTTCCACCCAGGCGTTGCCGAGGCGGTCGACGAAGCTCGACCACGCCTGCACGTAGAACCCCGACTGGTTGTAGACGGGCCCGCCCGCGGCAGCCACCTCGGGGTCGTCGTAGGCCTGGACCAGGGGGCCGAGCCAACCAGGGTCGGGATAGGCGTCGTCGTCGATGAAGGCGACGATCTCGCCTGCCGCCAGGCGAATGCCGATGTTGCGCGACTCGGACAGGTTGCGCGATCCGCACCGACCGGTCTTGATGCGCCCGGCGTACTCCGCCAGGACCGCCTCGGTGTCGTCGGTGGACGGCCCGTCGACCACAACCACCTCCAGGGCCTGGTGGTCGAGCTGTGCCAGCGCCGCCAGGGTGAGACGCAGGCTCTCCGCGCGGTTGTAGGTGTTGACCACCACCGACACGGACCGTGCCACGGCAGGACCGCGTGCCGTGCTCATGGAGTCACCTCTGACGCACCCGAGAGCTCGTCGAGACGGGCGTCCATGGCGGTGCGGAGGTTGCCCGAGAGCCCGGCGGGCGACGCCTCGGCCAGCTCGGCCACCAGCGAGATGAAGCGCCGGGTGTAGGCCGAGGCCGAGTAGTCCTCCAGGTGGCGGGCCACCGCCGCGGACCACGTGGCGAAGTCCGCGTCGCCCGACGCCGTCGGCATCCGGACGGGCGCGACGCCAACGCCGGCCGAGGACAGGCGCCCGACCACGTCGCGCAGTGCCTCGGTCAGGCCCGCCACGTCGCCGGTGGGGACCAGCGTGCCCAGGCCGCCGACGACATTGGGCAGGTTGCTGGCGTCGTAGCCGACGACGTAGCAGCCCGCCGTGTACGCCTCGACCACGGGGACGCAGTACCCCTCGTGGTACGAGGGGATCACCAGCACGTCCGACTCGGCCAGCAGCTCGGCGATGTGCTCGTCGGACGGCGTGGCCACGAGCGACAGGCGCCCGGCGCCGCCGTGGCGGTCGAGGCCGCGCTCCACCTGGTCCATCACCAGCGGGTCCGAGAAGCGCGGGTTGCCGGCCAGGGTCAGTGTGAAGCGGTCGTCGCCCGCCGCCCAGAGCGTGCCCACGGCGTCGAGGAGGTCCGCGACCCCTTTCGCCCGGACGAAGCGCCCCAGGAACAGCAGGCGGACCGGGCCGTCGAAGGAACCGAAGTCCGATCGTCGCCGCGACGCGGCGACGTGGGCCGGGGGTAGGTGGAGGACGGCGAGCCTGTCCTCGGGGATGCCGATGGACCGGTCGAGCTCGACGTTGAATTCGCTGTCGCACGCCACCCGGTACGCCAGTGCCAGGTTGTGGCGCTGGAGGATCGACAGCTCACAGCCGCGCTTGACCTCGGGCACGTCCACGAGCTCGGGCGGCGTCGTGTTGTGCTCGGTGACCATGATCGGGCGACCGGGCGGGACGACGAACACGGCGTCGAAGATCTCGTAGCGCATGCCGAACTCGAACATGTGCGCGTCGGCACGCCAGAACTCGTCGTGGCCGAAGAGCGTGGCCGCGTTGGGTGCGGCCCGGATGAAGGGTGCGTGGAAGTCGCTCGCCTGTGCGAACACCGTCGTGTCGACGCGGGCGCCGAGGCGGTTCAGCCCGTCGAGGACGTCGAGCTTGCAGGTGAGGCTGTTGGACACGGCGTCGTGGCGGACGTAGATGCCCGAGTACAGGGCGACGTGCAGGTCGGCATGGGCACGGGTCATCGGCTCAGGCTCCGGGGGCGCGGCGCGGCACCGGCCGGTCAGCGGCGCGCGTCGTCGCCGACGATCTTCTCCAGCGCCTCGACGCGCTCGGTCAGCTCGGCGACCGTCTCGCGCAGTGCCTGGAGCTCGCGGGCCTGCATGCGGGCGTGCGCGTTCTGCGTGGACACGGCGTTGAGGATCATGGAGATCGACCGGTCGAGGTTGACGTGGGCGCCCCCGAGCGCGGCACGCAGCTCCTCTTCGTCCCTCCGCAGCGGCTCGGTCGCCTCGGCGATGCGCTGGTCGATTCGGGCGTAGGCGCGGCTCGTGGCGGGGCGTGCCATGCGCTTGACCCAGTCCTTCGCCGTCATCTGCCGGTCACCGGCCGCTCACTCTAGCAGCGCACCCAATTCGCCCCCCTTCCGGCCGTGCGCCGTGTCAGGGGTTCATCTGCGGTTGGCCCGGTTGGACGGGAAGCTGGATGGAGACGGCCCCCCTGGGCGGCGTCCAGCGCAACAGGGTCACGCCGTTGCGGTCCAGGAGCGTCCGGGCGTGCAACTGGTTCCGCACCGTGTCGCGCGCGGCGACCACGACGAAGCCCGGAGTCGTCTGGGCACCGGCCGTCGAGATCACGAAGTAGACCGGCCGCCCGTACAGGATGAACGGCTGGAGGTTGCTCCACCACACGCTCATGTACTGGCGGGTGGCGAATCCCCCGGCGACGCCCTGCGAGGCGATGACCTGCGCGTCCTGCGGGATCATCGCCCGGGCTTGGGCCAGCGTGGCGGCGGCGGCGGGCGGCACGACGGCGAACTCGTGGCGCGCCCCGTCGAGCTTCGGCAGCGAGTACGCCAGCGACGACACGAGCACGAACGCACCGAGGACGCCGGCGGCGACCGCGGCCGCCCGGCCGGGCCGGCTGTGGGACGGGCCGCCGCCGCGTATCCCCGCCGGACGGCGCGGCTGCCGTTGGAGCAGCCACTCCAGGACCATGACGGTGCCGACCGGCACCAGCAGGAGCACCACCAGGTTCTGGAAGGCGAAGGTGATGAACACGTCGTTGAGCTGCAGGGCGTTGGGCACCGACGTCGCCAGCGCGACGAACACGACCCAGGGCGAGAGGATGCCGATGACGCCCCCCGCCTGCAGGTTGTGGAACGCGAGGCGCCAGCGAAGGTGCAGCATGTGCAACGGCCGGCTGGGGTGTCGGATCATCCCCCAGATCACGTCGGTCATCGAGATCGGATGGCCGGGTGCCACCGTGGCCAGGTACCCGAGCCCGCCGGCGATGTTCGAGCCGATGTTGGCGCCGAGGAGCGACACCATCTCGAGCCACGCCACCCCGGCGACCGCGATGACCGCGCCGATGCGGCGGTTCGGGCGCGAAGTCACCGCGGCGGTGACACCGAGGGCCACCACATAGGTGGCGGCCACGTCGCCGTTGAGCAAGGTGAGCACGATCCACACCAGGGCGCGTCGCCGACGGCCGTTGTAGAGGTCGCGGGCCGCGAGCACGAGGAAGAAGGTGGCGAGCGCCTGGAAGTGGAAGTCGAACCAGTCGGCGAGATAGAAGCCCGGGTTCACCAGGAGCAGCGTGACGAATCCGAGCGCCAGCGCCGCGCGGGGCAGGCGCCGCTCGTCGTGGCGCTCGAGCACGTCGAGGACCCACCGGAAGCACACGAGCTCGGCTCCGACCTGGGCGGTCTCCTGGACCCACTTGAGGTCGACGGCGCTCGGGTGCAGCCAATAGAGCAGTGAGAGCGGCCACATGGCCAGCTCGAGATGGTTCTTGGCGAACCCGAACGGTCCGATGACGGTCATGGGCGCGCCGAGGTGGCCGTGGGCGATGAGGTAGAAGGCCTGCGCGTACACGGAGAAGTCGCCGGTGAGGTCGAAGTGGTCGTAGAGGCGCGTGCCCACCACCAGCATGAACACCCACTGGACCCCCAGCGCGGCGTAGCCGGTCCACGCCACCCAGCGGGGCATCGGGTAGGTCGGGCGACGCGTCGGTGCGGGGCGCGGCTCGTCGTGGCGGCCGACGCGTGCGGGCTCGGTCAGCACGGGAGGCGACGTGGCGGCCACGACGCCCGATGCTACCGAGTGCCGGTGCTCGGGGACCGGAGGCCCGGGGCGGGCGGCGGCCCGTCCGCCCCGGCGGGACGGGGCGGTTTCCCACCCGATCGGTGTCCCGCGCGACGATAGAGACGATAGAGCAGCCCCCGGCGCTGGAAAGCTGGCTGACGAGCCCGAATGCCCAAGAAAGTCGCAGTGGTCATCCCCTGCCTCAACGAGGCCCGCAGCATCGTCGCGGTGCTGGAGAAGATGCCGGTGAAGGAGCTGGCCCACGACGAGCTGGAGCTCGAGGTCCTGGTCATCGACAACGGGTCGACCGACGACACCGCCGAGCTGGCGCGCCGGGCGGGCGCGCAGGTGGTCCACGAGGCTGCACCCGGCAAGGGCAACGCGCTGCGCACGGGCTTTCGCAACCTGCCCGACGACGCCGACTACGTCGTGATGCTCGACGGCGACGACACCTATGACCCCCGGGAGATGCCCCGCCTCCTCGAGCCGCTCACCTCGGGATTCTGCAGCGTCGTCATCGGCTCCCGCCTCCAGGGCAAGATCATCGACGACTCGATGCACCAGTTCCACCGGCTGGGCAACTGGGTGTACACGCACCTGGTTCGGCTCAGCTACCGGGTGAACGTGACGGACGTGCTCACCGGCTACTTCGCCTGGACGCGTCCCGCGCTCGACGACCTGGCGCCCGAGCTGCGCTCCTCGGGCTTCGCCATCGAGATGGAGGCCATCACCAAGCTGGCGCGCCTCGGGTACGACATCTACTCGGTGCCCATCAGCTACCACCCGCGAAGGGGTGAGTCGAGCCTGCGCCCCTTGCTCGACGGGTTCCGGATCCTGCGCATGTACCTGCGCAACCTGCGATGGCGCCCGAGCCGGTCGCGGGCCCCGGCGAGCCCGCGTTGACCGACGTCGCGCTCGAGCGGCAGGACGCGGCCGGGCCACGGCGTCCGGCGCCAACGGGCGAGGGGTCGAGCTCCGGCGCAGGCCCGGCACCGGCCGGCGCCACCTGGGCCGGGCGGGCGGCGCGGCGGATCCGGCGCCTCTCGCTGTCCTCCTGGTTCGTGATCCTGGCGCTGGGCTTCGGGACCTTCCTCGTCTTCGCCCAGCCGCCCGGCCAGGGGCTCGACGAGATGAACCACTTCTACCGGGCGTGGACGCTGGCCCACGGGACACTGGTGGCGCCCATCACCGACAAGCGGGCCGGCGCCCAGGTGCCGGCCTGCATCTCTGCCTATTTCGCCCACTTCTCCACGGTGGCGGCGGGGCGCGCCCCCTTCTCGTTCGGCGACTACTGGCACTCGATCGCGCACTGCCCGTCGGGCTCGGTGTGGGTGCCCTTCGAGAACACCGCGGTCAACGGGCCCGTGTCCTACGCCCCCCACGTGGTCGCCATCGCGGTCTTGAGCGGCCTGGGTGCGCCGCTGCCGGTCGTGTTCTTCGGCGGCCGCCTGGCGTCGCTCCTGGTGTACGTCGCGATCTTCTTCCTGGCCATCCGGATCACCCCGGTGGGCAAGCACGTGATGGTCGTGTTGGGCCTGCTCCCGACGACGCTGCTGCTCGCCGCGGGCTACTCGGCCGACCCGATGGCCATCTCGCTGGCCGTGCTCGCCGTCGCCCTGACCCTGCGGTGCTGTGTGTCGGCGTCGGCGTCGTGGCGCACGTTCGCCTGTCTGGTCGGCGTGCTGGCGGCGATGGCGCTGACGAAGAACACCTATTTCATCCTCGCTCCGCTGCTGCTGCTCGTGCCGAACGCGGTGACGGGGAAATGGCGGCACCCGCTGCTGGTGAAGCTCGGCGCGATGGTCGTGGTGGTCGCACTGGCCGGGATGTGGTACCTGGCGATCCGCCACGTGTCGCTGGCGGCCTACCGGCCCGCGGGACCGCAGTTCCCGATCGACGAGGCGGCGCAGCGCCGGTTCATCCTGCACCACCCTGTGGCGTACGTGAAGGTGCTGGCGCGCACCATCTTCGACAACACGAGCGAGGCGCAGATCATCCCCGGGTTCTTCTCCTCCGTCGGGTACTACCGGCCGGCGGTGGGCGACCAGCCGTTCGCGCCGTTCGGCATCGTCATCGTCGGGTCCGTCACGCTCTGGTACGCGTTCTGGCTCCAGCTCGGGGCCCGCCGCCTCCTCCACGGCGCACGCCGGGTGTTCGCGTGGGTGCCCGTCGTGCTCGCCCTGGCCGGCGCGCTCATCGTGATGACGACGTTCTGGATCTACTGGACGCCGGTGCGCCAGCTGGTCGTCGTCGGCCTCCAAGGGCGCTATTTCGTGCCGTTCGTGGCGTTGCCCCTGGTCACCATCGGATTGTTGCGCCAGCCCAGGATCGTCCGGCACGCGAACCGGTGGGTGCTCGCCGGGAGCACGTCCATGCTGGTGTGGCTGGTCGTGAAGATCTTCGTCCACGACTACGGACTGTGACGGTCCCCGCCTTCACAGCTTCGCAACATTTCGTTGTCACCAATTGCGGCTGACCCGTTGGTAGAGTCGCGGACGCTATGACGACGCGGTGGCGTGCCCGTGTCGTCGGCCCGCCTACTGCAACCGCACCTGGAACACGTTCATGACGGATCGTCATCGCCCGCGTCGCGTCCTTGCGCTCCTGCTCCCCGCCGCCGCGCTCGCAGTGTCCAGCGTGGTCGCCGTCGTCGCCGGCGCACCGCCCGCGCACGCCGCGACGGCGTCGTCGACGTTCCCGCTGACGGAGTTCATGTCCAACCCGGGCGGCGGCGCGCCGTGGGGTGCGTACGACGAGTCGGCGACCGCCGTCGGCCCGACCGTCCAGGGCACGCCGGCCGTGATCGGCGATCCCGCCGACGGCCTCATCCACGCCTACGTGTGCGGGGCCAACGGCGACCTCGTCGAGTACGTCGACGACGGGGCCAACAACCGGCAGTGGAACGCCTATGACCTGACCTTCGGCGGCGGCGGGGCGACCCCCGTGACCGGCACGCCGAGCGCCTTCTACGACCCGGCCGACCACCTGATCCACGTCTACACCCGCTCCGTGTACGGCGACCTCGTCGAGTACGTGGACAACAACCTCGGCGGGCACGTGTGGAACCAGTACGACGTCTCCTACGGCGCGCCCGGGGGCTCCCCGATCAACGGGACGCCGAGTGCGTTCTACGACCCGGCCGACGGGCTCATCCACGTGTACGCGGAGGCGTCCGACGGGTACCTCGTCGAGTACGACAACGGGGCGGTGAAGGGGCACCCGTGGGACGCCTGGGGCCTGTCCATCGGCGCCTCCGGCGGCGGGATGGTCGCGGGGACCCCCGATGCCTTCTTCGACCCGCAGGACGGGCTCATCCACATCTACATCCAGGCCACCCAGGGCGACCTGGTGGAATACGACAACGGGCACCTGCTGGGCCGGCCGTGGAACGCCTGGGACCTGAGCTTCGGCGCCAGCGGCGGCGGGGTGGTCACGAGCACGCCCAGCGCCTTCCTGGACCCCTCGGACCACCTGATCCACATCTACGTCCAGGGCCCGACCTCGAACCTGATGGAGTACGTGAACGCCAACTACGGGGGCCACCCGTGGAACGGCTGGGACATCAGCTACGGCGCCTCCGGCGCGATGCCCATGGTGGGCAACCCAAGCGCGCTCTTCGACCCGGACGACGGCCTCATCCACGTCTACGTCCGCACGCCGAACAACCTGCTCCTCGAGTACGACAACGGCAATCTCGACGGGCACCCCTGGAACGGGTGGAACATCACCGCCGGCTCGTCCGGACCGACGATCGGCATCGACCCCGCCGCCCTGGTGTGGAACGGCCACATCCACGTGTACACGGGCGGGCAGAGCTTCGTCGGCGTCTACGGCTTCGCCTCGTGGAACGCGGCGAGCTCTGCGATCGGCGACGGCTGGTCGATCGTGGCGGACACGGGTGGACTGGGCACGCAGGGCCCGCCCTACGCGCAGCAGCTCGCCTCGAACCCCGACCTCAACATCGGTGACGCCATCGGCCAGACGCAAGCCTCGGCGACCTGGCTCTCGTTCTGGACGGTGAGCGGGCCCACCGGGGCCGACTCGTGGTACACGGCGGGCGCGGAAGGCGGCCAGACCGCGGCCACGTCCATCGACAACGATGCCAACACCAGCGGTCGCAAGCCCCAGTTCGTCATCCTCGACCCCGAGGGCTACAACATCCCCGCCGCCAGCGCCGACTTCCAGAACTTCATCCAGGGCTTCGCCGACGGCGTGCGCTCGGTGGACGGCTCGCTCCGCCCGGCGTTCTACTCGGACCAGTCCCAGTACTACGACTACCAGCTCTCGTCCGTCGCGCTCCCCGCGTTCATCGCCGTCACGCCCATCATCTACTCGTCGGGGACGCCCGACCGCCCCTTCGACCCGAGCTACAACCTCGGTTCACCGGGGCCCAACATCATGGGCTACGTCGAGTACGGGGACTTCAACGCCAACCCGCCTCAGCCCAACTGTCCGGCCGCCGTCTACGAGGACGCCATCCGGACGTGGGGCGGGTTCATCAACACCTTGCAGTTCCCCGACAGCGGCGTCGACTGTGCCCCCTGACGGGCGCAGGGCGTCCGTCACCCTGACGCTGCTCGCCTTGTCCATGGCCTCGGCGGCCTGCTCGAGCGGGTCGAGCAGCGGCTCCCAGGCGGGATCGGTGACGACCACCTCGTCCACCAACCCGACCAGCGCGCCGGAAGGGTCCACCACATCCCTCCCCTTCGTGACCACCACCACGAGCAACCTGCCCGTCCTGGGCTCCACCTCGGTGCAGGCGCAGATCGTGGGCTCCACGGTCGTCATCACCATCGGGACCCATGTGTCGGACCTGGCCGCGCGGGTGGGCAACGCCCGCCTGGTGACCACCACGGAGTTCGACATGGACCTGGCCGGCATCGAGGTGACGGCGCCGTCGCAGGTGACCTCGGCGTCGGGACAGGTGAGCTCGGTGGCCATCACCCAATCGGCGTCCGACACCCACGTGCGCGTCCTGTTGCGCACTCCGGCGAGCGGGTTCGAGCCGGCTGTGGGCGGCGGCACGCAGGTGCAGGTGACCTTCTCATAGGTTCGCGCCGGCGGCGGGCGCAGATCGATCAGTGGGCGCCGCCGGCGACTGGGACGCCCGAAGGGCCGTGGCGGGACGACGGCGGTCGAGGAACATGAGGACCGCAGCGGTCGCCAGGGCCACGAAGCCCACCGCCTCGACGACGATCGACATGCCCGCGTAGGGCGCGCCCAGGGAGTCGGTGAACCCGAACAGGCCGACCTCGACGCTGAGCAGGAGCCCCCCGACGGTCGACGCCAGGAAGAGGGCGCCGACGAGCGGGACGAACCAGCGGTGCCACACGACGACGACCGCGGCCAGGACGAAACCCGCGATCCACTGGAGCAGGAACAGCGTGCCGATCGTGGCGATCGACCGGTAGCCGTGCATCCAGAGGTGGAGGTGGACGAGGGCCGTGCCCACCAGGGCGAGGACCCCCACCGCCAGCGCCGCCGCCCTCAGGGGCCTCGCTCGCCCTCCGCGGTGTTCGTCGGTCGGCCCCATGCCCATCACCTCCCCGGGTACCCGGCGGGTCCCGGAGGTGATACGGGTCAGCTGTCCCCGGGGTTCACGATCCGGTCACGACGGGGTGAAGGCGGTCCATTGGGTGGGGGCCACGTAGCCGATGATCGGGTACCCGAAGTCGGTGGACGACGCGGGGTCGAAGTACCCCGACTCCATGACGGCCGTGGCGGGCCCGTTGTCGGCGTTGCCGGACACCACGTCGATCTGGCCCTGGCTCACCCCGATGACGACGGCGACGTGCTCCGCGTAGCCGGCCGCCATGTCGCCCCAGACCACGGCGTCGCCCGGTTCCGGGTCGTTGGTCGCCCCCGGTTGCCAGGCGCCGGCGTGCTGCTCGGCCCACTGTACGAAGGTGAAGGCGTAGCCCGTGATCCCCCCGGTCGGGATCCCCGAGCCGGACCAGACCCAGTCGGCGAAGTCCGAGCACCACTGCTCGGCCGCCGTCCCGGGCGTGCAGCCGGCCGTGGAGCCGCGGCCGAAGGCGGCCGTGTAGGGATTGCACTCGGAGCCCGGCGGGCTGTCGGAGACGGAGCCGTAGTACTGGTCCTGGCTGGTGGCCAGGGCCACGACGTGCTGGACGAGCGGCGGCGGTGTCGGCCCGCCCACGAACACGTGGTACATGCCGCCCCACCACGCCCCCGTGGGATCGCCGCCGATGACCGGGCCTTGGGAGCCGTAGGTGAGGTCCCAGGCGTTCCATGGGCGCCCGCCGACGTTGCCGTTGTCGTACTCGACGAGGTCGCCGTTGGCCGCCCGGACGTACAGGTG
>Ga0187780_10000618_pt1 | contig 26353 bp, 16 predicted proteins | sample 1015_Q2_SP10_20__FD_132429 | JGI IMG/M metagenome (GOLD analysis project Ga0187780, IMG submission 132429) | Tropical peat soil microbial communities from peatlands in Department of Meta, Colombia - 1015_Q2_SP10_20_MG | ecosystem: Environmental > Terrestrial > Soil > Wetlands > Peat | place... | reverse complement strand
GCCGAGCGCATCGGCATCCATCTCACGCATGTCTACGGGCTGACCGAGGTCTACGGTCCCGCGAGCGTGTGCGCGAAGCATCCGCAGTGGGATGAGCTGCCGGTGGCGAAACGCGCGGAGCTGAACGGCCGCCAGGGCGTCACCTACCCGCTGCAGGAGGCGATGATGGTGGCCGACCCCGAAACGCTGCAACCGGTCGCGCGCGACGGCGAGGCCATGGGGGAGATCTTCTTCCGCGGCAACATCACGATGAAGGGCTACCTCAAGAACCCGAAGGCCACCGAAGAAGCATTCCGCGGCGGCTGGTACCACACCGGTGATCTGGCGGTGGTCTTCCCGGATGGCTACGTCAAGATCAAGGACCGCTCCAAGGACATCATCATCTCGGGCGGGGAGAACATCTCGACCATCGAGGTGGAGGACGTGTTGTACAGCCATCCTTCGGTGCTGGAGGCGGCCGTCGTCGCAAGGCCTGATGACAAATGGGGCGAGACGCCGTGCGCCTTTGTGACGCTCAAGCCGGATGCCGTTGCGGTCAGCGCGGAAGAGCTCATCGCCTGGTGCCGCTCGCGTCTGGCCCGCTTCAAAATTCCGAAGCAAGTCGTGTTCGGACCGCTGCCCAAAACCTCGACCGGCAAGATCCAGAAGAATTTGCTTCGCGATCAGGCGAAGGCGCTGTAGCCACAAAGGCTATAACCACGGAGACGCGGAGCAGAGCGAAATCTGGTCGGAGCCGCCACGACGCCACGACGCCAAGCAAGACCACAACTGCCCGGGTGTCTCCATGGCTCGGCTCTGGTAGTTTTTGGCGTGCTTGGCGCCTTGGCGGCTCAATTCGCCTTGGTTTTCTCCTTACTCTCTGTGTTCGAATTTTTTTCGAGTCAGTCGATCTCGGCCAGAAGGCCCGCATTGCCGCCCGCGGCCGCGGTGTTCACCGTGTAGGTGCGCTCGAGCGTGAATCGCTGCAGGTAGTGCGGGCCGCCGGCCTTCGGCCCGGTGCCCGACAGGCCCTCTCCACCGAACGGCTGCACGCCGACCACCGCGCCGATCATGTTGCGGTTGACGTAGGTGTTGCCGACCCTCAGCTGGCGGCGCACCTCGTCGGCGAAGCGCGTCACGCGCGAGTGGATCCCGAGGGTCAGCCCGAACCCCGTCGCACTGATCGCTTCAAGCAGCGAGCCCAGCTCCGCGCGCCGATAGCGGAGGACGTGCAGGATCGGTCCGAACACTTCGTTGCGCGGAATCTGTGCAGGCTCGATCCGGTACGCGCATGGCGCGAAGAAGTCACCGTGCTCACACCCGGCCGGCAGTGTCAGCTCCAGGATCGGCTGCGCGTTGGACCTGAGCCGGTCGAGATGCATCTGCAGCGCTCGCTTGGCGGCTGCGTCGATCACCGGCCCGATGTCCGTCTCCGGCACGCCCGGATCGCCGACGCGAAGCTCGCGCATGGCTTGGGCCAGCAGCTCGACCACGCGCGCCTGGATCTCCTCCTGCAGGCACAACAGGCGAAGAGAAGAGCAGCGCTGGCCCGCGCTCTGGAATGCGGAGGCGATCACGTCGGTTACCACCTGCTCGGGCAACGCGCTCGAATCGACGATCATGGCGTTCTGTCCGCCGGTTTCTGCGATCAGCGGCACGATCGGCCCGTCGCGCGCCGCCAGCGTGCGATTGATCGAGCGCGCGGTGTCCACCGAGCCCGTGAACACCACGCCGGCGATGCGCCGGTCGGCGACGAGGCTCGCGCCGATGGTTTCGCCCGGGCCCGCAGCGAGATGCAGCGCCTCGCGCGGCACGCCGGCCTCGTGCAACAACTGTAACGCGCGCCGCGCAATGAGTGGCGTCTGCTCCGCGGGCTTTGCGACTACGGTGTTGCCTGCCGCGAGCGCCGCTGTCACCTGCCCGAGGAAGATGGCGAGCGGGAAGTTCCACGGGCTGATGCAGGCGAACACGCCGCGCCCGTGAAGCGACAGCTCGTTGCGCTCGCCGGTCGGCCCGGGCAGCATCGTGGATGAAGTAAGCGCACGGCGCGCCTGAGCGGCGTAGTAGCGGCAGTAGTCAACGGCTTCGCGCACTTCCGCGACGGCATCGCCAATGGTCTTGCCCGCCTCGCGTACGCACAGGACCAGCAGCTCGTCCAGGTTTGCCTCCAGCAGGCTGGCAGTGCGCTCGAGGCAGCCCGCGCGCTCGGCCGCCGGATGCGAGGCCCAGTCCGAAGCCGCGTTCGCAGCCGTTTCGATGACGCCGCGCAATCCCGCCTCGTCTATTTCCTGAATCGCGCCGATCGGTACGCGTCGATTCGCGGGCTCAGTCAGCACACGAGTGCGCGGGACGGCTGCAGCATCGGCTTCGCTTGCGCTCTGGCGGCGCGCGGCCGCCACGGCATCCGCGACCCGCGCCAGCGTGCCCGGATCGGATAGGTCGACCCCTGCGGCGTTGACGCGCTCGCCATACAGTGCACGCGGCGCCGGGATCGAAGGATGCGGCGCGAACTGCGATGCTTCCACGTTCGCGATCGGATCGGCCACGAGACGCTCGACCGGCACACGGCTGTCCCCGATCTGGTGGACGAAGGAACTGTTCGCTCCGTTTTCCAGCAGGCGGCGCACGAGGTAAGGCAGCAGATCCCGGTGACTGCCTACGGGTGCGTAGACGCGACAGGGACGGTTCAGGCCTGTCGATGCGACCACACGTTCGTAGAGGCGGTCACCCATCCCGTGCAGCTTTTGAAATTCGAACTCCTGGCGCGGACCAGCCAGCTCGAGAATGGTCGCAACCGTGCGCACGTTGTGTGTGGCGAACTGCGGGAACACCCGTTCGGAAGCCTGCAGCAACCGGCGCGCGCAGGCGAGATAGGAGACGTCGGTGCTGGCTTTGCGCGTGAACACCGGGTAATCGAGCCCGAGCTGCTGCGCGAGCTTGATCTCGCTGTCCCAGTAGGCGCCTTTCACCAGCCGGATCATCCACCTGCGCCGCTTGTCGGCGCCGAGCTCCACCAGCCAGTCGATCACGTGAATGGCGCGCTTCTGATAGGCCTGCACCGCGAGCCCGAGGCCTTCCCAGCCGCTCAAGGCGCGGTCATCTGCGAGCGCGGCAAACAGCTCGAGGGACAGGATCAGCCGGTGCGACTCTTCCGCGTCCACTGTCAAGCTGATGCCGGCCCGAGCCGCTTTCAGCGCTAGCTCGCGCAAGCGCGGCAGCAGCTCCGCCATCACACGCGCCCGCTGCGCCGTCTCGTAGCGGGGATGCAGAGCGGAGAGCTTTACCGAGATACCTGCGCGCTCCATCAGGTTCGACTGACTTGCATTGGCGCCGATGGCCTCGATGGCGTCGGCATAGTGCTGGAAGTAGCGCTGCGCATCGGAGGCGCTCAAGGCAGCCTCGCCGAGCATGTCGTAGGACGCGCGATAACCCTGGCGCTCGAGAGGAGCAGCGCGGCGCAGCGCGTCCTGGATCGTCTGGCCCATCACGAACTGCTCGGCCATGACCCGCATCGCCTGCTGCAGAGCCGCGCGGATGATCGGCTCGCTGCTGCGTCCAACCAGCCGCCGCAGCGCGGCGAGCGGCTCATCGCCGGAGGCCTGCTGCCAGTCGACCAGCTTGCCGGTCAGCATCAAGGCCCAGGTCGAGGCATTGACCAACAGGGAGTCGGTGTCTGCGATCGCGCCGCCCCAGTCGGTCTGGGCGAGCTTGTCGCGGATCAGCTCATCGGCCTTGTGCGCGTCGGGAATGCGCAGCAGGGCCTCGGCGATGCACATCAGGACCACCCCTTCGCCAGTAGACAGACCGTAGTGCCGCAGGAATGCTTCCGCGCTTACGTCGCCCGCCAGGGCTGCGCGCACTTCACGCGCCAGCTCCAAAGCCCTCTGATCGATGCGCGTGGTGGCTGCCGCATCGAACGAAAGGCCCGCACACAGCGCCTTCAGCGCTTCGCTTTCGTCGCCGCGGTAGGCGGGACCGATGCGCTGCCACGCGCGCTCCACGCGGTCGCTCGAGTGTCTGGTATCGTCGGATCCCTTCGCTTGGCTTGCAATCATGGGTGGCCTCAGGGGCAAGACTGAATGAGTGGCCAGCACGCTTAATAGCGGCAATAGTGTGAAACGATTCAAGAGAGCCGCCAAGACGCCACGGCGCCAAGTTCGATCCCAGGCGCAGTAGGGCCGTCTGAGCGCAAGGAGCGAGCTGAAAGCCCGCGCGATACGCCCAAATCCGCCGTGGCGTCTTGGCGGCTCCATTCAGCCTTAAGGAAGCTTCCTAGGTGGTCGCCTGCGGTAAAATCCCAAAATTCCAGCCGAGCAGACGGAAACCATGAAAGTCCTGGTAGCGGTCAAGCGCGTGGTCGATTTCAACGTCAAGGTGCGCGTAAAGGCGGATGGCACCGGCGTGGAAACCGCGAACGTGAAGATGTCGATGAACCCGTTCGACGAGATCGCGGTGGAGGAGGCGGTCCGGCTGAAGGAAGCGGGAGCGGCGAGCGAGATCGTGGTCGTGTCCATCGGCCCCGCCCAGTCTCAGGAAACCCTGCGTACGGCACTGGCGATCGGCGCCGACCGCGCCATTCTCGTGGACGCGAGCGCGGACGTGCAGCCACTGGGGGTGGCCAAGGCGCTGGCGCAGCTCGCACGCAAGGAAGCGCCGCAGATGGTGATCCTCGGCAAGCAGGCGATCGACGATGACTGCAACCAGACGGGCCAGATGCTGGCGGCGCTGCTCGGCTGGCCGCAGGCCACTTTCGCGTCGAAGGTGAAGCTCGCGAGCGGCGGGCTCGAAGTGACTCGCGAGGTGGACGGCGGATTGGAGACTGTTGCAGTCAAGCTTCCGGCAGTGGTCACCACCGACCTGCGCTTGAATGAACCGCGCTATGTCACGCTGCCCAACATCATGAAAGCGAAAAAGAAGACGCTGGACGTGGTCAAGCCGCAGGACCTGGGCGTAGACCTGGCGCCGCGTCTGAAGACGCTGAAAGTCGTGGAGCCGTCGAAGCGCAAGGCGGGCGCGCTGGTGAAGAGCGTCGAGGAGCTGGTGGCGAAGCTCAGGAACGAGGCGAAGGTGATCCCGTGAGTTACGCGAACGGGATCATCCCGGCGTAGGCCAGGATCCATGCTACCTGATCAAGTGACCCTGGAGAGTCAATGACTACCCTGGTTGTTGCCGAGCACGACAATGCCACGCTCAAAGCGAGCACGCTGAATACCGTCGCCGCCGCCGCAAAGATCGGACAGCCGGTGCATGTGCTGGTCGCTGGGCACGCGTGCGCGCCGGCGGCACAGGCGGCCGGCAAGATCCAGGGCGTCGACAAGGTACGAGTCGTCGACGCACCCCCCTACGCGCACCCGCTTGCCGAGAATCTGGCAGCGCTCGTAGTCTCGATGGCCAATGCCTATTCACACATCATGGCGCCGGCGACGACTTTCGGGAAGAACTTTCTCCCACGGGTGGCGGCGCTGCTGGATGTCGCGCAGGTGTCCGACATCGTCGGCGTAGAGTCGCCAGATACCTTCGTGCGGCCCATTTACGCCGGCAATGCGCTCGCCACGGTGCAATCGGGCGATCGCATCAAAGTGATCACGGTTCGTACCACTGCGTTCGAGGCGGCAGTCGCGGATGGCGGCTCGGCCCCGGTCGAGGCGGCCGAGGCTGGGACGGATGCGGGAGTGTCGTGTTTCGTGAAGCAGGAGCTGACCAAGTCCGCGCGCCCCGAGCTCACGGCTGCGCGCATCATCGTATCGGGCGGCCGCGGCATGGGCAGCGGCGAGAACTTCAAACTGCTGGAGGCGTTAGCAGACAAATTGGGCGCGGCCGTCGGCGCGTCTCGCGCGGCCGTCGACTCGGGGTTCGTGCCGAACGACTACCAGGTCGGGCAGACGGGCAAAGTGGTCGCGCCGGAGCTGTACATCGCCGTAGGCATTTCGGGCGCCATTCAGCACCTGGCGGGCATGAAGGACAGCAAGGTTATCGTCGCGATCAACAAGGATGCCGAAGCGCCCATTTTTCAGGTGGCCGACTACGGCCTGGTTGCCGACCTGTTCCAGGTCGTACCGGAGCTGACCGCCAAACTGAACGGATAATCGGGCAGGAGCCGCACATGGCCGAGTACGCCGCGCCGCTGCGCGACATGAAGTTCGTCATCAAGGAGCTGGCAGGGCTCGAAGCGGTATCGAGTCTGCCGGGTTGCGAGGAAGTTACGCCCGATCTCGTCGACGCGGTGCTCGAGGAGGCCGGCAAGTTTGCGAGCGGAGTGTTGAGCCCGCTCAATGCATCGGGTGATCGCGAAGGCTGCAAGCTGGCGGACGGCGTGGTGAGCACAGCTCCCGGATTCAAGCAGGCCTACCAGCAGTTTGCAGCTGCGGGGTGGACCAGTCTCGCCGGCAACCCCGAGTGGGGCGGCGAGGGTCTGCCGCACCTCGTGTCGGCGGCCGTGTCCGAGATGTGGAACGCGGCCAACATGTCCTTCTGCCTGTGTCCGATGCTGACCAACGGCGCGGTGAACGCGATCTTGCGCCATGGCTCCGAGCAGCAGCAGCGCCAATACCTGCGCAAGCTGGTGAGCGGCGAGTGGACCGGCACGATGAACCTTACCGAGCCGCAGGCAGGCTCCGACTTGTCGGCGGTTCGTGCGCGCGCTGTGCCTGAGGCAGACCACTACCGTCTGTACGGGACCAAGATCTTCATCACCTGGGGTGAGCACGATCTCGCCGACAACATCGTGCACCTGGTGCTCGCCCGCACCCCGGATGCTCCCGAGGGCGTGAAGGGTATCTCGCTGTTCGTGGTGCCCAAATACCTGGTCGATGCGGACGGCCGCCTCGGTGCGCGCAACGACGTGAAGTGCGTCTCCATCGAGCACAAGCTGGGCATCCACGCGAGCCCCACCTGCGTCCTGGCCTACGGAGAGAAAGACGGGGCCATCGGGCACCTGGTGGGAGAGCAGAACCGCGGCCTCGAATACATGTTCACGATGATGAATCTGGCGCGTCTCGAGGTGGGCATCGAGGGTGTTGCCATCGCCGACCGTGCCTATCAGCGGGCGCTCGGCTACGCCAGGGAGCGTGTCCAGGGGCGCCCGATGGGCGCGCGTGCCAGCGAGCGTGTGCCCATCATCCACCACCCGGATGTGCGCCGCATGCTGATGAGTATGAAGGCGCAGACCGAGGCGATGCGCGCGCTCGCCGCCGCGGCGGCCGCGGCTCTGGATCATGCGCAGCTCAATCCGGATCGCACACAGCGCCTCGCGCACCAGGCGGTCTTCGACCTGCTCACCCCGGTCGTGAAGGGGTGGTGCACCGAACAGTGCATAGAAGTTGCATCACTCGGCGTGCAGGTGCACGGCGGGATGGGTTTCGTCGAGGAGACGGGCGCCGCGCAGCACCTGCGCGACGCGCGCATCACCACCATTTATGAAGGCACCACTGGCATCCAGGCTAACGATCTCGTCGGGCGCAAGGTTGCGGCGGAGAAGGGCATGACAGCCAAGATGCTGATCGAGCAGATGCAGGCGTTCGATCGGGAGCTGGCTGGCCACACTCATCCGGCGCTGGTGGTGATCCGCCGTGCTCTCGCAGACGGTGTGGCCGCTCTGAACGAAGCCACGGATTGGTTGTTGCAGACGTATCCGTACAACGCCGCGGCGGCCGGCGCCGGCGCCGTCCCTTATCTCAAACTCTGGGGCATCGTCGCCGGCTGCTGGCAGATGGCGCGCGCCGCTCACCTCGCCAAAGCCCGCCTCGAGGGCGGCGCGGAGGACTTCGATTTCTATCGCAGCAAGATCGATACAGCCCGCTTCTATGCCGAACATATCGTGCCGCAGGCGCAGGCGCACAAAGCGGCGGTGGTGAACGGCTCTGCGAGCGTGCTGGCGCTGGAAGAGGGGCAGTTCTGAGCCGGACGCTCCAGCGGCGGCTGGCAAACACGCGCGGCGGATCGGCCCCAGCGGGGCTCAGCCGCTGAGCGCACCTCGGGAGACTTGCCATGGTCTTTCTTTCTCTTATCGGGTTGATCGCGGCGCTCATCGCGCTCGCTTACTTCCGCGCGCCGGGTTGGACGTGGGCCGTTGCGGGTGCGGTGTGGCTCGCCGCTCTGAAGCTCAACGGCGCGCTCGCGCCGGCGTGGGGCGCTGCGCTGCTGACGGTGTTGATCGTGGCATCGGCCCTGCTCCTGATTGTGCCGTTGCGCCGGGCGCTGTTGAGCGACGCACTGCTCGCCTGGTTCCGCCGCGTCCTTCCACAGGTATCTCAGACCGAGCAGGAGGCGCTCGACGCAGGCACGGTGTGGTGGGACGGCGAGCTGTTCAGCGGGCGCCCGGACTGGGCCAAGTGGCTCTCGCTCCCGAGGCCGAAGCTCACCGCGGAGGAGCGCGCGTTCCTGGACGGCCCGGTGGAAGAACTGTGCCATAGGTGCGACGACTGGAAGATCAACCACGAGCTGCAGGATCTGCCGCGCGAGCTGTGGCAGTTCATCAAGGACCACGGCTTCCTCGGCATGATCATCCCGAAGCAGTACGGCGGTCTGGGCTTCTCGGCGCTGGCGCACTCAGAGGTTGTGATGAAGCTCGCCAGCCGCAATCCGACCGCTTGCGTGTCGGTGATGGTGCCAAACTCGCTGGGGCCAGCGGAATTGCTGTTGCACTACGGCACCGAAGAGCAGAAGAACCACTATCTTCCGCGGCTGGCACGCGGCATCGACATGCCCTGCTTCGCACTGACGGGACCTGAAGCTGGCTCGGATGCGGGCGGCATTCCCGATTTTGGCATCGTGTGCCGGGGTCAACACGAAGGCAAGGAAGTGCTGGGCATGCGCGTCACCTGGGACAAGCGCTACATCACGCTGGGGCCGGTGGCGACGCTGCTCGGGCTGGCTTTCAAGCTGTACGATCCGGAACATCTGCTCGGCGCGCAGGAGGATCTCGGCATTACGCTTGCTCTGATCCCGACCAGCCATCGGGGGGTGAACATCGGGCGCCGCCATCTGCCGCTCAACGCCGCCTTCATGAACGGGCCCAACTGGGGTCGCGACGTCTTCATCCCGATGGAGTGGGTGGTGGGCGGGCACGCGTACGTGGGGCAGGGCTGGCGCATGCTGATGGAATGTCTCGCGGCTGGGCGCGCCATCTCACTGCCTTCGTCGACCACGGGCGGCGCCAAGACTGCCGTGCGCACCACTGGCGCTTACAGCCGCGTGCGCAGCCAGTTCCGCGTTCCCATCGGCCGCTTCGAAGGAGTAGAGGAAGCGCTGGCGCGCATGGGCGGGAACCTGTACACGATGGAGGCGGCCCGCGTGCTGACCGCGGCTGCCGTCGACCTGGGCGAGAAGCCTGCCGTTCTGTCCGCCATCGTGAAGTACCACTGCACGGAACGCGCGCGCCAGGTGATCAACGACGCCATGGACGTGCACGGCGGCAAGGCGATCTGCCTGGGGCCCAACAACTATCTGGGCCACGGGTACCAGCAGATCCCGATCAGCATCACCGTCGAAGGCGCCAACATCCTCACCCGCAGCATGATCATCTTCGGGCAGGGCGCCATCCGCTGCCATCCGTACGTGCTGCGTGAGATCGCGGCGACCAAGGAGACCGATCCGGTAACGGCGTCGCGCGCGTTCGACGCCGCCTTGTGGGGTCATGTGAGCCACATTCTGGCCAACGCGGCCCGTGCGCTCTGGCTGGGTGTCAGTGGCGCGCGCTTCGCGACCGTGCCCGGCGCTCCCGAGACCCGCCGCCACTTCCGCCGGCTGACTCGCTTCTCGGCTGGATTCGCACTTGCGGCGGATACCGCCATGCTGTTCCTGGGCGGCGATCTCAAGCGTCGCGAGAAGATCTCCGCGCGGCTGGGCGACATCTTGAGTCAACTGTATCTCGCCTCCTGCGCGCTGAAGCGCTGGCACGATGACGGCTGCCAGCAGACCGACCTGCCGTTTGTGGAATGGGCCGTGCAGGACGCAGAGCACCGTATCCAGGAGGCGTTCTACGGGCTGTTCCAGAATTTCCCCGCGCGTGCGGCGAGCTGGCTGCTGCGCGCGCTCATCTTTCCTTACGGGCGCACGCTGCGCGCGCCGGACGATCGTCTCGGCCATCGCGTCGCGCGCCTGATGACGGAGCATTCGCCCGCGCGCGACCGCCTGACGGCGGGCATGTTCATCCACCGCCACGAGAGCGATCCGGTGGGGCGGCTCGAGCTGGCGCTCGAGCGCGTCGCGGAAGCTGAGCAGATCGAGGCCAAGGTGCGGGCTGCGGTCAAGCGCGGGGCGGTGCGCGGATTCGCCGCGGAGGCGCGCACTGCCGCCGCGGTCGAAGCCGGTGCCATCACTGCGGACGAGATGCAAACGCTTCGGAGCTACGATGCCCTGCGCCGCGCGTGCATCATGGTCGACGACTTCCCGCACGATCTGGGCCGCGAGGCGGCCGAGCCGACGGCGGTCGACGTCGTCGATCAAGCGCTGGCGCGCAAGACGGCGTAATGATGATTGAACCACGGAGACACGGAGAGCACGGAGAAAATCAAATGCAGATCACGAGCCGCCAAGACGCCGAGGCGCCAAGGAAACGGAACTGCGGAACTTGGCCTGGCCGGCAGTTTGTCTCGATGCAGTAAGGGTGGTCCGTCCGAATCTCTCTTGGCGTGCTTGGCGCCGTGGCGGCTAATTACCTGGTTTCGCTTTTTTCCGTACTCTCTGTGTCTCCGTGGTTGGGCAGACTTAGTAGTAGATAATGCGAACACTCAAAGGCAAAACCATCTTCATCACCGGGGCGAGCCGCGGCATCGGGCGAGCGATCGCCCTGCGCTGCGCACGCGACGGCGCCAACGTGGCCATCGCTGCCAAGACCGCGGAGCCGCATCCGAAGCTCGAGGGGACAGTCCACAGTGTTGCAGCGGAAGTCGAGGCCGCAGGCGGACGAGCGCTGCCGCTGCAGCTGGACATTCGGGACGAGGCCGCGGTCGAAGCGGCGGTGAAGCGCACGGCGCAGACCTTCGGCGGCATCGACGTGCTGGTGAACAACGCGAGCGCAATCAGCCTGACCGGTACGCTCGGCACGCCGATGAAGCGGTACGATCTGATGCAGGGCATCAACACGCGCGGCACGTACGCGTGCTCGCAGGCTTGTCTGCCGCATCTCCTGAAGGGCGAGAACGCGCACATCCTCACGCTGTCGCCGCCCCTCAATCTCGATCCCAAGTGGTTCGCACCGCATCTCGCCTACACCGTCGCCAAGTACGGCATGAGCCTGTGCACGCTCGGCATGTCGCGTGAGTTCGCCCAGCAGGGCGTTGCAGTCAACTCGCTGTGGCCGCGCACCACCATCGCCACGGCAGCGGTCGAGGTGTTCTTTCCGGAAGCCGTCCAGGCCAGCCGCAAGCCGGAGATTGTGGCGGACGCCGCCTACCTGATTGTGACCAGCGACAGCCGCGCCACGACGGGCCGCTTCTTCATCGACGAGGACGTGCTCCGCGCGAGCGGCATCACCGATCTGGAGGCCTACGCGGTGACGCCGGGTGTCCGTCTGCATCAGGACATTTTTCTGAATTGAAACCGCTCGAGCGTGGAGCACTGGTGGCGCAGCACGCCGACATCATCGCACCGGAGGTTGCGGTCACGCTCGATGGCCTGTTCAGCGAGCGCGTCCGGCGTTCGCCCGACGCCGTTGCCTATACCGAACACGACGCGAGTACCGGGATATGGCGCGACTACACGTGGGCGCAAATGGATCGCTTGGTCGGACGGTGGCAGGCGGCGCTCCAACGCGAACCGTTCCAGCCCGGGGACCGCGTGGCGGTCATGCTGCGCAACTCGACCGCGTGGGTGGCGCTGGATCAGGCCGCTATGGGCTTGGGTCTGGTATTGGTTCCTCTGTACACCCAGGACCGCCCCGACAACGTCGCCTATATCATCGGGAACTGCAGGGCGAAGCTGCTTCTGTTCGAGAAACCCGAGCAATGGGGTGCCTTCGCCGACGTGATGCCGCAGCTCGCAACACTAGTGCGCGTGCTGTCCCTCGACGACTTGCCGGGTGCGCCAGCGGATCCAAGGCTCATGAGCGTGAACGCCTGGCTGCCAGACAGCGCCGGTCCGCTCCGCCATGTGAACCGCGACCCGCAAAAATTGGCGAGCATCATCTACACATCCGGCACCACCGGCCGCCCAAAGGGTGTCATGCTGAGCCACAACAACATGCTGTCCAACGCTTACAGCGCGGTGCAGCTGTTCGACCTGAGCAGCCAGGACACTTTCCTGTCGTTTCTACCCCTGTCTCACACCTTCGAGCGCACCTGCGGTTACTACCTGACGATGATGGGCGGCGCGCGGGTGGCGTTCGCTCGCTCGATCGGTCAGCTCGCCGAAGATCTCGCTGCCATCCGGCCCACCCTGCTCATCTCGGTGCCGCGCGTCTACGAGCGAATCTACTCCGCGGTCAAGCTGAAGCTGGCGGAAGGGCCGGCGCTGCGCCGCCGGCTGTTCGAGCTCGCCATCGAGGTGGGCTGGTCGCGCTTCGAGCGCCTGCAGGGGCGTGCTCGGTGGCGGCTGAGCCTGTTGCTCTGGCCAATCCTCGAGCGGCTGGTGGCCCGCAAGATCCTGACGCGCCTGGGAGGCCGCCTGCGGGCGGCGGTAAGCGGAGGTGCCGCGCTGTCGCCGGACGTGGCGCGGGTTTTCATCGGGCTCGGCCTGCCGGTGCTGCAGGGCTACGGTCTGACCGAGACCAGCCCGGTGGTGAGCGGCAACCGCGTCGAGAACAACGTTCCGGCCAGCATCGGTCCGCCGATTCCCGGCGTGCAGGTCAAGATCGGCGACAAGGACGCGCTGCTGGTGAAAGGGCCTAACGTGATGCTGGGCTACTGGGAAAACCCGGAAGCGACGCGAGTCATGTTCACCCCCGACGGTTGGCTGAACACGGGCGACACCGCACGCATCGACAGCGAGGGACGGCTCTACATTACAGGCCGCCTCAAAGAGATCATCGTGCTGTCCAATGGTGAGAAGGTGCCGCCGGTCGATATGGAGGCCGCCATCGCCCGCGACCCGTTCTTCGAGCAGGTGATGGTGATCGGCGAGGGCCGGCCCTACCTGTCGGTCTTCGTCGTGCCGAACACGCAGCTGTGGGTGAAAGCCGCGGCCGAGCACGGTTTGGATCCGGCCTCGGCGCAATCGTTGCAGGCGCCGCAGGCCGAGCAGCTCGTGCTCGAGCGCATCAACGCGCAGATCAAGGCATTCCCCGGCTACGCACAGGTGCGGCGCGCGGCGCTGTTCTTCGAACCCTGGACAGTCGAGAATGGACTCCTCACGCCGACCCTGAAGCTCAAGCGCGCGCGTGTCATCGAACAGCACCAGTCCGAGTACGAACAGCTCTATGTCGGCCACTGAGCACGCTGCGCCTGGCGAATCGGTGCAACTGCCCCGGGATCACGAGCCGGTCCTGCGCCTGGTGCCGATGCCGGCCGATGCGAATCCGAACGGCGACATCTTCGGCGGCTGGATCATGTCGCACGTGGATATCGCTGGCAGCATTCCCGCGCTGCGGGTGGCGAAGGGCCGCATCGCAACCATCGCGGTCAATTCCTTCATTTTCAAGCAGCCAGTGCTGATCGGCGATCTGGTGAGCTTCTACGCGAAGGTCGTCAAAATCGGGCGCACCTCGATCACCGTCGATGTGGAGGTATATGCTCAGCGCCGCGCACCCGAAGAGGTGACGGTCAAGGTCACGGAAGCGACCCTGACGTATGTGGCAGTGGATCAAAATCGCAAACCGCGTTCGGTCAATTGACGTTGCGATAGACGTCTGATCGGCAGGGCGATGAACCGCAGACCAGGGGTGAGGGCACAGGAGGGGGAAGAATGCGACAGCCGAAGAGAATGTTAGTCCGCTTGGTGTTTCTGGCGGCAGCGGCGGCGTGGGCCGGGAGCGTCGCTGCTGCCGGGCTCGCGCTGACAGAGCAGAATGCAAGCGGGTTGGGCTACGCCTATGCGGGTCAGGCGGCCGTGGCTCGGGACGCCAGCACCGTGTTCTTCAACCCGGCGGGGATGTCTTTCCTATCGGGACCGCAGGTGCTGGTGGGTGCCACCGCGATCGAGCCTAGCATCAGATTCAGCAACAACGGTTCTTCGAGCATACCCGCTCTTGCTACGGCGACGGGTTCTCAACCCGGCGGCAACGGCGGCAATGCGGGATCGTGGGTTTTCGTGCCCAATTTCTACGCGACCCTGCCGATTGGCGATCGGTTCACGGCTGGTTTCGGAGTCAGTGTGCCTTTCGGGCTCAAAACAGAGTACGACAGCACCTGGATCGGTCGCTTCCAAGGTATCAACTCGGAACTGTCTACCATTAATTACAATGCGGCAGCGGCGTTCAAAGTAACGGACACCATTTCTCTCGGCGCGGGTGTGAACTACCAGTTCCTTCAAACCGATCTCACCAACTCCATCGCGACGCCCTTGGGCGAAGGACTCACTGAGCTCAAGGCGCAGAACAGCGCATGGGGTTGGAACGTGGGTGCACTATTTCAGGTGAGCCCGGACATGCGCATCGGCGTGAGCTACCGTTCCTCTTTGAACTACACGCTTGAGGGAACGGTGAACTCCACGATTTCAGCCAATGGGGCGGTTTTCTCGCCCGGCACATTCAACGCTTCCGCCAACGTGAAGCTTCCTGACATGGCCTCGCTGAGCGTCGTGCAGAAGTTTGGCGATAAATGGGACATGATGTCGGACATCACCTGGACGCACTGGGACGTGCTGCAGCAGGTCAATATCGTAGACACCGCGAACGGCGCCACTCGCCAGCAGCTGATCCTCAACTTACAAAACGCCTGGCGCTTGTCGCTCGGCCTCGGCTATCACTTGTCGGAGAGCTGGACCTTGAAGGGTGGGTTCGCGTGGGACCAGAGTCCTGTCCAAGACCAGTATCGCACCGTTCGACTGCCGGACAACAGCCGCTATTGGTTCGCCCTGGGCGCGACGTACCGGCCCTCCAAGGCTCTGGCCTTCGATGTGGGTTATGCCTACCTCTGGATACCCAGCACGACGATCAACAGCACGCAAGTACAGCCCGGGGTGCCCGCAGCGCTCGGTACCAGTGTGGTCAGCGGCGACTATCAGAACTCCGCGAACATTCTGGCGCTCCAAGTAAGCTACACGTTTTAATCCGTGGAGGCGTGTCGGTTGACAGTCAAGTCTCGCGGCAGATGTCTCATGCACCGTCGATGACAGTTTCTCATTTGCAAGTGCGGCGGGCCGCCGTGCTCGGGGCCGGGGTGATGGGGGCTCAGATCGCCGCGCACCTCATCAACGCCAATGTGCCGGTGGTGATGTTCGAGCTCGCTGCGAAAGACGGCGATCCCAATGCGAATGTCCGGCGCGCGATCGAGAACCTGGGCAAGCTCGAGCCCGCTCCGCTCGCCGCGAGCGCCCTGGCCGCGTACATCGACGTGGCCAACTACGATGGGGACCTGGCCGAGCTGCGCGAATGCGATCTCGTGATCGAAGCCATCGCCGAGCGGGTGGATCTGAAGAAATCCCTGTATGAGCGCATCGTGCCGCACCTCGCGCCGCGCGCGGTGCTGGCGACCAACACCTCCGGCCTGTCGGTCAACACGCTCGCGCAGGCGCTGCCCGAGGCGCTGCGTGAGCGTTTCTGCGGCGTGCATTTCTTCAACCCGCCGCGGTACATGTACCTGGTCGAGCTCATTGCGAGCCGCCACACGCGCGCCGACCTGCTCGATCAGCTCGAAACCTTCCTGACGACCACGCTCGGCAAGGGGGTAATCCGCGCCAAAGACACACCCAATTTCATCGCGAATCGAGTCGGAGTGTTCTCGATCCTGGCCGCCTTTCACCATACCGAGCGCCTGCGGCTCGCGTTCGACGTGGTGGACGCGCTCACCGGGCCGCTGATCGGGCGGCCGAAGAGCGCAACGTATCGCACGGCCGACGTGGTGGGCTTGGACACGCTGGCTCACGTGATCAGCACGATGAAGGAGACGCTGCCGGAAGACCCGTGGCACAAGTACTTCGAGCCGCCGGTGTGGTATCGCGGCCTGCTCGAGCAGGGCGCGCTCGGCCAGAAGTCGGGGCGCGGCGTGTACCGCAAGGCCGGCGCGCAGATCCAGGTGCTGGATCTCGGCGCACGTGATTACCGGCGCGCCGAGGCAGAACCAGACGCCAGTGTGATCGAAGCGCTCAAGACCAAAGACGCGGCCGAGCGGCTGCGAAAGCTGCGGGAGAGCGCCCATCCGCAGGCGCAATTTCTGTGGGCGGTGTCGCGCGACATGCTGCACTACTGCGCCTATCAACTGGCCGACATCGCCGACAACGCGCGGGATTTGGACCTCGCGGTGCGCTGGGGCTTCGGCTGGAATCAGGGCCCGTTCGAGATCTGGTAGGAGGCCGGATGGCGCGACGTCGCGGCCTGGATCTCGCAGGACATCGAGAGCGGCAAGGCGATGGCCAGCGTGCCGTTACCCGCCTGGGCCCGCGATCCGAGCCGGAACGGCGTGCATACCGCGCAGGGCGCTTACAGTCCCTCGACCGGCACGCTGCAGCCGCGCTCCAGCCTGCCGGTGTATCGCCGGCAGCCCTACCCGGATCGATTGATAGGCGAGCCGGCCCGCTACGGCGACACCGTATTCGAGAGCGACGCCGTGCGCATGTGGACCACCGGCGACGACATCGGGATCGTGAGTTTCAAGACCAAGATGCACACGATCGGCGAAGACGTGCTCGATGGTTTGATGCAGGCGATCGAAACGGCGGAGCGCGGATTCAAGGGCCTCGTCATCTGGCAGACCGAGCCGCCGTTCTCGGTCGGCGCGAACCTGTCGGGACCTTCCACCCGGCCCGCAGGAGCGGTCAAGCCTTCGGCATTTGCCTCGATGATGAAAAAAGTCCGCCGTGAGGCGCAATCCATGGTTCTCAAAGCAGCGCATCGGTTCAACGTGGCCGATGCGCTGATGGCCGGGCGTCTAGAGAAGATCGAAGGCATCGTCGAGCAGTTTCAGGCCACGACCCAGGCCTGGAAATACGCCTCGGTTCCAACCGTTTGCGCAGCCGAAGGTCTGGCGCTCGGCGGCGGCTGCGAATTCATCATGCACTCGGCGCGCGCCGTAGTTGCGCTCGAGAGTTACATCGGCCTGGTCGAAGCCGGCGTCGGGCTGCTGCCGGCCGGCGGTGGATGCAAGGAGCTCGCGTTGCGCACCGCGGCCGACGCGCAGGGCGGCGATCCGTTCCCGTTTCTGCGCCGCTATTTTCAGACCGTTGCGCTGGCGAGCGTGGGCAGATCCGCCGAGCAGGCACGTGAGCTCGGTTATCTAAGACCGGCGGACCGGATCGTGATGAACCGGTCGGAGCTGCTGTACATCGCGAAATCCGAGCTGACCGCGCTGGCCGAGGCTGGCTATCGGCCGCCCCTCAAGCCGCGCAACGTTCCGGCCGCGGGCCGCACCGCGCTCGCAACCCTGAAGGCGCACCTCGCCAACCTCCTGGCGGGCGCGCAGATCTCGGAGCACGACTTTCTGGTCGCCAGCAAGATCGCGTACGTGCTGTGCGGTGGCGATGTCGAGGCCGGCACGCCGGTGGACCAGCAGTGGTTCCTCGATCTCGAGCGTGCGTGCTTCATGGAGCTGCTTGCGACTGAGAAGACGCAGGCGCGCATCGAGTACACGCTCAAGACCGGGAAGCCGTTGCGGAATTGATTCAAGAACCTCATTTACCACGAAGGACACGAATGAACACGAAGGACTACAGGGCATAACAGAAAAACAATTGGAACATGCTGGGTGCGGGAAGGATGCTTGATGAGCGTCGCGAGCCCGGAACTCATCTAGTCTGGCTTTTTCCCTCGTGTTCCTTCGTGTCCTTCGTGGTAGATGCGTTTTCTCTGGAGTTTGTGAATGACCAAGCAGGTGCAAGACGCGTACATCGTAGCGGCCACACGCACGCCGGTCGGCAAGGCGCCGCGCGGCATGTTCCGCAACACCCGCCCGGACGACCTGCTCGCGCATGCGTTGACGAGCGTTCTCAAGCAGGCGCCGGGTCTGGATGCCGCTGCGGTGGACGATGTCATCGTCGGCTGTGCCATCCCCGAGGCGGAGCAGGGCATGAACGTGGCGCGCATCGCCTTGCTGCTGGCGGGCCTGCCCAACACGGTGCCTGGCGTCACGGTGAACCGCTTCTGCTCATCGGGTCTGCAGGCGGTGTCGATGGCCGCCGACCGCATCCGGCTGGGCGAGGCGGACGTGATGATCGCCGGCGGCGCAGAGAGCATGAGCATGATACCGATGGGCGGCAACAAGATCGCGATCAACGAGCGCGTCTTTGAGCGCGACGAGAACATCGCCATCGGCTACGGGATGGGTATCACTGCGGAGAAGGTCGCGCAGCAATGGAAAGTGTCGCGCGAGGCGCAGGACGAGTTCGCGACCGCGAGTCATCGCAAAGCGCTCGCCGCGATCGAGGCGGGCGAGTTCAAGGACGAGATCACGCCCTACCGGATCGACGAGAAGTGGCCGGAAGCAAGCGAGATCGAGCATCACGCGCGCGTTGCTGCGGTGGACGAAGGTCCGCGTGCGGGCACTACGCCGGAAGTGCTTGCGAAGCTCAAACCGGTGTTCGCTGCCAAGGGCAGCGTGACGGCCGGGAACAGCTCACAGACCTCGGACGGCGCTGCGGCGGTGATCCTCGCCTCAGAAGCAAGCCTCAAGCGCTTCAACCTGCGGCCTCTCGCACGCTTCCTGGGGTTCGCAGTGGCGGGCGTGCCGCCCGAGATCATGGGCATCGGACCCAAGTTCGCAATCCCCAAAGTGCTCAAGCAGGTGGGGCTCAAGCACCAGGACATGGACTGGATCGAGCTGAACGAAGCCTTCGCCGCGCAGAGCCTGGCTGTGATCAGCGATCTCGATCTTGACCCAGGCAAGATCAACCCGCTCGGCGGCGCCATCGCGCTCGGACATCCGCTGGGCGCGACCGGAGCGATCAGGACCGCGACGGTGGTGCACGGCCTGCAACGTCGCGCGCAGCGCTATGGCATGGTCACCATGTGCATCGGAACAGGCATGGGCGCAGCCGGCGTGTTCGAAGCCCTGCGCTGATTGCAGATCGACGCTGGGAACGGACAGGCATGGCCAGGATCACACGGGCTGAAATCTTTCAGGTCGACCTGAAGCCGAAAGTCGCTCGCAGCGATGCGATCCAGACCTTCTCGCTGCAGGAGACACCGATGCTGCGCTTGTTCTGCGATGACGGGTCGGAGGGGACCGGTTACTCGTATACCATCGGAAACGGCGGCTCGTCGGTGATCGCCTTCCTGCGCGACCATCTCGCTCCCCGACTCGTCGGTCAGGATCCGGACATGGTGGAGCAGATCTGGAAGGACCTCTACTTCTTTACGCACGCGACGTCGGTCGGCGCGATCACGAGCATCGCGCTCGCCGTGATCGACACCGCGCTGTGGGATCGTCGCTGCCGAGCCGCCGGTTTGCCGCTGCACGTCGTCGCCGGAGGTGCCCAGCGGCGCGTGCCGGTCTACGACACCGAGGGCGGGTGGCTGCACCTCGAGCCGGACGAAGTTGTGCGCAACGCTCTCGCAGCGAAAGCCAAAGGTTTCCGAGGCGTCAAGGTCAAGATCGGACGGCCGCATGTTTCCGAAGACGTGGCCCGGCTCGCGGCCGTGCGCGAGGCGCTGGGAGCGTCTTTCGACATCATGACCGACGCCAATCAGGGATTCACGGTGTCCGAGGCCATCCGCCGCGCGCGGCACTACGAGGCGCTGGACGTGCTCTGGTTCGAGGAGCCCCTTCCGGCCGAGGACCTGAACGGACACGTGCTGCTGTCCCGTTCCACGTCGCTGCCGATCGCCGTCGGCGAATCGCTCTATCATCCGAGCCATTTCCGCGAGTACCTGCAGCGCGGTGCCTGCAGCATCGTTCAAGTCGACGTCGGCCGCGTGGGCGGTATCACGCCGTGGCTCAAGGTCGCACATCTCGCCGAGACGTTCAACGTGCAGGTTTGTCCGCACTATCTCATGGAGATCCATCTCGGCCTGTGCTGCGCTGTGCCCAACGCCACCTGGCTGGAGCACATTCCGCAGCTGGATGACATCACGCTCTCGCGCGTCGCCATCGAGGACGGCTACGCGCTGCCGTCTGATCGACCCGGGCTCGGTATCGAGTGGGATTGGAAATCGATCGAAAAGCGCCGCAACGCGCCGCCGGAGGTGGTGACGTGACGGCGCTGACCGCCGCTGGCGCCTGCAGCGTGCTCCGGAGTCAAATGAGGACGCTTGCGTGCGTGTCGGTCTGTGTTACTGCGCTGTTCGTGGCTTGCGTGGCCTGCGCCGACCCGGGTTCACCTGCGGGTCTGTGGAAGACCATCGACGACAAGAGCGGGAAGGAGCGCGCGCTGATACGCATCGTGGACAACAACGGCGTTTTCGAGGGCTCGGTGGAGAAGATCTTCGATCAGCCCGGCGACGACCCCAAGCACCTGTGCCGGAGGTGCGATGGCGAACGCAAGGACCAGCCGATCATCGGCATGGTGTTCCTCTGGGGCCTGCGCCGCGACGGGGATACCTACAGCGGCGGGGAAGTGCTCGATCCCAACATCGGCCGGATCTACCGAGCCAGGCTCAAGCTGATCGACGGCGGGCGCAAGCTCGAGGTGCGCGCCTACATCGGCATTTCGCTCTTCGGACGCTCGCAGACCTGGCTGCGGCAGGAGTGAGCGAAATGAGCGGGGGAAGACTCAAGTTCTGGGGCTGGGGCTACGAGTCCGAGCGCCTGACTCCCGCCGAGACCGGCCGGTTGGAAGCCGCCTACGCAGCCTATTTCCGGGTCGGTGGCTTCGACGCAGTGCCGGAGCCGCGCGCCGAGGACGTGAATTTGCGCGAGCCCCGCGTGCGGGGGCCCGCGGCGCTGAGCGCGGTGTGCTCGAGCGACCACTACGAGCGGCTGCTGCACAGCTACGGCAAGTCGTTCTTCGACAGCGTCCGTGCCTTTGCGCGCGATTTCCCGAACCCGCCCGACGCGATTGCCTTTCCGCGCAGCGAAGCGGAGTTGATCGCGGTGCTGGACTGGTGCGGCTCGATCGATGCCGTCGTCATTCCGTGGGGCGGCGGCTCCAGCGTGGTGGCGGGTGTGGAGCCGCCGCGCACCGACCGGCCGATCGTGACCATCGACCTGAAGCATCTCGATCGCGTGCTCGAGATCGATCAGACCTCGCAGGCGGCGCGCATTCAGGGCGGTGTGTACGGGCCGTCGCTGGAGAACCAGCTCAAACCGAGTGGCCTCACGCTGCGGCACTTTCCGCAATCCTTCGAGTTCTCTACGCTGGGCGGCTGGATCGCCACGCGGGGAGGCGGGCACTACGCCACGCTCTACACGCACATCGACGACTTCGTAGAGAGCCTGCGGGTGGTTACGCCGACGGGGATCGTGCAGTCGCTGCGGCTGCCGGGATCCGGCGCAGGCCCGAGCCCCGATCGCATGTTCATCGGGTCGGAGGGCATCCTCGGCATCATCACAGAGGCCTGGATGCGGCTGCGCCCGCGTCCGACCTTCCGCGCCGCCACCAGTGTGCGTTTCGAGGACTTCTACCGCGCGGCCGAGGCCGTGCGCGGCATTGCGCAGGCCCATCTGTATCCGGCGAACTGCAGGCTGCTCGATGAAGGCGAAGCACGAGTGAATGGCGCCGGCGACGGCACCCATTCCGTACTGGTGCTCGCCTTCGAATCCGCCGACCGCTCGATGGACGCCTCGCTCGCCCGCGTCCTGGAGATCGTCCGCGCTTACGGTGGCCAGTACGATCAACAGGCTGTCACGAAAGAGGGAGCACAGCGGCAGGGCGCCGCCGGGCAGTGGCGCGACAGCTTTCTGCGCATGCCTTACAACCGGGAGGTGCTCACGCCCCGCGGCATCATCACCGAGACATTCGAGACCGCGATCACGTGGGAGCGTTTCACCGATTTCCACGCGCAGGTCAAAGCTGCCACTGAGACGGCGATCCGGCAGGTCACGGGACGGCCCGGACTCGTCACCTGTCGGTTTACCCATGTCTACCCCGACGGACCCGCACCCTATTTCTCCTGGCACGCGCTGGGCGACAAGGGGCGTTTGATGGAGCAGGCCTGGGCCATCAAGACCGCGGCATCCGATGTGCTCATGCGCCTCGGGGGGACTATCACGCACCATCACGCCGTGGGTCGCGACCACCGGCGCTGGTACGACGGTCAGCGGCCTGACCTGTTCGCGAGCGCGCTGAAGGCGGCCAAGAAGCGCCTCGACCCCAAAGGCATGCTCAATCCCGGGGTGCTCATCGACCCCGAGAGTTGAACCGCATAGACCAAGGGCGAACAAAGGCCGCCAAGGCGCCACGACGCCAAGGAAGATCAGAAACAAGCCTCGAGTGACGTTACGGTGTGACGTCCGGTACGTTCCCGTCGCTCGTAGCCGAATCGGTGTTGTTGCTCTTGGCGTCGTGGCGCCTTGGCGGCTCATCCCGATTTGGGTTTTCTCCGCGCTATCTGCGCCTCCGCGGTTGGAGTAGTTGAGGAATGCGTGAGCGGCGGAATGGGTCTATATTGACCCGCAGGGTCCTCGGCGTTCCATCCATGCGCTTGCTGCTCGCTCTGCTTAGCTTCCTGCTGCTCTCGAGCGCTTCCGCGGCGCCAGCTCCCGTGGTCGTGCTCACCGTGAATGGCGCGATCAGCCCGGCGACCGCCGACTATTTTCATCGCGGGCTGGACCACGCCGTCAAGCAGGGTGCGCAACTGGTCGTGCTCCAGGTGGACACCCCGGGCGGGCTCGACACCTCGATGCGCGGCATCATCAAGGACATCCTCGCCTCGCCGATCCCGGTGGCCGTCTACGTGGCCCCGAGCGGAGCGCGCGCCGCGAGCGCAGGCACCTACATTCTGTACGCGAGCCACATCGCCGCAATGGCGCCGGCCACGAACCTGGGTGCGGCGACGCCAGTGCAGATCGGTGGACCCGGCGGGGAGCCGTCCAAACCGGACGAAAAGCCCAAGTCCGACGAGGGAAAGAAACCAGACAAGAATGCCGCCAAGAAGCGCGGGGAGAAGGGTGCGCCGGAGCCCGGCGACGCGATGAGCCGGAAAGCCATCCACGATGCTTCCGCGTACATGCGCAGCCTGGCTGAGCTGCGCGGACGCAATGCGGAGTGGGGGGAGAAAGCTGTGCGCGAGGCGGTGAGCTTGCCTGCGGAAGATGCCGTGAAGATCAAGGTCGCCGACCTCATCGCCTCCGACGTGGCGGATCTGATGAAGAAGGTGAACGCGAAGACCTTCGAGATCCAGGGGCAGAAGCGCACGCTGAACACCGACGGCGCGGAGCTCGTGCGCATCGAGCCCGACTGGCGCAGCCGGCTGCTGGCGGTCATCACCGATCCAAGCATCGCCTACATCCTCATGCTGCTCGGCATCTATGGGTTGCTGTTCGAGTTCTACAACCCCGGATTGGTGTTGCCTGGCGTCGTGGGCGGCATCTGCCTGCTGGTCGCGCTGTATGCCTTCCAGCTCCTGCCCGTAAACTACGCGGGGCTGGCGCTGATCGTCCTGGGCATTGGTTTCATGGTGACCGAACTGTTCGTCACGTCGTACGGGGCGCTCGGCGTCGGCGGCGTGATTGCTTTCGTGCTGGGATCTGTGATGCTGATCGAGACCGACATGCCCGGCTACGACATCCCGTGGACGCTGATCGCATCTGTCTCGGCCGTCACGGCGGCGTTCTTTATGGTGGTGATCGGGATGGCGTTGCGCGCGCGGCGTCGACCCATCGTGACCGGGCGCGAGGCGCTGCTCGGAGCGCCAGGCGAGATCATGCAGCAGGCGAACGGTCAGTGGTGGGCGCGGGTGCAGAGCGAAGTGTGGAAGGTGCGCAGCCGTGCCGAGCTGCGCCCCGGGCAGAAGGTGCGCGTCACGCGCATCGACGGCCTGGTGCTGGATGTGGAGCCGGATGCCTAGAGGATCGGGGAGCTCGAAAAAGGAGAGACCAACATGCAGGGCTTCAGCGGAATCAGTGGAATCGTCTTACTGGTCTTCATCGCGGCGCTGCTGTTCTATTCCGTGCGCGTGCTGCGCGAGTACGAGCGCGGCGTCGTCTTCCAGCTCGGCCGGTTCTGGCGAGTGAAAGGGCCGGGGCTGGTGATCGTCTGGCCGGCGATCCAGCAGATGGTGCGGGTGGAACTGCGCACCGTCACCATGGATGTGCCAAGCCAGGACGTGATCTCGCGCGACAACGTCTCGGTCAAGGTCAACGCGGTCATCTACTTCCGTGTGGTCGATCCGCAGAAGGCGATTATTCAAGTGGAGAACTACCTCGTCGCGACCAGTCAGCTGGCCCAGACCACGTTGCGCGCGGTGTTGGGTAAGCACCAGCTCGATGAGATGCTGGCCGAGCGCGACAAGCTCAACCTCGACATCCAGCATCAGCTCGACGAGCTGACCGACCAGTGGGGCATCAAAGTGTCGATGGTCGAGATCAAGGCGATCGACCTGAACGAGACCATGGTGCGCGCGATGGCCCGCCAGGCCGAAGCCGAGCGCGAGCGGCGCTCCAAGGTGATCTTGGCGGAGGCGGAGATGCAGGCCGCACAGAAGCTGCTCGAAGCCGCGCAGACCCTCTCTGCGCAGCCCGAGGCGATGCAGCTGCGCTACCTGCAGACGCTGACCGTCATCGCCGGCGACAAGAGCAACACGATCGTGTTCCCCTTCGAGATGGCGGGCCCGCTCGCTCAGGCCTTGTCCCGCGGCTCGGCCAAACCTACTTAGGCCGACTTAAACCCATAGGGGAGCCGCCAAGACGCCAAGGCGCCACGAAAAACGCACCAGTCTTGTGACCATCGATTCGAGTTGGGTGGCGAAATCCGCGACCGTATTCGGGCCAAACAGAAATTCACCTTCGAGCTGTCTTGCATTCCTTGGCGCCTTGGCGTCTTGGCGGCTAACTCAGGGTTTGGTCTTGCGCTGCGCCGGTGCGCTTAGCGGGCGAGCGCGGGCTCGCGCGCCGCGGGCTGCGCGCCGGAGGCCTTGGAGCTTGCCTCGTTCGGCACCACCACCACCGGCAGCGCCTCCGACGAGCGCAGATACTTCTGCGCCACCTGGTTGAGATCCGCGACGGTAAGCCCCTCCAATTCCTTGAGGCTGCTGGTGGCGCGAATCAAACGGTCAGGCTGCTCCTGCGAGCCCGACACGATGGCGGAGAGCAGGTAGTTGTTGTCCGCCAGCAGCTTTTTCAGAGTGGTCACCAGCGGATTGCGCGCTCGTTCCAGCTCGTCCTGCGTCGCCCCTTCGCGCGTGATCGCGGCAGCGCTGTCGCGAATCTGCTGGGTGAGCTCAGCAGCCGTCGGCGGCGTGGCATCCACTATCGCGTACAGCACGCCGTAACCGGGAAAAGCGATGCTGGGCAGGTTGGCGCTTTGCGCGGTGTATGACAGCCCTTCCTGCACGCGGATACGCTCCAGAATGCGGCCTTCCAGGACTTTGGCGAGCACGAACAGCCGGCGCACTTCGGTGGTGTGACTGAAGTCAGTCGTCGGCCAGTAGACGGAGGCGTACGCTTTCTGATCGCGCCCCTCGAAAGTGAATGTCGCGAGCCGCCGCCCGCCCGGAAAGTGCACCTCCCGCTCTGCGGTGTAGGGCGGCTTCTGGGCGTCGCGCGTCGGCAGGCTGCCGAAAGTGGACGCGATGGCCTGCAGCGCTGCCTCTGGATCGAAATCCCCGACCAGCGAGATCTCCAGGTAGCCGGTCGCGAGCGGCGTGGCTAGCCAGGCCCGAAGCTGCTCGAAGGTGGACGCCGCCGCTTCCGCGCGATCGGGATAACCGAAGCGCGGATCGCCGTCGCGCAGATAGCGGGCCACCTGCGACTGCTGCACACCCCCCGGCGTGCGGGTCAGGTTCAGGTACAGCGCGGCGAGCGATTGGCGGAAGCGGTCCAGCGCCTCAGCGCGGTAACCGGGCGCGGTGAAGTAGGCCGCCATGATCTGCAGCTGGAGCGTGAGGTCGTCCGGCGTCGTGCGTCCGGTGAAGACGAACGCGTCGTCTTCGACGTTGAAGTCGAGGCTCACGTTGCGCCCGGCCGTGATCCGGTTGAGCTCGTCATAGCTGTGCTTCTGCAGACCGCCGCTCACGAAGGCCTGATCCGCCAGCAGCTTCAGCGCCGGCTTGTCGCGCGGCAGCTCCAGGCGTCCGCCGCTGAACCGGATGCCGACTAGGACTGCATTCGCCTCGAAGGTCGTGCGCTTGAGATTCAGCCGCACGTTGTTTCCGAAGCGAACCTGGATCACGTCCAGCGCCGGCGCGACCTTGCGCTCGGCGAGCGCTGTGGGCGTGCCGAAGTCGGTGTACGCAAACTTCTGCTCGGTGCCG
>Ga0187780_10000616_pt1 | contig 26453 bp, 18 predicted proteins | sample 1015_Q2_SP10_20__FD_132429 | JGI IMG/M metagenome (GOLD analysis project Ga0187780, IMG submission 132429) | Tropical peat soil microbial communities from peatlands in Department of Meta, Colombia - 1015_Q2_SP10_20_MG | ecosystem: Environmental > Terrestrial > Soil > Wetlands > Peat | place... | reverse complement strand
CGGACAGGCGAAAAACCGGCGTAAACCCCGACGATTTCGGCTGTTTTCCACAAAAAAACTTGAAAAATGCCCTTGACACAAAATGTCATTTTAAGGGAAACTCCCATCGCGCCAGTAATTGCCTTCCCTCCGAGAACGTTCCGACGTTCCTCCCTATCCGCACGCCGGAAATACAAAAAGTCAGCGAGGAGTTCCGGTGTCGGTACAAATGGAAAAACAGACCATGATGAACACGTTGGAGATGGATCGGGAAGTCATACGCTGCAAGACCTGCGGACTGGTCCAGTATCGGACGCGAACCGGCAATTGCCGACGCTGCGTACGAGCGTTGCCTCAGCGGATGGAGTACTTGATTCCGCAGGAAGCGCCGCAAGAGCAGGCAGCACCTGAAGTGGCGACCGCGAAGTTCGCGAATCAGGAGACCGTGGAGAATATCGGTCAGCGGATTCGCCAACTGCGGGAATCACGCGGGATGACGCAGAGCCAATTGCAGTCGCGCTCGAAGGTCAGCCGTTCGTACCTTTCGCGCATCGAGAGTGGGCAGATGACTCCGAGCCTCGGAACTCTCGAGAAAATCTCGGAAGCGCTGAGCGTCGGGCTGAACCGGTTCTTCATTCCGGAATCGGATGGTGAGGCGCTGTTGGAAGATCCGTTCATCCAGGGGCTGCGGCCGTTCCTCCGCCAGCTCGACTGGGAACAGTGGCAATCCATTCTGAAGCGCTTGCAGGCCATCAGCGATCATGTGAACGCGGCCCCGATCAACCTGCGCCCTATCGGTAATCCGGCACGGCTGCCGCAGCCCGCGCCGTCGAATGGAAATGGCCAGCACGGGCACATCGGCCACGCCAGCCATTCGAGTGGGCTGATCCCCGCGCCAGCCCATGGTCAACCGCAGGGCTATCCGCTGCGGCGCCCAGGGATGCCGGTATTCCAGCGGCCGTTGGCGCGCTAAGAGAATTCTCGCAAGTGGTCTTACAAAAACGGCGCTCCGGCAACACGGGGCGCCGTTTTTGTTTATGGGTCAGGGAAGGAAGGTCCATCGATGCCTCGCTATTTCAAAGTTTTATGTACGATGCTTTTTCTGATGGCGCTCCTCGTAGGCAAGGGCATATCCCAAGTCCCCGCTTGCACGCCTGCTCAAGCGGAGCGTGCCGACACTGAAATAGATAGACTGCATGCATGGGACGATCTCTACAAATGGTACAAGGCTTATCAACATTGTGACGATGGAGTATTGGCAGAAGGCTACAGCGAGGCTGTGGCACGCGTTCTAGTAGATCACTGGTCCACTCTACCCAGGCTAGCTCAACTGGGGCGAAAATCCGCGGACTTCCGGAAGTTCGTCCTTTTGCATGTGGATGCTACGCTCGACACGAATGATATAGAGAAAATTAGGGCAAACGCACAGACGAAGTGTCCAGCGGGGTTGCGCTCGCTCTGCCGTGACCTAAGGAGCGAAGCAGTTGCTGCGCTCAAGCAGTAGACGCATTTCAACGGGAGAAATTGAAGCCCTGAGCTTTACTCCCGGATGACCGCCGCTTTCGACGCAGGCACTTCAATCCGCATGAGCCGGTGACTTGGATCCAGATAGAGTGTCAATTCGATGTCGCTGGTAGTGACTTTCAATCCTTCGTAATTTTTTCCGCCCGCGCTGACGGCACCGGCCCAATCTACGGTGATTGTCCCCGGCGTGAGTTCCTGAGGAATAAGAACAGAAAAGTTTTGCGTGCCGCGACGAGACCAATCGTAAATACGCGCGAGCACGGCGTATTGGTGGTAGAGATTGTTGTCCAAGACGACGATGAGTGGGGAATTGAACGAAAGATCCTGCTCGAACGGGCGGGCCCCTTGCATATTCAAAGTCATTTTCGCGACGCCGTTGGCAAAGACTACGTGCGCGCTATTGGTCTTGTCAGTTTGGGACGTCCAATCGTAGGCAACAGGCGCGCCACCCGGCTGAAGTGTGAGCGCACCAGTGACTGTCGTGGCTGGCGCCCCTTCTACGGAAAGATGCGTCGTGCCCTTGGCGATCCAGCCTCCGCTGCTCGGCGCTATTTCAAATTCCTCACGGCCAATCGATTTGCCGTCGACAATAATGGTGAGCTTGCCTTTTTCGGCGACAAGAACGGAGCCCTCAGGAGTCTTTTTTTGCCCGCCGTATGTGCAAACAACCACGGCGATTGCGGTGACAAGAAACACGGCCGCGAAAGAAGGGAATCTACGTTTCGATAGAAGAACATGTCTCATAATTCCATTTCCTCGGTCCAGCGAAGCATTTCCCCGGCGGCAAAACCCCTCTAAATCCCCCTGCGAATGCCGGAGCTAATGCTTCTACCTTTACTGAGGATCGCACATTCTTGTGCCACTTCTGAGCAGACGTGCTCAAAATCGCTACCCGCTTGTTGTGTCTCAAAACGAGGGCAACGTTTCAAGGCTGAGGCTCTTCGGCGGGCGTGGATGATGCACGCTCGCTGGTGGGCACCTCTACGATGCCCCGGCGTAAAATCTCCGCCACGACCCCCGCCGCATCTCCTGAGCTGTCCACGCGATAGTCTGCGAGCTGATAGGACGGAAGGCGCTGCGCGTAGAGGGCGCGGAAGCTCGCCTCGTCGCGAAATAGCGGTCGTCCAGTCATGGTCGTACAGCGGGAGAGCAAGATTTCGATGGGAGTGTCGAGCCAAATCACTGGGATACCTGCGTTGCGCAAAAATTCGGGCGCGCCCGGCTGCGCATAAGTGCCTCCTCCGAGAGCGAGGATCGTGGATTCGCGAAACTCCACCGCGCGGCCCAGCGCGGTTCGCAATTGGTCCGCTTCCAGTTGGCGGAAGGCAGGCTCCCCGTGACGCTCGAAAAATTCCAGGATAGTTATGCCGGCGGCCTCCTCGATGCGTTCGTCGAGATCAACGAACCGCCAGCCCAGTTGGCGGGCGAGGCGAGTGCCGATTGTGCTCTTGCCGGAGCCCATGAAGCCGGCAAGGCAAATGACCGTGGCGCGCGGCTGCGGGCCGCGCACAGAGAGAGTTTGGCTCACAATCGCGAAAAGCGCGGGCTAATTGCGCCTCAGGATACGGATTGTACCACTGTAGGAGGAGAGTTCGACCTTGGCGAGTCCCTGGCCGACGGTGCCAAACAGGCTGTGGCTGAATTTGGGTTCGAAATGATGCTTGCTGTGCGTGTCGGGCTTCAGGAAATCCGGCGCCTGGTTGTCAACCGTGCCGCGATAAGTCTGCGCATTCAGGTCAAAGGAATTCCCGACCGCGAAGCGAACCTCGACAACGCCCCGGCCGCTGTTCATCGTGTACAGCCCCGTGCGGATGAAGTCGCCGTCATAGAGGATGTTGCCCGTCGTTGTCTTGAGATCGACACTGCTCAGGGCCGGCTGAAGAATCTGCGCGCTTCCGCTGACCGAATTGAATTCCAGTTTGCCGGAGCACACCGTGCAAATCAGCGAGCCGCCCACCGTCTTCACGATAATGTAACCGGAGACTTCCTTCAGGTGCACATCGCCCGCCACGCTCTGCAGCTTCATGTCGCCGTTCACTTGCTCGACCAGGATCAGCCCGGTCTGCGTTTTCAACTGCAGCTCGGTCTGCTCCGGCACCAGCAGTTGAAAGTTCGCTTCCACATCATGCGGTCCGGAAGAATTCACAAGTGAGCTGGCGCTAATGTCAATGCGATCCCCCACCTGTTCAATATCTATAGCTACTTTACCCGCAACTGAAGTGCTGTTAACGACCACTTCCCGATTCTTCCAGGACTTCACTTCAATCCGCCCATTGACGATGTTTTGAAGAGCCACCACGGGGCGATCTTTAACCGTGAAATGGCGTTCCTGGTGCTCAGGGGGAGCCGCAAGGCACGCCGAGGCGGCACAAAGGAGCAGGCCCATGCCCATACCGTTGAGCACAGCCCGATACGTCACTCTATTCTGGGGCCTCATTATTGTTCGCTCCTTCCATTATCCATCATTGCGGTGAGCAACTCGGCTTTCTGCTGGTAGGCCATGTTGAGATATTCCCGGGTCAACTGGTCCTGAGGATTCTGCTTCAAGCGCGCTTCACATTCCGCAATAAACTCGTTCAAGATCCGAAGGTTCTGACGCAGAGAAGCGTCTACCGCTGCGTTGTTCGCAAGTTGCCGTCGGGGCAAAGCGTCCTCAGTCTGGCTCAGGATGGTAGCGCTATCACTAAAGTACGCGTTCTCAGAGGGTGGTGGCTTAAGCTCGTTGTTGGATTCTCTTGGTTGAGGTGCTGGAGGAGTGAGAACTCGAGTCGCTTGCGTCTGACCCGCTGAGTCCTTCCTCGGGGCGACGGAGCTTTCTTTCGACGGCACCGGAGCCGTCACCTTCACGCTCTCCGTACTCTTGGGCGGCAGCGGATTCTGGGCAGAGTTACTCGATCCCATATGCCGCGCAACGTAAACACTACCCACAACCAAAAACAGACCCGCCGCGACAGTCGCCAGCACTCGCGGACGGAAGGACTGAGCAAAGCCTTGCCACCAGGGTTCCGCTACGACGTTCTCGACAATCTGTGGTTCCCGAATTACTCCTTCGGCTTCCAACTGCGCGCGGAGGGATACCCAAATCCGGTCGGGAGGATTTGCTTCGGCCGGAATGCGCTTGGCGGTAACCGCAATCGCGGAAAGATCCGCGAGAAGGTCCCGGCAAGACGCGCAGCCCGCAAGGTGCTGGCGGGCTTCGAGAGGCAGAGGGCTCAGTCCCTCTTGTTCCAGAACGGCTTCAAGTTCCTTACACTGCATACAACAAGCTCCGGAGGGAGCAGCACTGGGTGGCGCTCCCCGCCAAAATCTTTAACAGCGCAGTTGCACGTTGTGCCGTCCTCGACGTTGCACCCATTCTAGCTCATTCCTGTGAGCCCAAGTGCGCTTTAGCCGATCGTCGCTCCTGGCGCGCTTGCTCCCGGATTTGTTCCTGGAGAAGCTCGCGCAGCCGCGTACGGGCTTTGTGCAACTGCGACTTCGAATTCCCTACGGAACATCCCATGATGTCCGCAATCTCGTTGTGTTCGTAACCCTGGACGTCATGCAGAACGAACACCGTTCTGTAGCCCGGAGGAAGTTGCTCGATGGATCGCTCGAGATTCACCCGGTCGATGGCTCCCGACAATCGCAAATCCGCCGCGCCAACGTCACGCTTGGGTCCGCTGCCTTCGGCGTCCGGCTCCAGGGTTTCTTCCAACGAATCCGTCGGCAAGGATTTCTTTCGGAGGCGCATCAGCACGACGTTGACGGTCATGCGGTGCAGCCAGGTGGAGAAAGCCGACTCGCCGCGGAAGGTGCCGATCTTGCGGAAGAGCTGAAGAAATGCCTCCTGCATCAGGTCTTCGGCATCCGCAGGATTCCCGACCATTCTCAAGCACAAGGCGTAGACGCGACGGCCGTGAAGTTGATAGAGGAACTCGAAAGCGGCGGCATCCCCCGATTGAGCGCGGCGGATGGCTTCCGCTTCTGTCCACGCAACCGGCTCGGCTGGTCGTTGACGGGCCAACTGTCCAATAGCGGCGCCACTAGTAGTTCGGATGCGCCGAGTCTCCCTGAAAGTTGTCCCTAGAACGGAGCTGGAGGAACACATATGCCCCTAATAGAAGGCAGAAGGCCCTAATAGGTTGCACGAGGTAGCGGGCCCCGTTTCCAAGGATGCACTATTGTCCCTTGAGGAAGGCAATCCGTCTATGGGCAACATGACGGGCGCGGGCAGCCAGGGGTGCGTGCGAGGACGCCGCCCGGTCCTCCAGGGAGGCAAGGAAGACGGCCAACTGAGCGTCGGGAAGCGCATGGAGAAAAGACTTCAGGATGACGATCGCCTCGCGCAGGCACGTATTCAGGTCGTAGTGGATGGCATCGAGCAATTCCCATTCGCGCTCCGGCTGCAGAGATTGGGCGTCCAGGAGTTCCTCGACTGCAGATCCAAAGCTGTCGTCGAGTTCCTCGACCAAATCGGCGAGAGCATTGATCTTGGTAAGAAACTGCGATCGGCGAGTGAGAAGCACCCGGCTGAAGAGATCATTGAAGCGCGCCACACGCTGGCTTCGAGAATTCTGGAAATTCTCCGGGTTCAGAGGGGCCAGATTCGGAGTGGCTCCAAAATGCTTGGCGTGCTCCAACATGCCTCGCAGCAGCGATTGAAGCGGGTGAACGAGCCGCTGGCAGAGCGCCGGGGCAACCGCCAGGACCTGGTATGCTTTCGCAGTCCTCCCGTAGCGGCGCAGGCCGATGGACTCGTCCAGCGTCACACTAAACATCGCATAGGCTGTCTCGAGCCGGCGAACGTGACTTAAATAGGTGTGGGACTTGTCACCCGTCAGAGGTTTTCGCCAATCCTGGGACACTGAGCCAGTGCGTGCCTGAAACACCCGCAAACGCACAGCCTACCTCCGTAAAACGTCTTCAAAGTATAGCAAAATTCTTACGAAAAGGTAATATTAAAATTCCGTCATGAACCACAGTTCCATTTTGGAACTCTTCCTTCGGTCTTCTCTTGCCCCGAATCCTTCCCGGATTCCTTGCCCTGATCCTTACGCCGCATTTATACTCCTCTGGAAGCAACTTGGAAAGGACCAGAGCCCTCTTGCAATTCGAGCCTCAAGACCAATTCCAGCAGCGGCAAAAAAAGCTCGAAGAAATCCAATCCCTTGGCCATGAAGCATTTCCACGGGAATTCCGCTGGACGGACACCCCCGCCGATCTCGTCAAGAAATACTCCGGGGCGACGGGAGCCGAACTGGAAGCCGACCGCGAGGAAACCCGCGTGGCTGGCCGGGTCGTCTCCTACCGGCTCATGGGCAAGGCCGGATTCGCGCACCTGCAAGGTTCGGGGAAGCGCATCCAGATCTATGTAAGGAAGGATGAAGTGGGAGAAAAAGGATTCCAACTCTTCCACCTGCTGGACCTGGGCGACCACATCGGCGTGCGCGGCCACATGTTCCGGACAAAGACCGGCGAACTAACCGTGCGCGTTGAGGAGCTTTTCTTTCTGTCCAAGGCGCTGTTGCCGCTGCCGGAAAAATGGCACGGCCTGGTGGACATCGAATTACGCTACCGCCAGCGGTATGTGGACCTCATTGCCACGGAAAAATCGCGGGAAGTGTTCGAGACCCGCGCGCGGATTATTCGCGAGTTGCGCCAATTCTTCGATGGGCGTGGCTATATCGAGGTGGAAACGCCCATGATGCAGCCCATCGCCGGCGGCGCGACGGCGCGGCCCTTCGTCACCCACCATAATGCGCTGGACATTGATCTGTACTTGCGCATCGCTCCGGAGTTGTATCTTAAGCGGCTGACCGTGGGCGGCTTCGACCGTGTGTTTGAAATCAACCGGAATTTCCGGAATGAGGGCATCAGCACTCAGCACAACCCGGAATTCACCATGCTGGAGTTTTACGAGGCCTACAGCAATTACCAGGATCTGATGACCCTGAACGAAGCGCTTTTTGCTCAACTCGCGGCCAGCATTACCGGTTCGACAAAAGTGAAATTCGGCGAGCATGAGTTGGATTTCGGCAACATGGAACGCCTCACCATGCGCGAAGCCATCGTGAAGTATTGGCCCGTTGGAGCGGGCATCGCGCCAGCTCTGCAGGAATTGGCTTCACCCGGCGGTCCTCAACGCGCTGCGGAGCGCTACAACGTGTGGGCGAAGGCGAATCACGCAGAATCCGCCGCCGCGAAGGGCACGCTGTCTGACGGTGAGTGGATTGGATTGCTTTTCGAAACTATCGCCGAGGACAAATTGATTCAGCCGACCATTCTCTACGATTTCCCAACCGACATCTCGCCACTTTCAAAGCAAAAACCCGACGATCCCTCCTTGACCGAGCGCTTCGAAATTATCGTTGCCGGCATGGAGATCGCCAATGGCTTCTCTGAGCTGAATGACCCTGCGGAGCAGGAGCGCCGCTTTCTCGCGCAGATTGCGCACGGCGGAGAAGAAGTTCCAAAACAGTTGGACACGGATTACATTCGCGCGCTCTGCTACGGCATGCCTCCCACCGCGGGCGAAGGCATCGGCATAGATCGTTTGACAATGCTGCTGACCGATTCCCACTCTATCCGCGACGTGATTTTCTTTCCCTTGCTTCGCCCCGAAGCCAATCCGGATGACGCGCGTGGTCACGGCGAGAAAGCGTAAAGGACGAGCAACCGCATGAGCTTCGAATGGTTCGTGGCCAAGCGGTACCTGCGGTCGCCCAACCGCCCTGCGGTCTTGCGGCTGATCACAGCCTTCAGCGTGTTGGGCGTTGCCGCTGGTGTGGCCACGCTGGTGATCGCCCTGGCCATGAACAGCGGCTTCCGCGAAACGCTTCAGGACCGCTTGCTGGGCGTCACGGCACACATCTCTCTGACTCGTCCCGGCTCGAGCGGGATCCAGAGTTACAAAGCGTTGGCCGCGAGTCTTCAACAAATGCCCGGCGTCAATTCCGTCACGCCCGCCATCTATGAAACGGTGCTGCTCTCCTTCGGTGGGCAAGCGCGAGGCGTAGTCATCAAGGGAATCGACACCACGCTCGAGAAAGGCGGCGACCAAGCGCTGCGCAAATTGTCCGCTGGCCGGCTGGATTTCTTGCCGGATCCTGACGGCATAGACGCTTTGCTTGTCGGAAAGCAACTGGCCGGCGAGTGGAAACTCCAGCCCGGCGACTATGTAACCCTCACGAGTCCCCAAGGCCGGCTCACGCCGTTTGGATTGCTGCCGCGCACGAGGCGCTTCCGGGTCGCAGGGGTTTTTGATTCCGGTTTCTACGATTACGACGAAAACTGGTGTTTTGTCGCCTTACCCGCGGCGCAATCGCTGGCGGGCACGGGAGACGTCGTGAACGTGCTGGAGCTCCGCCTGACGAAGCCCGAGCAAGCGAGCGAAATTGCCCAGGCGGTCGAGCATGCAGCGGGTCAGGGATTCACGGCGGCCACATGGATGGAAGAGAACCGCGCCCTCTTTCGCGCTCTGCGCCTGGAGAAGCTCGTCACCGCCATCTTCATCGGCCTCATCACGTTCGTGGCCGGATTAAACATTCTCGTTGTGCTTTCCATGACTGTGACCGACAAGGCGAAGGACATCGCCGTTCTGCTTTCCGTGGGTACGCGACGCGAGCAAGTGCGGCGAGTTTTTCTACTGCTCGGGCTGGCCATTAGCGCGACCGGCACTGCAGTCGGCCTGATCATCGGATACTCGTTCAGTTGGGTCGCGGGAACCTATCATCTGATTCCGCTTGATCCTCAGGTTTACGCCGTGGAGTATGTGCCGTTCCATCCAAACTTCTTGGATGGCGTGTGGATTGCTGCCGCCGCGCTGGGGATCGCGATGCTTGCCACGGTGCTGCCCGCGCGAGAAGCCTCCCGCTTGTTGCCTGTGGACATTCTTAGGTTTGAATGACGAGAACCTGCACATGCTGCCTCGGGACTCCCTCCCGGGCTTTGGCCGCCGATTTGCTCCTAAGAAGCATACCTGTGTGGCGGGCTTGGGAGGCACGGGCTTACCCAAAGATCGCTTCCTGAGAATCTGCGCACAAGCCATTGAAAGAAAGGTAGTTGCGGGCGCTTCAAAAACGCGCCTGCACCCGCGATTTTTGCACCGGGTAGCGGGGGTAAGGAAATGGGAAAAGGCTAGGCCAGAAGGAGTCAGGAGCAGTTCGAGAACTCAAGTAGTCCCAAGTGATAGGCAGAGCATCTTTATAGATAGGTGAAGATTGTTTCGGGTGCAAACATCACAGCCCGGCGGCGCTTGCGATGGGATAATTTGAGGAAAGAAGCAAAGGCAGGATCGCCAAGAAACGAAGCGTATGAGCACTACAGCCAACTCCAGCGAAGCGGTCCTGGAAGCGCGCGGTTTGAAAAAAACCTACGGCGCGCCGGAGAAGAAACTCGAAATTTTGGTGGACGTCAACCTGCAATTGCGCGAAGGGGAGATGGTGGCAGTGGTCGCGCCGTCCGGCGCCGGAAAAAGCACTTTGCTGCACCTGCTGGCCGCGCTAGACACTCCAACAAGCGGTACAGTATACTTTGCGAATAAAGCGATTGAAACACTTGAAGACGCGGCGCTCGCGGAATATCGCAATCGCGCCGTAGGGTTTCTCTGGCAGAGGCACCAACTGCTGCCCGATTTTACGGCAGCCGAGAATGTTGCGATGCCGCTGCTGGCGCGTGGAGAGCCACATTCGGACGCGTTGCGGGAAGCGCGGAAGTGGCTCAAAGAAGTGGGCCTGGAGGACCGGGCCGAGCACCGCGCAGGGGAGCTTTCGGGCGGGGAACAACAACGGGTGGCTATTGCCAGGGCGCTCATTACGGGCCCGCGGGTGCTGCTCGCCGATGAACCGACCGGAGATCTGGACGAGCAGAACGCTTGGGCTGTGTTCGACTTGATTCAGCGTCTGCACAGAAGCCACGGGTTGACCTCGTTAGTCGCGACGCACAACCTGGCTCTGGCGGACCGTTGCGACAGGATCGTGGGGCTCGAACACGGCGTTCTGCGGACTCGCCGCGTGAAAAGCGCTGCGGGGGAGACTCCAGGGGGAGAAGCGAGCTAATCGTGTTTGAACGATACACTGAAAAAGCGCGGCGCGTCATATTCTTTGCCAGATATGAGGCCAGCCAGTACGGCAGCCCTTACATCGAGACCGAGCACCTCTTGCTCGGGCTGATGCGCGAGGACAAGGCGCTGGCCAGCCGCTTCCTGCGTCAGCAGGGCTCCATTGAATCCATACGTAAAGAGATTGAGGCGCGCATCACCATCCGCGAACGCATTTCCACCTCCGTGGAAGTGCCGTTGAGCGCGGAGTGCAAGCGTATCCTGAACAGCGCCGCGGAAGAAGCCGAGCGGCTGGGACACAAGCACGTCGGGACAGAGCATCTGCTGTTGGGAATTCTTCGGGAAGAGAAGTGCTTCGGCGCGGAAATTCTGATGGAGCGCGGCCTGCGGCTTTCCGTCCTCCGCGAAGAATTGTCACGGACCGCGGGCGAGAAAAACACGGCGGCGCGGCCCAAAGAGACCTCGCTGCTGGCCGAGTTCAGCCGCGACCTGACCCAAGCGGCCTCGGAAGGCAGCCTCGATCCCCTGGTGGGGCGCGAAGGTGAGGTCGAGCGCGTCATCCAGATTCTCTGCCGGCGCACGAAGAACAATCCGGTCCTTATTGGTGAGCCGGGCGTCGGAAAAACCGCGATCGTCGAAGGACTGGCGCAGCGCATCAGCGATGGCGACGTGCCGCCGTTCCTCTCCGACAAGCGCATTTTGTCGCTGGACCTTTCGCTCATCGTCGCCGGCACGAAATACCGCGGCCAGTTCGAAGAGAGATTGAAGACCATCATGAAGGAGCTGATGGAGAGCCAGAACTCCATCGTCTTCATTGATGAGTTGCATACCCTGGTGGGAGCAGGCTCGGCGGAAGGCTCTTTAGACGCTGCGAACATTCTGAAGCCGGCACTCTCTCGCGGCGAGATTCAATGTATCGGCGCCACGACTCCGGGCGAGTACCGCAAGTCGGTCGAGAAGGATCGCTCCCTCGAGCGGCGGTTCCAAGCCGTCAAGGTGCCCGCCCCGACCGAAGACGAAGCCATCCAGGTCATCAATGGCGTGCGCGAGCGTTACGAGAAGTTCCACGCCGTCAGCTACACGGACGAGGCCCTGCGTTACTCTGTCTATCTCTCCAGCCGCTATATTCCTGACCGTTTCCTCCCCGACAAAGCCATTGACCTCATTGATGAAGCGGGCGCCCGCGTTAAGTTGCGCCAGGCCTCCGTTCCGGAAGAAGTCAGCGAAGTGCAGAAGCGCGTCAAGTTCATCACCCACCGCATGGAATCGGCGATTGCGGCGCACGAGTTCGAGAAGGCGCGGTTCTACTCCGAAGAAGAGCGCAAGGAGAAAGAGAACCTGCGCGTGTTGCGCGAGCGCTATAAGCTTGATGACGCCTCGACCGGGATTGTGACCCGCGAGGACATCGAAGAAGTTGTCTCGCGCTGGACCGGCGTCGCGGTGACTGCCATCAAGGAAGATGAACAGCAGAAACTCCTGCGCATCGAACCCGAACTGCACAAGCGCGTCATCAGCCAGGACAAGGCCATCACCGCTCTCGCCCGCGCCATCCGCCGCAGCCGCGCGGGTCTGAAGTCGCCCTCGCGCCCCGTGGGGTGCTTCTTCTTCCTTGGGCCGACTGGCGTCGGAAAGACCGAAGTGGCGCGCCGCCTTGCGGAATTCCTGTTTGGCTCCGAAAAGTCGCTCATTCGCTTCGACATGTCGGAATTCATGGAGAAGCACTCGGTTTCGAAGCTGATTGGCGCCCCCCCAGGCTACGTGGGCTATGAGGAGGGGGGCCAGATGACCGAACGCGTGCGCCGGACGCCGTATTCGGTTATCCTATTGGACGAAATCGAGAAGGCGCATCCCGACCTCTTCAATATATTGTTGCAGGTGTTTGAGGACGGGCAGCTGACGGATGGTCTGGGCAATACCGTCGATTTCCGCAACACCATCATCATCATGACTTCCAATCTCGGGGCGCGTCATTTGCAAAAGCGCACCTCGATCGGCTTCCAGTCCGGCATCGATGAGGCTGGCCTGAAGAGCTTGGAAGATCTCGTGCTGGGAGAAGTGAAGCGGGCGTTCAATCCGGAGTTTCTCAACCGGCTGGACGAGATCATCCTGTTCAATCCGTTGGGCGACGAGGACCTGCTGCGGATTATTGATCTGCTTGTCGGGCAATTGAACGACACGCTTATCCATCGGCAGGTGCAAGTCGTTTTGTCGCCGGAAGCACGCCAGTGGATCCTCGAAAAAACGTGCGCGGACCGGAATTACGGTGCGCGGCCGTTGCGGCGGGCGTTGCAAAAGTACGTGGAAGACCCGCTGTCCGAGGCATTGATTCAGGGTGGAATTCAGAGGCCGGCAACGTTACAGATCTACGTTGCAGGAGACGGCCTCGCGTTCCGGCCGGTGGGTGAGGCAACCCCAGTCGTCCACTAGCGAATCAGACGCAACGTGTGACCGCGAAGCGGCCTAGGTGCCTTTGGGGCCGTGAAGCGAAGTACGCGCAGCCAGCCCGTACCGGGTCTGGCAGGAGAATAACAACTTGGGTTTGGGGGCGCGGCCTTGAGCCGATCAATGGCCGCTCAAAGGATAGTCTGCTCTTCACTAAACATGTACGCCCAGCGTTCATGGGGGGCGTGTGTCTTTTCTTTTGTGCTGCTGTTTTTCCTCCTTTGCAGCAAGAGCTTCGCTACAGAAACCCCCAGGGCATTTGGCGAGAGCGCCAATTCAACGAATCGCAGGACTCTCTTCCACGGCTCGCTGGATAAAACGTCTCTGGAAGAAAAGATCGAAGAGGCGCTGCCGCCGAGCGAAGCCCAAGGCAGCCTGCGCGCCGAAGCGCAAGCGTTCATCGAGCGCATCGCATTTGAGGGCAATCGCCGCATTCGCAAGGATACGCTTCAAGCACGCATTTTCAGCCGCGAGAACGATCCGTACAATGAAGACACTCTGCGACGGGATTTTCAAGCTTTGTGGAACACCCAATTTTTCGAAGATGTGAAGCTACAGGTGGAAGAAGGCACCAAGCCGAATGGCAAAATCATCGTCTTCATCGTAAAGGAACGCCCGGTTATCCGCAGAATCCGTTACGACGGCATCCACTCCGTTTCGGAATCCGACATCCTGGACCGCTTCAAGGAAAAGAAAGTGGGGCTGACGGTGGAAAGTCAGTTCGACCCCACGCGCATCAAGAAGGCCGAAGTAGTGCTCAAGGAACTCCTCGGCGAGCACGGTAGGCAGTTTGCGACCGTGACGCCGCAGTACGAAAGAATCGCCTCGAGCAACGCCGTCATCCTGGTGTTCAAGATTAATGAAGGTCCAAAGGTGAAGGTCGGCAGAATCAACTTCACCGGAAACCACGCCTTCAGCCGCCGCAAGCTGATCCGAGCGATGCGCCACGACCGACCCTATCAAATCCCGCTTTATATTCGCGAGATCAACGTGATGTCCAAAACCTACGATCACGACAAATTGATCGAGGACATCGAAGTCGGAATCCGCGGCTTGTACCAGGACAACGGCTATTTTCGCGTGCTGGTGAAGGACCCCATTGTCGAGAATATTGATACGGAAGGCTGGCGCATGGGCCTGCCCCTCACGGGGAGGACCCATGGCAAGGCTGTCAACATTACCATCCCCATCGAAGAAGGAGAGAGATACAAGATGGGGACGCTGAGGATCGTCAGCGCTGACCCCGACAAGGCTCTTTCTTTGAAGGTGGAAGCGCTCAAGGGCGCTTTCCCCTTGAAAACGGGTGACATTTTCTCCGCCGCCAAGATCCGCAAAGCCATGGAGGAGTACACGAAGATCTATGGCCAGTTCGGTTTCATCGATTTCACTCCGGAGCCGGGCTTCGACATTGACGACCAAACCAAGCGGATTGACGTCACCTTGAAATTTGACGAAGGCAAGCAATACTACGTCCGCCGCATCGACTTCTCCGGCAACACCACCACGCGCGACAAAGTGATCCGCCGCGAGCTCCTGATTGACGAGGGCCAGTTATTTGACAAGCACCGCTGGGAAGTCAGCATCCTTCGCCTGAATCAACTCGACTACTTCGAAAAACTCGAAGCCGACAAAGCCGCCGAGATCAAGCGTAATTCCAAAGATGGCACCGTTGACATTCTTCTGAAGCTAAAAGAGAAGGGCAAACAATCCATCGGTTTGCAAGGCGGCGTCAGCGGGCTCATGGGTGGTTTCATTGGCCTGACCTATCAGACCAACAATTTCCTCGGTCTTGGCGAAACCCTGACACTTTCCGCGTCTGTGGGTCAATACTCGCGCAACGTCATGTTCGGGTTCACCGAACCTTATCTCTTCGACCGGCCGATCTCCTCCGGCTTCACGATTTTCTCTTCTTTGTACAAATTCAATCAGGCGCAGCAAGCGGCTCTGTTGACCGGACAACAGGTCAGCATTAACCCTCAGTACATCCAGAATTACAACCAGAACAGCACCGGCTTTACGACCTTTGCCAGTTATCCTTTGCGGCGCTATGCCTTCACTCGCGTTGCGCTCACCTACGGTCTGACGCGCACCAATATCAGCACTTACAACCAGGCTTCACAGCTGCTCTTCACGCAATTGGAGTATCGCAGCATCGCGGGGCCCAGCGCCTTGAACGGGATTCTGGCAAGCACCATCACCGCCTCGATCAGCTACAACACCATTGACAACCCGATCAACGCCACGCGCGGGAGGAGTTATTTCCTTTCGACCGCCTTCACCGGCGGACCCATCGGCGGCAACGTCAATACCATCACCACCACCGGCGAGTACAAGTTCTTTCACCCCATCAACCACAAGCGCAACTCCCTGGGCTTCCGTTTCATGTCTGCCTGGACCACTGGTTACGGCGGGAAGGAAGTGCCGCCCTACAGCCGCTTCTATATGGGAGGCGAGAACGATCTTCGGGGATTCGACATCCGTGGCATCTCACCGGTGACCTACATCCCCAGCGTCGTCAATCACGCCATCTCCTTCCCCTACCAGGGAAGGTCAGTCTCGATTAACGTGCCCATGGTGGCCTACACCATTACTTTCCCCGGGGGAGACATCCAGGGCGTCGGGAACGTCGAATACCGGATTCCCATCGCCGGACCGGTCGGCATGACGCTCTTCGCGGATCTTGGCACCAACGGCATCTTGAATAGGAGCGCTTTGAGATTAAATCCGACTGGCGTGCAAACCATTAATCAACAGTTTCCGCTGGTCAATCAGACCGATCAACTCCAGATCGCCCCGGGCACCAATTTTAAGCTGCGGAGTTCCACCGGCGTTGAGTTCAACGTGAACTTGCCGATCGTGCAAGCGCCATTTCGGATCTACTGGGCATACAACCCTCTTCGACTGCATCAAAGTTTGTTTGCGCCTTATGCGCAGGTGAACGCCAGGAACGTGGCCATCACTTGCTACAACATGGGGCTGCTGAACCCGATCGTTCCTTACAACCCCAGCAATCCCAATATCGAGAGTTGCGACCCGATCGTGCTACAGCCCCTTCAGACGATTCTGCAGAATCCAGGAGGATTGCATTATTTTGAGCCCAGGAGCACTTTCCGGTTCACCGTCAGTCGCACGTTTTAGGGAGACGTCCGTCATGAAGTTGCGAAACAATTCGATTCTCACTGTGGCCATGCTTGCCGGCTCGCTCGGATGGCTGGCGGGCTGCGGCAAAAGCGCAGTCAATGTCATTACGATCTCGGTGAGTCCGTCGTCCGCGACGGTCCTTGCAGGACAACCGCAAAACTTCACCGCGACCGTCTCTGGCACCACCACGTTGACGGTGTCCTCGTGGCCTTGCACATACTCCTATATCCCCATTCCCACTCAGTCTACGCCCAACCCGAAGGCCGTGACCGGCACCTGCACTTCGGGCAGTACCATCACCGGCGTGACCGGGAAGATTGGGACTTGGACGATTTCCACCACCAACAATTCCAACGTGCTGACCTACACGGCTCCCGCCTTGGCCGACTTTCCGAACCCCGTGCCGACTTTAACGTTTACTGCCACCGCCGACGCCGACAAGAAAAAGACCGCAACTGCCACCGTGAACCTGGATTCGGGAATCCGCGTGTCCATCACGCCCGCCGCCGCCACAGTTCCCGTAGGCCTCACGCCGCCACAGACCGCCGTTTTCTACCCTTCCTTCCTCAACGCCAATGCGTCCGGCCAACAATTCAAACTGGTGCAACCCAATAGCGCATCTTCCACTACTTCCGACCAAACCGCGACTCCGTTGACTGCCGACACATGCGATCCCAATTGCGGCACCATTGATAATGCCACTGGTATTTACACCGCCCCATCCACCCTGCCCACGGACACCAAGCCCACAGGCAGCAAGTCCACAAACCCCACTACTGTGTACGTCGTGGCATGGAATTCCGCCGACCCGAACCACTATGCCATTTCCAACATCACTCTCGTGAGCGCCACGGCCAATGCCGTCACTTTCGACAGTATCTATCCGGGAACCATCGCGGCCGGAGGTTTGCTCCAGGACATTTTCCTGGATGCCAGAAACCTCCTGAACACGACGCTGATCAACTTTATTCCGCCAGCGGCGGCATCCGATTTGACTGCATCCTCCGGCAATCCGCTGGGTACCACCCAGATCTTCACGATTCCGATTTCCTCGGAGTACTGCACTCCAAGCGCCGCGGACGTGACACCTGTGGTGACTTGTGATGCGTCCATCATGACGCGTGTTCGCTTGAACGCCACGCAATTATCGTTGGCGGAACCGGACGCCAATCATCCTGCGTGGATCATGATCCCGAACCTTCCGGGTACACCTTCGGCAACGGCGCCTTGCATAACTGTCCCCAACTCCGGGACGTCAACCACCGCGATTGCCTGCCCGTTGCACATCGTGAACGCCAGCCCGACATTGGTGGCCGCAGTTCCGGACAGCTTCCCGCAAGTTTCCACGAATGGCACCATTACCTTGGGCGTGGATGGAGGCTATTTCGGGGCCACCGGCAGTCTGGTCAATTTGACTTACGCTGGCCAAGCGACCCTCGTGCAGACCAGCGGTTCGGGTCCTCGGAAGATTCTTGGCACCAAGGATAATTTCCAGCTTCCCAACCCGGGACTCTATGAACTTTCAATCGCCAGCAGTGCTACGGTTGGCGCCCCGCCCATGTTCTTGACCGCAACCACCAATGCGGCGGTGCAGCCCAACTTCAGCACCGCCCCTGTGCCCGTCACGGTTCCCCTCAACACCACCGCAAGCTCTGGAACAAATCTGGCCCCCAGCAGCGTCGCGGTGAACTCCGTCAAGGGCTATGCAGTGATTGCCGAGCAGGCTAGCGCCACTCTGCAACTCGTTGACTTGACTGGTCCCACGCCGGCGCAGGTCGGCGGTCCGGTGCCCATGGGCGGCACAGCCTCGGGCCCCACCAGCGTTGTCATCGACGACCAATTGACAGTCAACGGCGGCGATTTGGGAATCGTTGTCAGCAGCGGCGACAGCACTCTCTACCTGTACTCGATCACGCCGCAGGCTTCTCCCTACTTCACCCTGGTGGGTTCCGTCTCGGTCGATCTCAGAACCCTTTTGCAACAGCCCTCGGCGACCGGTCTCGGAACTCCATTTTCCTTCGGCGTCGATCCCGGCACGCATCTCGGCGTAGTGGCTTATACGGGTACGAACGTCGGTACGAACATTGGATTCATCGTGGATGTGAATCCCAATGGCGTTGACGGCCACACCTGCTTTTTGCAGGGACAAACTAACCCTTGCGTCGTTGCGCCGGTATCGCTCCTCACGGGGCCGACACCCCAAGTGGTGATGCAGCCCCAGGCGCCGCTGGCCTACGTGACTCCGGGCGGAGCCAACGGGACGACCGCAGTCGTGGACCTTCTGCAAAGAGCCACCACGGTGAACATTCTGCCCGCAGCTTCTTCGACCACTGCCACCGGCGCTTTCCGCGCGGCCGGCATCACGACCATCAAGACCGCCACGCCGCACGGCATCAATCCCGCGTTGGGTGGCACGGTCATCATCGCGGGCGTCACTACCACGACGACAGGCTCAAATTTCAACGGAACCTTTTTCGTCTCCGTGATCGATCCCTATACCTTTACCTACGCGCAGACGGGCATGCCCGACGATCAGGAAACGAACACCTCGAGCAGTCCCGGCACTGTGCAGTACGGCAGTCCCTACTACACCTTCAGCACTTCCAGCAACGTCTCCGGTGCGGCCATCAATCCAGTGACTCGCACCTTCGCTTACGCCGATTTCGCATCTTTTAATGCGCAGATCGGTTTCATCAGCACGCTGGACCAGTCCCTGACTTCGCTCTCTCTTTCCGCGGGCAGTTGCAACGGATGCACCCCTACTCCGAGCGGCGGCCCGGAAAACGGCTTCCGTTCTGTTGCCTTCGATCCGTTTACCAACGTGCTTGTGGCTTACAACCCCGGAGTGAACGTGGGTTCGAATTTCCCTGAGAATTCGATTTCCCTGATTAATCCGGGAGGTCCTGCGGCTAACAGTTCGACCAATCCCGCGTATCGCATCATTGCGGCCATTCCCACGGGGCAGGTCGGGACCGGCTCCTATACGCCTGCGGGCGGAGCGTCTTCGGTGACTGTGTACGGCCCGATGGCCTACGATCCAAAGTCGAAGTACGTGTTGGTCGCCAACGCCGGAGGCAACACCCTCACGTACATGAATCTGGATCCTTCGAATTCATTCCAGAAAGTGCACATCCAGTCTATGCAGTTGCCGGATACGAGTTGCACAACTCCTCAGACGTGCTTCGCCGTGCCCGTCTATCAGCCCCTGTTGGGTTCTCTGAGCCCGGCGACCACTTGCAGCCCTGCCGACCCGCAGAAGCCCTGCATGCCGCAAGCGGTGCAAGTCGGCAAGGATGCCGTAGTCCGCGTGCTCGGTCAGGGTTTCAGTTCTGGAGGAGGTTCGCCGGTGGCGCGGCTCGACGGGCAAACGGCAATCACGCCTCCGGGCCAGTCTACTGCGGCACAGATTAGCACCACGTTTGTGAGCGACAGCGAAGTGGACGTCAGCATTCCTGCAGCGGCCCTTTTCGCGCCGCACGACTACGCGCTGGATGTTCAGTCGAGTGCCGGTGGCGAAACTTCCAATGCCATCGATTTGCACGTCGTCGGGATTTCGGATGTAACCCCGGCTTGCGCGCCTACGGCCAGCTTCCCCCAGGGTCCCGAGGCTGTGGCGATCGACGAGTCTCGCCGCATCGCTCTGATCACGAATTACGCCTGCAACAGCGTCTCGATTATCAATCTTGACGTCACTGGGCTCGCTTATCCCGGAATGCCGTTTGGGAGCATCCTGAGTTCCGTGACCGTGGGGGCGCAGCCCATCGGCGTTGCGGTGATGCCACGGTTCGGCTATGCCGTGGTGGCGAACAACGGTGTGTCACCTACGGGGACGGCTTCGATCCTTAACATCAGCAATCCCCTGGCCCCCAATGTTGTTACTTGGACCGTCACTTCCGGCTCCACGAACTCCACATCAAACGCCGTCACTGTAGGAATCGCGCCTGTTGGCGTCGCCATTGACCAGGATCGCGCTCTCGCTCTGGTCGCCAACAGCGGCTCCAACACGCTTTCCTCGATTGACTTGACCGTCCTGCTTCCGACCGCCGTGACTACCACGGCGCCCGCGGCGACAACCATCGGGCTTAGCGGACCCCCGACGGCCATCGCCGTGGATCCCAACCGGGCCATCGCTGTGGTCACCAACATTCAAAACTCCGGCACCACCAGCGTGTCCGGCGGATTGGACGTGGTCAATCTCGCAACTACGCCTCCGTCGAGGAGCAGCACTTCCTCCGTCTCATCGTTGACGGCAAATCCCACGGGCATCGTCTACGATCCCGGCAATCCCAACACTTCACCCGTCGTCGTTGGGCTTTTCTATGCCACGTCCACGCAGCAGAACGCCGTCTATGCGTTCAATCCGGACACGGGAACCTCACAGACCATTCGCGTGGGGGTCAATCCGTACTCTGTCGGGTTCAACTATCAGACCGGGACCCTGCTCAGCATCAATTCCACTTCGAATACGAGTTCGGTGATCGATTCACAGAATTTCAAGACCCGCCAGACTCTGGGGATCAGCAGTCTTTCGCAATTCGCCGTCGCGGTGGACAACTTTACCAATACCGCCGTGATCGCGGACCAGAATAACAATCGCGTCGTGTTTCTGGCGCTCCCGAAATAGGGCATCCGCAAGGATGGAGATTCGTACAGGGGCTCAACCCCGATTGCGGCTCCGTTGGAAAGTCGGCTATACTAAAAATTTCTGGGTGCGTCACAACAAGATCTGTGAGGCCGCCGTCGGACTGGAGTTCGGACATCCCGAAGGGCTATGAGACCTACCGGTCGTCCTTCCTTCAAGAGGGATTACTGGAGACATTTAGCCGGACCATGGTCGAAAGAGTTCCGCAAAAGTTCAGGGTTGGCATTCCGTTCGCCGCAATTTGGAAAAGGAAGGCGAGCCCGGAGATAAACAAGGAGAATACAGTGAATTCGAGAAACATCATTCGTGTGGCGGTTCTCGGCGTGGCTTGCCTGCTGGGAACGATAGCCGTTCGGGCCCAGGCAGCGGCGGGTTCCGCTTCCACCGGCAAGATCGGCGTGATTAACGTGCGGCAGGCGATTGTCACCACCGCAGAAGGGAAACAGGCCTCCGCGGAGCTCCAGTCGCAGTTTGCTTCACGTCAGAACGAACTGGAATCCCTGAACAAGCAGATCAACGATCTCCGCCAACAACTCGCCGCCAACCAGACCACCTGGAGCGACGAGCAAAAGGCCAAAGCCACTCTCCAGGGACAGCGGCTGACCCGCTTGCTTGACCGCAAGCAGAACGAGTACCAGGAAGACTTGAACGAAGCGCAGCAGGAAGTGGTGGACCGCATCGGCCGGAAAATGATGGATGTTTTGGACCGTTACGCACGCGAGAACGGCCTTGTAGTCGTACTGGACACCTCGGCGCAGAATTCCCCAATTCTGTTCGGCTCGACCAACATCGACATCACCCAGGACATCATCAAGCAGTACGATCAGGCCTATCCGCTCAAGAGCGCTACTGCGGCGCCTGCTGCCACCAAGCCGGCTGCTACAACTCCGAAGACGACCACGCCTCCTGCAACCAAACCTTAGTTTCTGCTTCGACTGCTACGGGATCTCGCATGAAGCCCCGGCTGAACCCGGGGCTTCTCTTTTTCCTCCACCTTGTGGCGGCGTCACGACCCGAGGACGAACGCCGCATCTCGAGGTTCCTCTTCGTCGCTGGCTCCTATTCCACGATATTCCTCACTACAGGTAGCGCCTGTTATGATTAGGCATTCCTCTTTCCAGGCGGCCGGTCCATGCCATTCTCTCAGGGTTTCGTGGGAATACTCTCCCCTGTATCATTTCTCCGCTCATCAGCCATCTGGCGATCTCGGCGTCTACCCACTGTTTTGACTCTGGTCATGTTCTCCTTCCACGGTTGCGGCGGAGGTGGTTCCTCAAGTTCGCCGCCGGTGGCCCCAACGCCGCAATCTCTCAAGATCACCGCCCCCGGAGAAGCGTTCCTGGTTGGCGATCATGTCCAGCTTTCTGCGATCTGCACTTATAGCGACAACACAACCAAAGACGTGACTGCCAGCGCGACTTGGAGCACTGCGCCTTCGGCCGTTGCCACAGTCTCCGCCTCGGGCGTCCTGTCCGCACTCTCCCCCGGTTCAGTCACAGTATCGGCGGCATTCGCTTCGCTCAGTGCCAAAGTTCAAGCGTTTGTTTCCCAGGGATTAGTCACTCCCGGCGCCTCGGGCTTCTCTTGGGCTAGCGTAAACACGCAGGGCATGGGATACGTGACGGGACTGATAGCGCACCCGCTGGCGCCAAACGATATTTACATTCGTACCGACGTCGGCGGCGCCTACCGCTTCGATCGTAACAATCAGTACTGGATACCTCTCTTAGATCAGTACGGCAGACTGGAATCCGAGATCTACGGCATCGAGAGCATCGCGATCGACCCGACCGATATCAACACCGTTTACATCGCAGCGGCACACGGACGCACCATAACGGGATCCAATGTATTTTCTCCCGCCGAAGTGTTGGTCTCGCACGACCGCGGCACAACCTGGAGCGACACTGGCCTGGCGCAGCAAGCGCTCTACATCGGCCCCAACGATAGTTATCGCGGCACAACCGGTGAACGTCTGGCGGTGGATCCTTCTCAGCCCAGCGTGGTCTACTTCGCTTCCCGCCAGAATGGTCTCTGGCAAGGCACTTCTACCGCTTCTCCTCCCGCTATGAATTGGACCCAAGTAGGTGGTGGTTTGCCTGCCCCCGCGACTTCCCCCGGCATCAGCTTCGTTCTTTTCGATACCAGTGGGGGCGTCACGAGCACTGGTGCCACACGGAACCTCTACGCCGGCGTTTATGGGAGTGGAGTCTGGGCCAGTGTGGACGGCGGAATCTCCTGGTCTCAGATCAACGGCACGACCAACCCCGCTCGCGCCGCTGTCGCGACAGATGGAACTTTGTTCGTCACCTTCGGCGGTGACGAGGGAGGCACCACAGGCGGCGTCGCTCGGTACAAAGGCGGCACATGGACGGACGTCACTCCGCAAAACAATGGTAAGAGCTACTCCGGAGTCGCTTCGGATCCCACGAATCCTGCGATTGTGATGGTTGCAGTCAACTCGAATATGCAGATCTTCCGAAGCGCCGATCAGGGCAACACCTGGAGCGCGATTGCTGTCGGGACATTCTCCTATCAACCGCAGTATTACTTAGCGAACTCCTCCTCGTGGGGAAATGCGGCGTTGCTGATTGATCCGGCGAACCCGAAGCGAGTTTGGCAGACGAACGGATATGGTGTCATCGAAACCGATGACATCACCGCTGCCTCCACGACCTGGACGTGGCAGATGAACAATCTGGAAGAACTTGTAGTGCAGAAGGTTAAGGTTCCCCCTGTGCCGACTGTTCCTGGCAGCGGCCTGCCAGGAGCCGATCTCCTCAGTGTCGTCGCCGACATGGTGGGATTTCGTTATGCCGGCCGAGACATCGTTCCTCAAACTCCCATTGATAGTTTTCCATATGTCGCTCAGGGTACGGGCATCACCTATTGCGCCTCGCAACCGCAAAACGCCGCATTTGTGGGCTGGGACGAAACCAACGTCTCGGCTCCCATGTCAGGAATCACGTCCGACAACGGAATCACTTGGACTCATCTCCCCAACACGAGCCCGGGCACAGGCGGCAAGATTGCCATGGCCCCCAACGATCCCAAGAACCTGGTTTGGGCTCCTTACAATGCGATTCCGCATTATTCCCGCGACGGGGGCGTGACATGGCAAGTGGCTGCCTACAATGGCTCGTCTCTCCCGGCCTCGTGGCAATTGACAAACCCATGGTGGAATGGCGACGTGCTCGCTCCTGACCTCGTGGCTCAAAACACTTTCTATTACTTTGACAGCGGCAATTTCTATTACAGCTCAGATGGCGGAGCCAATTGGAATTTGGGAAACACCACTTGGCCCACGGATCCGCACTGGGTTCTGAATGTCAGCATCGTGCCCAATCCCGTTAAGGCCGGAGATGTTTGGATGACGTTCGCTCCGAACGCGAACCAGCCTTGGACGTACCAGCTTCTGCATTCCATCGATGGCGGCAAAACATTTTCGGCTGTAAGCACCTTGGCCAGCGCCAACTATGTTGCGTTTGGCAAAGGGAACTCGAGCACGACGCCCTATCTCTATGTCCACGGGCAGGTGCCGGGCGCTACGGCAGACGCCATTTACGAATCTGAAGACATGGGTGCCACATGGATTCAGATTAGCGACCCCACCCGAATGAAGTTCGGGCTGATCAACTCCCTCGAGGCCGACATGCGGACTCAGGATCTCGTCTATGTCGGCAATAGTGGGCGCGGCATCTTCTACGGTTATGGCCCGAAGTCTGGAATAACTCACCAGAGCGAACTGGCACGAAAACAAAGCTCCCCTTCACGCTAAGGGGGTGCAAAACGGACTGCGAAGCCAGCGCCAGGTGCCCCAGGTTCGGTGTTTCACCCTGGGGCCTGGGACGGCCTTTTCTTTTCACAATGCGCTTTGCAGAGGATCAGCAGGGTTCCGTCTTTGCGCCCTGTTCCGGCTGGATACTCCTGCCCGAAGTGCCCAACCTTGCTTTTGCCGTGTTGCCGCCATATACTTAGTGTTCGCTCTGTTACGGGTCGCACCATAGGGTGGGCGCAAGCCCACTTTTTTGTTGCTGCCGGATGGACTGAGCTTCAGACCGGCCTAGGCCGGGGAGTCTTTAGGTGAATTTGGAAAAAATCCGCGAAGCCGCCGAGCGTGTGGCGCGCTCAGAAGGCTTGGAAGTCGTGGATGTCGAGTGGAAGATCGGCAAGCAACGCTTCCTGCGGGTGTACATCGATCGGGTGCCTGCGCCAGCGTTATCCGATGCATCCGTGGAAGCGCCCTTGGAAGCGATTCATCGGGAAGAGGTTGCAGATCCCTACCCGAAAGTCAGCCACGGCGATTGCGAACGCGTCAGTCAGCAGTTGAGCGTAATCCTCGACGTCGAGGAATTGGTGCCCGGCCCGGGCTATATCCTGGAGATCAGTTCCCCGGGGTTGGACCGGGCTTTGAAGACGGAGCGCGATTTTCAGAGGTATGCGGGACGCTCGGCGAAAATCTCCACCAGCGAGCCCATTGGCGAGGCCAAGTTTTTCGAGGGACGGCTGAAAGGATTCCTAGACGGCAAAGTCCGCATGGAGTTGAAAGGCAAAGAAGCGCGGATCGTGGAGATACCGCTCGAGACGATCCGCAAAGCGAATCTCGTGGTTGAATTTTAGGACTGGAACATGGCGAATCTGCTCTACCAACAAATCGAAATGTTGAGCCGGGAGAAGCACATTGAACCGGAAGTGGTGATCTCCGCCATCGAGGACGCCATGGTCGTGGCCGCTCGAAAGTTCTACAAGTCCGAAGAAGATCTTCGCGGGAAATTGAATCCGGAAACCGGCCAGGTGGACGTCTACTCCGTTATTACCGTCGTGGAAGAAGTCACCGACCCGAAGCGCGAAATCACCTTGGCCGACGCAAAGAAAAAAGATCCCAACGCCGAAATCGGAACGGAGTTCAAGACCTCCAAGCCGACCGACGTGCTCGGGCGCATCGCCGCGCAGACCGCCAAGCAGGTCATCCTGCAGAAAGTGCGTGAGGCCGAGCGCGACACGATTTACAACGAATACCACACGCGCGCGGGCGAACTGGTGACCGCCATCGTGAAGCGCGCCGAAGGCCCGGACCTGATCGTGGACATGGGCCGCACGGAAGCGCGTCTGCCAAAGCGCGAGCAATCCAAACTCGAAACTTACAACATTGGCGAGCGCCTGCGCGTCGTGATCAAGGCTGTGGACCGCGCGGCAAAAGGGCCGCAGGTCATTGTTTCTCGCACCGACGCTTCGTTGGTGCAGCGCCTGTTCGAGATGGAAGTTCCGGAGATTTACGACGGAACTGTGCAGATTCGCGCGGCCGCTCGCGAGGCGGGGGAACGTACAAAGGTTGCTGTCGCCAGCCGCGACAAGGACGTTGACCCCGTGGGTGCTTGCGTGGGCATGAAGGGCATGCGCGTGCAATCCATCATCCGGGAACTGCGCGGCGAAAAAATCGACATCATTCCATACAGCGAGGAAACCGTCGCGTTCGCACAGAAGGCGCTCAGCCCGGCGAAAGTAACGCGGGTCCAAATCACCGACCCCGAGAACAAGAAGCTCGAGGTGATCGTCGAAGACTCTCAACTCTCGCTGGCCATCGGCAAGAAAGGCCAGAACGTCCGCCTGGCCAGCAAATTGATTGGCTGGGACATTGACATCAAGAGCGAAGAAGAGAAGCGCCGCGAAATCGAAGCGGAAATG
>Ga0187780_10000615_pt1 | contig 26455 bp, 31 predicted proteins | sample 1015_Q2_SP10_20__FD_132429 | JGI IMG/M metagenome (GOLD analysis project Ga0187780, IMG submission 132429) | Tropical peat soil microbial communities from peatlands in Department of Meta, Colombia - 1015_Q2_SP10_20_MG | ecosystem: Environmental > Terrestrial > Soil > Wetlands > Peat | place... | reverse complement strand
GGCACCGGACAAGAACAGGGACTGCTGCAGTCCAGCGAAGAGGCCGGCATTACGAGGCCGCTGCTCGATGTCGCTTCGCTCGCACTCGGTGTCGGCGCGGGGCCTTCGATTCGATCGATGGTCGGATTCAAGGGCGTGCTTGGGCTGCCGACCGGAGGTGGACCACACAACATCCCTGACGCGTGGACGTGGTTGCGCAGATACAGGAAGGAAGGCCACCCAGAGGTGTGGGAACCGTGCAGTATCGGCTCAAACATGATCTGTGGTATTGTCGGCGCCGACTACCTCTTGTACGGTCCGATCGACTTGGCAACGATAATCTTCCCCGCTATGGCGATGATCGACATCATAGTTGAGGAGAGCACCAGAGAGCTAGGAGTCGAACCGCAGACGGAAAACACACCGCTGATGAGGCTGGTGTAAACCAGCACCTTTTTCTTTTTTGGTATCGTGTGCCAGCTTTTCATCAGCTCCACTTGCTGATGTGGTCAGCGCTATGGCAAGACTTCGTGGACCGAATGACACGCAGTACTTCCTGCGCTTCCCAAGCAGCGCGCGTGTTACTGATCTATCGCAACTCATATCGGAAAGCATGGCCGTGTATCCCGGCGATCCGAGGCCACGCACACGGTTGCTAACCACAATCGAAGGAGCCGGGGCAAGCACAACAGAGCTTGTTTTGGGAACCCATACGGGAACCCACGTGGACGCACCCCGCCACGTATTGCCGGAAGGACGATCCGTACGTGAGCTCCCGCTTGAAACCTTCTATGGGAGCGCTTGGGTGTATGACCTGACACATAAACCACGAGGTTCACGGATCAGTTCACGTGATCTGAGCGGCCACAGTTCCTTTCCGGAAGGGCGAGATCGCTCTTCTTTATACCGGATCAAGTGGCTCTAATGCTGGCCTCACGCACACTGGTGGTTACACGTATCTGCATAAGTCTGCGGCAGACTGGTTTGTAGAAAAAAAGTGAAGGCAGTGGGCATTGATAGCATTTCCGTAGACCCTTTTGGTTCAAATACGTATGAAGTGCACAGCACGCTATTTCAGAACAACGTCGTCGTCATCGAAAACTTGTCGAGCAATCTTAGGTTGCTCGCGGGAAAAAACGTGTTATTCTTCTGCGTGCCTCTAAAGCTAAAGAATGTTGAGGCATCTCCAGTAAGAGCTTTCGCTTTTTGGAGCTGACATCTCGATGAAATGAACGAACGTCGGTCGCTTCTTGGCCAGTCTCGAATAAGCATTAATACAAGCAATTCCTAATATGAGTATTGGTGCAAAGATATGAGTGACAATGTTGCGTGTGATGCGAGAAATCGCCCTATCGCCGAAGGGGATTACGTGAAATACGCAGGCACGCACACTCGGGGAAGAGTAAAGGAGATACGGACCGACGGAGATCGCAAATGGGTGTTGATCGACTCCACCGATCTGTACTATGACCCCAAACACTTAGAGCTCGCAACCGAAGTTGCCGAAGCTGCGGATAAAGAGGTCCAATCACTCGATGATTTTCGGAAGCGCTTAGACCACAAGAGGGAATCAATGCGCACCGCCATGGAGAGCTTTGATGAGCCCGGCGGTTGAATACTAGGCTGCGCTCTCTAGATGTAACTCTGCGAAAAACGCCTTTTCGCTCGACTTCGCGATCGGAGCTAGGGTTAGTCACCTATAAATTTTCTAGTCTCTTCAATTATAAACTGGCGGATCTTTTCTATAGTATCTTTGTCCGCCCTAAAAGCGAGGAGATCTCGAGAGGTGACATCTGCCAGCCCAGTTTCCACGTCCGCATAGGCGGTCACAACGTCAGTATCAAACTTCTTGCACGTCGCAATTATCACTTTACTCGGAATGCCAGGCGGCAACACAAGCTCGTAAACATCCTCTTCTTTTTCTTGGATATCCTGTTCTGGGTCTGGAGCCATTGGACGTACTTTTATTTTATGATACTTCTATCTATCGACAGGATACATCGGGGCGAGCAATCTTATCTGGGGCCGAGGGACATCGCTTTTCGTGATGTAATCTCTATCTACAGGCGATATGTTAAGTTGCATTTCGCATCGGCCTAAGAAAGACTTAACCCTAAGCGAAGTCAAGGCATCTGGGGCCAAAGTTCGTCTTGAGCTTACACGTCTTGGACTTCGAACATGAGGGAATGAGAGGGATACCGTGCAAAACTCTAAGGCAACCATCAGATTTGCCATTGAGGGTTCAAAAAGCGTTTGGAAACTGTCAGGCGTTCATCCTCGCTGGGGCCCTCACTGGACGCGTGTGAAGAAGAACGAGAACCAGTTAGAACGTGAAATCGAAGCATCGCTCGGGGATATTTTTAAGATCATCTCTCCACGTGATGAGCGGCTTATTGCCGTTGTGGAAGGCGCAGTTCTAAAGGAAATTGATCACGTCGTATTTGAGGATTTCATGTATTCGGTCACTCGCCGCTGGTACAATATCTTGCAAAATACAGGCACATTCAAAGAAGCGGTTGAGCAAGGCGATTGAAGCAAAAGTTTGTTTGCATCTGCTCACGGCTCTGCGTGGTTAACGACAATATCGGTAGCTAGCGCGTATCTCGCTCTGCACGCATCTCTTAGAGCGTCGCCACGTTAACCTATTTATTGATGGAGCAACAGCATGGTCATAAATAGCGTGAATTGAGTCGTGTATACTCAGAGTTTTTGAGAAGATATGCGACAGCTTCAGCACGCGAGTAAGGCGCTATGACAAGCAACATAGAACTCCATTCTGCACCTAAGCAGTACTGTGTTGACACACACAGGGTAATGCCACCCGCTGAAACGCTCAAGCGAATCAAATCCGTAATTCCCGAGATCGGAGTTACGCGTATTGCCGATATTTCAGGACTTGACCGGATAGGATTACCTGTTTTTTCTGCAATAAGGCCTTCGGCCGCAGACGGAGCGATATCTGTGTATGCTGGTAAGGGCACAACTGAGTCAGAGGCGCGGGTTTCAGTGGTGATGGAAGCCGTCGAACGCTTCTCAGCGGAAGTTGAAAATTTTCGGCACCGCCTGTTGTATGGATCCTATGATGAACTCTCTGCGGACTACACAGTCTTGAATCCGCTTGACCTCATACTGCCGGGCGCTCTATCGTCAAATGTGAAAATCGAATGGTATAAGAGTTGGGATCTTCTTCGTAACGAAGAGGTGCTGGTTCCTGCGAATGCGGTTTTTCACCCGTACACCCCCCTGAGAGGAAAGTGGCAACTGTTTAGGAGTAACACAAACGGTCTTGCTGCTGGTAACGTCATGGAAGAGGCGGTATTCCACGGTTTGATGGAAGTCGTCGAAAGAGATGCCGTGAGCATAGCAGAAGTTACGAGGTATCCCGGAGTTGGCCTGGATCCAGGACCCGGAGTTGTTGGAGACGTAGTGCAGCGATTCGAATCCCGAGACGTCTTGGTGCGACTTTGGTGGCTCAAAACCGATACGCGCACTCCCACCGTCGTGGCAGTCTCTGATGACGAAAGACTACGAGACGCCGCGCTGCTAATTATGGGAGCGGGGAGTCATACCGATCCGCAGATAGCTGCCTTGAGAGCGCTTACTGAAGTCGCACAATCACGGGCAACGCAAATTCACGGGGCTCGCGAGGATACAGATCGCGAATCTATCGCGAGACGAATCGGCTATGAGAGGATGAAGAGACTCAACAGGCATTGGCTGGCAGAGCCTGATGAAACAATTGAGCTCGACGGTGTGGAAAACGTATCAACGCAATCTATCGACGGTGACGTGCGCACAACTCTTGATCGCCTGCGCCGCGTGGCCAGTCGCGTGATCGTCTCCGACATAACGGTAGGCGCGATCCAAGTTCCTGTCGTGCGAGTGATCATTCCGAGCTTCGAAGTCTACTTTCTTGACAAAGAACGCATCGGGAAACGAAGCAAAGAATGGCGACAAAAGACTGCGTAGTATTTACGGGCCCGAGTCTGGCTTGTCATGAAGTAGAGTCTATCGACACGCGGCTCACATGTCGTCCGCCTGCAGCACGTGGCGATATATCGAAAGCTGTTCGAGCGGGAGCGCGGTTTGTCGGCTTAATCGACGGCGTCTTCTATGACCGCGCAGCGGTCTCGCATCGAGAGATTATCAGTGCGATGCAGTCACGCGTGACGGTAATCGGTGGGGGTAGTATGGGGGCTTTGCGCGCTTCTGAACTTGACGGTTTTGGTATGATAGGCGTCGGCAGGATCTATTCCTGCTTTAAGAGGGGAATTATAGAAGCAGATGATGAGGTCGCTGTTGGCTACAATCCCGTCACGTTTGAGCCTATCTCAGATCCTCTCGTAAATATTCGGGTCGCGATGCACCTGCTCTCTGAAGTCCAACTCTTGGACCGCAGTGTGAGCGATGCACTAATTGGCCTAGCCCAAAATATGTTCTACCTTGACAGGAGCGTGCCAAGGCTGCTGAAGATTGCGCAGAGAAGTAGATTGATAACCGAGGAAAAAGGCGAAGCGATCCTGACGTATTTAGCGGGTCGGGACTATGATCTCAAGAAAGCAGATGCACAAGCCGTCGTTAGAACAATTATACGACTGAGGTACGGAGAGAGTTAGATGACATCTGTTTCTACGTCACACCGCGACACGATCGAGTTGAATCGCACAATTTTTCGTTGAATTTGGACCTGCGAGAAAACACGTTGAGAGAGACACTTCAAGGAGCTCATCTATCCCTTCTACCAGCTACTTAAGAGAAGTTCTTTATCGCACAAGTCCGCGTGCGTGGGATTCGTATGGCCATAACGCACTGTTCACCGTCTCGATAGATAATTTTTCAAAACCAAAAAATGGACCAGAGATATTATCACCCCTCGTAACAAATACAGTTCAACACTGTGCAGGCTTTGATAGCCCCCAAAAAAACGATCCGACAAGCTGTGGCTCAATTTAGTATCCATGCGCGAATGAAACGTAAATGGAAAGGACAACGATTGGACTAGACGCTTTAACAGAGTCTTCAGGATATCTTCATCCACACGACAGGGCTTTTGGAACGGATAGGCCAGCACGCCGCCCTAAATACGCCAATTATCCACGTATTCGAACTCGCAGCTCTGTATTCGTGGCTTCAACTAACGATTTTGGGATAGCCCGCCTGTGAGCACGATTCCTCTCGTCAATAAACTCGAGGACCGCCGCGTTACTTGGGGTAGGACGCGCTATAATGAAACAATTCGAATCCGAAGTGGCCCGCAGCCTCGAAAGGTGCGCCAATAGACGCGTTGCGGTGTTAGGTATCGGAAATGAGTTTCGGCACGATGATGCAGTTGGATTGGCTGTAATCGATAGTCTTAAAGCTTGCGTCAACGATCCCCGTATTCTTATGCTTAATTGCGCAGATGCGCCGGAAAACTTCACCGGCCGTGTCAAGCGCTTCATGCCAGCTTGCATCATCTTGATAGATGCCGCGGATTTTGGAGGTTGTCCTGGTGAAGCGCACATCTTCGCTTTGAATGACCTTCAAGCTGCGGATGTCGCCACCCATAAAGCGTCACTCGCCGTTTTGGGCGCGTACCTGGGCTCCGAAACGGATGCCTCAATTTTTGTGGTCGGAATCCAACCTGTTAACACTGATTTTGGCGATGGTTTGAGTCCGATCTTGCGTGCGGCCTCCAATTCTGTTGCTGAAGCGATAAGCGCAGCTTTAAATCGTTTTACGATAAAGAGAGCTTGAGGTTGCACTCATGCCTGTAAGCGATTTCAGCCACTTGCCTTGGATTGTGCCGTATAACGATATACTCGCTATCGGCGGCACGGGCTGTATCGAACTCATTGAAATCACTAACTGTTATGGAGGCGCCGCATGGGCCCGATACCACTACACCCAAACAAGTCCGCTGATCATTTCGAGCCGGTCTTTAGGAATCACTACGAGGTACGTTATTAAGGAGGGGACATCTGATCTCAAGCTTCGTGCTTCTATTTCAGCGGGGGGCATAGAGACGGTTAAGCTATCCCGTAACACGGTGCAGGTGACGTATGCCGGTCTGGGAGGGGGTGGAGTAGGCGCTACAATGTGCAGGGCCTTGGCTCGAGACGTCCAGGATTATGATCTAACCCCTGCCGGAGGCAGCAAAATGAGCCGTGGGACAATTACACTGCCGAGACGAACGCGCGTTATCATCGGCGTGGACGACACCGATACGACTGAAGAAGGCGCCACGTGGTCACTGGTTAATAATATCGCAGCTATGGTAGATAGCAGAACGCTGCGGTATGTGTCGCATGCTATTGTTCAGCTTTATCCGGTGAGAGCGAAGACGAAAAACTGTGTGGCTACCGTTGTAGAATTTGCGAGTCTTGGTGGCAAAAAGCCAATTCGCAACTTCAAGGAGCGCTTAGAGGAATACTCTCTTTCCGAAAACACTGGAATGGCTGTCTTGAGGTCATTCGATGCCGAGGAGCTCGCGAAGTACGGCAATGCCGCTCGTTCTGGTGAAGTGACGCGCTCGGCGGCGTTAGAGGCCGCCGACTCCGCCGGCGTACATGTTTGTTTAGATGGACGCGGCGTCATAGGCGCGATCGCATCGATACCGTTTTTCTCACAATCGGATCAGTCCGTCAAATTGGACAAGATAACACACGTTAGTTAGTAAAGCCGGGAGGTACGAGCGCCGAAGTGACCTTCAGCCAATAAGCTTTGTGCAAGGGAGCAGACGCAACCATGCTGCGTGCTCGTAGGGATTGAGGGGCACGCTTATGGTCGCTACTGTCCTAACCGCCAGTAACGATTTTTAGCACGCGAACCGTTCCAGACCTTACTGACTCGTCTAACGGCACTGAAACCCCATTCACAAAAATTAACACCTCCTCTGGGTTCAGCTCTAGCTCGCATAGCAATTCTTCGTAAGTTGAACCCTGTAGCACGCGTATTTTACGAGCTTGTCCTTTGAACTCAACCGTCACATCGAGCTCGTCTTCTCGCATTCAATAGATTTAATAACGGTTTAGGTATAAGAAACTCTCATAGAAATGTCGTGCCGGGGTGGCAGAGCGGACTAATCCATCAGGAGTCCCAACGCGGCAGGCTCGAGACCTGTTGATGCCTTGAATTAAGAAGCCTGTGGGGCTTTTTCAGAGGATGCATCGCTTGGGTTCAAATCCCAACCCCGGCGTCGAATCCTCTTGTTCAGTGGTATGTTGCCTTTATTCAAGTTCCAGCATTGCTTGAAGGTACGCCGTAAGCTGTCCTGTTTTTAGATAGAGTTCGACTAATCGCTGCTTGGTATTCATCACGTCGATTCTGTCATCGCCTGTATACGTATAGGGAGACATCTCGGTCAGAATATCGACGATGTCCTCGTCATCAAGCAGCGAGGATATCTCGCGAAGATAGTCGTTGTACTGCTTTACGTATCGATTTGGATCGATGAAAGGATCGGTCAATGAGCTGTCGAGAGTGCTGTCTAAGAGCACCTCGAACTCGGTAATTTTGCTTAATATCTGTTCAAGTTTGACCCTATTGTTTGGATTCATAGTCGCAAAAACGGTTTACTTCCCTCGGCCAAAAAAATGAGCGCGAATCCACTGACACTAGCCTCACGTCGCTTAGTAGTTCTGTTCAACCGCGCTCTTCTGTTGCACTTTTTCTAGGATTTCGAAGGTCGTATCCCTCACTTTGTCAAGCGATTCGTCAGTGCTCCGCACGCTAATAATGACGGTGCCCATGCTCATTGAGACCTCGTTAACCTTCTTGAAGTACACGTGCTTCTCTGCTGCCGCATCAATTTCGTCCATATTACCAAGCAAAAACTGTAGCTCTTTCGATTTCTACCTTTCGTTCAAGCGATGCTGGTACGCGTTGCTCCTGAAGCTCGCAATACGTGTGAAACGTCATTCATATACGGAATCAGCGCGTTCAATATGCCGATGATCAAAGTAGGGATCGCCGGCGTCCCTCTTGCTTTGAAAGGAAAAGGGACAGCACAAGGAATTAAGTACTTGGCTACCATCGGGCTTGACGCGCTGGAAGTTCAGTTTGTCAGACGGGTTTCCATGAAAGAGGCTACCGCAGTAAGCGTCGGCGAAACTGCGCGAGCAGCGAACATTCGCTTGTCAGTGCATGCGCCATACATGATAAACTTAGCTTCAGAAAGTCCAAGGGTGATAGAGGAGAGCATCAATAGGATAAAGCTTTCGCTTGACAGGGGCTACGCCCTTGGCGCCACCATTGTCGTATTTCATTCCGCATACTACTCCAAGAGACATACAAGCGATGAGACTTTCGATTTAGTAAAGGACGGGTGTACTCGCTTGCTAGATTACATGAACGATCGAGGCATTGAGGGAACCCACCTTGGCATAGAACTGCTCGGTCGGCAAAGTCAGTTTGGAACCGTGGATGAAGTACGCCGATTGCACAGCGAATTGGCAGACATTCGGCCAGTGGTGGATTTTGCGCATCTACAAGCTCGTTGCAACGGATGCTTGCACACCGTCGAAGATTATGAGCGCGTGCTCCGCAAGCTTTTTAGACACGGCGACGATGTTCACATCCACTTTTCTGGAATCGAGTTTTCGAAAGGTAACGAGCGCAGGCACCTGCCCGTCGACATCGAACAGTTTAAGCTTCTTGCTTCGGCCCTCAAAGGAAACGCTTGCAACGGCACAGTGATATGCGAATCCCCCCTGCTAGAAAAAGACGCGCTAAGGATGAAGCAGTTTGTCAAATAACGTCAATTTTCCAGCTTTTTTTGGCTTAAACGCATCAGTTTAGTTAGAAAGTTTTATCTATCATAATGCTTCAGTCTGTTTAGTCTTTAAGGGAGGTACAGTATGACAGACGACAACACAATCTACGTAGGCAACAAACCGGTCATGAATTACGTGCTAGCTGTGGTGACTCAGTTCAACAACGGAGCCGACGAAGTCTTAATTAAGGCTCGAGGCAGGGCAATTTCACGGGCAGTGGACGTAGCAGAAATAGCAAGGAAAAGATTCCTCTCCGAAGTGAATGTGAAGGACATAGCAATCTCGACAGAAACCCTCGGAGCTGAGACTGGAACTACAAATGTCTCTGCTATCGAAATAACTGTTGGAAAATAGGCAAGCATTTGACGCCGCCTTCATTTTAAGAACGCGCATTCATTGTTGGCGCTCTTTGTTTTGTATGCGCCATTTCAAATTTATGCCCGTTCGCGCGAAGCGATCCTTACCGCGTTGACTTTAGGTCATCGATCGTGGAAGCGCAGGGCGACCCCGGCTCATCGCGCGGCAATCCCTTTCTTGCTCCGAGTGCGGTGATGCTCTTTGAAGCCAAGTAATTACCGCACAAACCAGATCGATACGCATTTGCGCCTCGAAGCTGTCCGTACAAAAACCCAGCCGCAAACGCATCTCCTGCGCCAATCGTATCGTGCACTGAGCTCGAGTATGCAGGAACTCTAACGCTCTCGTCTCTCGTCACAACGTAACAGCCCCCGTCACCGAGCGTGATAGCGACCTTATGTGCGCCTAAATCTAATAACATCGAAGCGTCTTCGACGCTAGACGATCCGATAAGCATTGACGCCTCTTCGCCATTTAAGAACACGATGAAGCACCTTTCTATCAAAGGCGTGAGCGCGTCTAACCCGAACTTCGAATAGAAGTTGCCAGGACTGAATGAGATTCTTGTTTTTGATTCTTGTAGCTCTCGAGTGAACTCTATTTGCATCGTGAGTTGTTGAACACTCATAAACGAACTAATGTGCAGTATTCGGGCCCGCTGTGCGTAGCCGTGGTTCGTCGTGCGGTAACTGTCGTTAACGCTGGGCAAAACGTAGATGGTCCTCTCCCCGACGGAATCTATGAAGATCAGAGTGGCGCCCGTGTCTCCTCGCGCCCGCTCAATACCTTGCAGATTCACTTTCTCTCGTCTTAAGTTCTGTAACAGTTGAGACCCTTCTGGATCATCACCTACGGTGCCGAGGAAGCCCGTTTTAACTCCGAGACGGGCAAGCCCCACGATGGTATTGGCGGCAGAACCTCCCGGCTGCTTCGTCATCGAAATGACGCCGACTTCTTGCCCCGAAAGGGGGAGTCTCTCGACTTGGCATATCTTGTCACAGTTTAGTGCGCCGAAGCCGATAACCTCAATGCGACTTTGCATCTTTGCTCCCCACGTGCATGAAAGCCGTTGTTCGTCGGTTTAGTCATGTTGCTGCTTCATTTAAGCTAGTCGGTGGGTCGCAGCCGGGATTTGTACGGGAACGCCTAATGTGCAAGGAAACAGGTCTGTATGAGCCGATAAAGCGCGTTAAGCAGAAGCGTGATATCCTGTCCGACAGAGCTTCGCTTAGCGCTCAATCGGGCGATTTGTCTCCCGATCAAGACAAATCTGCCGCTGGTCGGCGTTATCTTGTATCGAGAGAAACTTAAAATACTGATGAGCGCCTTGGTAGGGACCATGTATGTCAGGAACGTTGAGATTACTGACATAAAACTCGAATCCGCTAATATAGCTACGATCTTTTTCGATTACACTTTCCATTTCGTTCCCGGCCAGTACGTTATGTGTTGGATTCGAGGCGTTGATGAGATACCGATGAGTCTATCGTACAACAACGGCGTCACAGTCAAGAAGGTGGGGGAGGCAACGGCAGCGTTGCTTGAGCTACGCGTAGGTGACACTTTTGGGATTCGAGGACCTCTTGGACACGGCTTTCTTGCAGCAACATCGCCCACACTTCTCGTTGCGGGTGGCGTTGGCGCTGCTCCTCTAGCACCCTACGCGGAAGCGCTTCACACAAAAGTAGTGACCATGCTGGGAGCCAAGACACAAGACGAATTATTATTTGTGGAGCGATTTAAGAGCGCAGGAAGACTGTTGACAGCTACTGATGACGGTTCTGCAGGACATGCGGGCTCAGTCGTTGAGCTGTTAGCGCAGGCACAGGGTCATCATCAAATTGCCTGTTGTGGTCCCGAAAGAATGATGAAACAGGTGCTAGAACACGCCGTCGCTCTCAAAGTGCCCAGCCAATTCAGCTTGCATCGGTACATCAAATGCGGCGTAGGGTTATGTGGCTCTTGTTGCATAGATCACAGCGGTTTGCGTACTTGTGTGGAGGGCCCCGTTTTCACCGGAGAACAGTTGAGAGAAAGTGAGTTCGGAAAGTATATGCGCAGTGCAAGTGGTAGCAAGGTGAACTTGTGATCGGCAGGTTTGAGAGACACGGGAAAGCTTTTTACGGGACGATTAGTTGTGGATCGGTGAAAATCGCGAATAGCACGTATAGCTTATCCGAGTTACGCGTTTTGCCACCAGTCAAGCCGAGCAAGATCGTCTGCGTGGGTTTGAACTACTTTGATCACGCCCAGGAACTGGAAGCAGATATACCTGAGAGGCCCTTGCTTTTTTTGAAACCGCCTTCGAGCGTTATCGGGCCTGGCGCAAACATCGTGTACCCTGAGAGCAGCACACAGGTGGACTACGAAGGAGAGCTTGCGATAGTAGTCGGCAGACGCTGCAGAAACGTTCGCAATCCGGAAAAGGTAGTTTTTGGGTACACGTGTTTCAACGACGTCACCGCACGAGATCTCCAGAGGGAGGATGGCCAGTGGACGAGAGCAAAGAGCTTTGACACCTTTGCTCCCATCGGCCCTTTTATCGCAAAAGAACTAGATCCGCTAGACGTATCCGTGCTCACCCGCGTAAACGGCCAAGTAAAACAGCACTCGACCACGGAAAAGCTCATTTTCGATGTGCGCCACTTGGTGAGGTTCATATCGAGGATCATGACGTTGGAAGCAGGAGATGTGATTGCTACTGGCACGCCTGCTGGCGTAGGTCCTTTAAGACCGGGCGACACCGTTGAAGTCACAGTCGAACACGTGGGCACGCTGATGAACAACGTTATTAGCCAGCAAGACGAAGGGCAACCAGTGCCCTGTCACGAGCAGGATGCGAGGGAGCATGGAGATACCTAAGAGCTACGACCACGAATACGTCGAGTCGAGGTGGCTTACGGCTTGGGCATCCGACATGTACCGCTACAGAGGCGGGGTAACGAAAGATCGCTTTATAATCGACACGCCTCCTCCGTACCCCACGGGCAATTTCCATCTCGGAAACGCACTAAACTGGTGCTACATCGATTTTATCGCGCGTTTTGAGCGCATGCGAGGCCGTGACGTGATGTTCCCTCAGGGATGGGATTGTCATGGGCTTCCGACTGAGGTGAAAGTCGAAAACACCTACAATGTGACGAAAAACCAGATTCCACGACACGAATTTAGAGGGCTTTGTGAAAGCCTGACAAGAGAAAACATAGCGCTGATGAAACACACGATGCAAAGATTGGCATTCTCAATCGATTGGACACAGGAGTTCGTGACTATGGACCAGAAGTACTACAGCAAGACGCAGAAGTCATTTGTGCGGATGTTCCACGATGGCCTGCTCTACAAAAGCGAGCATCCCGTCAACTGGTGTCCTCGATGCGAAACAGCAATCGCCTTTGCTGAAGTACGGTATGAATCACGATCAACCATCCTGTATTATATTCTCTTTGAGGGGAACGAACAAGAACCCGTAGGAATAGCAACCACGCGTCCTGAGCTTCTAGGAGCGTGCGTTGCCGTCGCAGTTAATCCAAATGACGCACGTTATTCGGGCCTAATCGGCACGAGCGTGAAGGTCCCTTTGTATAATGAAGCGGTGGAAGTGATTGCCGACGAGGAGGTTGATTCTGCGTTCGGCACAGGCGCGGTCATGATCTGCACTTTCGGTGACAAGCAAGATGTGCGCTGGTGGCAAAAGCATAATTTGGCACTAAAGAAAGCAATCGGAAAGGATGGACGCATTATCAACGAGAAGTATAATGGGCTCACCGTTAATGAAGCGAAACAGCGTATCCTCGGAGATCTTTTTTCAAAAAAGCTCGTTTACCAACAGGAGCATATAGAACAGAACGTCGGGATCCACGATCGATGTGCGACGCCCATCGAGATTCTGTCCGAGAAGCAGTGGTTCATAAAGATAAACAAGGATGCAATCTTGAGACGCGCGTTAGAAATTGAATGGATACCCACATACGCACGCACTCGCCTGAATAATTGGACCGAGAGCGTCGAATGGGATTGGTGCATCTCACGTCAGCGTGTCTTTGCGACTCCCATCCCCGTGTGGTACTGTAGCAAGTGCGACGAGATGATGGTCGCAGATGAAGACTGGCTGCCATTAGATCCAACAGAGGAAGTGCCTCCGAGAGCCTGTCAATGTGGATCTTGTAGTTTTGTGCCTGAAACAGACGTGCTTGATACGTGGATGGACTCGTCGATATCGGCTTTAAGTGTATCCGGCTGGCCTGACGAGTCCTTGTGCGCGAAGCAGTTTCCCACCCAACTCCGTCCTCAAGGTCACGATATCATCAGAACATGGGCATTCTATTCTATATTGCGATCAGATGCTCTCGCGGGACAAAAGCCCTGGGAGCGCATAGTAGTGAACGGAATGGTGCTGGGCGAAGACAGTCAAAAAATGAGCAAATCCCTAGGCAATATCATTGCCCCAGAACGCGTCATAGAACAATACGGAACGGACGTGCTAAGGCAGTGGGCAGCGATTGGCGGATCAGTTGGATCGGACATTGCTTACAACGAGAGAGATCTAGTTGCCTCCTCAAGGTTTTTGACTAAGCTGTGGAATGTGTTTCGCTTCTTGACGACAAACATCTCCGGTCGAAGCTCACCTTCTATTCTGTATAGCTCGCAAAATCCCATGGAAATATGGCTACTTTGTCAACTGAATCGTCTGGTGGGTTCGGTGACCTCAAAAATGGAACGGTTTGCCTTCGATGAAGCCCTCAAGGAAATCAGATCATTTGTATGGAATGTATTAGCAGATAACTACATCGAGGCAGCCAAAGGCAGATTCTATGACAAAGACGAGTTTAGTGTGGCCGCCCTATATCTTACGTTCAACGTCGTGGTGAGACTTCTGGCGCCTTTCTGTCCTTTCTTTGCGGAAGAATTGTTTTCGCACATCCATCCAGACAAAGGAAGCGTTCACTTAGCGTCGTGGCCAACACTTGAAATAGAACTACATCCAGCGATGAAGCAGGGCAAGCAGGGGCTAGCTCCCGGAGCTACCGCCCAAACAGTCGTGATCACAGCCACAGCGGCGGAAGTCCGCGAAGCACAACAAATTGGCGAACTCATCAAAGAAATTATCAGCAGCGTTCGGCGCTACAAATCAGAACGGGGGATGGCACTTAACGCCAGGATCGAAGCGGTACACGTGTACAGTCCTCACTGCCTCTCTTCAGGAGCCAGGGATATTAACAGCGCGCTCAATGCAGACGTTCGTTATCACCAGGGGGTGCCACATATTCAAGAGCATATCGCCGAAATTCAGCCAAACTTGGCCTCACTTGGGCCGCGCCTTAAGACAGATGCAAAAAAGATCGCTCAGTTGATCGATCAGATGCCAACTAGCGAACTCGCGCGAGAAATCGAAAAGGGCGCCGTAGTAATCGGTGACCACAGGCTAGCCCGTTCAGACTTTTTGATCAAGAAAGAAGCTGTGGTCGACGGACATCCCGTCGACATCATAGAACTGCGAGGAGCTACCGTTATCATTGGACGCGTGCGAGACTAGTTACCATTCCTCGGCCACAAGCTCGTACTTCTTGATACATTGAAGCACTTCTTCGTCAGTCAAATCATAGAAGCGCTCATAAAAACTCGCTACTGCGAACCAAGGCGTGTCGCTTGTCAAGGGACAGACATACTCATCAACTTCAGACTTAACGAGCATCTCAGCATTATTTGACGCCACGGGAACCGCTAGGATTACTCTTTTAGGCGACCGCGCCTTTACATATTTGATGGCACTGAGAGCGGTATACCCCGTTGCCAATCCGTCGTCGATGATGACCACGACTTTGTCTGAAAGGTCGGGGAAAGGCTTCCCTTTCCTGTATCTTTCTTCTCTTCGCTTCACTTCTTCGAGAACGCGCGCACTGATTTCTTCTATTTCGGCATCTGTTAACCCCATATAGACAATAAGATCATCATTTAGCACTCTAGATCCGTCTGCTGTGATGGCTCCAAATCCCGCCTCAACATTGTGTGGAACGGGAAGTTTTCGGGGAATAACTAAGTCCAGCAAGGCCCGCAGGCGCACCGCTACTGGAAACGCGACTTGAATCCCGCCGCGCGGAATCGCCAAAACAACTGTCTCTTGGCCCTCGAATCGCCCTAATAAGCCAGCAAGTACCTGTCCCGCCTGTGCACGATCCTTATACATGAACGTGATTACATCTTGTAGGTTTTTATATTTATATATCGGAAAACGCTAGCTACCAGGCTATGAGGATGATCGGTCCCGTAATCTCGCGGTTTCGTTAAGCTTAAATAGATATCCACACATTGAAGTAAAAAAAGTCGCTTTAAAGTACTGAAAAGTGCATTTTGATAAACATGACCGACGTAAAGATACTCCTAGATGAAGATGAGATGCCTAGGAAGTGGTATAATATCCAAGCTGATCTCCCGGTGAATTTGCCACCGCCACTGAATCCAAAAACTAACGAGCCAGTGAAACCAGACGATCTGTTGCCAATTTTCTCTAGCTCGTTAATAAAGCAAGAGATATCTCGCACGCGCTACATCGACATACCGGAAGAGGTTTTGGAAGCCTATTTCAGAATCGGCCGGCCTACGCCGCTCTACCGCGCTAAGAGGCTGGAAAGCTACTTGAAGACGCCTGCACAAATCTACTTCAAACGCGAAGACGTGTCATTTGCAGGCTCCCACAAGCCAAACACTGCAATTGCCCAGGCCTATTACAACAAGATTGATGGCAACGAGGGTCTTGTCACGGAGACTGGCGCGGGGCAATGGGGATCGGCGCTCGCGCTCGGATGCGCTATGTTTGATCTAACGTGTAAGGTCTTCATGGTTCGCGTGAGTTATGACCAGAAGCCGTCAAGAAAAACCTTAATGCGCCTTTATGGCGCCGAAGTCATCCCCTCTCCATCAACCGCGACTAACAGTGGTAGAACTATCCTCTCGGAAGCACCTGATCATCCGGGTTCTCTTGGACTTGCTATAAGCGAAGCGGTCGAAACAAGCCTTTCGTCACCCAAGACCAGATACTCGCTTGGATCAGTACTCGAACACGTACTGCTTCACCAAACTATCATCGGGCAGGAAACCGTCGCGCAGCTCAGTAAGGCAGACGTGCACGCCGATATGATGATTGGCTGCGTCGGCGGCGGGTCGAACTTTTCTGGGTTTGGATATCCGTTGTTGGGAGAGCATATCAGAAACGGAGATGGAACACAATTCGTCGCCGTTGAACCGACAAGTTGTCCAACGCTGACGAAAGGAGAGTATAGATACGATCTTGGCGACGTCGCTGGCTTCACTCCTTTGATGAAAATGTACACGTTAGGCCACGATTTTATTCCATCGCCTATTCACGCAGGAGGACTGCGATACCACGGAGACGCACAGAGCTTGAGTCTTTTGAAGAATCTTGGATACATTAACGCCGTCGCATATGAACAGTTGCAAACCTTTGATGCGGGCGCGCTCTTCACCAAGACGGAAGGCATTTGCCCTGCTCCAGAATCAAGCCACGCAATCCGAGCTGCAATAGATGAAGCGGTGAAATGCAAACAGACAGGAGAGGCAAAAGTAATCGTTTTTAACCTGAGCGGTCACGGACTGTTAGACTTGGCGGGTTACGAGAAGTACCTGAATAACGAACTTGACGGGAACACGAACAGTCGTTATTAGCTACGCGAAATGTTATAGCACACGCACGAGATCAAGGCTAACCCGATCGGAATGAAAACGAGGGGCCCTAAAGCAACAGCACAGGAGCATTTACGCGCGGACGCTAATCGTCCTTCCATTGCTCCTGCATTTCCGGGTTGTCGGTGTAACCCTCCCGCTTCTTTTTGAAGACCTTGTCGCGCCCTTCCATATAAAAGGCCTCCGCTGCAGTGAGTTCATCGTCTTCGACGAGTTCCTCTCTGCCTTCGGGAGTGTAAACCCCTTCGCCTGCGGCTAGCTCATTGTCCACTTTTTCTTTGTCGTATTGATAACCGTAGTCGGGTTCTTCGCCCCAAGAGTCGTGATCGACCTCTTCAACAACCTTATCATCGTGCTCTTGCACTTCTTCGATTTTTTGCTCTAGCGAACCATCATAAACTTCTTTGCCTTCCTCTTGATCTTCGGCTAAGACGATTCCTTGATCCTTGGGTTTAACGCGTTTAATGGCATTTTTTTCATCAAGCAGCGAATCCTTGCGTTGCTTGTCTTCTTCGATCTGGTTGTCATCGACCTCATCAGGCGGCATAATGATCTAAGAGAATTATTCTCTTCAAAGTTTATAAATCGTTGCAAACGGAGACGCACGATTTGTGCTTTTTTCCCGCTTGGCTAGTCAATCAAGCCGCATATAGTGAGCACAAACGCGGCGGCTTGTGATCTGAAACACGTATTTAGAGATGCGCGAGCCATTGGTTGAGCAATTCGTATTGCGAGAAAAGATCTAGCACATCAGTGCCGAGAGGATGCTTGAAATACAGCGCAAGTTCTTCGATGATTCCCCCGATATTTCTCCGTTTTGCAAGTTCCATAAACCTTATTAAATCGATAACGAGTGGAGCAGCGAGCACACTATCGCATCCTTGCCACGTGAACTGCATGTTCATTCGATGATCTAAGAAGCCTCGAAAAGAGATAAAGTCCCACGCAACTTTGTGATCGGAAAGTGGTGGGAAGTAGTCGATACGACTCCCGCCGTGTGGTTCGTATCCAAGCATCTTTGGGACAACGCTTGTCTTCGTGTTGAGCTTTGACTGCTTGTTGTCAGAATGTCTTAAGATTTTGCCGTCGAGATTACCAAGTATGTTGCTTCCGTACCATCCGTCAATTGTTAAGTGACGGTACTTGAACATGGGGACTAACGCCGTTTTTACGAGCGTCTCTCCTGTCTTTCCGTCTTTCCCGCAGTGTGGAACTTGAAGCTCCTCCGCGAGCTGCCGTAGTGCGGGGATATCGTTGCCCATAGATGGGGTGAAATTTATGTATGGCATCCCGTTCTTGATGGCACAATACGCATAGATCGTGCTCGCCGGAATCCTTTTTGAGTTAGCGTCAATAGCCGCTTCAAACCGCTCGAGCGTCTCATACTCCGCGTGCGGGGGGAAATAGGGTTCAGTGGAGGCTAAGTTGACGACTACGCAATCATCGTGCCCAGCAAATTGTGTGAGATCGTTCGAGACTTGATTCGTTGCCTCTCTTAAGGTTAGTCTCTCATTGTTGCACAGCGCAGAAATAGCCTCTCCGCAATTGTTTAGGATGCCACAGGCAACCGGGATGGATTCTATCTCTGCTCTCAGATGTGAAAGCTGCGCCGTGTCGAACGTACGGTTTTCACGAACGTTCAAGTGCGCCGCGTCGTACAACGGGGTATCCCTGATATCGTGCCCCCCAAAAGACATGTCATCTAATTTGGTAAGGTTCAGCCTCGACAGATTCTCGTCTTCAGTGGGTATCCCCCTCGGCGAACTCAGGCCGCGCTTTATCGCAAGAATCCCTACGAGCATCGTCGTCGCGACGGCGCCTTTGATACCGATAAGCCATGCCTTCATCTTTTTCAATTCTACGTTCAATCTATAAAAAATCTTTTAGGATGAAGCGGAGAGCGATGAATCAGATTTTCGGTTCGCTCACTGGTTTTTTGACGTACGCAAGCCGTGTGGGAATGTGGACGCACGGATCAATGAAAATGACCTTGTTGGCTTAACACTCAAAAGACCCTGCACAGGGGTTTTCGTTAGTTGTGCGCAGAATCAGCTCACAACTTTTCCTTCTTTTTCTTGTCTTCGGAGACAAAGACGTGCTCAGGTTTCTTCTCTTCTGGTCCACAAATGCCCTCTTCGTCTGGACCGAGGTCACACACTTCAAGCTTTTTGATCTTTTCCATATCTTCTTCGTGCGTGTAGTTTGCATGATAGGTATCAGTGTCGGGCGCATTTACGTTGCCCGTCTTGATGTCCTTTTCAAACGTGTATTCTTTTTTCTTCTTCTGTTCGGCCATAAGATATCACCCGCCGTACATTTGCACGGATTCTATTAATTGTTATCGGTCTTGCCACAAAACCTTACCACGAGCCGTAATTGCACTTTTATTCGCGCAGGCTTAATATAGCATAAGCGACATTAATAGATTAGGCCCAGTATTGTGGTTGCGTATAGCGCGAAGAATGAAACAAAAATCGCGTTTTGAATTCCTTAAGCATAAATTTTCGCCGATATAATATGCATGCGCAGGAGATGATTCAATATTAAGTCCCAAACGGACGCTAAGAGCGAACTTCGTGAGTTCTTTTCCTCCCAGAGAATGTGGTATTGCGACTTTCACTCATGACCTGACGAGCACTATTTCTGCGGTCTCAAAAGAGACAATATGGAACGTCTGCGTCATGCAGGAATGCGAAAAACTATTCTTGAGCAATGCGTCGCTACCCACTATCGCGAAGCACAGCAAAAGGGAGCGGATACATAACCGACGATTCATCTCAAAAACTTTCAGTGTCATTAAAGACTGTAATCCTGCGAGCTACGTTGCGGCGGCAAGGAAAATCAACGAGTCAAAAATCGATGTCGTAAACATCCAGCATGAGTTCGGACTTTATAAGGGCGATTTCGGGGACTATATATTGGAGTTCATGAGAAGCGTCCATAAGCCAGTCGTTACAACATTCCACACGGTTTTGCCAAATCCACCCGCCGGAATGAAAAAAGTCGTGAAGGAAATATACGAGCTATCTGACAGAATTACGGTCTCAGCAAGAGCCGGGATTGATATACTGCGGGATACGTTTGCATTGAACAAACGCAAGCTGACCATCGTCCCTCACGGCGTGCCGGACGTACCTTTTGTCGACACCGCACAGGCTAAACGTCATTTAGGCTTATCTGGAAAGTTCGTGATAGGTAGCTACGGATTGATAAATCCTGATAAGGGCATTGAATACGTGCTTGAAGCACTACCAGCGGTCATTGAGCGCAATCCAGACAAACAGATACTATACATGATTGTGGGCGAGCCCCATCCTGGACTGGATCAACGTTTGAGAACAGAATACAAAGAAAAGCTCGAAGACCTCGTGAGTGAGCTCGCTCTAGCTCGAAATGTGCTATTTGTCGATCGATATCTTCCAAACAGGGATATGATACTACACTTTTTAGCCACGGATGTCTGTGCTGTAGCGAACATGAAGGCCGACCAGATATCTAGCGGCGTACTGTCTCAAGCCATCGGGTGCGGCAAGAGCATCGTGGCAACCGGGTTTGCGCATGCCACTGAAGCGCTGTCCAATGGGCGGGGGATATTCGTCGACTTTGGTGACTCCGAGGGCATCGCCCAGAAACTTAATCTGCTGATACAGGACGAGGACTTGAGAAATAGGGTCAGCCGCAACGTGTACGCTTACGGACGGTCGATCACCTGGGACAAAATAGCACGCAAGTACCTAGACATCTTTACTCACGTCGTGGAACCTCGCATACGCTCTCCGACATCAGCTGCTGTCAGATCAGGCTTGTCGCGATCGACTGACAGAGTCGACAGTCACAACAAACAACTAAAAGCACTCAAACGTGCCAGCAAGAAATTGTACAACACTTAACTACTGAGCTCACAGAGACTGGCCGCTCTGGCAAGTGACACCAGCTGCCCACACGTCACATAAGCTTTAATTTTGCTAATGCCTCGAGTGATTCTGCACAATTTGTCGTAACATCACTCAAGGCTTCGCTAAAACATTGCCGTGCTTCGCTATATTCCTTAAGATCGATTCGTCCAATCGCTTCGGTCAATTTCCTCAACGTTTTTGAGAATATCACCTTGGAACCGAGAACATTTTGCGCAAGTTTTATCTCCATCAGCACCGAGTTCAAGTAAGCTTCCGTAATTTTTTTCCCGCCTTCGAACTCATCATCTTGTAGCCCGATAAGTTGCTCGAGCAATTGATTTGCAATTGACACTTCAGACTTTACTTTTTCGGAGTACTCAAACTTGCGAATTAGATCTTTAGGATCAGCCATGGTTACACCGTAACGGAGTTTACGACTGTGGATAGATATAGTTGATTGAAAATACATCCTCATTCAGTGAAGCGCCGCTCACAGATTCTCAATCTAGCATGACGGAGCATATGGCGACATTCAGCTCGATGAAAGAAAGATCGAAAGGCATCTGGCGAACACAGTGAGTGCTATCCGTTTACGCAGTGAGACGTGAGACGTTCGGTTTGGCGACTTTTTTGAGTGGTCAGGCGCTATTAAACTCCGTGTTAAGCTCGAACTGAAAGCCGATGTTGAAGATTGTTGATTCTGCCCACATGTCACCTATGATCTGCATCCCGATCGGAAGCTTCCCCTTCCATCCACAAGGAATCGAAAGCGATGGAATATTTGCGATATTTATTGGCACTGTATTGATATCTACCTTATACAGCGCTAGGGGATCCTCAATTTTCTCTCCTATCTTAAATGCTGTGTGCGGCATTGTCGGAGCAATAAGCGCGTCACATCTCTCGAACGCTCTCTTAAAATCTCTTCGTATTAACTCACGTGCTTTGAGCGCTTTGATATAGTACTTATCGTAATAACCAGCAGACAGCGCATACGTTCCGAGTAGTATCCGCCTTTTTACTTCGTTACCGAAGCCGATCGACCTGTTCTCAGAGAACGTCGTATGCCAATCGTGGTCTTTTTGAATCCTGTGTCCGTAGATGATTCCGCAATACCTGGCGAGGTTCGAGGACGCTTCGGACATGGCTTGCACATAATAGGCGGAAAGCGCATACTGTAAATTGGGTAGAGATATCTCCTCTGAGCTCACCCCTAGATCTTCGAGGGTCTGGATTGCGTTCCAGGTTGCTGTTTGCACCTCGGGATCGACCCCTTCACCAAAGAAATCTAGGGGTATGCCAACCTTCAAGCCAGATATCTCGTTTTCAAGTGAAGCAGTGCAGTCCGGCACAGGTACGGCAACTGAAGTGCTGTCTCCGGGGTCGTGGCCCGCTATGACCTCAAAAAGCAACGCGCACTCCCTGACAGTGCGCGCAAGTGGCCCTATTTGTTCTAGCGAGTTGCCGTACGACACTAGTCCCGAGCGAGACACGCGGCCATATGTCGGTTTTAGTCCTACCACCCCGCAAAAAGAAGCTGGACAGCGAATCGAACCTCCTGTGTCAGAACCTAGCGCAAGATCTGCTTCATAGGCTGTCACCGCTGCGGCACTGCCTCCAGAAGATCCGCCAGGAACTCTTTCGATATCCCACGGATTTCTGGAAGGACCGAAGTAACTGGTTTCGGTCGAGGTGCCCATAGAGAATTCATCCATATTGGTTTTCCCAATGATAACCGCACCTTCCTGTTTGAGCTTAGAAATGACAAAAGCATCATACGGAGGAACGTAACGCTCGAGCGTCTTCGAAGCGCACGTGGTTCGCAATCCCTTGGTTGAAATGGCATCCTTTATGGCCACGGGAACTCCTGCCAATCGCCCATCGAGTTGCCCTGCATCAGCTTTTTCGGCCTGTTTTCGCGCTTCTGAGTAATCAACGGTGATATAGGCGTTCAAGTTGCTACGCCGGATTGCGTTCAACGCTTCTTCCACTCGTTCCAGATGGCTCACAATATTCGCGGACCTCTAAAATATCCATTTTCGACTCGCGGGGCATTTGCAAGGGCTTCTGCCTGCGTCAAGCTCTTTGTGACGTCGTCGGGTCGCACCACGTTACGCTGTCTTTCTTCTTCGAGTTCAGTTTCGATTTCTGCCAGTTTGTCGAAATACTCCAGTATAGAATTAAGCTGAATGGTGAACTGGTTCAGCTCTTCGTCGTCAAGTTGTACACAAGCTAAGCTTGCTATCCGTTCAACTTCTGTTTTGGTTATCATTCTGCCACCTTGATGTCGTGCTTTTCCGCTAACAACTGCAAATAACGGCCTACCGCGCCCTGACCCTTGCCCACCTCGTGTGGAAGTTGATTGCGAGCAAGTGTACGTAGTGCTCCTGTGACTCCTGTTCCGTATTGCATCGCCTTTTTTTGCTTGTGTGCGAGTTCGCGCGGCATGACTTGCTCCGCCGCTCTCCGCAGAATATACTTACTCACTCCGCCCCTGACTTTCAGCGCGCAGTTTATCCTAAGCCCGAATGCGACAAGCCTTGGATCTAAGTAGGGCAGAACTACGTCTATTGAATTCGCCGCCGCTGCCAGATTATCTCGTTCAAGATTATCCTTTGCGATATTAAGTACATCAGCACGAAGTGCAGCTCGCAACGCTTCTGGTGCAACGGAAGAAAGCGTGACGTATTTGCGATACCCCGCAAAGAGTTCGTCAGCTCCCTGTCCGGACAGAACCTTTGCGAAGCCGGCAGCCTTTGCCTCTCTGGAGAGCACGTATAACGGCAGACTTATAGCGATGTGGAGAGGGTTACGGCTCTCAGTTGCTTCCATTACGTACGGGACGAGCGTTTGGACATCACTGAGAGTAAGCTCGATGGCTTCAAGCTCTATTTGCATCAAATGTGCAGCGTGCCTCGCGCTCCTGATGTCGAACGAGTCGATTAACCCCGCTGTATAGTGACATTTGCCGGCGATATTTGTCGAGAGACTGCAGAGCAGTGAGCTATCAAGCCCTCCCGAAAATGCGACGGCCATTTGCCCTTGTGCAAGTTCGTCCACGACGATTTTCAGCAATTTCAGAAGCTCATTCGCGACACATCGTTCGTCGTTGTAAGGCTCCTGACAGGACTCAAGACGGTTTTTTGCGTGGGTGGTGATGCGTAGATGTTGGTCGAGGATCACAGTAACTCGTGGATCAACTCGAAGCGCGTGTTCGATTCCAACAGCCCAGAGCGCCTTGCGTTCAGATGCGAAAGCACACAGCGTGGCGGCGTCGTCTATACCGTAGAACAAAGGGCGCGATCCTATATCGTCCCTTTCCAAAGCGATAAATCTCACGTCAATCACTTGCGCTTGCGCGTAGCCTGTGTAAAGACGGTCCATTACTCCCGTGGATGTACTAGCGGTGTATGAGATGCTACTACTTTTTGCTGTATTCAGCTCCATCATAGAATATGTGAGGCCGTTAGCAAGCGCCCCACTTACTTGGCTACGGGCAACGCCCCTATGTCGAAGCGCTTCGCGCATCTCATCTGCTACTTGGGAAGCGTGTAGGCCGACTGCTCCGACTATTCCTGACACGCGTCTTGCCTCAAGAGCGACACAACGTTTTCCACTTGTTGGATCGCAGTGCCCACGTAGTTCTCTGGGCGTATCATCCACTCAAGCTGTTCTCTACTCAGATGTTCTTTCACCACTGGTTCTGCGAGTAGAGCGTTTACGAGGGTTTCACCGCTTTGATAAGCCGCCATCGCAGCTGATCGCACAATCTCGTGCGCTTGCTGCCTTCCGATTCTCTTCGCGAGCTGAATCATTACGGCTTCGCTCATATTTAAGCCTCGCAGCAAATTGAGATTCTGCTTTATACGCTCGTCGTTGAACTGCAAATTGCCAAGGACGTTCACAGACAGCGTTACAACGTGATCAGTCAGGATCGTTGCTTCCGGAAGGGTAATGCGTTCGCTCGAAGAGTTTGTCAAATCCCGTTCATCCCATAAAGTGTTGTTTTCGAGTGACGGAAGGACGAAAGAGCGCACCACGCGTGCTAAGCCGCAGATCTGTTCGGATTTGATGGGATTTCTCTTGTGTGGCATCGTTGACGATCCGATCTGTGTTTTGCCAAAACCCTCAGATACTTCGTCTATTTCACTTCTTTGTAACGTCCTAATCTCTGTGAATATTTTGTCGAGTGAGGTCGCGATATTTGCTAGCATCATGACATATTCTGCGTGACGATCTCGTTGGATAACTTGCGTGGAGACTTCAACCGATCCCAGTCCAAGCAACTCCAAAGCTCTCGCCTGAATTTCGGGCCCTTGAGTTCCGAACGCTGCTTGCGTTCCCACTGCTCCGGTGATTTGACCCACCTCAATCCTGGGTTGTGCTTCGCAAAGTCGCCGTAAATGGCGATCTATTTCCGTCGCCCATACTGCAAAACGCAGTCCGTAAGTCGTTGGGACCGCAATCTGTCCGTGCGTCCGGGCCGCACAAACGTGGTCCTTATGATCATCCGCGAGATTAACTAGAACGCTTAGAAGTCTTCTAAGTTTTGACAGAAGGATTTTCAGCGAATCTTGTAACTGTAGAGCGAGCGACGTATCGGTGATATCACTTGACGTTGCGCCGTAGTGGACATAATCGGCGTCTGCACTGATCTGTTGTGAAACGGCTTTCGTCACTGCCATGATATCGTGATGAATCTCTTTTTCAATCTCCCTGACTCGACTTAAGGTGACTTTTGTCGCCGCACGTTCTATTCGCTTAGCGGCATTCTTTGGTATGAAACCCAACTCAGCCTCTGCTTTCGCCAGCGCTACTTCCACACGTAATAGATACTGGAGCTTTTTCTGCTCGCTCCATATCTCTTTCATCTCGGTTGTACCGTAGCGATACTCTATTGGGTGGATTGGCATTTTGATCACCGATTCACATGTCCGCCTCTTGCGGCCGACCCTTCATTTTGGCGCGACCGTCTCTTTTTGAGTTTTCGTGGGCGTGCTCGTTGGCACTTCGGAACGATTTATCCGTGAGACTGCCAATTTCGCTTTTACGATGCATATCTTTCGTAGCCTGCCTGCGTCAAGAACGGAAGCTCAGGCTCCGTATTTCTTTCTTTTGCCGAGGAGGTCCGCAAGAATCGGTGTCATGTCGAGGCCCCTAATACGATGCATGCCGCCTCGGGCTGCAGAAAACTCGTTGAATACCTCCGTGTCATCAGTTCGAACTCCTTTGCCCCACATTAGGAATGGGACCGGATCCCCGGAATGTTCCCGGAGGCTCACAGGCGTGCTGTGATCTGCGGTAATGGTAACAAGTAAAGATTCATCGATGTGTAGCTTCGATAATGCCGAATCTACGCGGGATAAGAATTGCGATTTGGTGCGAAAATCACCGTCGTGGCCTGCCTCATCGGCGCCCTTTATGTTTAAGAGTACAAACTCGTGCTCTTTCAAAGCCTCATTGACGTTATCTACTTTTCCTTCAATGTTCGAATCCACATGTCCTGTTGCCCCTTGTGTCGGAAAGTATTGCATACCTACGAGCTTTCCGATTCCGATAACCAGGGCGGTGGCTCCAATCACTGCTGCCTTGAGCCCCGTACGCTCTTCGAAGGAGACCAAGCGCGGAACTACGCCTGCTCCGCGGAGCAAGACGGCGTTTGCAGGAAGCATGCCCTTGCGCACACGGTCTTTGTTCACGGGGTGGTCCTTGAGAACTGAGTGCACTTGGCGCGTAAACTCGTTCACGATGCTCGCAGTTTTTCGTGAAGCG
>Ga0187780_10000614_pt1 | contig 26485 bp, 24 predicted proteins | sample 1015_Q2_SP10_20__FD_132429 | JGI IMG/M metagenome (GOLD analysis project Ga0187780, IMG submission 132429) | Tropical peat soil microbial communities from peatlands in Department of Meta, Colombia - 1015_Q2_SP10_20_MG | ecosystem: Environmental > Terrestrial > Soil > Wetlands > Peat | place... | reverse complement strand
CACCTTGCCGAGGGCGTGCACGTCGGGGGCGACGATCATGGCGATCAGATCGTACTCCCCCGTTATCCCATGGGCTAGGCTCACGCCCGGCACCCGCCTGAGGCGAGCGAGGGCGTTCTTTACCTTGTCCGGGGCACATTCGACGAACAGGAAGGCTGAAGCCGCCATCGTTGCCTCCTCTCTCAGCTCGGGGGACTCAGCCTACTGAGGGTCGGGGCGGATGTCAATGACGGGAGACGCCCACCGCCTTGCCTGATGACGGCGGCAGAGCCGAAGGGAATCTCCGACGAGGGCCGCCCTGGTGAAGGCGAAGGGGCGGCCGCGGGGCCGCCGCGCGGGCGGACGGCTCGGCCGAGGCAAGGACTGGTGCGATGGGTGCATATTGACTTCGGCCGCGGAAGCGGGGAGAATCGCCGCGAAAGACCCGGTAGCTCAACTGGTAGAGCATCGGCCTTTTAATCCGGACCAGGAGACTGAGCCTCTCGATAAATAGCGAATTTATCGAGGGGCTTTTAGTTTGAATGTTGGGTGGCGGGGGGTCAGTTGGGGTGGGTTTCGGTTCCTCGCGGGCACAGCGACGGGCACAGCACCAACTGGGCATTCGCAACTCGATCGAAACAGCTACCCTGGCCCGGCGAGGCAACCTCCCCATCATGGCGTGCTGTTCCTCGACGACATGCCTCGATACGGTTCCTCTCACGGATAGCACGGCCGGTTGAAAACCCTGGCATCGTGTCCGGGGAGCACGAGACCGGCACGTCGCTTGATCTCCTTAAAGCTGTTCCACATATCGAAATAGTTAATGTAGCGGCCGATAGGGATGAACTCGAGCAACTGCGTGGGGTCCCCCTTCAGATTCTCCTCCACGAAAACGGCATCGCCCGCAATCACGATTGCCCCAGCGGCGGTCCGGACCACAACCGACTGATGGCCGACGGAATGCCCAGGCGTGGGAAACAGCGTAATCGCATCGTTGTAAGCAAGTTCCCCGTCAACCGTGGTGAAGGAGCAGTTCGCAAAGGGAGCCTCCAACCCGAGGATAGGTGCCTCGTAGGAACGGTAGTAAGGCGGCAAAGGAGGATCGAGCGCAAATTCCAGCTCGCGGGCCTGCACGTAGTAGGTCGCATTGCAAAACAGTTTCATGTTGGCACAATGGTCCCAGTGCAGGTGGGTAAAAAAGATAGCGCTGATCGCCTCCGGCCGCACCTGAGCACGGCGCCAGAGTTGCTCGTCGATCCTTCCGCCGGCAGGCTGACGGCCCTCATGGTGCCACTTGTTCGCCCGCTCCGTATCGCACATACCGGTATCCACCAACAGGTGCTCGGTGCCGTTGGTGAGGTACCAGGCGGTGGCGGGGATGTCCACCTTCTTGCCAATACCTCTCCCCAGGGTGCAATATGCCCCCTGATCGACGGTGATGACGCCCGTATCCAGCGGAATGATTTTGTATTCGACGCTTTTTGCCATCGGGCCTTAGATGCTTAGCCACCCCCGAGAGGAGCCGGCGCGAGAGAGGACCGGGGATGGCGGAGCCAAACCTGGGCGTTGCCCACCGTCGCCATCATGCCCCATTGTGGCAGGCGTCGAGGTCCCGCCGGGAGGCAATTCCAGGCTGTGCAAATCAAACGCCCCCGCCGGCCGATTGCAAGGCCAACGAGGGCGTCGAAACGGGGTCCAGGGACCCAGGCGAGAAGCATCGAGGTTCCTACTGCGTGATTGGACAGATAATTTTCGTGCGGACTCTATTCGATCCGCCAGCGACTGTCAAGCTACGGAAGGTCGCAAGGAGGGCACCACGTCGATGCGATGATCGCACCGGAGGCGGGGCGCGTCAGGAAATGTTCCTGAACAGAATCGCATGCGCACCCCGCGGCGAAATGATCGTTGGCGCCCCCCGGAGCGGCGCCGCTCCCTCGGGAAGGAGACGCGCCTGGAGCCCGGCCGGCCCTTGCCCATACCCCAGCAGGGCGAGGGTCCCCAGCGTGCCCGGCGAGCCGGCCGACATCGGGGCACGCGCGGAGGTCGGGCTACTGGGCGGCGTACCCGCCGTCCACAAAGAGGATGGCCCCCGTGATGAAATCCGCCTCCTCTGAGGCGAAGTACACCGCTGCGGGGGCAATATCCTCCACGCGACCCAGCCGTCCGATGGGATAGGATTTCGCCAGAACCTGCTGGCCGCCCACGAGGGCGTACAGGGGGTCGTTGAGCGGCGTCACGACGTTGCCTGGAGCGATGGCATTCACGGTGATCCGGTGGGGGGCCAGCTCGACGGCCATCATCCTGGTCATCCCGTGGATGCCGATCTTCGTGACCCCGTAGGCACAGGCGTTGGGCACGCCCGTCTCCCCAAAGATCGACCCCAGATTGATGATCCGCCCCTTGCCCTGCTTGATCATGTGCGGGATGACCTTCTGGGCGCAGAAGAAGTGGCCCTTCAGGTTGATGTCCATCGTCTGGTCCCAGAGCTCCTCGGTCATCTCCAGGACGGAGCGGAGGTGCATGATCCCGGCATTGTTCACCAGGATGTCCACCCGCCCGAATTCCCCCAGGGTCGTGGCCACCAAGGCATCGATGTCGGCGAGCCGGGAAACATCGGCCTTGACCGCGATAGCCCGGCGGCCCATCTGCCGGATCTGGGCGGCCACTGCCTCGGCATCCGCCATGTGGGTGAAGCCGTTGACGACCACGGAGGCCCCTTCCTGGCCGAAGCGGAGCGCCACCGCCCTCCCGATCCCGGAGGAGGCCCCCGTGACGATGGCCACTTTCTCCTTCAACTTCATGCTCCCTCCCGATCCCGTGGCGGCCCGGAAGCTCAGGGGGCCAAACGCACGAGGAGCGTCCCCATGCGGACCTCATCGCTCTCCTTGACCGCCACGTGGTTCACCCTGCCGTCGCGAGCGGCGCGGACCTCCACCCGGGTCTTCATCACCTCAAGGGCCATGAGGACGTCGCCCTTCCGGACCGTCTGGCCGGCCTGGACGGCCACCTCCATGACGCGTCCCGGGAGTTCGGCTGTGATGTCCATGGGCCCCCACCCTACTTGACGAGGCTGGCCTCGCTGGCCCGCGCCAGGGAATCCCTGAGCGCCGCCGTCGCCTCGGCGTGCGCGACGGCGCGGAACCGGGCGATGTCCCACGGCTTGGCCTGCGCCATCCGCTCCAGGTCGGCGGCGATGAGACACGCGATCTTCACGTAGCCGCCCATGCTCACCCCGTCCGGTCCCATGCAGATCGCTTCTTTCCCCCCCGGGATCTGAATCGCGCCGATCGCGTTTCCGTCGTCCACGATGTTGGAGGGGTCGGAACCGGCCTCCACGGCCTTGGCCCGTTCGCGGAACTGGAACTCCGCGCCCTCGAAGCGATAGCCAACTCGATCGGCCTTGGACGAGACCTTGTAGGGGGCCGACAGGAACGTGCGCACGCTCGCCTGGGTCACATGGTCGTCCTGCGGCCCCAGGAGGACCCGCAGCTCTACCTCCGAGCCATAGGAGGGGATGAGCGATGGCCGGAGGCGATGGCCGGCCGTAGCCCGTGCTCCAGGGGCTACATCGAGGCGGTCGCCGGCCCGGAGCGGCCGGCCCCGAACCCCTCCGATCTTCCCGATGAGGTAGGTGGACTTACTCCCCAACACGCTGGGCACGTCCACGCCGCCCGCCGGGCACAGGTAGGCCCGGCATCCCGTTTGTGCAACGCCGAAGGCCAGCTCGCTTCCCGCCCGGACCGGCACCGCCTCCCACCGGGGGAGAGGGGCGCCATCCAGGGTCGCCCCCATGTCCGCGCCCGTGATGGCGATCACCGCGGCCCGCAGGGCCCGGAATCGGCCGCCCATCAGCGTCATTTCGATGCCGGCCTCGCCGGGGGGATTCCCCACCAGCAGGTTGCCGACCCGCAGGGCGAACCTGTCGAAGGCCCCCGAAGGGGGGATGCCGGCGGCAAAGTATCCTTTGCGCCCGAGGTCCTGGACGGTGCTGAGGAACCCTGGCTCCATCACCTCCAGGGCAGGTGCGCTCATGCGGCGCCCCGGGAACGGAGAAGATGCTCGAGCGTCACGGTCTCCTCCTTGATGCTGATCCGGTAGGTGCACTCACGGACCTGCTGGCGGATGAGATCGCACTCCTCGGGCGTGAGGGGCACGAAGCGCACGCGATCGCCCAGGCGCAGGAGGATGGGCGACTCCTCGAAGTCTGGCAGACTCTGGAAACGGTCATAGATGGGGACGGGGGTGAGCCCGATCATCTGGTAGCCCCCCGGGCTCACCACCGGGTAGATGGCCGTGATGCTGCCACCCAGGCCGATGCATCCCTCCGGCGTGTAGAGGCGCGGGCGGGTGTACTTGGGGACCGACATGCGTTTCGTCTCGTCCAGGAACTTGAGCTGCGGGGAGCCTGGGGTAAAGCCCACCATCCCCACCCAGTGGAGGGATGCCGCATGTCGTGCCGCCGCCTCCTCGGGCGAACGGAGGCCGTTCGCCTCGGCCACGTAGGGCAGGTCCGGCCCGTAGCGGCCGCCGTACAGGACCGGGAGTTCGATGAGCCGGGAGGGGACCGCCTCGGCTCCCGCGCCGCTCTCCTCCGCCTCGCGGAGCGCGGCGACCAGTGCGTCGACGTCGATGACCAGCGAATCGAAATGGACCAGGATCGAGCGCCAGCCCGGGAGGGTCTCCGCCAGGCCGGGGATCTTGGCGGCCTTGATGGCAAGGTCCAGCCCCAGGACCTTGAAGTTGGACTCCAACGTCATGTCGTCGCCGATCTCGACGGTCAGGTACTGATCGCCGGAAAAGAGATACCGGGTCTCCGGGTAGATCACCGTGGCATCCCCGCAGGGCGCGCTGCGGCGTGGGCACCCATGCGAATCACCTCCACCCCTGCGGACTCTAAGGCCGCCCGCAGGCCCCGGGCGATCTCGGGGGCCCGCGGGTTATCCCCGTGCAAGCACACACTATTCCCCTCGACGGCGATCTCCCCGCCGTCCACCGAGGCCACACGCCCCTCCAACACCATGCGCAGGACCTTCCGGATGGTGGTCTCGGGGTCGACCTCACCGTGGACCCGTTTGATCACCGTGGTCCCATCCGCCCGGTAGTCGAGGTCGGCGTAGAGTTCGCCGACGACCTTGATCCCCCGAGCCTGCGCCAGACGGAAGGGCAGGCTCCCGGGGAGTGCGAGGAAGAGGAGGTTCCGGTCGATGGCGACGAGGGCATCCAAGATGGCCTCGGCCAGCTTTGGGTCCGTCCACGCCATGTTGTAGAACTCGCCATGCGGCTTCACGTGCTGGAGCGGCACCCCGGTCGCCTCGCAGAAGGCCTTGAGGGCACCCACCTGATAGAGCACGTAGTCGGTGGCCTCGGTCGGGGAGACGCTGAGCTTCCGGCGGCCGAACCCGAGACGATCCGGGAAGCCGGGATGTGCCCCGACGGCGACGCCGGCCGCCTTGGCCAAAGCGACCGTCCGGCGCATCACATGGGGGTCCCCGGCGTGGAAGCCGCACGCCACATTGATCGAGGTGACGTGGTGCATCATCTCCTCGTCGTTCCCCAGCCGGTAGATCCCGAAACTCTCCCCCATGTCACAATTCAGGTCGATCTGTCGGCCCATCGCTTCCCTTCTCCTTCGCCATCGGGCCGCCCTGACGCTGAAGTGGCCGGTACTATATTCAACCCCCCAGATCAGTATTCACGCCACATCCGGGTCCTCCAGCGGTATGGGCGCGGGGGCGCGGAGGCACGGCCGCAACCGGATCCGAAACGGCCGGGCGGGGGTTCGACCGAAGTGCCGACCAGGGCTCAAACGGCGCATTTGCTGTGGAGCGATCAGCCGAACGGCGAGTGAGGCTGGACGGGCCCTCTAGGGCGGGACGTGCCAGCCGAGTCAGGCATGGGAAGCTGTACGGCCGCGTACTCTATCCCCGGTAGCCTCTCGTGTCAACGACGCCCGTGCGGACCTGTGGATTCATGGCTGCGGGCGGGCGGTGAACGTCACGGCCGGCGTACCAAAGCCCATACACCGCGAAAGCCCTTGCCGGAGTGTCGGCCCAGCGAAACCCGGGGTCGCGCGCAGCTATCCCTTCACCGCGAGATGGCAGCCCGCACGAGAGGCCATCCGCCGGCGATGAGGAAGACGCCGACACCAACGAGGAGGATGCCGAGGAAGCGATCCATATCCGTATTCACCCGGTCGAAAAACCGGGGGAGGCGGTCCGCCAGCGCGGCGGACGCCAGGAAGACGATCACGCTCGCCCCGCTGTACACGACGGGCGGCAGCCCGGGGTTGGGTGCGACGGATACCGCGCGGAAGAGGAGGCCGTTCGCGGCGGCGCCGAAACTCATCCCCACCAGGACGATGCCGATGGCCGCGCCCAGCCTGCCCGGACGGAGGTCGGCCGCACGCCCCTCCAGCCAGAGCCAAAGCGCGACGCCGAGGGAAACGCTGGCGAAATACCAGGCGGTGAAGGTCTCCGGCTTCACGTGAAAGTTCCTGGCGAAGAAAGGGATAGAGATGAAGACCGGTGTCACCGACAGTGTGGCGAAGGCCGAGAACCAGAGCCAGCCCATGCCGCCTGATCCCATAGTTGAGGTCTCCTTTTGGATTGCCTTGCCCTGGGGAGGCCCGCGGCCGGTCAGCGCACGCGGCGAGCGGGGTTCATCCCGCCCCCCGTGGGGGTCATTCCCCGCGGTTTGCAGCGTCTGTGTGGTATGCTGAAGGTAGTCCCCCCTCCCGGAAGAGCTCGAGAGGGCCGTACTCGGGGCGCATGGCTCATTGGCTCCACCCCGGCCGGTGTTCGCCACCTTCACAATGCTTCGCTCCAAGAGCAGCTCGGAGGGGTTTTATACAAGCACCCAGCACATTCGCAGGGGCTCCAGGGGGGGTTGCGCCACGGTTCGCGGGGTTTCACTTCCCAGCGGCGCGGAGGGCACGCAAGATTCGTTCTGGGGTCATCGGTTGCCGGGTGATGCGGGCGCCGAGGGGGCGCAGGGCATCGTTGACGCCGTTCATGACGGCGCCGGGGGCCCCGGCCGTGCCGGCCTCCCCCACACCCTTGAACCCCCCCACGGTGAAGGGGGAGGGGGTCTCCAGGTGATCCACCAGGATGTCCGGCACCTCCGCCGTGCTGGGCATCAGGTAGTCCATGAGCGAGGCGGTGAGGAGCTGGCCGGCCCCGTCGTACACACACTCCTCGTACAGGGCCCCCCCGATGCCTTGGGCAACCCCCCCGCGCACCTGCCCGTCCACGATCGCCGGATTGATGATCCGGCCGCAGTCTTCCACCACGGCGTACTTGAGGAGTCGCACCTCCCCCGTCTCCACGTCCACTTCCACCGAGGCCAGGTGGGCCCCGTTGGTGAAGGTCCAGGCGATGGGGTTGGTGTAGTGGTTCGTGGCCTCCAGACTGGGCTCCATCCCCTTCGGCAGCTTGTGGGACTCGTAATGGACGGTGCGCGCCACGTCCCCAAGGGAAAGGGAGCGGGCGGGGGATCCCTTCACAGAGACCCTGCCCCCGCGGATCTCCAAGTCGTCAGGGTTGGCTTCCAGCAGATGGCCGGCCACCGCCACGATCTTGGCCCGAACGGCCTGCGAGGCCAGGATGGCCGCCCCGGCCCCCACCACCGAACCGCGGCTGGCCCAGGTGCCCCCGCCGTAGGGCGTGGCCGCCGTGTCGCCCGAGATCACCTTCACGTCCCGCACATCCACGCCCAGGTGCTCGGCCACGATCTGGGCCATGGTCGTGTGGGTGCCTTGGCCCTGGTCGGTGACGCCGATGAGGGCGGTCACCTTCCCCGTGGGCTCCAGGCGGACGGTGGTTCCGTCCTGGCCGGAGATGGGGGCGCCCCCCATACCGTAGAATTGGGCCCCCGGCCCCGTGATCTCGATGAAGCAACACAGCCCGATGCCTCGATAAATGCCCCGTTCTCGCAGGTGAGCCTGCTCTTGGCGCAGCGCCGCGTAGCCAGACCTCTCCATCAGCGCTTCCAGACACTCAGCATAACTGCCGCTATCGTACAAATTCCCTGTAATAGAGGTGTAGGGGAATTCGTGGCGGCGCAGCAGGTTACGGAGGCGGATTTCCGCAGGGTCCAACCCGAGGCCAGCGGCAGCGAGGTCCACGATCCCGTCCATGCAGGCGGCGGCGATGGGATGCCCGACGGCCCGGTATTGGGAGGTGATGACCTTGTTCTGCGCCACGACGTCCAGCGTGTAGGCGTAGTTTCGCACCCGGAAGGGGCCCGGCAAGAGGCGCACGGTCTGCGACCCCTCCACCACGCTGGATCGCGGATAGGCGGACCAGGCGCCCACCGGGGCCACCACCTCCGCCTTGAGCCCCAGGATGGTGCCGTCGGCCTTCGTGGCCAGCTCCACCGCCACGCGTTGTTCGCGGGCGTGGATATCCGCCAGGAAGGATTCGCGCCGGTCCGCTACCCATTTGACCGGCCGCCCCGTGAGGACGGCCACCAGGCAGGCGGCAATGTCGTCTTGGTACACGTGGATCTTGATCCCGAAGCTGCCGCCCACGTCCGGGGCGATGACGCGGATGCGGTGCTCCTCCAACCCCAGGATGGCCGCCAGCACCGCCTGCATCATGTGGGGGACCTGGGTGGACACCCACACCGTGAGGCTGCGCGTGGCCGGCTCGAACTGGGCCAGCAACGACCGGGGCTCGATGGTGACCCCCGTGTGGCGGGCAAAAGAGAACGTGTCCGTGAAGATGTGGTCCGCCTCGCGGAAGGCTGTCTCCGGGTCCCCCCCCCGGAAGGCGGCGTGCAGGATGCAATTGTCCTCCAGTTCATCGTGGAGGCGGACGGCATCGGGGCGGAGGGCGCTGTCCGCGTCCAGCAGGGGCGGGAGCGGCTCGTACTCGGCCTCGACCAGCTCGCACGCGTCCTCGGCGGCCGCCCGGCTGGCCGCGGCCACGACCACCACCGGTTCCCCCACGTAGCGCACACGATCGAGGGCGAGAGGGTGCTGGGGCCCGGTCTTCATGCCCTGGTAGTGGAGGAGGATGCCTCGGACAGGCGCGGCGTGGCGGGCGGCCTCGGCCCCGGTGAGCACCGCCACGACACCGGGGTGCCGCCGGGCCCGCTCCACGTCCACCCGCAGAAGGCGTGCGTGGGCGTGGGGACTGCGGACGAAGGCCACCTCCGCCATGCGGGGCAAGTGCATGTCGTCCACATACGTGCCATGGCCGGCGAGGACGCGTGGGTCCTCCACCCGGTGGACCGGGCGGCCGATCCACTGTCCGGCCGAGGCGGTCCCGGCTTTGGCGTCGCGCGCCGCGTGATCGCTCATGATCAGGCCTCGAAGGAGTTGGTCCCCCGCTTTCAAAGCCGGGTTCCGCGGATCAGGACGCGGAATGCGGACCCGGCACCTCGGAGCCGCCGTGCTCCCGCAGCCGCTTGGCTGCCGAGAGCACGGCGCGCACGATGGTGTGGTAACCGGTGCAGCGGCACAGGTTGCCGGACAGGGCCAGGCGCACTTCCTCGGCCGTCGGATCCGGCCGGTCCCGCAGGAAGGCCAGGGCCGTGAGCAGGAAGCCGGGCGTACAGAATCCGCATTGGAGGGCGAATTCCTCCCAGAAGGCCTGCTGGATAACATGAAGCTTCCCATCGCGGGCAAGGCCTTCGACCGTGATCACCTCCCCGCCATCCGCCTGTACCGCGAAGAGGAGGCACGAGCGGACCGGCTCCCTGTTGAACAGCACCGTGCAACACCCGCATACCCCGTGCTCGCACCCCACGTGCGTTCCCGTGAATCCGAGATCGTGCCGCAGGCAGTCGGCCAGGCTGCGGCGCGGTTCGACGGCGCAGCGCTGCGGCTCGCCGTTGACGGTGAGATGGATGGCGCGGAGAGAGGGCGTAGACATGCCGGCGCGGCTCCGAGATCCCCGATCTTGCGCCCCCTGGCGGGCGTCGCATATACTACACCACGTTTCTAAACTGGAACATCGCTTCGTGCAAGACAATTCGCGTCAGGATGCCATGCCCAGCCGGCGAGGCGGCTCCCTGCCTGCCGACGCGCCGGTCGAGGTCCCCCACCTCTGGGCGGTGCTGAAGTAAGGTCCGAAAGCTGCGCGCCATGGTCCGGCTGACCCGCGAAACATGGACCGACGCGGAAACCCCCGCCAATCGCTGCAGGTTCTCGCTGAACATTGAGCAAATTTCGCGGGACGATCCTGTCTGCTTCGGCCAGTTCACCGCCTCGGCCAACACTGGAATCGGGTCCGAGATCCAACGCGGGAAGTGGATCGAGCTTGAGGTGGAGGGCATCGGTGTCCTTCCGAATCCGGGCGGGCGGCTGGCGCGGGGCACATGGTCCATCCTTTCATTGCGGTTCAGAGTGCTCTCGGCCGCCGAAGGCCAAGGGATGGCCCCCCCTGCAGAGACAAGGGCTAATCAGAGGGGGGCAAAAGAATCATGAAAAAACATGACCAATGCCGTTGGATGTAATACAGTTGTGCGAAATAGTCCCCCGGATTCAATGGACCTGCCGGACTCTCCGGGGCTGGGTGTCCACGGACCCCCCATGTCCCTCCACACAGCCTCCTCGCGCTAGTTGGGTCGGCTTGTCCCTTGGCGGGCATTCGGTTGTTCCGGGGGACAGGAGGCAGTGGACCCTCTCGGATGTCGTTGAACGGGTAGACGGCAAACCCTTTGGCCGGTCCGCGGATCGCTCGCGATCACTGGTGCCCTCGCTCCCCGTATCCTCATCTCTGCCTTCGGTCCGGATTGCATGGATCTCACGAACGGGGAGATTTGACCTCGAGCGCGTGCGAGACGAATCCTGGTGAGAACACGGGCTGGGATGCGAGGGATGCCTTCCCCTGACCCGTGAGAATGGGGAGGAGGTGGTTCCAGGGGGAAACGTCGATCGATGACGGGCGCTTGCCGTACACCCACGCAGGAGGTGCGCGATGTCTTATCCCTTGTCGAAGGTGGACTGGATCGAAGGGATCAACCTGGACAAGCTACGCGCCGGCCGCCTGAAACGGGCCAAGGAACAGCTCTTCGAGGCCCGCAAGTTCGGCGCCTTCCTCTCGCTCAACGAGTGGAACACCCGGTACATCACCAGCACCTACACTCCCCTGTGGACCACCCCGAATTCTGGCCTCCGCTACTCGCTCCTCTGCCGTGACGCGGATTGGCCCATCATCTACGAGCAGGGCGACATCGGCTACCACACCCGGCGCTTCTGCCCATGGCTTCCCGAAGAGAACGTGAAGTACGCGATCACTGGCACCGGCTGGATCAGCCGGATCATGGGAGATTCGGCCCACCAGGCGCAGGTCAAGAAGTTCGTGGACCAGATCAAGGCCGACCTGAAGAAGCACGGCGTCCTGAACCAGGTGCTGGCCGTGGACTTCTCCGACCCCTCCATCATGGCCGCCTTCGACAAGGAGGGGATCAAGTACTCCATGGACGGCTACATGGCCCTCCTGGACGCCCGGAAGATCAAGCTGCCCGAGGAGGTGGAGTGCCTCCGCAACATCTGCAGCATCTCCGACGCGGCCTTCGATGCCCTCCGAGGCAGCATCCGGCCCGGGGTGTCGGAGCACGATATGATGGCCGCGATGATGGCGGCGATCTACCGGCACGGCGGCGAGGTCATCTCGGGCGTCTTCTGCACGTCGGGGCCCACCACCTGGCCCAACCTGCGCCACTGGACGGGGCGCATCGTCAACAGGGGGGACGTGGTGTACGCGGACATGTACAACGCCTCCTGGAACGGGTACAAGACCTGCTACTACCGCACCTTCAGCTGCGGCGAGCCCTCCAAGGCGACGGTGGAGGCCTACAAGCGGGCGTACACCTGGCTCTACGATTCCATCGACGTCATCAAGCCGGGCGTCACCACTAAGAAGGTTGCGGAGAAGTGGCCGCCGGGGCCCAAGGTGTGGGCGGACATCGGCGTCAAGAACGAGGACATGACGGCCGGCAACAACTGGGCCCACGGCATCGGGCTGACCCTGTACGAGCCGCCCCTCATCTGGCGCGGCTGTTCCCTGGACCACCCGATGACCATCGAGCAGGATATGTGCTTCGCCATCGAGACCCAGGAGGGGGACCACGAGGGGCAGGGGGTGCGCATTGAAGAGGTCCTCCACGTCACCCGGACCGGGGTTGAAATCCTCTCCAAGTGGCCCGTGAAGGAAATGGTCGTCTGTCCGATCTAACGAAGCGGGCTGGCCCCGGGACGCGAAAGCCCCGGGCGATGCCCGCGGATGTTCGTCCTCCGAAATAGAGGGCTTGGGGATCCATCGCAACGGGGCACGGCCAGCGTGGGGGTGATCGCCACCTGCTGGCCGTGCCGGCCCGGGCCGGCTCTCCACCCCGGTTCACAGAGGGTGGGCGAGCCCGCCGGTGAAGATGCCGGGCCCCCCGGCAAACCTGGCGGGTTTCCAGTGCTTTTTCGCCGACGGGAGGGGGAGTGCTCGGGCGGCCGCCGGTGCGACGGCTCGGTGTGGGAGAAGGACCCATGCCATCAACCGTGGTGGTGACCAGCACGCTGGATACCAAGGGCCGCGAGGTGGGGTACGTGGCCCGCTGCATCCGCGAAGCGGGCCTGGAGACGCTCGTGGTGGATACGGGCGTGCTGGGGGAACCGCTGGACATCGTGCCAGACGTCGGGCACGAAGCGGTGGCCAGGGCGGGGGGGTCCACGCTGGAGCAGGCCCGGACCATCGGCGCCCGCGGGGCGGCCATCGAGATCATGCAGGAAGGATTACGGCACGTGCTGGATGACCTGCACCGGCACGGGCGTTGCGACGGGGTCATCGCCCTGGGGGGTGCCGAGGGCGCCGTGATGGCCGCCTACGCCATGCAGGTGCTGCCTATCGGCGTGCCCAAGCTCCTGGTGACGCCGGTGGCGGCCGGCCGCCGCCCCTTCGGGCCGTTCATCGGCACGCGGGACATCCTCGTGATGCACTCGGTGGTGGACATCCTGGGCTTGAATCCCATCAGCCGCCAGATCTTCGACAACGCCGCTGCCGCCATCGTCGGGATGGTTCGCGCCCGGGAGGCCGCCGCCGCTGCAGGGCGGGGCTCCGGCTCGCCCGTGGAGGCGATGCCGGGCGAGGGCCGGGCCGTGGCCATCACCATGCTGGGCAACACCACACCGGCCGTGATGCGGATGGTGCCTCAGCTCGAGGCGGCGGGCTACACCCCGGTGGTCTTCCACGCCAACGGGATCGGCGGACAGATCATGGAGGAGCTGATCGACCGGGGGTTCTTCGTGGGCGTCATCGACTTCACCACCGACGAACTGACGGACGAGTTGGTGGGCGCCTACCACGCGGGCGGACCCCACCGCATGGAGGCGGCGGCCCGGAGGGGCATCCCGCAGGTGGTGGTGCCGGGGTGCGTGGACTTCTTCGTGACAGGTTCGCGGGATTCGCTCCCGGAGCAGTGGCGAAACCGCCCCCTGTACTACCATAACCCCTCCATCACGCTCGTTCGCGCCAGCCGGGAGGAAATGGCCGAGGTGGGGCGCCGGATGGCGTCCAAACTGAGCGCCTGCGTGGGACCGGCGGTCGTCGCCGTCCCTCGCGGCGGGCTGTCCACCCCCAACACCCCGCAGGGCGTCTTCTACGACCCGGAGGGGGACGCCGCCTTCCTGACCGCGCTGCGGGCGAATCTGCGGGCTGATATCCCCGTGGTCGAAGTCAATGCCCACATCAACGACGCGGCCTTCACGGAGGCCGTGCTGGCGCTGTTCGGCCAGGTGATGGCTCCCGTGCCGGCGCCCCCGGTGCCGACGAAAACCTAATCGGTTGGCCCGCCATCCCCCCGCTTCTGCAAGGAGGAGCGACCATGGCAAAGTTCGACTTTCCATCGTACTGCATCGGCGACCTGTCCTGGGTGGACGTCCAGGCGTACCTGCGCCAAAAGGACACTGTGCTGATCCCCGTGGCCAGCATGGAGCAGCACGGATGCCATCTCCCGCTCTTCACGGACTACATCACGGCCCTGGAGGTGGCGCGGCGCGCTGGGGAACAGGCCGAGGTCCTCTACACCCCGGTGTTGTGGACGGGCTATTCCCCCCAGCACCTAGGCCGCCCCGAGGAAGGGCTGGGCACCGTGACGCTGCGGGCGAGCACGTTCCAGAACGTGTGCTACGACATCGCTCGAAGCCTCATCCATCACGGGTTCAACCGGTTGATCTTCCTGAGCGGCCACGGCTCCAACGTGAAGATCATCGACCCCGTCCTCCGCAAGATCAAGTACGACACGGGGGCCCTGGTGGCCTACTACAAGCCCTACGCCGAGCGCTATATCGGCATGCTCAAGGACCTGCTGGAGAACCCGCCGGAGGAAACGCCGGGCTGGCACAGCAGCGAGCTGGAGACGGCGCAGGTGATGGCCCACAACGAAAAGCTGGTCCGAATGGACCGCGCCATCCGCGAGAAGACGCACACCCCCCAATGGCTGCCGCCCGCCTTCATGAAGCAGGATGGCGCGCCGGACGTGGAATTCAAGGGCTACCAGTACTTCATCTTCCCCATGGACCACCGGGAGTTCTCGCCCAGCGGCTGCATCGGCAATCCCTTCACGGCCACCAAGGCCAAGGGCGAGGAGGCATTTCGCCGGTTCGCCCAGCACCTGGTGGAGGCCGTGGCCGAGCTGGAGAAGGCCCCCGTGAAGGTGTCCAACCGCGAGTTCGTGGACCGCGCCTTGTGAGGCACAGGCAGGCGAGGTGTCGGCGCAGGAGCAGACCGGCCGCGCGGCTGGAGGAGGAGGGAGGAGAGCCATGAAAGGTGCAGATCGAAGGGCATTCCTGAAGGTGGTGACGGCGGCAACCGCCACGGGGATCTGGAGCTGGCCCGGCATGCGCCGGTGGGGGTATGCAGCCACGGCTGAGGCGGTCAAGATCGGATTCCCCATCCCCCTGACGGGGCCCTACGGCAGCGAGGCCAAGGACCAAGAGGCGGGGGCGACCCTGGCCGTGGAGGAAATCAACGCCAAGGGCGGTGTCTTGAGTCGGAAGGTGGAGCTGGTCGTCCGTGACGACCAGTTGAAACCGGGCGAGGGGGCCAAGCGCGCCAAGGAGCTTATCGAGAACGAGAAAGTCCACTTCATGGCGGGTGCCCTCTCGGCGGCGGTGCAGATGGCCGTCAACGAGCAGACCAAGCAGGTCCAGATGCTCTACATGTCCATCAGCCAGTCCAATGAGATCACCGCGAAGCCCGATTCGAGCCCCTGGACCTTCCACGAGGCGCTCAATCCGTTCATGACGACGCAGGCCGTGGGGGCCTGGGCGATCCAGAACCTGGGCAAGCGGTGGTACTTCATCACGGCGGATTACGCCTTCGGGAATCAGCTCCAAGACGGCCTCCGCAGGGTCCTCAAGGCCAAGGGGGGTGTGGACCTGGGGAGCGCCTCCCACCCGCTGGGCACCACCGATTACTCGGCCTTCCTTCCCAAGGTGCGCGACCTGAAGCCGGACGTGCTGGTGTTCAACAACTTCGGCAAAGACCAGGTCAACTCGGTGAAGCAGGCGCATAGCTTCGGCATCAAGGAACACACGAAGATCCTCTGTCCGGTGATCCTGCTCACGGCACGGCGGGAGGGGGGCGCCGAGGCCTTCAGCGAGGTGTACGGCGGCACGAGTTTCTACTGGGAACTGGCGGAGACCGTGCCCTCGGCCAAGCGGTTCGTAGACGCCTTCCAGAGGCGCTGGGGACGGCCGCCCTCGGATTATGCCGGCTACGCCTACAGCGGCATCCGCGAGATCCTCGCGGGGGTGGAGCTGGCCAAGACCACCGACTCCGACAAGGTGTCCCGGGCCCTGGAGGGGCGGACCTACGAGAACTACAAGGGCAAGCAGTGGTGGCGGAAGTGCGACCGTCAGAGCTTCCAAGACATCTGGGTGGTCAAATCCCGCGAGCCCGGCAAGGTGAAGGGCGAGTGGGGTTTCTTCGACGTCGTGGGCCGGGTGGAGGGCAGCGAGAGCCTCGAGCGCTCGTGCAAGGACCTAGGCCAGGCCTAGCCTGAAGGCGGGGGCCGGAGGTTAGGGATCGGGGGCCGCGGACCCGCCGGTTCGCGACCCGCATGTGTCGGCCGCCACCTTTGGCCCTCTCCTCCCTCTTCCGGGAGCGGCGCGAAACCGGGCATCACCGTCCATGATCTTCGGCATTTCCCCGGCCACCTTGATGGCGCAGATCTTCACCGGCCTGGTGCTGGGGGGGATCTACGTCCTCCTGGCGCTGGGCCTCTCCCTGATCTTCGGCCTAATGACGGTGGTGAACTTCGCCCACGGGGCCTTCTACATGTGGGGGGCCTATCTGGGGTTCGTGGTGTTCGCCCTCACCGGAAGCTTCTGGCTGGCCCTCCTGGTGGGCCCCCTGGCGGTGGGCTTGATGGGCCTGGCCACGGAACGGGGGCTGGTGCGGAAACTCTACGGGCGGAACCTCAACGACCCCCTGCTCCTCACCTTCGGGCTCTCCTTCGTCCTCGTGGCCACCGTGCGGATCCTCTTCGGGAAGACGGGGCGCGCCTTCGACCCCCCGCCCGTCCTCGCCGGCAGCGTGAACCTGGGATTCATTGTGTTTCCCGTCTACCGCCTCTTCGTCATCGCCGCGACGGCGGTCGCGGTGATCGCCCTCTGGTATCTCCTGGAGCGCACCGATCTGGGGCTGATCATCCGGGCCGGGACGCGGGACAGCCTCATGGTCCGACTCCTGGGCATCGACGTGGGGCGAATCTGGTGGCTGGTCTTCGGGATCGGCATCGCCCTGGCGGGCCTGGGGGGCGTGCTGGCGGCTCCCATGCGCGGCGTCTACCCCGAGATGGGCGTCAGCATGCTCATCGAGTCCTTCGTGGTGGTGGTGGTGGGCGGCATGGGCAGCCTGCCCGGGGCAGTCGTCAGCGGGATCCTCATCGGGCAGGTGGTGAGCCTCACCACCCTCTTCAATCCCAAGCTGGCTGATATCATGATCTTCATCTTCATGGGCGCCGTCCTCCTGGTGCGCCCCAGCGGCCTCTTCGGAGAGGCCGGCCTGCTGGAATAGGGCGTGGGCGCGCAGGGGGGTGGGGGGGTGGTCCGCCGCGCCGCCGCCGGGGTGGCGGCCCATCCGATCCCCGTCATGATCGCGGCCTTCGCCCTCCTGCCTCTGCTGCCGTTCCCGCACCCCTCGGTCGCCTTTCCCTTCATCCGGTTCACCCGCCTGTATGCGGCGCTGACGAGCCAGATCCTCGTGTGGGGGCTCTTCGCCCTGGGCTACAACATCCTGCTGGGCTATACCGGCATCCTGTCGTTCGGGCACGCAGCCTATTGGGGGCTCGGGGCCTACGGGCTGGGCCTGGCGGTGGTGCACCTGAAGGTGGGGTTCTGGGCGGGTCTCGGCATCGGCGTGGGCGCTGCCACGCTGGGGGCCACCCTCTTCGGTGTCTTCTGCCTGCACCGGCGCGGCATCTACTTCGCCATGCTCACACTGGCCTTCGCCCAACTCCTCTACTTCATCGTCCTACAGACGTATAGTTTTACCGGGGGGGACGACGGCCTGCGAGGCTTCGCCCTCCGCCAGGTGGCGCTCCCGGGGGGTCTCCGGCTGGCCATCGCGGGTCCGCTGCGGTTCTACTATTTCGCACTGGTCTTCGTCATCCTCTCGGTGCTGGCCCTCAAGCGGGTGCTGGAGTCGCCCTTTGGCCGAGTGCTCCAAGCCATTCGGGAGAGCGAGGAACGCGCGCGGGCGTGCGGTTACGATACGGACCGGGTGAAGCTGCTTTCTTTCATTCTCTCAGGATTCTTCGGCGGCCTGGCCGGGGCTCTCGGCGCCGTGCACCTCAGCTTCGTGCCCATCGAGTCCCTCTACTGGACCACCTCGGGCGAAGTGGTGATCATGACGCTCCTCGGGGGGCAGGGCAGCTTTTTCGGGCCTTTCGTGGGGGCGGCCGTTTTCCTCCTTCTCCAGGATTTGCTGAGCGTCTTCACGGAGCACTGGGAGCTCTTCCTGGGGGCCCTCTTCATGGCCTTCGTGCTGTATCTTCCGAAGGGGATCTGGGGGGCGATCCTGGACCTGCCCGGCCTGCGGGGGGCCCGGACGGGGACGGCGGGACATGACGCGGCGACTTCGAGGAGGGCGGCTGGGTCGGGAGGGTAGGGGCAAGGTCGAAGGGCAAACCCGGGATGCCGAATGTCGAGCGACGGGATGTTCGGTGTTCGCCCGCCCCTTCAGGTCACGCCCAGGTAGCGCTCCTGGAGCTCCCGGTTGGCCTGAATCTCCGGGGTGGTGCCGTGGAATCGGATCACGCCCTGGTCGATGACGTAACCCCGCGAGGCCAATCCCAGCGCCACATCCAGGTCCTGCTCCACCAGGAGGATGGTGACCCCGTCCCGGTTGATCTGTCGGATGATCTCGGTCAGGTTCCGCACCAAGACCGGCATTAGCCCCTCTGTCGGCTCGTCCACCAGCATCAGCTTGGGGCGGGCCACCAGCCCTCGGGCGATGGCCAGCATTTGCTGCTCGCCCCCGCTGAGGCTCTTGCCGGGCTGATCGATCCGTTCCTCCAGGCGGGGGAAGTAGCTGAAGACCTGGGAGAGAAGGGCCCGCTCGTCCGCCCCGTTGCCCGCGCGGTTCTTCAGCATACCCATCCGCAGGTTCTCGGCGACGGTAAGATTCGGGAAGATTCGGCGGTCGTCCGGGATCAGCGCGATGCCGGCCTGGGCGATGCCGTGGGTGGGGGTGCGGGTGATGTCGCGCCCCTGGAAGGTGATGCGCCCCTGCCGCGCCGGCGTGACCCCCATGATGGTCTTCAGGGTGGTGGTCTTCCCCGCCCCGTTGCGTCCGAGCAGGGCCACGATCTCCCCCGCTGCCACCCGCAGACTGACACCCTGGAGCACATGGCTGGGGCCGTAGTAGGTGTGAATTTGCTCGACGGTCAGCATCGGCCGTACTCCTCCCGCCTTCCAAATTCCCGTTTTCCTTCGGCCACGACCGGCGGGCCGGGACGAACCGGAAACCGTGAGCGGGGAACCGGCGATGGGGCGGCAGGCTACCGAGCGCCCAGGTAGACCTGCTGCACGCGTTCGTTGGCGCGGATCTCGGCCGGCGTCCCCTCGGCCAAGACTTGTCCCTGGTGCAGCACGGTGATCCGGTCCGAGATGTTCATGACCAGTTTCATCTTGTGCTCCACCACGATCACCGTGCGGCCCCGGGAGACCTGGCGGATCAACGCCATCATGCGTTCGGTCTCCTCCGGGCTCATGCCGGCCGTCGGTTCGTCGAGCAGCAAGAGTTCAGGCTCGCAGGCAAGGGCGATCCCCATTTCCAGTTGCCGCTGGAGGCCGTGGCCCAAGTTCGCGGCCAACTCACGGGCCTTGGGGGCCAGATGGACTGCATCGAGGACCTGCTGCGCTCGGTTCGCCACGCCGGACAGGGCCTCGGCCTGCCGCCAGAAGTTGAAGGTGGTGTGGCGCGACTGGGCGGCGATCCGGACGTTCTCGAAGACGGTGAGCCTCGGGAAGATCGTGGTGATCTGGTACGATTTTGTGACTCCCAGGCGCGCCACGGTATGATGGGGCATCCCGGTGATGTCTCGGCCTTTGAAGAAGATCCGGCCGCCGGTTGGCAGCAACTCGCCCGAGATGAGCTTGAAGAACGTGCTTTTCCCCGCGCCATTCGGTCCGATGATGGACCGCAGCTCGCCGGCCCGCACCACGAAATCCACTCCGTCCACTGCCCGCAGATTGCCGAAGGTCCGGATCAACCCCTGCGTCTGCAGGATCGCCGCGTCCTGCACCGCCGATCCCCGGGATGGCGCGTCGGGCAATGGGGACTGGCTCACGCTGTCTCCCGCATCGGCATGGCCCGCATGGGCGTCAGCGAGGTGTCCTCGACGCCCCGAGGGAACCAGTGCCCTTTCCTTGCCATCCCTTGTGGTGTGCTGCCCGTTCCGATGGGACATCCCTCATGGCTTTGACACCTCTTGGCCGCGATGGCGAACATCCCGAGCAGCCCGGCTCCGGCCGTCGCCGCTGCGGCGAGGGCCTTGCGGCGGGCAGGGGATCAAGGGGCGCAGGGCGCGCGGCCGGCCGAAACCACGGTGGGTGTCGTGCGCGCTGCGAGGCATACCGGGTGCAGGGAGCCCATGGCAGGCGTCGCCACGGTGCCCTGCCCGGGTCTTCACCCCGTAAACCGTATCACCGGACGTAGCGGCGGGCAAGGGCCGAGGATCTCGATGCAGGAACGATAGTCACGCCGAGCGGCGGGAAAGGGAAGACGCAGCCCACAAAGGCGTGAGGTGGGAGGTGGGAAAGGGGGATTTCAGCGTGCGCCCGCCGCGCCCGCCCGCGCCTCGTCATTGACAGCGGGGACGCCCCCTGGTACAAAGCCTTGGTTCAATGGCGGCGTGCCCACCCCAGCGCCGCCAGGGAGGGCAACATGCGTCGCCACGCCTCCGGTATCGTCGCGCTCGTCGCCCTATTCGTTGCCGTCGGGCCCGCCGGCGCTGCCGAGGCCCCCAAGGAGGTCCTGCTGGGCACGACCATGTCCCTCACCGGCACCTTCTCCTTGAGCGCCGAGAAGTGGGGGAAGATGACCGAGGTGTTCGAACAGGTGGTCAACGCCCGCGGCGGGGTAATGCTCCGGGACGCCGGCAAGAAAGTCCCGGTGAAGTTCATCTACTACGACGACAAGAGCGTGCCCGCCACGGCCGTGCAGATGTACGAACGCCTGGCCACCGTGGACAACGTGCACGTGTTGGTGGGGCCGGACTGGAGCCCCATCGGCAACGCCGCCTCCAACGTGGCCGATAAGCACCAGATCCCCATGCTGATGGCCAACGTCCTTTCCCCCCAGATCTACGCCCGCGGCTACCAATGGGTGTTCGGCACGCCCATGCCGGGGGTCGAGGTGTGGTCCGACAAGTACTTCGACCTGCTGGCCCAGCAGCGGCCGGCCCCCAAGACCGTGGCCTTCCTTTACGCGGACCAGCCCTTCGCCCGGGACGTGCCGGTGCCGGCCCGCAGGAAGGCCGAGTCCCTGGGCATGCAGGTGGTGGCCTTCGAATCCTTCCCGCCGGAGCTGAAGGACTTCTCGTCCCTCCTCCTGAAGGTGAAACCGCTGAATCCGGACATCCTCTACATCTCGGCCTTCGAGGAGGGCATCATCACGGTCCTGCGTCAGGTGCGCGACCTGGACCTGAACCCGAAGAACATCCACACGGTGATGACCTCGGGGAAGGTCATCAAGGCGCTGGGCCCGGATGCCGAGCTGGTCACCGGCGAGCTGGCCTGGTGGTACGGCATGAAGACACCCAAGGCGGACCTGGTGGACGAGATCCTGCGGAAGTCCGGCGTGGACCTCCGAGAGTACATCTGGACCATGTCGCGGCTGATCTCCTACATGATCATGCTGGACGCCGTCGAGAAGGCCGGCGGGCTGGACCGGACCAAGATCCGCGACGCGCTGCGCACCGCCACTTTCGAGATGCCCATCGGCCCCGTCAAGTTCGAGAGGGACGGCCACGCCATCAACCCCGGCTACCCCACGCAGGTGCGGAAGGGGGACCTGGTGATCCTGGCCCCGCCCAACCTGGCCACGGCGAAGTTCCTGTATCCCAGCCCCGCCTGGAGGGAGAGGAAGTAGGGGGTGACCGCCCTCGGCACCTTCGCGCAGGTCGTCCTGAACGGCCTCCTGCTGGGGGGGATCTACGCGCTGGTCGCCTTCGGCCTCTCCCTCATCTACGGCGTCTCGCGGGTCCTGAACCTCACCCACGGCACGTTCCTGATGCTGGCCGGGATCCTGGCCAGCGGGCTGTACGCCTGGACCGGCTGGAACCCGTTCTTCATCGCCGCCGCCCTGGTCCCGGCGTTCTTCGTCCTGGGCGGCCTCTTCTGGGGGCTCTTCGTCCGCCCCAACCTCACGCGGCCGCCCCTGGAGGTCGTCATCGGGTCGGTCCTGATCACCGTGGGCCTCATGATGGTGATCGAGGACGTGTCCCTCTTCTTCGCCGGCCCGAGCCTGCACAGCATCCCGTACCGCCCGCCCGAGGTGCGCCTGGGGCCCGTGGCCGTGGGCACGGCCCGCACCTGGATCCTGGCTTGCATCCTGGTTCTCACGGTCGCGCTCCAGCTCTTCCTGCGGCGCTCCTACGTGGGCAAGGGCATCCGGGCCATCACCGAGGACTACGCCGGCGCCCTCCTCTCCGGGGTGGACGTGGCGCGGCTCAACGTGGTGTGCTTCGGCCTGGGGCTGGCGCTGGTGGCGGTGGCCGGCGTCTTCTACGACATGGTGTTCGCCATCGGCCCCTACATGGGCTTCCCGCTCACCGTGACCGCCTTCACGGTGATCATCCTGGGCGGGATCGGCAGCCTGGTGGGATCGCTCCTGGGCGGGATCATCCTGGGCCTGGCCGAGACCGGAACAGCTTACGTGCTGGGCGCCAAGTGGGCCCCCGCCATCAGCGTGGTGACGCTGCTTCTCATCCTGGTGGTCCGTCCGCAGGGACTCCTGGGATATCGCCTCACCCATGAGTAGCCGGGCCGTCGCCGTTATGGGTGCGGGCGCGGCGCTGGCGGCCCTGGCCATCCTTCCCACGCTCAGCTCTACGTACCTGGCCACCGTCGTGTACCAGCTCTTCCTCTTCTTCATCGTGGCCCAGAGCTTCGACCTGGTGGCGGGCTACATGGGCTACGTGAACCTGGGCCACTACGTCTTCTTCGGCGTGGGGGCCTACGCCTTCTGCATCGCCTTGGTGGGGAACGCGCCGCTTGTGCTGGCCTTCGCCGGGGCGGGCCTGGCCGCACTGGCCTGCGCCCTCCTGCTGTCGTACCCCCTCTTCCGCCTGCGCGGGGACTACTTCGCGTTCGCCACCCTGGCGCTCCTGATCCTTTTCCAGATCCTGGCCACGAACTTGGAGGGGCTCACGGGGGGGTCCAACGGGATCTCGCTGCCGCCGGGCTACCACCTGTACGCGGCCTACTATCTGGCGCTGGCGGTTGCCGCCGCCTGCCTCGTGGTGGTCCGAGGGCTTATGCGGTTGCGGATCGGGCTGGCCTTCCTGGGCATCCGGGAGGACGAGCAGGCGGCGGAGATCTTCGGCGTGCCGCTGCTGGCCCACAAGGTGCTGGGCCTGGGCGTCAGCGGGGCCTTCGCAGGGGTGGCCGGCGGGATCCAGGCGTGGACCCTGAGCTACATCGACCCGCCCACGGTCTTCGGGATGGACGTGGCCCTGGTGCCCATCGCCATGGCCCTCTTCGGCGGCTCGGGGACCGCCGCCGGCCCGCTGGTGGGCGTGGTGGCGCTGGGGCTCCTGGAGCAGGGCCTTTGGAGCCGCCTGCGGTACCTCCACGTGGCCGTGTACGGCGCCATCCTGATCCTGGTGGGCCTGCTCATGCCCGGGGGGATCGCGCGGTCCGGGCCGTGGCGGCGGCTCGCCGCGCTCCGCGCCGGGGCGCCGGCGGGCAGCGGCCGCGCGGCGACGGGCGGCGGCGCATGACGCTCCTGGACTGCCGGGGCGTCACCAAGCGGTTCGGCGGGCTCGTGGCCGTGCGGGACGTCTCCTTCGCCGTGGGGCTGGGGGAAATCGTGGCCCTCATTGGGCCCAACGGCGCCGGCAAGACCACCCTGTTCAACTGCATCAGCGGCGTCTACCGGCTCACAGCGGGGACGCTCCGGTTCGACGGGCGGGACCTGGCGGCCCTCCGACGGGACCGCATCTGCCGCGCTGGGGTGGGCCGGACTTTCCAGATCCCCCGCCCGTTCCTGGACCTCAGCGCGCTGGAGAACGTGCTCTTGGGGGCCGTCTTCGGCAAGGGTGGGGCAAGCCTGCCGCATGCCCGCGCCGCCGCGCAGGAGGACCTGGCCTTCGTGGGTCTGGACGCTAAGGCCGAGGCGCCCGCCCGCAGCCTCACGTTCCAGGAACGGCGCGCCCTGGAGGTGGCCCGCGCCCTGGCCACGCGGCCCAAGCTGTTGCTGCTGGATGAGGTGATGGCTGGGCTGAACCCTACCGAGGTCGCGGGGCTGGTGCGCCTGGTCCGGCGCATCCGGGATGAGCGGGGCGTCACCGTCCTCTGGGTGGAGCATGTGATGCGGGCCGTGATGGACCTGGCCGAGCGCATCGTCGTCCTCCACCAGGGATCCGTGGTGGCGGACGGCCCGCCCCCGGCGGTGGTGCGTGATCCGGCGGTGGTGGAGGCCTATCTCGGCGAAAAATACGTTTTCTAGGGGGGCGGACACGGCAACGGGCACGGGCAACGGGACGCGCCGAGGGGACGGATGCTGGAGGCACGGGGGCTGAACGTCTTCTACGGGGATCTGCAGGCGCTCTGGGACGTGAGCTTCACTGTGCCGCCTGGCGCCCTGGTCACCATCGTCGGGTCTAACGGTGCCGGGAAGAGCACGATCCTCAAGACCGTCTCCGGCCTGCTGCGGCCGCGCGGCGGATCCCTGCGGTTCGAGGGGGAGCCGCTGGAGCGCATGCGGCCCCACCAGATCGTGGCCCGCGGGGTCGCCCAGGTGGCGGAGGGCCGCCGCCTCTTCCCCACCATGACGGTGCTGGAGAACCTGGAGATGGGGAGCTTCCCCGCCGGGGCCCGCCCGCACCGGGCCGCCTCCCTGGGATGGGTGCTCGATCTATTCCCTGTCCTGCGCGAACGCCGCGGGCAGTACGCGGGGACACTCTCCGGCGGCGAGCAGCAGATGCTGGCCATCGGGCGCGCCCTCATGTCCCGCCCGCGGCTCCTACTGCTGGACGAGCCGTCCCTGGGCCTGGCCCCAAAGGTCGTCGCCCACCTCTTCGAGACAATCCAGGCCATCAACCGAACCGGGATCACCGTGCTGCTGGTGGAGCAGAACGTGCACCACGCCCTGAGCCTCGCCAGCCTCGGCTACGCCCTGGAGACAGGGCGCGTGGTGTTGCACGGCAGCGGGCCCGAACTGCTGACCAACGACTATATCCGCCGCACCTACCTGGGCGCCTAACCGCCAAAACTCTCTCATACCTGTGGTAGAGCATCGGCTTTGGAGGCCAGAGCTCCACCATGAAATCCGGACCCGGAAATGGAGCCCCTCGGTAACTCAAGAACTTACGACGGGCTGTTCGTTCGGAGGGTAATTGGCGGGAGGTCATCTGGTGTGAGGTTGGGGCTGTCACGGGCACAGCAACGGATATCTTCGCTTGCCCAGCGCAGCCTAAGTATGTAAAAATGCGCTAAGACCCGGTAGCTCAACTGGTAGAGCATCGGCCTTTTAAGCCGAGGGCTCGGGGTTCGATTCCCCGCCGGGTCACCATCCCCTGTCGCGAGTCCCGCGTCCGGAGTCCCGGGCCGCCGGAAGGCCCGGGGGCGGAGTCGGACATAAGGGGAAACGCCTCCGGCACCGGAGGCGTTTTTCGTTCCGCCGGCCGAAGTGGCCGCGGCTACTCCTTGCGGGGCTGGTAGGTGAACATCGGCAAGACGCCGTGCCGGATCACCGTCACCTGGTCGCGCAGTTGCCGCAGGCGACCCATCTGCTCCATCAATTCCTTCTCTTTCTCCTGGGCGGCCCGGTCGAAGCCCATGCTCAGCGCCTCGATCTCGGCCAGCGCCTTCTCCCGCAGGCGCGCCACCTTCTCGGTCTTGGCCCCCACCGGCAACTCCTCGGCGATGACCTCGCGGATACCGGCGCAGAAACGATCCAGTTGAGACATCAGGCCACGGGCGTTTTCCTCAAGGTGTTCCATGGTGCTCCTATCCGTGGGTGGAATCCCCCCGCTCCTTCTCCCCCATCCTCCGCGCGCCTTGGGAAACCGTTCGCCGCGGTGGGGGGCCCCGGGAACCGGCCGGGCCGCGCGCGACCGGAGAAGACGGGACCTGTGCCCGCGCCCGCACGGCCACGAACGCTGGAGCCACATCCGGTGGGAAGGGAACGAATGTTCTGAGAGGCATCGGGGCTCCCAGCCGCCCCGAGCGACGGCCAGGACAACCTGGAAGATTTCCTTTTTATACCTCGGCGCCCACGCGCATGCAAGCACATTCGATGCGCTTCGGGCGAATCCGGAGGCGTCGGTTCGGCAGGCGGCAGGTTCGTGCGGCCTCGGCTCCTGATGAAGATGTCCCTGGACGGATCGTTCCCGTACCCGTTCCCGTACACGTGCCCCGGCCCGGAAACGGAAGGCTTCGTTTGCTGTGCCCGGTGGCGCGGGATTTCAAGCGTCCTGTCGGGAACGGGAACGGGTACGGGAGCGGGTACGGGAACGGGAAGGAAGAGGGCAGCGCGTCTTGCACTCAGGCCCCCAGGGAGTTCCTGGCGCGCACGCGGGCGACCCCACGGTGCGAGCGGTGTGCGGCGGCGCGCCGGCGGCGCGCCGCCCCGCGGCCCTCAGCCGGCCAGGGCGGCGGCGGGGAGGCCGGACGCGCCGTCCATCAGGTGGTTCATGGCGCGGAGCCGGTGGGCGCGGCTGGCCCCCAGGTGGACGAACACGGCGGCATCCCGGAGGAGCTTCTCCACCGGCCCCTCCTTCATGATGCCGGACCCGCCGAAGATCTCCACGGCCGCCTGGGTCACCGCCACGGCCGTCT
>Ga0187780_10000613_pt1 | contig 26497 bp, 23 predicted proteins | sample 1015_Q2_SP10_20__FD_132429 | JGI IMG/M metagenome (GOLD analysis project Ga0187780, IMG submission 132429) | Tropical peat soil microbial communities from peatlands in Department of Meta, Colombia - 1015_Q2_SP10_20_MG | ecosystem: Environmental > Terrestrial > Soil > Wetlands > Peat | place... | reverse complement strand
CCTCGACCTCGGCCTGACGGTCCTGATCGTGGCGCACGGCAATTCGCTGCGCGCGCTGGTCAAGCACCTGGATGGGATCAGCGACGGCGCGATCGCGCAGCTGAACATCCCGACCGGCATCCCGCTGGTCTACGAGCTCGACGACGCGTACCGGCCCATGGCCGCAGGGGGCCGCTACCTGGACCCGCAGGCCGCCGCGGAGGCGGCCGAAGCGGTCCGGAACCAGGGCCGCTGAGAGGTGACCGGAGGCGGGGCGGCGCAGCTAGGTGAACTAAGCGTTAACAAAGGTTCTCCGTCAAGTGAACAACCTTCGAAGATCGCCCCGCGAGCCCTAGGGCAGCTGTCGTCCGCCGAGTGCCACCGCATACCATGAAGACAGTGATTCTTCACTGGTCACGTCCCTAGCCTGCGCGAACAGCGGAGATCGCATGGCGATACGAACCAGGAGCGGCGCCGCTACCCGGCAAGCGCGTGGCTCCAGGCTCCGGGCTGCCCAGCAGCCGCCCAGGCTCCCGCCTGGCATCGCGTCCGTCCTCTCGGTCCTGTCCTCCTCGGCCGTGGTCGTGGACAGCCACGACCGGGTGCTCCGGGCCAACTCCGCGGCCCGGGCCTTCGGGCTGGTCACTGGGGATCGCCTCATGGTCAGCGAGCTGGCCGCGCTGGCCCGGCAGGTCCGCAGGGACGGCGAGATCCGGGAAGGCGAGTTCGAGGTCCCGGTGCCGAGGCTCGGCGGCCGGACGACGAGCTTCGCCGTCCGGGTCGCTCCGCTCGGCGCGGCGGTTGGCGGCGGCGGCCTGGTGCTGGTGCTCGCCGAGGACCAGACCGAGAGCCGCCGGGTCGATGAGGTCAAGCGCGACTTCGTGGCCAACACCAGCCACGAGCTCAAGACCCCGGTCGGCGCGCTGGCGCTGCTGGCCGAGACGATCGAGGACGCCGCCGACGACGCCGAGGCGGTGCGCAGGTTCGCGGGCAAGATGCGGCAGGAGGCGCAGCGGCTGACCAACCTGGTGCAGGACCTCATCACGCTGTCCAGGATCCAGGCGGTCGAGCCCGTCCCCGATCCGCGCCCGGTCGACCTGGACGTGGTCGTCGCCGAGGCGCTGGACCGCTGCCGCATGAAGGCGAACGCGCGCGGCATCACGCTCGCCTCGGCCGGCGCCCGCGGCCTGTCCGTCCTCGGTGACGAGGACCTGCTGATCACCGCGCTGCGCAACCTGCTGGAAAACGCCGTCGCGTACAGCCCCGAGCACACCCGGGTGGTCATCAGCCTGAAGCGGGCGGGTGACGGCAACGCGGAGCTGAGCGTGGCCGACCAGGGCATCGGCATACCCGAACGCGATCTCGAGCGGATCTTCGAGCGCTTCTACCGGGTCGACCCGGCGCGCTCGCGCGCCACCGGCGGCACCGGCCTCGGGCTGGCCATCGTCAAGCACGTGATGGCGGCGCACAACGGCAGGGTGACGGTGCGTAGCATCGAAGGCGCCGGATCGACGTTCACCCTGTTCATCCCGCTGCGGAGCGAGCATGCCAGCACCGGTGCGGCCTGAATCCGGCGATCCGACGGCGCTCCCCAGAAAACTCAATCCCCAAGAGCCCCAGGAGCCCCAGGAGGGACTCAAGTGACACGTGTGCTGGTAGTTGAGGATGAGGACTCGTTCAGCGATGCCATCTCATACCTGCTCCGCAAGGAAGGCTTCGAGGTCGCCGTCTGCTCGACCGGACCCGACGCGCTTGACACGTTCGACCGGACCGGCGCCGACCTGGTCCTGCTCGACCTGATGCTGCCGGGCCTGCCGGGCAGCGAGGTGTGCCGGTCGCTGCGGGAGAAGTCCAACGTGCCGGTGATCATGCTGACCGCCAAGGACAGCGAGATCGACAAGGTGGTCGGGCTGGAGCTCGGCGCCGACGACTACGTGACCAAGCCGTTCTCGTCCCGCGAGCTGGTCGCCCGGATGCGGGCGGTGCTGCGGCGCCGCGGCGAGCCCGACGCCGTGGCCGAGTCGGCGCTGGAGTCCGGACCGGTGCGGATGGACGTGGACCGGCACGTGGTCACCGTCCGCGGCGGCACCGTGCAGCTGCCGCTGAAGGAGTTCGAGCTGCTCCAGGTGCTGTTGCGCAACGCCGACCGGGTGCTGACCAGGATGCAGCTCATCGACCGGGTCTGGGGCGCCGACTACGTGGGGGATACCAAGACGCTCGATGTGCACATCAAGCGCCTGCGGGCGAAGATCGAGGTCGACCCCGCCCGCCCGCAGCACATAGTGACCGTTCGCGGGCTCGGTTACAAGTTCGAATCAGCGGCCTGAGGAGGTAAACCACGGTCCGTTCAGATTAGAAAGATCTCTTTGCCGAACGGACGGTGGTGCGTGCTGGCGTAGCTACGGCGCGGCCGAGGGGCTGGCGGACGCGGTGGCCTTGTGCGTGGCGGTCGGCGGGGGCGGGGGCGAATAGGTCGTGTACTCGTAGGCGGCCGGCTCGACCGGCACGGTGAGCGATACCACCCCTTCGGTGGAGAAGACGAGCTCCATCTGGATGTTCTCTCCGCCGCTGAGCGGGTTGGTCAGGCCGGTCAGCACGATGTGCGGCGCGGGGCCGCTCAGGTCCACCAGCGTCTGCGGCGGCAGGGTGACCGGCCCGCCGGTCAGCTGCACCGAGTCCGCGGCCCCGGGCGCGGTGGCCGACTCCAGCCGGTCGCCGTTCTGCGCGAAGAGCGAGAGGAAGACCCCGGCCTGCCCCCCGGCGGGCAGCACGGAGTGCAGCGGGGGCCCGAGCACGAACGCGTTATCGATGGTGATGCCGCCGACGGTCGTGGTCGTCCCGTTGGAGGCCTGGTGGAAGGCCAGCGTCGGCGCGTCCTGGCCGGCCTCGCAGCCGGCCAGCACCGGGATCAGCAAGGCTATGGCGCCGAAAAGCAGGCGGCGGGTCCAGCGCGTCACCTCAACGGCCTCCTCGGTCTACTGTGCCTCGTTCACGAGCTCGCGTCATCCAGATCCTTGCCCGTGGTCCTCGCCGGACCTGGCGTTTACCGCCGCTCACCCGGGCTCGTCGGCCCGCGCTTGCTAACCGGCCGGAATAACGCTCGCTCCCGTCGGGACCGAAGAAAATCGTAGCGGTCGTGCGGTTGCTTGTTAACGCGGGGTCTTATGGTCCGCCGGGCGGGACCGTCCGGTGAGTCCGGCCCGGGAGGTTGGAACCCGCCGAGGAGTTGGCCGAACTCGAGGGCCTGGCCGCCTGAGCGGTCTTTGACGGCCTGGCCGCGGCGGGCTTCTTGGATTCGGACCGTGTCGTGGCTGACTGGCTGCTGGAGGCCGAGGCGGTCGACGAAGGCGAGTGGGTGGGGGACTCCGTGGCGGGACTGAACGTGGCGACCGAGAGCATCGCGCCCGCGACCAGGCAGACGGCGAGAATGCTCGCCAGCAGCGGCATGATGGTGCCCTGCCCGGCAAAGGGCGAGGTGAGCCGACGCAGCCGGCTGCGGCGCCGCTTGGCCCGCAGTTCGCGATGATAGGCGAGCACGTCGCGGTCGAGCTCACGCGCGTCATCCGGGATCTGGATGTCGAGCGGAGGCTCATCCCACCCGGCTCCGCCGCCAGGATTCACCGTCACCTCCGGCGCGATCGGACCTTGGTATCCAGTATGAGGCCTCAAGGCGAGTCCGGGATCCCCGCGGGGTCCCCGGGAGGGAACGTTTCTCCCGGACCGGGGAGAGCCGGGGTCTGGAGGAGAGGTTTCCCCCAAGATCGGGGGGGCCGAGGGGGTCTGGGGGGAAAGGTTTCCCCCCAGGCGCGGGGGGATCCCGGGGGGTCGCCCCCCCGGGACTAACACAGCAACACCCGCAATCGGTAAGATGCCGGGCTCTCCCTGATCGCTCAGGTAGACTGTGATCAACGTCGCAAGCCCTCAGGTGGCGGTGCCGGTCCTGGCACGGCCAGCCCAGCGGTATGGGCGCGGGTCGGCTATTGGTGTACTGACCTGCATATTTACCGCTAAGGGCGTTTTATCGACACCGTCCGACGTGGTAAGATGGCGTTCAGCGGAAGGGGTACTTGCCACATGTCTTTCAACGTCGGCGATACCGTCGTGTATCCCCACCACGGGGCTGCTCGCATCGAAGCGGTCGAGACTCGCACCATCAAGGGCGAGGATAAGACCTATCTGGTCCTCAAGGTCGACAAGGGCGACCTGACCGTACGCGTTCCTGCGGACAACGCCGAGCTGGTAGGAGTTCGGGATGTCGTGGGCGCCGACGGGCTTGAGCGGGTTTTCGAAGTACTCCGCGCGCCGCACACCGAGGAGCCGACCAACTGGTCCCGGCGGTACAAGGCCAACCTGGAGAAGCTGGCGTCCGGCGACGTGAACAAGGTGGCCGAGGTGGTCAGGGACCTGTGGCGGCGGGACAGGGAGCGCGGCCTGTCCGCGGGCGAGAAGCGCATGCTCGCGAAGGCGCGGCAGATCCTGGTGAGCGAGCTCGCGCTGGCCGAGAAGACCAACGAGGACAAGGCCGAGGCCCTGCTGGATGAGGTCCTGGCCACCTAACGGGGGCCGGGTCTGAACGGGCTTCGTGGGTCCGAGCCGTGGCTGATCCGCCGCGCCCGGCCGCTCCGCCTCCGCGGGTTCCCCGCGTCGGGCTGGGGGTTGACGTGCATCCGCTGGCCAGCGGGCGTGAACTGCACCTGGCGGGCCTGCTCTGGCCGGGCGAAGCCGGACTTGACGGTCATTCGGACGGTGACGTGGCGGCCCACGCCGTCTGCACCGCCTTGCTGTCCGCGGCGGGGCTCGGCGATCTCGGCGAGAACTTCGGCACCTCCCGCCCCGAATGGTCGGGCGCTTCCGGTACCGCCTTGCTCAGCGAGACGTTCCGGCTGGTCAGCGAGGCGGGCTTCGTCATCGGCAACGTCGCGGTCCAGGTGATAGGAAACCGGCCGAGGATCGGGCCGCGCCGGGCCGAGGCCGAGAAGGTGATGGCCGAGGCGCTGTCCGGAGCCGCGGTCAGCGTGTCCGCCACCACCACCGACGGCCTCGGCCTGACCGGCCGCGGCGAGGGCATCGCCGCGATCGCCACCGCCTTGCTGCTGCCAGTGCCCGCCGAGCACTGACGGCATCCCTTAGCCTGGCACCGTGACACTGCGCTTTCACGACACCGCCACGCGCACGGTGCGCGACTTCACGCCGATCACGCCGGGGCAGGCGTCGGTGTACCTGTGCGGCGCCACGGTACAGGCGCCGCCGCACATCGGGCACCTGAGGTCGGCGGTCTGCTTCGACGTCCTGATCCGGTGGCTCGAGGCCAGCGGCTACCGGGTGACCTTCTGCCGGAACGTCACCGACGTCGAGGACAAGATCCTGCGCACGGCCCAGCTCGAGGACGTGGCCCCCTGGATCATCGCCGAGCGCAACCAGCGCGCGTTCACCTGGGCCTACGACGCGGTCGGCTGCCGGCCGCCGGACATCGAGCCGCGCGCCACCGGGCACATCCCGGAGATGATCGTGCTGATCCGCCGCCTGATCGAGGTCGGTCACGCCTACACGGGCGGCGGCGACGTGTATTTCGACGTGCGCTCCTACCCGGAGTACGGCGCGCTCTCCGGCCAGCGGCTGGACCAGATGCGGCCCGCGGAGGACACCGACGAGGCGGGCGCCAAGCGCGACCCGCGCGACTTCACGCTGTGGAAGGCCGCCAAGCCCGGTGAGCCCTGCTGGGAGACACCGTGGGGATCAGGCAGGCCGGGCTGGCATCTGGAATGCTCCGCGATGTCCACCAAGTACCTCGGGCCGACCTTCGACATCCACTGCGGCGGGATGGACCTGATATTCCCGCATCATGAGAACGAGATCGCGCAGTCGCGCGCCGCTGGTGATGGCTTCGCGCGGTACTGGCTGCACAACGGGCTGCTGGGGCTGGCCGGGGAGAAGATGAGCAAGTCCCTCGGTAACTCGCTCCTGGTCACCGACGTGCTGACCAGGGTGCGGCCGCCGGAGCTTCGCTACTACCTCGTCCAGGCCCACTACCGGTCGCCGCTCGAGTTCTCGGCGGACGCGCTGGACGAGGCGGCCGCCGCGTACCAGCGGATCGAGCGCTTCGTGCTACGGGCCACCGAGGTGGTCGGCAGCCCCGGGGAGGATTTCGCCGGAGGCCCCCCGGATCACCCCGGCGCGGCCGGCGGCGAGCAAGGAGGGCTGCCCGCCCCGTTCCGTTCGGCCATGGACGAAGACCTCGGTCTTCCCTCGGCCCTCGCCGTCGCGCATGCCTGCCTGAGGGACGGCAACCAGGCGCTGGCCGCCTCGGACAAGGCCGGCACCCGGACGAGCCTGGTCCGGCTCCGGGCGATGCTGGACGTGCTCGGCCTGGATCCGCTCGCGCCGACCTGGACGGGTTCGGGAACTGGCGCCGCGTCCGGCGAGCGGCTGCGGCAGGTGGTCGGGGCGCTGGTGCAGCTGACCCTGCAGCAGCGGGACGCGGCGCGGGCACGCAAGGACTACGCGACCTCCGACGCGATCAGGGACGGCCTGGAGGAGATCGGCGTCCTGGTCGAGGACACCCCCGAAGGCCCGCGCTGGGAGCTGAAGCGTTGAGCGGAGCGGGCGGGTCCCGGTCCCGCCGTACTCCGGCCGGCGCGAGCGGCGCCCAGGGCCCGCGGGGCGGGGCGGGACGCACCAAGTCGGGCAAGCCGCGCCCCGGCACCGGCGGACAGGGCAGGCGCAGGCTCGAGGGCAAGGGCCCCACGCCGCCCGCGGTCATGCGGCCGGGCCATCCGGCTCAGCGGCGGGCGGCCAAGGGCGGCGGCGCGGCCGCGGGCGGGGGGACGCGAGCCCGCCGCCCCGGTGACGAGCCGGGCCGGCCCCCGGCCCGCGGGCCGCGCGGCGCAGGGGACGCGGCCGAGTTCGTCGCCGGGCGGAACGCGGTGGTCGAGTCGCTCCGGGCCGGCGTCCCCTCCGCGGTCCTCTACGTCGGAGCCCGTGTCCAGCATGACGAGCGGGTGAGCCAGGCCATCCAGCTGGCCGCCGGCCGCGGCGTGCCGGTACTGGAGGCCGGGGCCGCCGAGCTGGACCGGCTCACCGCCGGCGCGCTGCACCAGGGCCTGGCCCTGCGGGTGCGCCGGTATGACTACGCGCATCCGGACGACCTGCTCGCCCGCGCGGCCGACACCGGGCAGCTGCCGCTGATCGCCGCGCTGGACGGGATCACCGATCCGCGTAACCTCGGCGCGATCGTCCGCTCGGCCGCGGCCTTCGGGGCGCACGGCGTGGTGGTTCCCGCGCGCCGCGGCGCCGGCGTGACCGCGGGCGCATGGAAGGCGTCGGCGGGCGCGCTCGCCCGCATCCCGGTGGCCCGGGCGGCCAACCTGGCCCGCGCGCTGCAGTCGTACCGGGACGCCGGCGTTTTCGTGGCCGGCCTCGACGCGGCCGGCAGCACCGGGATCCGGGATCTGGACCTGGCCACCGCGCCACTGGTCCTGGTGGTCGGTTCGGAGGGGCGCGGCCTGTCCCGGGTCGTCTCGCAGGCCTGCGACGTGCTCGTCCGGATCCCGATCGCGGCCCGCGCCGAGTCGCTGAACGCAGGGGTGGCCGCGGGCATCGCCCTGTACGAGGTGGCCGCGGTCCGGTCCCGGGCGGGCGGGGCCGCGGGGTAACCGGGAATCCGGGCTGCGCCCGCGCAGCGGGTGAGGCGGCCGACGCCCCGATCCGGTTCCGGCTGATCAGCCTGGTACCACCGGCCGCGGCCGGCGCGAGATGGCCCGGCGGCGCCCGGCGCGCCCGGGCCTGCCCGCCGGAATGGGGCCTTTGGCGCGAGGAGTGCGACCTTCGCCCGTGTGCGCCGTGGCCCGGGTAACCGCAGTGTGGAAATGCGGGCCGCTGACGGCAGACGACACCACTCCGGCCCGCTCGCGGAGGTCGTGATGCGGCGCCCTTTGATCTTCCTGCTGCCGGTTCTCGCGCTGGCCGGAGCCGCCTGCGGCTCGGTCAGCACGCCGTCTCCCGCGACTTCGCCCCAGCCGGGGTATTCCACGTCACCTGTGGCGCCCGCCTTGCCGTCAGCGCCTGCCTCGCCGTCAGCGCCCGCCTCGCCGTCAGCGCCTGCCTCGCCGTCAGGGCCCACCTTGCCGTCAGCGCCCGCCTCGCCACTGCCGCCGACCAGCCAGCTCCTCCAGCCGGGGATGAGCGGGCCGGCCGTTATTCAGCTGCAGCAGCGGCTGGCCGACCTGAAGTATGACCCGGGGCCGATCGACGGGCGGTTCGGCGCGGACACCCTCGAAGCCGTCTGGGCGTTCCAGGTGGTCCAGGGCCTGCCGGCGCAGGACGCGGTGAACTCCGTGATGAAGCAGGCGCTGGCCAGCCCGCGGTCCCCGGCGGTCCTCGTCCCGGACGGCGGGAGCCTGCGGATCGAGATCAACCTGGCGGATGAGGTCCTCGTCCTCTACCGCGGCAACCAGGTCTCGCTGATCAGCCACGTCTCGTCCGGCGGCGGCTACTACTACTGCTCACCGGGAGGGGGTTGCGGTTACGCCGTCACCCCGGTCGGCGACTTCACCACTACCTCCTTTACGCCCGGCTGGGTTACGGTCCCGCTCGGTGAGATGTACAACCCGGTGTTCTTCATCGACACCGCCTACGCCATCCACGGCGACACTGATGTGCCGCTGCAGCCGGTTTCGCATGGCTGCGTGCGGATCCCCATGGATATCGCCGGGTTCTTCTACACGCTCGTGCCGACGCCGGGCACGCCGGTCTATATCCGCGGCTGACAGGCAAGTGAAGCTCAAGTGAGCAGAGCGTACCCGTGCGGTCAGCGAAGGTGCGGCGGCCGTGACCGATCGCCGTCGCCGCCTACCCGGGCCGGCCCGGACGTGTTCGACAAGGCCATCAGCTAGTTCGCCGTGACCTACGCCGATCAGGACGAGCGTGACTATCAGGCCCTGATCGACGCCGTGAAATCAGGCGGCTGTGGCCGCGGGCGACGGGGTTGCGCGGCGGCGGAGCAGATATTTGCGCAGTTCGTCGGCGCCCCAGACGATCAGCGGATAGGGAAGCAGGAGGAGCAGGTAGCGGGCGGGCAGCGCCGCGGTTCCAAGGAGCGACTGAAAGGGAGGGGCGTATACGAGTACCGCGGCTACTGCGAGCTCGGCGGCTATTGCGAGCAGCAGGTAACGGTTGCTGAGCACGCCCACCGACCGCAGGGAGGCGCGCTGGGTGCGCACTGCGAAGGCGGTTCCGATCTGGCCGAAGATCATGCCGAGGAAGGTCATCGTGGTGGCTTGCAGGTAAGCGTGGTGGAACTGGCTGCCGGGGCCGGTGGGGTCGCCGGGGTGCCAGCCCGCCTGGGTGAGTAGGTAGAAGAATCCGCCGATCGACAGCCCAGCGACGATCAGGCCGAGAAACAGCCACGCGCGGATCAGCATCGGCGGGCGGATCACGCCTTCTGACCGGCGGCGTGGCGGGCGCTGCATGATTCCGGGCTCGGCGGGGTCGCGGCTGAGCGCGAGCGAGGGCAGCGTTTCGGTGCCGACGTCGAAGGCGAGCAGTTGCAGCACGGTCAGCGGGAGCGGCACCGCCCCGCCGGCGAGCGCGAAGACCAGGAACGGGACGATCTCGGGGGTGGCGTGGGCGAAGATGTAGATGATGAACTTGCGGACGTTGTCGTAGACGACGCGGCCGGCCTCGACGGCGGTGACGATGGTAGCGAAGTTGTCGTCGGTGAGCACCATCGTCGCTGCCTCTCGTGCCACGTCGGTGCCGGACTGGCCCATCGCGACGCCGATGTCGGCGCGCCGTAGCGCTGGGGCGTCGTTGACTCCATCGCCGGTCATCGCGACAACGTGGCCGTCGGCTTGGAGCGCTTCGGCGATGTGCAGCTTAGCCTCGGGCGACGCGCGGGCGAAGATGACCTCCCGGCCTCCGGACAGGAACTCGGCGATCTCCTTCTCGTGCCGGTAGTCGAGTTGCTCGGCGTTCACGACGCGCCGATCCTCGCCGCCGATCCCCACTTGCCGGGCGATGGCCGCGGCCGTCAGTGGATGATCGCCGGTGATCACGTTCACCCGGATCCCGGCGCTGTGGCACCGGGCGATCGCGTCGGCGGCCTCGGGGCGGGGCGGGTCGAACATCGTCACCAGCCCGAGGAAGCAGAGCTCACGCTCGGCCTGTTCGCGCAGAGGGGGAGCCCCGGTGGCCGGGGCGGCTCGGCGGGCGAGGGCCAGCACCCGCAGGCCCTTCTGGGCGTAAGCCTCGACCTGCTGGGTGACCTGCTGGCGCCCGGCCTGTTGCAAGGGCAGCTCGGCGCCGTCGCCCGCTAGGACGCTTATGCACAACGGCAGCACCGCCTCGGGGGCGCCCTTGGTATGCAGCCACCCGCCATCGAGTTCCAGATCCAGCGTCGTCATCAGCTTCCGCTGCGGATCGAAGTTGTACTGGTGGAGGCGCCGCTTCTCGCGGCCGTCCGGGTCGACATCGGCGCCCAGTGATTGGGCCGCGTGCAACAGCGCCACTTCGGTCGGATCCCCGGTGGCTTGGCCATCTGGCCCGAGCCGGGCGTTGTTGCACCGTGCCGCCGCCTGGGCCAGCGCGCTCAGCCCCGCCGCGACCGGCCGCATGCGGTCCTCGTTATCCAGCCGGACCGCCTGGTCCGGGGTCCATGCCTCGACGGGGCGCATACGGTTCTCGGTCAGCGTGCCGGTCTTATCGGTACAGATCACATCGGTGCACCCGAGCGTCTCAACCGAACTCAACCGCTTGACCAGCGCGCCGCGCCGGGCGAGCAGGCCGACGGCCACGGCAAGCGCGAGCGTGATCACCGGCAGGAGTCCCTCGGGAACGTTGCCGGCCAGCAGACCAACGGCGAACACGACGCTGTTGTGCAGCGACAGGCCGGCGCCGAAGATCGCGACCGGCACGAATGCCAGCGCCATCGCCACCGCGATCCCGGCGATCAGCCACGCCACCCGCCGCACCTGCCGCTCAAGGGGGCTGGGCTCCTCCTTGACCCGCTCGGACAACGCCGCGATCCGGCCCAGCTCGGTATGCATGCCGGTCGCGTACGCCACCGCCTGCGCTTCCCCGCCCGTGCAGATCGTGCCGCTGAACACCAGATCCCGGGCCGCCAGGCGAGAGACGGCGCCGTAATGGAACTCGGCCGAGCGCGCTACGGGCACCGACTCGCCTGTGAGCGCCGAGAGATCCACCTCAACCGCCCCCGACAGCAGCCGCATGTCGGCCGCGATTCGCTCTCCCTCCTCCAGCAGCACGACATCGCCGGGGACCAGGCCGGTTGCTTCGATCACTACGGGCACGGCGTCACGCAGCACGGTCACCCGCTGAGGCATGTACTGGGCGAGCGCCTCCACCGCCCGCTCAGCCTGCAACTCCTGCACAAACGCGAACGCCGCGTTCAGGATAATCACCAGTACCACAGCGATCCCTACCGTCTGGCTGCCGACCGCGAATGACAGCACAGCCGCCACCCACAGCAACAACGCCAGCGGGTGGGTCAGCTGACGCGCGATCTCTCGCGGCCACTGCACACCGCCACGACGCTGCAGCACGTTCGGGCCGTACTGGACCAGCCGACGGGCCGCCTCCCGCGAGGACAGGCCATGTTCGGTCGTCCGCAAGTCGCGCAGCAGCCGGTCCTGCGGCTCGAGCACCTCAAGGTCATCAAAACAGACATCGGAGGCGGCCGCCCGCGCGGTGGTCATGGCAGGCCCTAGCCGCTGTGCAGGTCGCATTGGGTGCAGCGCCAGCTGCCGGGAACGACAGCAGAGCAACCGATGGCCAGGCAGGCGCCGGGGACCTGCCGATCCGGGCTGACCTGGGGGAAGAGGGCCACCCGCACCGCTGCGGCAGTGCGCACGCCGAGCACGCTCGCCTGATTGCCCATGTCGCCTCCTGCACAGCCAGCCCGGGCAATTCACCCCAGCTTGGCTCCACCGGGCCGCCACCGGCAGTGCTCAAGGTCCCCGCTCAGCGAAGACCCAAGTCCCTGCCGCTCCACCTGGCTACATCCGCACAGGTGGCGCGGTGCAAACGAGCTCGTTCCGGCGCTCTCGGCAAGCGGCCCCGCGGTAGGGACAGCGCGTCGCCAGGCATCTGGGGCTCAGAGGACCTTCGGCTGGCTGAGGTGGGATTTCCGCCTCTGACGATGCGGGTTCTGCCCAGAGATGCTCGGATCGTGAAGCCAACTCAGGACGCCGGCTGCGTACGCCGCCGGATGGCCCGGTGACCGTTACCAGGCGGAGCGCTGCCGACGTCGCTGCCCCTCAAGGCGGCAGCCCGGTCGCGCTGGCGGTCCTGTGCACGCTGCTGTTCCTGACGTTCCTGGATAACACCATCGTGAGCGTCGGGCTCGGCAGCGTGCAGTCCGGCCTGCACGCGGGCGTGGTGGCCCTGCAGTGGGTCGTCGGCGCGTACGCCTTGACCTTCGCCAGCGCGATGCTCGCCTTCGGGATGGTCGGCGACGAATTCGGCCGCAAGAAGATCATGCTCGCAGGCGCGGGCGTATTCTGCGGCGGTTCTGTGCTGTGCGCGCTGGCGCCCAGTGCCGGGATGCTGATCGCCGGGCGTGCCGTCATGGGGCTCGGCGCGGCTGCGTCCGAGCCGGGCACGTTGTCGATGCTGCGCCACCTGTACCGGCAAGAGCACGCCCGCAACCGGGCGATCGGCGTGTGGGCCGGGGTATCGGGGCTGGCCCTCGCGGTCGGCCCGGTCCTGGGCGGGGCCCTGGTCGGCATCTGGGACTGGCGCGCGATCTTCTGGTTCAACCTGGTATTCGGGCTGGCCACACTCGTCGCGGCGGGCATCGTCCTGCCGGAGAACGCCGATCCCGATGCCCATCGCGTCGACATTGTGGGCGCCATCCTCGGCGCGGCGGCGCTGGCTGCGCTGATCTTCGCGGTCATGACCGGCGAGACCGCGGGATTTACCGCTCCGCCGGTGCTCGCCTTGTTCTGCTGCAGCGCCGTGGCGGGCGCAGCGTTCCTCTGGCAAGAGCACCGCGCCGCCCACCCGCTGCTGGACCTGAGGTTTCTCCGCATCGCGCGCTTCACGACAGCCAACGTGGTCGCGTTCTGCAGCTATTTCGCGACGTTCGCGATATTCTTCTTCACCGCCCTGTACCTCGCTGAGGTCGTCGGCTACTCCGGCTTCGGTATCGCGCTGGCGTTCTTGCCGATGACGGTGTTGATGATCACCTCATCGCTGCTGGCGGGCAATTGGACCAGCCCGGCCAGGCTGCGCTGGTCGATCAGCGGTGGCTGCCTGGTTTTCGCGATCGGCCTGCTGCTGACCAACGCCGCCCTCAGCCCGCACCCGGCTTACCTCCTGCTGGCGGGCGCGCTCGCCCTCACCGGCGTCGGCATCGGCGCGACCGTCGTGCCCATCACCTCATCGGTCCTCGACGCGGTACCGCCCGAACGGTCCGGCATGGCCGCGTCGTCAGCCAATACCAGCCGCGAAGTCGGCGCGGTCACCGGGGTGGCCGTCCTCGGCGCGCTGGTCAACGCGCAGCTGCACTCCGATCTGATCAGCAAGCTGAACCACCTCGGGATCCCGGCCAGCTTCCAGTCGATCGTGGTCAACGCGATCGAGACCGGCGGGGTCCCGCCCAGCAGCAGCACCGCATCCGCGGGGGGAGCGGGCAATGCCGCGCTTGTCCAGCAGGTGATCCATGCCGCCTACGATGCGTTCGAGGCGGGCCTGCACGTGGCCCTCTACCTGTCCGCGGGGCTGGTCATCGGCGCGGGAATCCTGGCGGTCATCACGCTCAGCCGGTCACCAGCGCGACGTGCCGCTCCGTGAAAATGTCGGAAGTGACCACGAAACCAGGCTGGATGAGAGGTCATTCCCGACCGGCTTGCACCCGCCTGGCGATGGCAGGAGCTCAGAGCTTATAGCCGATCTCACGCAGCAGTCGGTGCCGGCTCGCCGCGTCAGCATCGGTCTCCACCCCGACAGGCGGTGATCCGTCGACCACCCCGGCGATGCCGCGGCCGCGGTCGGTGATCGCAACGATGATCTGGACCGGGTTGGCGGTGGCGCAGAAGATCGTGCAGACCTCGGGGACCGCCTTGACCGGGTTCAGCACGTTCACCGGGAAGCCGCCCCTGAGCATGATCACGAACGCGTGACCGGCGCTGATCATCCCGGCAGCAGCCACGGCCAGGCCGGTCAACTCGGCGTCATTGCCCGACTTGCGGATCAGGCAGGCGCCCGAGGCCTCGCAAAAGGCGATACCGAAGCGAAGATGGGAACTCACACCGGCCAGCGTCTCGTGCAGATCCTCCACCGTCTTGATGAAATGCGCCTGGCCGACGATGACGTTCACGTCCTGCGGCTTGTCCAGAGCGACCACATCGAGCGATACCGTCATGGCACCTCCCACGTCCCCGACCATACAACCAAGCGGGCAGGCGTATCGGCTGGTTGCCGGGTTGGTCAGCCGCCGCAGGCCGGCACGATCTGGTATCGGGCCGCGCGGATGCCGCGGATGATGGCGGGCAGGGCGGCGACGGTTTGCGAGCGGTTACCGCCTCCGTCGTGCAGGATCACGATGGCGCCAGGATGCAGGGCCGCGAGCACGCGCCGGGCGATCACCGCGGCGCCCGGCCTCAGATAATCCGACGGGTCGACGTCCCAGTCCAGTTCGGCCAGCCCGCGCGCGCGTAGCTGGACGTCTACCTCCGCATCGCTTAGGCCGTACGGCGGCCGCAGGCACCGGACCGGGTGGCCGGTGATGCTGCGCAGCAGGCTGGTGGTGCGGTCGACCTCGCCCGGCCATAGCCAGCCGGGCAGCAGCGCCAGGTCGACGTGGGTCCAGGTGTGGTTCACCAGCGCCATGCCCGCCGCGTTCTCCGCGCGCAAGATGCCCGGGTAGGCGGCGCCGTCCAGGCCGATGATCTCGAAGCTGGCCGGTGCCCTGGCGGCGGTGAGGATCCGCATGATCTGGGGGGTATAGACCGGAGACGGCCCGTCGTCAAAGGTGAGCGCGACCACCTTCTCGCCCCGGTGGTAGGGCGACCCGGGGGCGGTGTCGAGGTTGCGGATCACCGATCCTGGCACCGCCCAGTCTTCCCGCGGCGCGGCCCGCGGGCGTGGCTGCGCCGGAGGCGGCAAGGCTGGCGAGCTGGCAGCAGACCTGCCCGGCGGTGGTCCTGTCCGCCGATGGCTCACTGCGGGCGACGGGTGAGCCAGCGGGCCTGCCGGGCCGCCGCAGGCGGCCGCCAGCTGCACGAACGCACACAAAACGGCGACTGCAACCAGATGCCCTGGCGGCAGCCGGGTCCTCATGCGCCCTGGCCGCCGCGACGGCCAGGGCCGCCAAGAGGCCTCCTCAGCGGTGGGGCGGCCGGCCGGGCATGTGGCCGCATGCTCAGGCCACCGGGTCGCGGCTATGGGCCAGGTGGCTGACGAACCAGTCGCGGGCCAGCGCGGCGGCAGCGGCGAGGGTGCCGGGCTCCTCGAACAGGTGACTCGCGCCGGGCACGATGGCGAGGCGGTTCTCGCAGCGCAGCCCGGCCTGGGCCCGGCGGTTGAGGTCGAGCACCACCTCGTCATCCCCGCCGACGATCAGGAGCGTGGGTGCGGTCACGGCCGCCAGCCGGGGGCGCGCCAGGTCGGGACGCCCGCCGCGGGACACCACGGCCGCGATGCTGGCACCCGGTTCGGCCGCGGCCCACAGCGCGGCCGCGGCGCCGGTGCTGGCACCGAAGTAACCGACAGCTGACCCGGCGGCACGAGGCTGGACGCGCAGCCACCCGGTGACCTCGGTGAGGCGCCGGGCGAGCAGGGCGATGTCGAATACGTTGGCCCGGTTGAGTTCCTCCTCGGGGGTGAGAAGATCGAACAAGAGCGTGCCCAGGCCGGCTTCGTTCAGGACGCGGGCCACGTACTGGTTGCGCGGGCTGCGCCGGCTGCTGCCGCTGCCATGGGCGAAGACCACGATCCCGGGTGCGTTCTCCGGCACGGTCAGGTAGCCGGCCAGCTGGACTTCCCCCGCGGCGGGCTCCACCTCCTCGCCCCGGGCACCGGGGGCTTGCTCGTCCCGGGCTGGCGGGTCAGCAGCGGAGGCCGTGGTGGCCTGCGGCCGGGAACCCGGTGCTGCCGCGCGCTCCAGGCAGGCGATGACCTCATCATCGGTCGTCTGGGAGAAATCGGCGTAATAATGGCCGATGGCGAAGAAGCGCGCCGGGGTGTCCACGCAGACCAGCTCGTCGGCAGCGCCCGCGATCCCCGCTTCCCACCCGGGCGGCGCGACCGGTACGGCGAGCACCACCCGCGCGGCGCCGTGCGCCCGGGCGACCTGGCAGGCGGCCCGGGCCGTGGACCCGGTGGCAATGCCGTCGTCGACTATGACCGCGACCCGGCCAGCCAGCGGCTCGCGTGGCCGGTGGGCCCGGTAGCGCGCGGCCCGGGCTTCCACCTGCGCCTGCTCGCGCGCCTGGACCGCGGCCAGCTCGCTGGCAGCCACCTCGGCCAGGCCGACGACCTCGTCGTTGATGACCCGCACCCCGTCCTCGCCGACGGCGCCCATCCCCAGCTCGGGCTGGAACGGCACTCCGAGCTTGCGGACGACGATCACATCCAGCGGCGCGCTCAGCACCCGGGCCACCTCCAGCGCGACCGGGACCCCGCCCCGCGGCAGGCCGAGCACGACCACGGGCTGACCTCGCAGGTACTTCAGCCGTGCGGCCAGCTGTCGCCCCGCATCGGCACGATCGGTGAAGAACATGGCAGCCTCCAGCGGCCAGCTTTTCGCCGGCGAAGCCGGTCACGCCAGGGACCATCGTCCTCGTTCCGGCGCGGCAAGGCAGCAGCGAGCCCCGGATGTCGTCAAGGGCCGACCAGTCGGCCCGGGCTACACGTCGATCGTCACCCCGCATGCCCACCGGCCTGCCGCGTCCGGGGTGCACCGCAGGTCGTGCAGCGAGGCTGCCTTCGGCGCCGCTCCGATGATCTCCGCTTCGGCCACCGGGACCACCTCAAGGACGACGACCGCTCCGCCGTCCGGTGCCGGCCGCACCGCCACCGAGGCGGGGATCTCACCCTCGGCATCCAGCCGGTAGATGACCTCATCGATCACGGTCACCAGCAGGTCCTCATCTGAACCGGCGGTCAGGTGCCGCCTGACCTGGCCACGCGGCAGCCTGCCCGCGACGACGGCGAAACTGTCCACCAGGCCAAGCACCGCCTCAGCGATGCATTCCTCCCGGTTCTGCCCCCACGCCTCGATCCGCAGATCAGCGGTGTGCGGGACGGTGCGATGCCCACGACCGGTCCCTTCATGCAGTCCGCCTGTCCGGTCCGTGTTACTCATCGGATCCTCCATCCGGTGCCACGCCGGGCCATCAGCCTCTACACCGGGCCGCGCCGCGGTTCCGGTGCCGGCAGGTCGCTCACGTCGTGCTTGATGATCCCGGCGTCGGCGCCGGTCCGCCGCCTGAGATGGTGCGTCACCTCGTCCTGCAGGCTCTGGAGCTGCTCGCTGATCCGGACTGGTACCGGTTGGGGGCCTCGCAGCGCCCGTGCTGCCGGTGGCAGCGATGCCAGGTCGGCGCGGCACCGCCGCTGGGCGGCAGCCAGGGGCTCCGGGGCGCTGAGCCGCCGGCCAGCGGCCATGACCGGCAGCAGAAGCGGTTCGTGGCCGGGCGGGGAGGGCTCGTCCCGCAGCGCCAGGAGATCGCCGCCGGGACCGCGGTGCACCTGCTTGGCACCCGGTGCGCTGGTCTTGCCCGCAGACAGCTTCATCACCGGGCGTCCGCCGTAGGCGACCAGCTTGTAGGCACTGTCGAGGTAGGGCGCGTCGGCCGAGACGCCCATCTTGGTGCCCACGCCGTAGGCGTCGATCGGCGCGTCGGCGGCGACCAGGGCCGCGATCACGTACTCGTCCAGGCTGCCGCTGGCCAGGATCCGGGCATCAGGCAGTCCCGCGTCATCCAGCAGCCTGCGCGCCAGCCGGGCCAGCTCGGCCAGGTCGCCGGAGTCCAGGCGCACCCCGACCGGCCCGGGCAGCCGCAGCCGCTGGGTCACCTCGATGGCGGCACGCACGCCACCACCGGTGTCGTAGGTGTCGACCAGGAAGGTCGTCATGCCCGGGAAGTCCTCGGCGAACGCGGCGAACGCCTGTTCCTCATCGCCGAACGCCTCGATGAACGAATGCGCCATGGTGCCCGCGGCGGCCAGCCCGTACCGTCGCGCCGCCGCCACGTTGCTGGTGGCCGCGAAGCCGGCGATCGCCGACGCGCGGGCCACGGCCAGGCTGGCGTCGATGCCCTGGGTACGGCGGAACGCGAAGTCGACCAGTTGCGCGCCGCCGGCGGCCAGCACGCAGCGGGCCGCCTTGGTCGCCACTGCCGTCTGGAACGTCACGTGGTTGAGTAGTATCGTCTCCGCCAGCTGCGCCTCGGCGACCGGCGCGGTCACCTCCAGCAGCGGCTCGTCGGCGAACACCACCCGTCCCTCCGGCACCGCCCAGACATCGCCGGTGAAGCGCAGGCCCGCGAACGCGCGCAAGGTGTCCTCCCCGTAGCCGCGGGCCTGGCGCAGATAGCCCAGGTCCTGTTCGGTGAACGAGAAGTCCTCCAGGAACGCGAGGCAGTCCTCCAGCCCGGCCGCGACCAGGAAGCCGCGGCCGGGCGGCAGATCCCGGACGAACAAGCTGAAGGTCGCCGGGCCGGTCATGGACCGGCGCAGGTAGCTCGCCGCCATGTTGAGCTCGTACAGATCAGTCAGCAGGCCGCCCGGCACGACGCCGCCCCTTTCACGTCCGCGCCATATGAGTTACAGGTGCAGGCGGGCCCGCTCGTGGGTCACGCCCTCAATGTCGGCGGTGGCGGTGTTCAGGAGCTTGTGCGCCAGGTCGGACAGGGCGCGGGCGACGGCGATCTCCGCGCCGATCTTCGACACGTCCCGGTCGGTCGGGTTCAGGCGTGCCTTGCCCCGCCCAGCCAGATGCTCGTCGTCCATGTCCAGGCGCGCCTCAGCGTCTGTCTCGCCGGCGGCCTCGCTGACAGACACCCTCACTGACCAGCGATCACTCGTACTCATGACTCGCACCTCCGCACCCAGCTAACCCGTACCCACTTGTCTCATCCGGCCTGCTGTGCCCCGCGCCGCTGGCATCCGGTCACGAAAACGGCCTGCGGGGCGATCTCCCTTCGCCGGCATTGCCCGGATCAGGTATTGGAGGTCGCCGGTCAGCTTCTTCGCTGCCGGCTTCTCAGCCACTCCGCCGCGAGTCCCGGTTTCCCCGGGCAGTTCGTGCGGTCTAGCTCCCTCTCTCGCCTCGCAGACACATTAAGGCTGCCCGGCACAGGCAACCCTTGCCCAGGGCGGGAAGTCCTGCTTGCCTAGGTCGAACGTCGGGTTTCCGGGTCCCACTCCAGGTTTCCGGCCAACCGCCGCCGAGGGCGGGCGCCGTCAGGTCTTGTTTGACCTGACCCAGATGTTCATCTCTTTCGCCGCTTTGATCAGGTCGTCTCGTCGACCGGGATGGGCGATGCTGATCAGCAGCTCGGCCCGCTCCCAGGTGGTCCTGGCCTTGAGGTCCACCGCGCCGTACTCGGTCACCACGTAGTTGGTCATGGTGCGCGGCACGGTGACGATGGTCGCCGGGTCCAGGGCGGGCACGATCCGGGACGCCTTCTGTCCCGTCTTGGTCTCCCTCACCGACGGCAGGCAGATGAACGACTTGCCTCCCTCGGAATGGAAGGCTCCGTACACGAAATCCAGCATTCCGCCATTGCCGCTGATCTGGCGCGGGCCAAGCGACTCCGCGGCCACCTGGCCATACAGGTCGACCTCGATCGCGTTGGTGATCGACACAAGGTTGTCATGCCGCGCGATGATCTGCGGATGGTTGGTGTAATCGGCTTGATAGCTGGCGATCGCCCGGTTGCGGTCCATCCAGTCGTACAGGCGCTGGGTCCCCAGCGCGAAGGTGAAGGCGATCCTGCCCCGGTCGAAGGCCTTCCGCTTGCTGGTCATCACGCCTGACTCGTACATGTCAACGTAGGAGTCGACCAGCATTTCGGTGTGCCCGCCCAGGTCCTTCAGATCTGACCGCGCGATCATCTCGCCGATGGCGTTCGGCATCCCGCCGATGCCCAGCTGGATAACCGACCCGTCCTCAAGGTGCTCCATCACGTGCTCCGCCACCTGCTTGTCGACCGCGGTGGGCTCGGTATTGGGCACCTGGATCAGCGGCTGGTTGTCCGACTCCACGACCAGGTCGACGTCGGAGATGTGCACCGCCTCGTCATTGCCGCCATAGACGTACGGCATCTTGTCGCTGACCTCGACAATCACCGTTTTCGACCCCTCGACGATCGTGGCGTGCAGGCTGTTGCCGGTACCGAAGTTGAAGAACCCGTGCTTGTCCATCGGCGCGACCTTGATCATCGCGACGTCGGGTTCGAGGTACCGCTCGAAATACATGCGGCCCTCGTGGTAGAGGATGGGAATGTAATTGCACAGCCCCTGGTCGTGGAGCATGCGGTCGCCGGGGCCGAAATGCCAGTTATTGAAGATGAAGTGCTCGCGGCCGGGATCGCAGGTCGCCACCTGCGCCAGGCCCGGGAAGACCACCGCGCATACCTTGACGTCCCTGAGCTCGTCCTTCCGCCTGGCCAGGAACCCGTCCAGGTAGACCGGGGCATTGGCGTGATGCCCGTACTGCACCCAGTCGCCCGACTTGACGACCCTGACCGCCTCCGCTGCGGAAACAAGCTTGCGTCTGTACTCGCTTGCGTGATCCATACGATGCGCTCCGTCCTGGTAGGCGTGTCCGGCAATCGCAGGCTGGCCAGGCTCCAGCTGGTAAGCAGCGCTCCATGCCAGTCGCATGTCGTGCTGAACTACCGACAGCGTGAGCACTGTTAATAGCGGCCAAGTAGGGTCGTAAGCCTCTACCTGGCAGGCGAAGGGACAACGCAAGAGAAGACTCCTGCTGCATTAAGCGGTATTCACGCCGTGCCACCCGACGGCGGTAGGGACCTGGTGCCCGCGCAGGACGGCCAACGGGCGCGCGAGATCCTGGGCCAGGTGTCACCGACGTCGGGTCCTTGGTCCCTACCCGGACGGTTTGCGGCTCCGGAGGCTGGCCGTCATGAGGCGATGCTCTGGTGATGCAGGGAGTCGGTCATGAAGGGAACCTTCATGCCTGGGAGGTAGCCATCGGTGGAGATTATCGCGGAATCACCGTACCGGCTGGTCATCCCTCGGCAGGGACGAATGCGGGTGCCCGGCGTGGTATTCGCCACGCGCGCGCTGATCCCGGATCCGGCTGCAGACCGCGCCCTGGAGCAGGTAGTCAACGTCGCCGAATTGCCGGGCATCGTGGCGGCGTCGTACGCGATGCCTGATGTGCACTGGGGGTACGGGTTCCCGATCGGCGGGGTCGCCGCGACCGATACCGGCCGCGGCGGTGTGGTGTCCCCGGGCGGAGTCGGGTTCGACATCGCCTGCGGGGTCCGGCTGCTCGCCGCTGACCTGAGCCGGGACGAGCTGGTCCCGGTCATCGGCCGGGTGATGGACAGGCTCGCCGCCGCGATCCCGTGCGGTGCCGGGCGCGGCGGCCTATGGCACCTGCGGGACCGGGCGGAGCTGGACAAGCTGCTGGCCGGCGGGGTCGGCTACGCGATAGCGCGCGGCCATGGCGGCCAGCAGGACCTGGACCGCTGCGAGGACCGCGGTACTGCCGAAGACGCCGACCTGGCGCAGGTCAGCAGCCGCGCCGCCGACCGCGGGCGGCACCAGGTCGGCAGCCTGGGGTCGGGGAACCATTTCCTGGAGGTCCAGGCTGTGGAGGAGGTTTTCGACCCGGTGGCAGCCGAGGCGTTCGGGCTGGCCGAAGGCCAGGTCTGCGTCATGATCCACTGCGGATCCCGCGGGCTGGGCCACCAGATCTGCACTGACCACGTGCAGCTCATGGACAAGGCGATGCCCCGGTATGGCATCACCGTGCCTGACCGGCAGCTGGCCTGCGCGCCGGTCACATCGCCGGAGGGCCGGCGGTACCTGGGCGCCATGGCCGCCGCCGCCAACTACGCGCGGGTGAACCGCCAGCTGCTGGCCGAGGCCACCAGCCGCGTCCTGGCGGCGACGGCGGGGACGCCGCTGCACCTGGTCTACGACGTATCCCACAACCTGGCCACGCTGGAAACCCACCAGGTCGGCGGGGTCCCGGTCCGGCTGTGCGTCCACCGGAAGGGAGCCACCAGGGCGCTGCCGCCCGGGCATCCAGACCTGCCCGCGGACCTGCGTGAGGTCGGCCAGCCGGTCCTCATCCCCGGCTCGATGGGGACATCGTCTTACGTCCTGGCCGGGGTCGCCGGAGGCGGCGCGTTCGGATCGGCCTGCCACGGCGCGGGCAGGCTGATGAGCCGCCACCAGGCCGCCCGCTCCATCACCGGCCCGGAACTGCGGCAGCGGCTGGAACGCCAGGGCATCGCCGTGCGCGGCGCTTCGGCCCGCGGGCTGGCCGAGGAGACCCCGCAGGCCTACAAGGACATCACCCAGGTGGTCGAGGCCGCCGAAGGCGCCGGGCTGTGCCGGAAGGTGGCCCGGCTCGTCCCGCTCGGCGTCGTCAAGGGCTGACCGGCACGTCGCGGCTACAGGTCGAGCGTGACCGCGCACGTCCACCGGCCCGCTGGGTCCGGCGCGCACCGTAGGCCGCGAGGGGAGGCTGCTTTCGGCACCGCACCGATGATCTCGGCATCAGCCGCACGGACTAGTACCAGGAACATGACGATTCCGCCATCCGGAGCCGGCCGTATCACTACCGAGACGGGGATCTCGCCTTCAGCATCCAGCCAGTACAGGACCTCCTCGATCACGGCCAGGAGCAGGTCCTCATCGGTGCGGGCCGTCATGTGCCGCTCGGCCCGGGCATGCGGCGGTCGGCCCGCGACGATAGCGAAACTGTCCACCAGGCCGCGGACCGCCTCAGCGAGACATTCTTCCCGGGTCGGCCCCCACGCCTCGACACGCAGGTCAGCCGGGTGCAGTGGCTTGCGGCGCCCGCGATCGCTCCCTTGCCGCGGTCCGACGATCCGGTACGTGATGCCCATCGGAACTCCTCTATAGGCGCCACGCCGGGAGGCGGAGCCACTGCGGTTCCGGCACGCCGACATGATCCCGCTGCCACCATCGCTGGGGCATACCCAGGGCACCAGGGCCATTGGTCCCAGCCGGTGCCGCACCGATCTTCGATTCCCGCGCGGTCGGCCGGCGCGCCAGGGGCGCGATGCGACCCCCAGAACCTGATCCGGGCAATGCCGGCGAAGGGAGATCGCCCCGCAGGCCCTTGCCTTGGCGGGCAAGCCCGGCAACATCACCACGGTGACCAGGACGCTCCAGTCCATGCCGACCCCGATGCCTGCCACCCGGCCCAGCGGAACGGTCTGCGTCATCGATCCCGCCGCCCTTCACGAGACATGCGGCCCGGCTCAGCCGGCTGGCCCTGCGGTGAAGACGACGGCGGCCGCGTGCGCCTGGCCGGCCGGGTCCACCCAGTGCAGGCTGGCCGTGTCGCCGGGGTGGTAGCCATCCATCACCGACCGGAGTGACATCGCCGAGGTAACCTCGTGCCCGCCGATCGACACGATGATGTCGCCAGGCACGACGCCGGCCCCCGCAGCCGGCGTGCCTGCGGTGATCCCGGCGACGCCGGCGCCGGCGCTGGCCGGGTTGCCGGGCACCTGGACGCCGTACGGCACGACCTGCACGCCGAGGAAGGCGGTGGCGCCGATGTGGACTGCGGCCGAGACCCGGCCCGCCGCGATCGCGGCGGCGATCGGGGCAGCCTGGCTGGCCGGGATCGCGAACGCCTCCGCGGTGCCGGAGCTGATCTGGAACTGCGAGGACCCTGCGGTGTTCATGCCGATCACCTGCCCGGCCGGGCCGACCAGCGGCCCGCCCGAGTCCCCCGGCTGGAGCGGCACGTCGGTCTGGATCAGCCCGGTCAGCTGCTCGGAGATGCCCGCGAACTGATCGGTGGCGGTGATCGACTGGCCCAGGGCGGTGACCGTGCCGGCCGCGGCGGCCGGAGTGCCGCCCTGGCCTTCCGCGTTGCCCAGGGCGAAGACCTTCTCGCCGACCGTCACGACCGGTGACCTGCCCAGCGGGACCGTCTTGAGCCCGGATGCCGCCGCCAGCTGCAAGACGGCGATGTCCTGGCTCTGGTCATAGCCCACCACCGCTGCCTGGTAGGTGCGGTGGCTGCCGACGTCGGTGACCGCGATGGAGGTGGCGCCCTCGATCACGTGGTTGTTGGTAATCACCCGGCCCGACGGGTTCAGCACCATTCCGGTCCCGGCGGAGATGGCCTGCTGGTAGCCGAGTGTTGCGGTCACGTCGACCAGGCCGGGATCGACCCTGGCGGCCGGCGAGGAGACCGACGGGGAGGTCGGCGGGGCTGCTGGCCTGGCCGGGCCGCGCACTGCGTCGTACACCACAACCGAAACCAGCACCGCGGCCGCCACCACGGCAAGCGTGATGACGATGGCCAGGATACGGTGATACCGCCGCTGCGGCATCGGCGGCGGTTCGAGCCGGCCGCTGTCGGCCGTCAACAGTTCGTCATGCATCTTGCGCTCCTCGGACAGCCGCTACTTTGAGCGCACCGGCCGGGCTGCCGGTCGGGTAGGGCCGCAGTTCCCCTGTCTGGCAGACCTCAGTCACTGGAAACCGGATTCCCCGCCGGGGACGCTGGAAGCAGGTCCGTGTCAGACCGTTTCGCGGATCTGGAGCGGCAATCAAACACCACGAGCTCCCCGCTTCGCGCGGCCACGGCGCTCACCTTCAGCATCGTGGCGGGCCAGTCGCTGGCGGGCAGCCGGGCCTGGTTGAACCGGGCGGCTACCTGCCGCGTTGGGCCTCAACGTCGCCTGAGCATTCCCGTCCTCCGAGGAATTTGATCCCTGCCTGACGGGCCGAAGGACACTACTGTCACAGGCCTTCCCGGCTGTTACCTGAGATCGGGACATTCTCGACGTGGAGATGGGGCATGCCGGGGACATGGCATCTGGCGATGCCGAGACGCAGCACGTCCACTGGGGGTACGCGGCCCCGCCGTAGGCGGCTCGTGCTCATCTCGCTGATCACTGCTTGCCTGTTGCTGGCGGTGCCGGGAACGATCGGGGCGGTCCGTTACGGGGTGACGTTCTGGCTCTACCGCGGCTTCCCCGCGCCCACCGCGCCGAGGACCGTCGTGGCAGGCAACGGCGGCCGGGTCAAGGTGGTCCCTACTTCGGAGCAGACCATCGAGGTGGCCAGCCCGGCGCTGGGCGGATACCGGGACAAGGTGGACATCGTCTTGCCGCCTGGGTACGCGAGCCACCCGGGACGGCGTTACCCCGTGCTGTACTTGCTGCACGGCGCTCCCGGGGAGCCGTCGAACTTCCTGAACGTCGGCGATGTCGCCTCCGAGGAGGCAACGCTGGTCGCGGAGGGAAAGATTCAGCCGCTCATCCTGGTCATGCCGAACGGCTCGCGTTCCTTCCTCGCCGATGAGGAATGGGCCAACGGGGTACGGCCCGGCAACGGGTGGGAGACGTTCGTCGCCCGTGACCTGGTACGTACGATCGACGCGCGCTACCGCACGATCCCCACCGGCGCGGGCCGGGGCCTCGCGGGACTGTCCGAGGGAGGCTACGGTGCGCTGAACATCGGACTGCATCACCCTGGCGAGTTCGACCTGCTGGAAAGCTGGTCCGGCTACATGATCGCGGACAACATTCCCGCCATCTTCGACCACAGCCAGGCCCTGCTGCGCTACAACAGTCCCGCCTACTCGGTCATCACCGTGGCCCCGCGGCTGGTCGGGGCCGGCACCTACATCTGGTTCTACTGCGGGAAATCCGACGAGCTCGCCGGGCAAAACCGGGACTTCGACGCCGAGCTCACATCGCTTGGCATCGCGCACCATTTCTTCGAGCGGCCGGGAACCCACAACTGGGCGCTGTGGCGCGCGCTGATGCCCCAGGCGCTGATCGGCGCATCGGAGCACCTGAGTCATGGGTAAGCACGGGCTGCTGGCAGGCGCGGCGCGAACGGCAACGCTGGTGCTGGCCATTATCCTGGTGACCTCGATAGCCACCGGATGGCTGTACTGGGTGCGGGCAGGGGTCGCGCACTGGCCGGGCCCTGTCGTCCATGATGCGCTGCCGCTTGACGAGCTGCCCGGCCATGACCGGGTCCCGCTGGTCGTCTTTGTCGCGGCCTTCGGCGTGGCAGGCATCGCCCTCGGACTGGTGGCCAGGGCCCTACGGCTTGACCGGCTGGCCGCGGGTCTCGGCCTGGCGGCAGGCACCGGAGTCTGGCTGTTCTTCATCGACGCGGTCTGCCTGCTGATCGTCCGCCAGGAATCGTTCGGGCAGGGGTTCGGTGACGCGGCGGGACTGCAGCCTGTGTACCTCGCCGCGGCGTTGACCGGCGCCGGCGGCGCCCTGCTCGCCAGGAGCATTCAGGTTGACCAGATCACGCGCCGGGTTCTGTCCTGGCTCGTCGCCGG
>Ga0187780_10000612_pt1 | contig 26532 bp, 21 predicted proteins | sample 1015_Q2_SP10_20__FD_132429 | JGI IMG/M metagenome (GOLD analysis project Ga0187780, IMG submission 132429) | Tropical peat soil microbial communities from peatlands in Department of Meta, Colombia - 1015_Q2_SP10_20_MG | ecosystem: Environmental > Terrestrial > Soil > Wetlands > Peat | place... | reverse complement strand
GGCTATCGCTTCGGCCTGCATCCGGACGTGAATTATGTTTCTGCCGCGAATTACCCCTACCGTTTGATCCGCCACTAGCGCGGAGCTGATTTACCCTCGTTTTCTGTCTTTCTAACCTTTGTCGGCGCCGGCGTTTCTTCTCTGCAAACGGGCTCGCGCAGAAATATATGGGATCGTATGGATTCACAGGAATTTGTTCTCGCTCCTTCGCCCCCGACGCTTTGGGGCTCCATCCGCGAAGCGTTACAGGGCTCGCACCAGGATTTCACTGCGGGCAGCCTCAACCGCGCCATCGTCCTGCTGGCCATTCCGATGGTGTTGGAGATGGTGCTGGAATCGCTCTTCGCGGTCGTGGACGTCTTCTGGGTCGGCCGGCTGGGCGCGGATGCAGTCGCGACGGTCGGGCTGACGGAATCGCTGCTGAGCCTCGTCTTTGCTGTGGGCTTTGGCCTTGGATTGTCGACGACCGCCATGGTCGCGCGCCGGATCGGTGAAAAGGATGCGCGCGGCGCAGCCGTGGCCGGAGTGCAAGCGATTGTCATTGGCATCGCGACCTCGCTGGTAGTCGGCGTGCCCTGCTGGATCTATGCGCCACGTCTGCTCGCAATCATGGGCGCTTCGTCCCAGATCGTGGCGACCGGCTCCGGTTATGCGCGCATTGCGCTGGGCGGTTGCGGCGCGGTTCTGATGTTGTTCCTCAACAATGCCATCTTCCGCGGCGCTGGAGATGCCGCGGTGGCGATGCGGCTGTTGTGGGTCTCCAATATCATCAATCTGGTGCTCGATCCCTGCCTGATCTTTGGCTGGGGACCATTCCCAAAACTGGGCGTGACTGGTGCAGCTCTCGCCACGTTTACCGGCCGCAGCATCGGCGTGCTCTACCAGTTTTACCGCCTACTTCGAGGCACCGAGCGCATTCACATCCTTGTTGAGCAGCTTCGCGTCAATCTTCGCGTCTTGCTTCGCCTTCTTCGCGTTTCGTTGACCGGCATCCTGCAATTTGCCATCGCGGACGTGAGCTGGGTCGGCCTCGTGCGCATCGTCAGCCTGTTCGGTTCCGCTGCCCTTGCCGGCTACACCATCGCGATTCGCATCGTCATCTTTGTCATCCTCCCGAGTTGGGGGCTGAGCAACGCTGCCGCAACGCTGGTCGGCCAAAATCTCGGCGCCAAGCATCCCGAGCGCGCGGAACAGTCCGTCTGGCGCACGGGCCTCTACAACATGGTCTTTCTCGGCTCCGTCGGCGTGTTCTTCGTCTTTTTTGCGGAGCCCGTCATCCGCCTCTTTACAAACGATCCAGCAGTCGTGCCGCTGGCCGCGGCGTGCCTGCGCATTCTCAGCTACGGCAACATCGGGTATGCATACGGGATGGTGATGCTGCAGGCTTTCAACGGCGCGGGCGACACGGTTACGCCCACCATCGTCAACTTCTTCGGCTTCTGGCTGCTGGAGCTGCCCTTGGCTTATGCATTGGCGGTGCCGCTCCATCTCCAAAGTGGTGGCGCGTACTATGCCATCGTCATCGCTGAGGGCGCGATCGCCGTGGCCGGAGTGATGCTCTTCCGCCGTGGCCGCTGGAAGCGCCAACAAATTTGAGGTAGATGTTCGCGATTTAAGCGACCGTGTCTATTTGTTGAACGGTTTGGTAAACTCTGAAGCATGAAGCGCGAATTCACCTCCGTAATCGAGAAGCGCGGCAAATGGTATGTGGCCTACATCGAAGAGATTCCTGGCGTTAACACTCAGGGCCGCTCTCTCGCCGAGGCGCGCCGCAACCTAAGGGAAGCACTTACCCTGGTTCTCGAGACGAACCGTGCTCTCTCGGCAAAGGACCGTTCACCCGGTGCCAAGCGAGAGCCAATCACCGTGACAGTCTGAGTTCCTGCCGTGAAGCGGCGCGATCTCCTGCACCACCTGACAACCCATGGATGCGAACTCGCCCGCGAAGGCGCTCGCCACTCCATCTATTACAACCCAAGGACTGGTGCAACCTCGAGCGTACCAAGGCACAGCGAAATTAATGAGTTTCTTGCGCGAAAGATCTGCAGGGACCTTGGAATTCCTCTGCCGTAACCTCCCAAATCACTTCAACAAGAATTCTTGTAGGAACTCCACCGTGGCGTAGAACTGGTAATCCTGATTGGGCTTCTTCTGGAACCCGTGGCCTTCATCCTTGGCCATGATGTACCAGACGGGCGTCCCCGATTTTTTGAGCGCCGCCACGATCTGATCGCTCTCGCTCACGGGCACACGCGGATCGTTTTTCCCGGCCACGACCATCATCGGCTTCTTGATTTTTTCGATGTTGTTCATGGGCGCGATGCGTTCGAGGAACTCGCGCATCTTGGGATCGCGCTCATCGCCGTATTCGACGCGGCGGAGATCGCGCCGGTAGCCCTCGGTGTGTTCGAGGAAGGTCACCAGATTGGACATCCCGACAACGTCGATGGAGCAGCGAATTCGGTCGCTATAGAACGTCGAAACCGCCAGCGTCATGTGGCCACCATAGCTTCCGCCGGTTACGCCAATGCGCCTGGAATCGAGGTCCGGTTGTACCGCGATCCAATCGAACAACGCATTAATGTCCTTGTAGGTGCCTTCGCGGAGAAAACCGTTGTCGAGCATGCTGAACGACTTGCCATAACCTGTAGAGCCACGAACGTTGGGATAAATTAATGCAATGCCCATTTCGTTTAACAGGTAGTTGCTGCGCCCCAGGAACGTGGGCAGCGACTGGCCTTCAGGCCCGCCGTGGATTACCACCAGCACGGGCCGCTTCCCCTTGAATTTTGACGGCGGGCGATAGAGGAACCCGCTGATTTCCTTTCCATCAAAGGTCTTCCACTTCACGAGTTCCGCCGCGGGAAAACCCTTGGTCGGCACAGCAGTTTCGCTGTCGGTCCAGCGAAGTAGTTTGCCGGTCGTGACGTCCAGGGAGTAGGCGTCACCGGGCCCTTGTGCGTTGGTGATGGTCAGAGCCAGCTCGTGGCCATTGCGGTGCCACTGGAGTCCTCCGATAACTCCCTTGGGCAGTACCTGTTCTCGATAGAACATAGGCGAAGCGGTACTGCAGTCTCGAAGGACGCTCTCCCCGTCCTCATCGGTGACAAATGCGATTCGCTCTCCGTCATGGGAAAGGTCAAATGTCTCCACATCCCAGGGAATCTTCGACGTAAGGTAGGAATGTTCTTTTGTTTTCAGATCCACGTAGGCGAGGCGATGGAACTCCGAATCTTTGTCCGTCGTGACGTAGATTCCCTGTCCATCTTTGCCAAATTGCGCTTCCCCGTAGGAAATCTTTTCCTTCGCATCGCGCGGGGTGAAGGCAGTCTTCTCGCCCGTGGATGAATTCACGAGCCAAAGATAGGATTCGTTGATGGAAATTTCCTCCAGCAGCAAAATCTGCTTGTCATCCGGCGACCAATCGAGAGGCTGCCAGCCCCCGCCTGCCAGCTTCGTGAGCAGATGATCCGACTTGGGATCGCTCGGGTCCATCACCCAAAGGTCAGTGTCTTTGCCCGTGCGGCGCGTTGAGGTGTACGCGATATAGTCGCCTTGACTCGACCACGGCCCGAGAGTGTTTCGTGACTTTCCATCCGTGAGCAGCGTGATGTTGCCGCTTCCCAGATCCAGGCGATAGAGCTGGTACCACTCGCCCCCGCCGATGTCCTTCGAGAATACGATGTAGTCTCCACCATTCGGATGAAAGCGCCCGATGCGCACGGCGTCCTGGAAGAACGTCAACTGGCGCCGCTCGCCGCCTGGTGCGCTCACGAGGTGCAATTGCGGCGTTTCCGCAAAACGCGTGTTGATCAGCATGCGGCGTTCGGAGGGGTGCCAGTCAGCCAATCCAGCGTTGCGGTATGAGCCATAGCGGCCGGCCGTGTCTGCAAGGCTCACGGGAATCTTCGGCACTCCGTCAATCACGAGACTCTCCGGCGGAGCGACCACGGCCTCCTGTCCGGCAAGGACACCCGTAAACAGGAGGAATAGGCTCGCAAAGACGAGTGAAAATCGCTTCATGGCTTCCCCCTTGTCCAACCAACGCTCCCCTTCTTACACCGCCAACGATACGACACGCAAGCCGGACTGCGAACAAGTCGGCGCGCAGGCGCGTGATAGAATTCGCGTGTCAGATCAATCCTCTATGTTCAGAAAAATTCTCATCGCCAATCGCGGGGAAATTGCCGTGCGCATTTTGCGCGCCTGCCGCGAACTTGGAATTTCGAGTGTGGGCGTGTTCAGCGACGTGGATCGCACCGCCCTGCACGTTCGCCTCGCCGACGAAGCCTATCCCATCGGACCCGCGGCATCGCGGGAGAGTTACCTGCGCATTGATAAGCTGATCGACCTCGCGCGCAGAACGGGCTGCGACGCGCTCCATCCCGGCTATGGTTTTCTCGCCGAGAATCCGGCCCTGCCTCGCGCGTGCGCCGATGCGGGCATCACGTTCATCGGCCCAAGCGCCGAAGCCATGGAGAGCATGGGGTCGAAAACCTCCGGCAAACAACTCGCGCGCCGCTGTGATGTTTCCACGGTGCCCGGCACGGATGACCCCATCGACAACCCCCAAGAAGCTCAGTCGCTTGCGCAGACCATGGGATATCCCGTGCTGCTGAAGGCCGTCGCGGGCGGCGGTGGCAAAGGAATGCGCGTGGTGCCGGATGACGCAGCGTTCGCGGCCGCCTGGCGCGATGCTGCGTCCGAAGCGATGAACGCCTTCGGTGACCCGAGCGTATTCCTGGAAAAATATCTGGTGAGCCCGCGCCATATCGAAATTCAAGTGTTCGCCGACACGCATGGACGCGTGGTCTCTCTCGGAGAGCGCGAGTGCTCCGTGCAGCGGCGCCATCAAAAGGTAATCGAAGAGGCCCCCTCGCCGGTGGTTACCCAGGAGCTACGGCGGAAAATGGGTGAGGCGGCGGTGCGGCTCGCCCGCGCGGGCGGTTACACCAACGCCGGCACGGTGGAATTCCTGGTGGATTCCAGCCTCAATTTCTATTTTCTCGAGGTAAATGCGCGGCTCCAGGTGGAGCATCCGGTCACGGAGCAGGTCACCGGGCTCGACCTTGTCAAACTTCAAATTGCCATCGCCGCCGGGCACCGCTTGCCGTTCGCGTGGGAGAGCATCACGCCGCGCGGCAATGCCATGGAAGTGCGGCTCTACGCCGAGGATCCCGACAACAATTTCTTCCCTTCGCCGGGAAAAATCCTGGCGCGGCACGCGCCCACAGGCCCGGGTATTCGTCTCGACGAGGGCGTCTACGAAGGTTATACCGTGCCTATGGAATACGATCCTCTGCTGAGCAAGTTAATCGCCTGGGGCAACAGCCGCGAGGAGACCATCGCTCGTCTTCGCCGCGCGCTGGAGGAGTACACCATCACCGGCATTCGCACGAACGTCAGCCTTTTCCGCCGCATTCTGGCCGAGCCGGAATTCCTGGCCGCGGATATCCACACGAAATGGCTGGACGAACTCCTGGCGCGGCCGTATCCGCCTGCCACACCGCCGCGGCCGGGAACTGAAGACGCCGCGATTATCGCCGCTGCTCTTTGGCACGTTGCGGAATTGAACGGCCCCTTGAAGAACGGCCCCGAAGGGCAAGCAGCCCCGTCCCGATGGAAGTTTCAAGGCCGCGGGGAACAATTGGACCGCACGCCATGAAATTCGAAATCCAATTGAACGGGATGAACGGCTCGAAGAAGCGCACCGTGGAACTCGAGGCACACGGCGGCGGGTATCGCGCGCTTCTCGACGGACAGGCAGTCGACGCCGACGCGACGCTGATTGCCGAAGGCACGGTCTCGGTCCTTCTCGATGGTCAATCCTTTGTTGTGCATGTGACACCGTCGCTAGATGGAAAAATCAAGCTGCAGACCGGGCCGCACGAATACATTGCGGAATTGCAGGACCCACGGGCGTGGCGAGGGCGGCGTCATGGGGTTTTGGAAGCGGAGGGCCGCCAACAGATCGCGGCCCCTATGCCGGGCAAAGTGATTCGTGTGCTTGTGAAGGTGGGCGATGAGGTCGAAGCGGGCCAGGGGCTTGTGGTTGTCGAAGCTATGAAGATGCAGAACGAGATTCGCTCCCCGAAAAAGGGAAAGGTGGAACGCCTGCAGGCGAAAGAGGGACAGAACGTCAACGCAGGCGAGATCCTGGCCTGGGTCGAATAATCCCCCTCAAATTCAAGCGCACTCCTGCGCCGCTCATCCTTCTTCATGGAAACCTTTGCGGGCTCTCTACTGCGTGTTCGTGGGCCTCGACGTTGGTGGGGCCGTAGGAGAACTAGTGGGCGCGGGCAGGGTTGACTTCGCAGCCTCGGGTAACTTGCCGGCAGTCTCGATCACTTGCTGCGCCAGAAAGTTGACGACGCGCGCTTCGTCTCGCGCAGTCGCCAGGTAAGCGTTACGCAGCAACTGCTCTTTGCGGTTACGGAGTGTGTCGCGAATCATCTGCTGGATCTGGGGATCGTTCACGTCCCGCTGGCCGGGAGCCTCACGCGCCACTAGTTTTAGAATGATGATTTTGTCCTTCAGTTGAATGGGTGAGCTCACCTGGCCCGGCTTCATGCTCATGACGAGCTTCTTCAGCATCGGGTCAGTCTGCGGGGCGTTCAGCGCCGATTCCGGAAGATATCCAATGTCGCCCCCCGTCGCCGCTGTGTTCGGATCTTCGGAGTAATCCATTGCCAGTTGAGCGAAATCCGCGCCACTGTTCAGCTTATCTTCGAGCATCTTGGCTTTGCGCTCAGCTTCCGCTTCGTTCGTCGCGTCATCGTTCTTGCGGTTGCGGACCATCTGATCTTTGTGCGGCGTAATCTCGATTTTGGAGATTCGGTATCGCTGCTCCGCTACATTGAACTGGTTGCGGTTGGCGTTGTAAAAGTCCGTCACGTCCTGATCCGTGATGGTGACCTTTGCTGCTACTTCGCGATTAAGAAGCTTCTGAATGGAAAGCTGCAACCGTATATCGCGCTTCAGGTCATCCACCGTCATCCCGCCGTCTTTCAGCTTCCTCTGGAATTCTTCTTCGGTGTACGGGCTCTTGAGCTCGGTGAATTTGTCTTCGACTTCGCCGTCGCTGGCTTCCAGGTTAAGTTTCTTGGCGCGCTCCAGAAGAATCTCATTGTCCACGAGCTGCTCGATTACGTTGAGTTTGCCGGAGAGGACTTCCTCGGCGGAAGCCTCCTGCGCCTCAGGATTGATGCGCGAACGGTAGTATTTCTCGACTTCGTCCCGCTTGATTTCCGTCCCGTTGACGACCGCCCACACGTCCGGAGCGTGATGCTCCTGCTGCTTGCACCCGGCAAGCACCGACAAGAGCATCGCTGCCAACGGCCACACGGCCGCGGCGCGAGGCGCTCTGCCACTCGCTCTCCGCATACTGGATGAGGGACTGAGTGGGAGGTTCAAGGGATTGCTCAAGCGGCTTTCTTGACGCGGCCCATGCGAATGCACGTTGTGCAAACGCGCACCTGCTTGCGGACGCCGTCCACCACCGCGCGGACACGCCTCAAATTCGGGTTCCAGCGGCGGCGCCTGGTGTTGTTGGCGTGGCTCACCACGTTGCCATAGTGCGGCGCTTTGCCGCATATTTCACACTTCAATGCCATGATTCTACCTACACTTCAAGAGATTGATAAGCAAGACCTTAATTTTATCAGATCGAACCAGAAACACAAAACACGAAAGAAACGGACTTGAACCCAGAGGACGCTGCTCCAATCTCGATTTCTTGATTTTCAACATGTTCGAGCCAATTGAATCGTTCGTCTCAACTCGCGGCGGGCCGCAGTCTTAGCCCCTTTGCTATACTATGTGGGCCGCAACAGGGCACAAACTACGTGAATTCGCTCCGTATCTCGATTGTCCAATACCTGAACACCGCGCCGCTCGTTCGTGGCTTTACCCATGGGCCCCTGCGCGGGAAGCACCAGCTTTCGTTTACCGTCCCGTCGCAGTGTGCCGAAGCGCTCCGCTCAGGCGCCGTGGACGTGGCCATTATTCCGGTCATCGAGTACCACCGCATTCCGGACCTTGTGGCGCTCCCGAACCTCTCCATTTCGTCAAAGAAGGCTGTGCGCAGCCTCCTGCTTGTTTCCCAAAAGCCGATTCACGAAGCTCGCCGCATCGCGCTCGATCGCAGTTCGCGCAGCACGCAGGTTCTCGTTCGGATTCTGTGCGCAAAGCTGTGGAACATCACCCCACTGTTTTTCGAAGCGGACCCGGATCTGCCGTCAATGCTGCGGGAAGCCGATGCGGCCTTGCTCATCGGCGATCCGGCACTGCGGTTGGCGCTCAGCTCAGAGCCGGGTGCCAAACGCGATGGCACGGGCGAGTTGCTTTGTCCTCCGGAGGCTGTGGGGCTACACCGCGCCACGCCCCTCTATGTTTACGACATCGTTGAACAGTGGCGCTCGCTGACGAGCCTTCCCGCCGTCCTTGCGGTTTGGACCGCACGGAAGGATACCGTCACGCCGGAGGTCATCCACGACTTCCAGGAGTCCCTGGCCTTCGGGATGCGTCACATCAGGGAGATTAGCGTCGAGGCGTCTCGCGAACTCCGACTCCCCGCCGAAAAACTGGAACGATATCTGGCTGAAGACATTGATTACACTCTGGACGATGAAAATTTGCGCGGCTTGCAGCGCTATTTCTCCTTCGCGCAGGAACTGGGCTTGACTCGCAGCGCAAAGCAACTGGAGATTGCCAGTCTTGCCAGTGCTACAGAATTGGCTGACGTCCGCCGGACTTAGACGAGAGTGGAAGAAGGGGAAGGAACCCAGACGTGGGGATCAGCAAGCAGCAGGCGCTCGAGATGCTCAAGTCGGACGACCTTGTCGGCATGGGCATGGCGGCGCACCGGGTGCGGCTGCAGAAGAACGACCCTCGCATCGTAACCTACCAGATCGACCGCAACATCAACTACACGAATTTCTGCACGGAATACTGCTCCTTTTGCGCCTTTTACCGACCGCTGGGCGCAAAGGATGGCTACATCCTGCCGTTTGAAACGATCTACGCAAAAATCGACGAAATGCTGGAGCTCGGGGGAACCGGCATCCTGTTGCAAGGCGGGCTGCACCCCGATCTCCAAATCGGCTACTACGAAAATCTTCTCCGCTCCCTGAAAACCCGCTGTCCCCAAGTGCATCTGCACTGCTTTTCCGCGCCGGAGATTCTCTGCATCGCGGAAGTCAGCGAACTTAGCGTCCGCGACACCATCCAACGCTTGATGGACGCGGGCCTGCAATCCATTCCCGGCGGCGGCGCGGAAATCCTGGATGACGAAATTCGCGGCAAAATTGCCCGGCTAAAGTGCACCAGCGACGAGTGGATCGAAGTGCATCGCACCGCGCACGCGCTTGGCTTGCGCACCACCGCCACGATGATGTTCGGTTGTGGCGAAGAGTTGCGCCATCGCGTGAATCATCTCGAACGCATCCGCCAGCTTCAGGAAGAGACCGGCGGCTTCACCGCGTTCATCCCATGGATTTTCGCGGCGGAGAACACTGCACTGGGAAAGAGGGTACAGGAAACCACCGCGGTGGATTATCTGAAGACCCTGGCGGTCAGCCGCCTGTTCCTCGACAACATCAACCACATTCAATCCAGCTGGCTCACTCCCGGCATCAAGGTGTGCCAAGTGGGCCTGGAGTTCGGCGCCGACGATGTCGGCAGCATTCTGATTGAAGAGAACGTGGTCTTTGCCGCGGGAGTGAGGCGTCGAACGAACGAAGAAGAACTCCGCCGCATCATCTACGACGCCGGATTCCTTCCCGCGCAGCGCGACACGCTATACCGCTCGTACGCCCTGAAGTCACCTTACCCTTCCAAGCAGGCGAGCGCGGCGTAGCCCAGTCCTTCCGTTAAGCATCTTGTCATCCTGAGGCGAACCGGCGAGGTTCGCCGAAGGATCTCAACTGTACCGTGCTGCTCAATTTGCTCTCGACATGCTTCGGCACAGAAAATCACCCTGGCTCGCTAGGACAAAGGCTATGGAGAGTTCTTGTTAGAAACGCCGCGACTTCACTTCCGCAGGCGCAAGAGGATTTCCACCTCGGCCCCTTCCGGAAGATTCAGCGGATCCTCCGGGTGCAAGAGGCCGTCTTTGTATCGCGCGAGCAAACGAAGCGTCTGGTCCTTCTGCGGCGGCTTGTCCGGTGATGCATTGGAACTGGGACCCGCCGTTTCGTCCAACACCTGATTGACCAGAGCGTCTGCCTCTCTATTCTGCTCGCGGTAGACGTGTTCGATCCGGAAAACATTCAAGCCCTGGGCCATTTTCTTTGCGCGTTCGTAAAGTGGCCGCAAATCGCCGCTCTTCACCTTGTATTGCCCGCGCATCTGCTTGACCATCAGTTCGGAATCGCTCTCCACCCGCAAGGCCGTGATCCCGTGTGCCTGCGCGTAGTCCAGCGCCGCTATCAATCCGAAGTATTCCGCCACATTGTTGGTGTTGTGCCCGACGTACTTTTTCAGCCGTGCGACGATGTCTCCCTTTGCGTCGCGAATCACCACGCCATACGCAGCCGGTCCGGGGTTGCCGCGGGCTCCGCCGTCAATATTCGCCCGATGGGCAGGTGCAGGTTTGTGTTCGGGGGGGCCATCACCGAAAAGCCGCCCGCTTTTTGGCATGTGCCCGTGCCGTTTCGTCACGAGTTGGCCGCTCCGTTTGCGCTTTCCTTGGGCGCTGCCTGGGGTATCGGCTCCAGGCTGTAGAGGATTCGGCCGCAGCCCTCGCAGCGGAATACTTCCTCATCCGACTCCGACTTGAGCAACTGCAGCGTGTGTGGAAGAACGCGCATCCCGCAGCTGCGACATTGTTCTCCGCGCGCCTCGGCCATGACGGAACCCGGGTGCTTTTTCGTCATCCGCGTGTATAAATCCAGGAGTTCTTCAGGTACTTTCTTGGCCATGGTTTCGCGCTCGCCAGTGGCCGCCGCCAGCTTCTTCTTTTCTTCCGCAAACTGCGTTTCGATCTGCTTCTTTTCCGCCGCGACCACCTGTTCCGCTTCTTTCAGTTCCGCTTCTACACGCTTGACGCGGCGTTCCACGTCTTCCACAGCCATCATCTGCTCCAGAACAAGGTCTTCCGCCTTCGAGGCTTCCGCTTCGGCGCCCGTGATTTCCTGCTGGAGTGCCTTGTATGCTTCGTTCGTTTTGACGGAACTGCTCTGGGCGCGATACTTCTTGGCGCGCTCTTTCCACTGTTCGACGTCCAGCTCGAGCTTCTTGCGATGTGTCAGCGCATGCGTGAGCGCGTCTTTTGCGGCCGTCACGGCAGTTCGAGCGTCGTTCAATTTGGCGTCCGCTTCACGCAAGCGTTTTGGCAGGCTTTCGAGGTCGGAGCGTAACGCGGCTGTCAGTTGGTCCAGCCGTTGCAATTCAATTAATTGTGGGATCGAAGGGTGCATGCGGCCTGATTTTAACACAGGCCGCACACTGCCCCTTGGCGGGAGCGCTCAGACTCACTCGATGGAAAGCATCCTGACGAATGTCAGGACGCTTTGATGTCCCGATGGATCAGCGCCGCATCCAGGAAGTAACCAATTCCGACGGCCAAAGGAAGGATGCCGAATGCCGCTGCCACTAACGTGTGCGGCTCGTCCACTACCCGCGCAATCGCTGCGAACATAATCATGAAGCCAAGTCCACCGCTCACCAGCAGGATTCCCGCCCGGCGTGAACGGGCGAACTGCGACAACTCCGGTTCCATAGGAATTTGGGCGCCGCGGGCCAGAGCTGCCAAACGCTCCTCCGTGCGCAACTTTCTAACCCGGTAGTACGTGTAGAGTGCAGCCACCGGCAATCCACACGTAAGCACCACTGCAACCAATCCGATCAGATCTCCACCCATAGGACACTCCTTCCGCGGCTCTATCGCTCACGGCCGCTCTCTGCGGTCTCACAAGAAGGTACGAGAAGGGGCGTGCAAAAGTTCCGTGGGGACCGTCCCTCAATCTGTCGGCGGCGAAGGAACTACTGAACTTCCTGGACCTGCATGGTGCTGTCAATCATCAGTTTTGGGTAGCGAATGGCTGAACCTGCAGGAGCCGCTGGGTGTTCCGCAAAAATCTGGAAGTCAGAACCGGAACAACTCGCTTCGTAAGTGTACCCGTCGCGTTCTCTTCTGTTCATGGTCAGCGCACCACCCGAGATGAGCTCATCAAGGGAGACGCACTTGCCGTTCAGCGCGACATTTCCGCGTTCGGCCTGGGCGATCTGCAAGAGGTCGCTGCGCACGCCCGTCAGGCTGATCGCCTGTGTCGGCGCGGTACCCTGGTCGGTCGCTGGCATCTTTTTCAGGTAGAACTCGTACACACCAAACAGGAGAATGGCTGCAACAAGGATCACAGCGAAGGCACGCATGGTCCGATTGTGTCGCCGGGAAGGCCTGAGAACAAGCTCTTCGCCATCTGTAGTGCAGTTGAGAACAACACCACGGAAAATCCCGCTCCGCCTCCACTCGTTCTGCTATTCTTTTTCTGACGCCGTCTCCCTCCCGGTGTACTTTTCCCCTCCGGACATTCCGATGCTTACCCCCACGCCTCTGGGCGACCGTCTGGCCATTGAAAAACTCCGGGAACAAGAACTCGAAGAAGCCCGAATCATTCAGAGCGCCATGCTGCCTGCGCAGCCACTTCACACCCGCGACGTTATCGTCTCTCACGAGTTTCAGCCTATCGACGAGGTGGGCGGTGACTACCTCGACTATTTCGCGCTCTCCGATGGCACCATCGGCATCTACCTTGGCGACGTATCCGGGAAAGGGCTACCTGCGGCGCTCTATGCTGCACTTGCCGTGGGCACGCTCCGAGGCGTCCACAAAACTGGCATGGCTCCCTCGCGCGTCCTGTACCTTCTGAACGAAAGACTGCTCCTCCGCGGCATTCCTGGACGGCATAGCGCGATCCAGTACGCGGTCTTCTTTCCTGACACGGCCGAAATGCGCATTGTCAGTGCCGGGATGCCCGGTCCGCTGCTTCTGCGCGACCAGCAATGCCAAGTTCTCCAAATTGCTGGCCTGCCTCCAGGTCTATTCCCCGAGGCGACTTACGACGAATTCACCCTGCAACTCAAACCAGGAGATTCGCTGCTCTTCTGCACGGATGGACTCACCGACGCCCGTAACGTTCATGACGGGGAGTTCGGCCTGGACGGTCTTCAGGATGTTTGCAAGCGTCACTCGGGTGAATCTCCTCTCGATCTGCTGGGGCATGTCTTCTCCGCCATCCAGGAATTCACGGGCCTGTGCCGCCAGTGGGACGACATGACCGCTGCCGTCTTCCACTACTCGCCGCGCTAACTGTCGGCTAACGTGGCAAAGCGGACAACGGCGCTCCAATTTCAATTGACCGTTCTGGCATTCTCGCGTAACAAGAGAGGGTATTATTTGATCTCCCTGAGGAGTCCCAATGAACACGAAGCTCCCAATCGCTCTGGCCCTGGCTTGTGTCCTGGCTCTTGCGATCACTGTTCCTACTGATCTACTTGCGGATCCCCAGACGGCTGGCCAACGCGCGGGAGAGGTGTCCCGCGTGATTCCTGCCGTAAATATCGCCCGCGGAACCAAATCGCTGTCTGCTTCCGCGAAAACTGTTGTCGACTGGCAGGACGTCGTGAATACGCAGGCCAACGCGCGTGCCCGCGTTTCCCTGGATGACGGGTCCGTGCTCAATGTTGGCTCGGACTCCTCCGTTCGCATTGCGAAACATGACGCTGGAGCGCAGCAAACGGATCTGGAGATCAGTCTCGGAAAGATGCGCTCCCAGGCCCAGAAAATCACCCAACCGAACGGGAAATTCGAAGTCCACACACCGGCGGGCGTCGCCGGCGTAGTTGGCACCGACTTTTACACTTCGTATGAAAACGACATCATGACGGTGATCGTTTTCGATGGCCAAGTGCGTGTCTGCAATCTTGCTGGAGCTTGCGTCGTGGTGAAGGCTGGGCAGATGACTACCTTGCGGAAGGGTGATTCTTCCGCGCCCGCCGTGAACCAGGCAGCGCTCTCGATGCTGACCGATGCCGTCGCCACCACAAATCTGGAAGGTCCGAGCGGACTGCAACAGGTTCACCACGTCGGCCGCGGTACCGCGATTGCCATCGGAATCCTCGCCGCAGTTCCTATCGTCGTAATTCCTATCGTCGTGACTCGGAGCTCTTCGCAACCGCCCCCTGCTCCTCCCAGTAGGTGTCCGTCACCGGCTGCAGGGAACTGCGGCTGATCCGCTTTTTCAATTCATGCTCCCAAGAGACCCGGTGATGCCCAGCCGCCGGGTCTTTTCTTCTGTTCTGCAGAAACGCCTTAGCCGTCCGGATCGTCAAATTCCTTTTGGATAAGTTTCTGGCCGTTTCCCCCGGAAACCCGCTTTGTCACAACGAAGTTGGTAGCGTACACTGGACGTTCGGCACTTGCGTCCAATTTGGAGTGAGGCACCCTTGAACCATGCATCCCGCGCCACTTGGCGCCTCCGTCTGTCCCACGTCTTCCTTTTTGTCACACTCTTAGCAAGTCTTGTGCTCGCAGCACTGCCATGCTTGCGGGCCGCTTCGCCCGATAGCCCCCCGAAACCCTCCCCGCTCCTGACGGCCATGCAGGTGGAGATGGACCGCTCCCTGAAGACGCTCGGCGACCAAGATCCCGCCGCCTACTATATCGGGTACACGCTAACGGACACGCAGCGCGCCACCGTTTCCGGGTCAAATGGGGCCCTGCTGCAAAGCGACGAAGTCCGCAACCGCTGGCTTGAAGTCTCTGTGCGCACCGGCAGCTATCTCCTCGACAACACTCACAAGGTTGACGGCCGCCAGGCTCCTACCGGCGGCCCGGGCATCAACGCCCCTCTCGACGACGACCCGGACGTGCTTCGCCGCGCCATCTGGCTTGAGACGGACAAGCAGTACCGCGCTGCTTCCGAGGCGCTCATCAAGATCAAAACGGGCAAGGAAGTGAAGGCCCAGACCGAAGAGGGCAGCGCGCCGGATTTCACCCATGAGAAGCCGCAGGTGTATACGGGCCAGTGGGTCTCGTTCTCCCTGGATCGCAAGCCCTGGGAACAAAAGGTCCGCGACTACACTTCCTATTTCCGCAAATCCACGGCGGTCATCAATTCCATCGTCACCTTTACTGCCGTGGCGCAGAACTCCATCCAGCTCAATTCCGAGGGAACCCAACTCCAATTCGGCCAGGTTCGTTACCGTTTGGAGATCTTCATTCAGGGTAAGGCAAGCGATGGGATGGACATCAACCGCTACTACAACTTCGATTGGGTGAATCCCTCGGAAGCGCCCGACGACAAGGCGGTATATGCCGCGGCGGATCAGGTTCGCAAAGAGATGGAAGGATTGGTCGTCTCGCCGCTCAACGATCCGACAGTCGGCCCCGCGCTCCTCACCGGCCGCGCAGCGGCGGTGTTTTTTCATGAAGTATTTGGGCATCGGGCCGAAGGCCACCGCCAGAAAGACGTGAACGAAGGGCAGACATTCGCAAAGAAGGTGGGTGAATCCATTCTTCCAGACTTCCTCAGCATCATTGATGACACCACGAGGAAGAAGGTCGGCAATCAGGACTTGCTTGGCTACTACCAGTATGACGACGAAGGCGTGACCGCACAGCGGGTCGTCCTCGTTGATCATGGCGTGCTCAAAAATTTCGAAATGTCGCGCTCGCCGCTGGTGGGGTTTGAGCACTCCAATGGCCATGGACGCCGTCAAATCGGAGCCTCTCCGGTCTCGCGCCAAGGGAACTTGATCGTAGAGAGCACCAAGAAGCTCACGAACGCCCAACTGCGCGCGAGACTCGTTGCACTTCTCAAGGAACAGGGCAAACCGTTTGGCCTCCTGATTGACGACATCGCCGGTGGGTTCACGTTCACAGGCCGCGGCCAGCCACAAGCGTTTCAGGTCGAGCCGCTTGTGGTCTACAAGGTTTTTGCCGACGGCCGCCCCGATGAACTTGTGCGCGGCGTAGACATTGTGGGCACTCCGCTCGCAGCGCTCAAGAAAATCGACGCCACGGGTGACACGCTGGAAGTGTTTAATGGTTACTGCGGCGCCGAGTCGGGCTATGTTCCGGTTTCTGCCGCTTCTCCCGCGATTCTCACTTCGGAATTGGAGGTTCAGAAGAAGCCCTCCTCCACGGACCGGCCACCTATCTTGCCGCCCCCCGCCCACGACCCCATGAAATCGGGAGGGCTACAGTAATGCGCACACTTCGACTTGCGGCCGTTTTGCTGGCTCTCTCAACTGCGCCCGCGGCTTTCCCTCAGGCGAGCGGCGATAACGATCACACGCTTCAGGCCATGCGCGACGAAATGGCTCGTGCCAAATCGCGCCTGGAACTCGAGATTCCCCAGTCCAATCAACCGGTGCGGCCGTACTACATCGAGTACAGGCTGCTCGATATGGACGTCCGCGAGATTTCCGCCGAGTTCGGCGCCCTTCTCACGACGACTCACACGCGGAATCGCCTGATGACCGTTGCCGCCCGGGTTGGCGGCTACAAACTGGACAGTTCCAATTTCATCAGCGACGAAGGCTTTCGCGGATTCATCGGGCCCTCCGGTGCCGTCGGCATTGACCGCGACTACGACTCCCTCCGCCAGGACCTCTGGATTGCCACGGACCAAGCGTTCAAGGAGGCCGTCGAAACTTTCTCCCGCAAGCAGGCTTATCTGAGCAGCCTGGCCCACCCTTCCGACATCGACGATTTCTCGCAGGTTCAAGCAGTTCAGCATGTCGAACCGCTGGTGAACTCCGATTGGTCCGGCCGGAATTGGGAACAGGAAGCCCGTGACACTTCTGCGGCGTTCCGCGCCTTTTCCCAGATCTACGAATCGCGCGTGGCTTATTACCTCGTTTACACCACGGAATACTTTCTCACGAGCGAAGGCACCGAGGTCCGCGCCAATCATTCCTTCGCTGCCATCGAAGCGGGTCTCAACACACTGGCCGATGACGGCACTCTGGTGAATCACTACTATTCCACGTACGCTCCCCGCCCGGCGGACCTTCCCGACGTTGACACCATCCGCAAAGCCTTGAACGTCGCGGGCACCGAACTGATGGCCATGCGTGCGGCTTCTTCCGCGGCCGATTACACCGGCCCGGTACTCTTCGAATCAAGAGCTGCGGCTGCCCTGCTCGCGCAGGTGTTGGGCCCTTCTCTCAGCGGGGCGCGCCCGCCCGTCGCTTTCCAGCCGGTCGTGGATCAGTTGATGAACAGCCTCGGCGCGCGAAGCGATTGGAGCGGCAAGGTAGAGAGCCGCGTGCTGCCGGCAACAGTAGGTCTTGTCGATGACCCATTGGCCAAGGATTACAAAGGCACACCACTCATCGGCGGCTACGCTGTAGATGAAGAGGGAGTCCCTGCGCAAAAAGTCAACATCGTCCAGGACGGCAAGCTCAAGCAGTTGCTGATGTCGCGCCGTCCGGGGCCGGATTTCGACAAATCCAACGGTCATGGCCGCTCTGCCATGCTTGCCGAAAACAAGCCCACAATGAGCAACCTCCTTTTCAGCTCCTCGGAAACTCTCTCGAAGGACGATCTAAAGAAGAAGTTTCTCGACGCTTGCCGCGCTGAAAAGTTGGATTACTGCATGGTGATCCGGCAGATGGACAATCCCACCATCAGCCTCATGCACCAGGAGGACTTCACGGAGTTGCTAGCTAGTTTTGGAGGGAACGCCACCACCGACCGTCTTCCCCTCGTCGTCTACAAGATCTATCCCGCCACTGGGCGTGAAGAAGTCGTGCGCGGCGCGCGAATCACCGGCTTCAGCCCACGCATGTTGCGGAACATCGCTGGCATCGGGAACGACGATTACGTGTACAACTACATGCAGAACCAGACCGCGGGCGTTTCCGGAACCGCGCTGGGAGCATTCGGCAACGCTCAAAACGGCTTGCCCGCCTCTGTTGTCACCCCGTCCTTGTTCTTCGAAGAAGTGGAGATCCGGGGCGCCCGCGGTGAGCCCAAGCGGCTTCCGCTTCTTCCCGAGCCGCCCATGAGCCCGAAGCCGACCAACTGACCCCGCCTGTTTCGCGGCTAAGCCTATCTCTGATTCAACCAAGGACTTGAGGTAGTCTTATCCCATGGTGCTTTCCCGCCGCCTCCGAACCGTCATTCAGGAGAAGAAGCGGGCCGCCCTCCTGAGCATTGGGTCGGCCACCCTGTTGCTCTGCTTGAAAACGTTTCTCGTGTGGCGCACGGGCAGCTTAGGCGTGCTCTCTGAAGCGCTCCATTCCGGCCTCGACCTGGTTGCAGCCGTCATCACTTTCCTCTCCGTACGCGTGGCTGACCGCCCCGCCGATGCACGCCATCAGTACGGCCACGGCAAATACGAAAATTTCTCGGCGTTTATCGAGACGGGCCTGCTCATTCTAACGGCCGTCTACATCATTTACGAGGCCTTTCAACGGCTCTTTTTCCATACGGTGCACATCGAACCGAGCTTCACCGCCATCCTCATTTTGTTCGCTGCACTGACAATCGACCTGACGCGCGCACGCGCTTTGAATCGGGTTGCGGCCAAGCACACCAGCGAAGCCCTCGAAGCCGACGCGCTCCATTTCTCGACTGACGTCTGGAGCACCCTTGTCGTCATCCTGGGCATTTGTCTCGTCTGGGCAGGCAATGCGTGGAATGTGCCCTGGCTAGTCTACGCCGACTCGTTCGCGGGCCTCGCGGTTGCGGGTGTCATCGTTTGGTTGGGCTCGCAACTGGGTCGCCGCACGCTAGATGCGCTGCTGGACGCCGCCCCAGCGGGATTGCAGGATGAAATTACCGACGCCGTCGGCCGCATGGAGGGCGTGTTGCATGTCGAGCGAGTGCGTGTGCGCCGCTCAGGAAACCGGCACTTCGTCGATGCAACCGTTTCCGTGCCGCGCTCCGCGAGCCTGGAACAGGTTCACGCGCTTACCGACGCCATCGAGCAGCGCGTCGGCGAAATTGTTCCCGCGGACGTCGTGGTTCACACCGAGCCCCGCGCGCCCCGCGATGAGCACCTTTTCGAATCCATCCGCGCGGTCGCGCAGCGCATGGGCCTGGCCATCCACGATATCGCGGCTTACCAGCAGGACAGCAGTCTCTTCGTCGAGCTTCATCTGGAAGTGGACGAGAACCTTTCCTTACGCGAAGCTCACCGGCGCGCCACCGAGCTTGAAGACGCCATCCGCGCTCTCGGCAATACCAATTCCAAGTTCGAGGTCAACATCCACATTGAACCTCTTGGCCGTCATATCGCCACACCGGAGATCGGCGCGGGGGAAATGCGGCAACTCGAACTGGCCGTAGAGACTTTCCTGAATCACATGCCCCGAAATTACGACGAGCTCATCAATTGCCACGATGTCCATGTGCGGCAGGTGGAACACCACATCCTCGTTTCCTGCCACTGCTTCATGAAGAGCGACCTGCCCATCACCCGCATACACGACGTGCTTGCCGCCCTCGAGGATCTCGTCAAGGAGCGCTTCCCCCAGATTTCTCGCGTGACCATCCACCCGGAGCCGCCTGACGAGCTTTAGCGGCGGGCGGTGTTGGCCTCAACTATTTCCGGCTTCTCTCCAAAATGTTTGCGCGCCGAGCGCGATCAAGGCGGGAAAGCATTCCAGGACATAACGCGGCTCGGGCGTCTCCATCCTCGTCAGGAAGGCTGTGCGTATCACGATAAACGTCACCAGCAAAATCAGGGCCGGTCGGAGTTCGGTGTATCGCCACAATTTCCATGCGCCGCCAATGGCCAGCCCCACACACGCAATGTTTAGCACGAACACCAGAATGGTCACGCTCTGATCGACCCTATCCTCTTCCCACTGGTAGGTCAGCGGAAAAACATGGCCTGAGACCGGCAGTTGCTCGATCCGGGGCGTGAACCAGATGCGCACGGCGCGCCGCAAGGGAATCGTCATATAGGTGCGTAGTGGGTGCCGTGCCGTCCGCTCTCGCGCCAGCTGTCCAAACACCCGGTCTTCCTCTGCGGTCCAAGTTACTTCTTCGTTGTACCTCTCGAGCACCATCGCCACGCGCTCGCGCTCCTCAGGCGTGTCGAATGCCCATGCCGGAATGTCGTCAATCTCAATTCTCTCTCCGTTCAGTTTCCAACTGACCAGATAGGCATCCCGCATCCGATACAACCAGGTTTGCTCCCACGCCATGAATCCTATCGGATCCAATTCGCTCGGCAGAATAGCGTCCTTCGGTGCAAGCGGCTGAAACTCGTGCAGCGACACTGCATTCCGCAGTGTCCAGGGTACCAGTGGCAAAATGCACGCCGTTCCCATCAGCGCGCAGAGCAGCAGCCAGCGCTTGCCATCACCCCGGCTGAGCATCCAACACGCCAGCACAAGAATCGCGCTCACCAACAACAAAGGGGTCTCCGGGCGGAACAGGGTTCCCACGCCCACGATCACTCCGCTAATTGCCGCGAGCTTCCAGATATCCTTCGTCGTGAATTCTCTCTTTCCAAGGGCCGGCATGGCGTTTCCGCTGGCTTGTGTGACTGTCAACACCAGGAACACAAGCGCGGCCGCAGTGAAAAACCCAGCCCACGCCTCCGTCAGAGGCACTGCGACATAGTTCGCCGTAAAGGGGCACAATGCCGCCAGCCACAACCCCACCAAGAAGGCGCTTCTCGCTTTTTCCGTGTGTCCCGCAATTTTTGCCAGAACCGCCGCAAGCGCGGCGATCACCACACACGCCGCCAGATCCACGACGACCTGTGCGAGCATGACCGGAACCCGCGCGCTCTCTCCCACTTGGCGGCTCACCGCGTACACCAGGGTCAGAAATGCCGGATAGCCCGGCATGCGGACGTCCACCGGCGTAGCCTGCCCGCCAAGTTCGATGGCGAACTTGCCAAGCCTCAGCCAATTTGTCGCGAGCTCTTCGTAAAGCGCAGTGTCTCCTGAGCCTGAAGGGAACTTCCACACGAACAAGACTCGCAGGCAGGCCCCTGCAAGCAACGCCAGGAACGGGTGAGAGAAAAAGCGTTTCATTCTGTTTCCTGCATCTTACAATAGAGGGGTTCGGTTCCACACGACGGAGAAACGATAGGTCTCGCCGGCGCACACCCAGCCGCGAGGCGGCCACGCTGCATGAAACAACGAAAACCGATTTTCTATGACGCGGAAAAGGTCCGCTGGCGCCGTACTCGCCGCATTTTGGAAGTGAGCGGGGCGCTGCTCACCCTACTGCTAGTGTACTTCTTTATCACCGTCGCCGGTAGCGTCGAACTTCCGTCCTCCCTGCTTCCCGACACGCGTCCTGCCTACCATTCGGTCAAGAAAAAGAACCTGAAACCGGTTACGTTACGCGAAGGACGCCGCGGCCGCGTCGCGCGCATCGGCCAGGTGCCTGCCAGCTACGATCCCCTGCGCGCCGCGTTCTTTGTCAGTTGGGACGCCAACAGTCTGGCCTCCTTGAAAAAGCACTACAAGGACATCGACCTGCTCATGCCCCAGCAGCTCCACGCTGTAACTCCCGATGGGGCCATCACCGTTGTTGACTACGAACTCAACCAGACCGTTAAGGCTTCCCCTGCCGAAGCACTCTCCCGTCTGCGAGCGGACAAACTCCATCAGTGGATGCACGCCATGAACCCGCCCATTGAGCTCCCCATGATGGGCGTGCTCGACAATTACGACGGCGCCGTCTGGCGCGTGGACGAATTGATCGCCATGCTGGCCGATCCTTCCGCGCGGCGCCGCCTGATCTCCGACGTCGTCGAATACGCCGTCGAGGCCCATCAATCCGGAATCGTGGTTGACTTCGAGGGAATTCCCATCAAAAGCCAACCGCACTTCCGCAAATTCTCCGCCGAGTTGGCGCAGGCGCTCCATGCGGCAAATCTCAAGCTGATGATCGCGCTCCCCGCGCGCGACGACGACTACGACTACGCCTTCTTCGGCCGCGAGACCGACGCCATCATCCTGATGAATTACGACCAGCATTGGACCACTTCGCCTCCCGGGCCCATTGCCGCGCAAGATTGGTTCTTGGAAAACCTGCGTCAGATTCGCGAGGTGGTTCCCGCTCAGAAAATCGTCGTCGGAATTGGCAACTATGCGTACGACTGGACCGAATCTTCCGGAAAAGAGCCGGCACCCCGCACGGAAGAGTTCAGCGTTCAGGAGGCGCTCCTGCACGCCTACGAATCCGAGACGGAGGTCGAGTTCGATCTCACCTCGTTGAATCCTCACTACTCCTACGATGACGAGCAGAACCGCACGCATCAGGTCTGGATTCTGGATGCAGTCACCGCCTACAACGAATTGCGCGCCAGTGAACGAACGGGCGTGCAGGGCACCGCCCTCTGGCGCTTCGGCTCCGCGGATTCTTCCCTCTGGCCCATTTGGGACGCCACGCACCCCGACGATCCGACCCGGGAGAAGTTGCAGATTTTGCCGCCCGGCCCCGACTTGATTCTCGAAGGCGCGGGGGACATCTGGCGCATTGCCGACGTGCCGAAGCCCGGCCGGCGCACCTTCACCTATGACGCCAACACGGACCTGATCACCACCGAAAAATATGACGCCATACCTCTGTCCTATGACATCGACCAAATCGGCGCCGCAAAGAACAAGATTGTGCTTTCCTTCGACGACGGGCCGGACCGGCGCTGGACCCCTCGAATTCTGGATGTGCTGAAGCAAAAACATGCCCCCGCCCTCTTCTTCGTCATCGGCGAGGCTGCCAACACCTCTCCCGATATCCTGAAGCGCGAATACGACGAGGGTCATGAGATCGGCAATCACACCTTCACGCACCCGAAATTCGATGAGGTTTCGCGTACACAACTCAAGTGGGAGTTGAATCTCACGCAACGCCTGATCGAGAGCACGTTGGGCGTGAAATCCATCCTCTTCCGGCCGCCGTATGGCATTGATCATCAGCCCGAATATGCCGAAGAAGTGGCGCAACTGCCGTATCCTCAGGATTTGGGCTACATCATCGTCGGGCAGAGGATCGATCCGGACGACTGGCGATTGATGGACGACAAACGGCAGCGACCTGCCGGGGAGATTGTGGCCGATGTGCTGCGGCAGGCGAAGAACGGAAACATCGTCCTGCTGCACGACGGCGGAGGCGAGCGCGAACAAACCGTTGCTGCGCTGCCTCTTGTCATCGACGCGTTGCGCGCGAAGGGTTACGAGATCGTGTCGGTTTCCAACCTGCTGGGCAAATCACGCGCGGACGTGATGGTGCCGCTCACATTCCGGGAACGCCTGAGCGCGCACGCCGACGGCCTGATCTTTGCGATTTTCCAGTGGTGCCGGCTGGGGATCGCAACGGTCTTCATCCTGGGGATCGTGCTGGTCAGCGGGCGCGCGTTGATCATCGGGATTCTGGCGATCATTGAAAAGCTGCGGCCCGATCATGCGAAGCTCGCCGACCCTCCTCCGGGCGTCACCGTCCTCATCCCCGCCTTCAACGAAGAATCGGTGATCGTCCAGACGGTCACTTCGGTGCTCCTTTCCGACCTGCCTGACATTCATGTCATCGTCGTGGACGATGGGTCCAGGGACCGTACTCTGGAGCTGTTGCAAGCCAATTTCGGCAAGAACGAAGTGGTCCAGGTCATTCACCAGGTGAATCGCGGCAAGGCGGCGGCGCTGAACAATGCCTTGTCCCATGCCAAAACGGACATTGTTGTTACCATTGACGCCGACACGGAAATCGAGCCGGATGCCATCCGGAAATTGTTGCGGCACTTCTCGGATCCTACCGTTGGAGCAGTTGCGGGCAACGTGAAGGTCGGCAACCGTACGCGCTGGCTGACCCGCTGGCAGGCTCTCGAATACGTCACCAGCCAGAACATGGAGAAGCGCGCGTTTGATCTTCTGAACTGCATCACAGTAGTCCCGGGAGCACTTGGCGCGTGGCGGAAGATAGCTATTGAGCAGGCAGGAGGGATCACCGCGGATACGGTTGCGGAGGACGCGGACCTGACCATTGGGATTCGGCGTTTGGGTTGGCGAGTTACCTATGACGAAGAAGCGCTGGCCTGGACAGAAGCTCCCGAGACTCCCGGCGTGCTGATTCGCCAGCGTTTCCGTTGGACGTTCGGCACCTTGCAGTCCTTCTGGAAGCATCGCGACACATTGTTCCACCCGAAATACGGCACCCTGGGCTGGATTGCCCTCCCCAACATCTTCGTATTTCAGATTGCGCTCCCACTGATTTCGCCCGTGCTCGACCTGCTGTTCTTCGGAAGCCTTCTCCTGTGGGGCCTGGCGCAATTGCACATCACCCAGATTCCGCAACTCTGGACCACGGCCGACGTGCAACGCTCTGTCGTTTTCTTCCTCGGCTTTCTCATCATTGACGTCCTCACCTGCGTGATCGCCTTTACCCTCGAGCGCCACGAGGATTGGGCGCTGCTCGTTCCGGTGCTTCTGCAGCGCTTTTACTACCGCCAATTGATGTACGTCGTGCTGTTCCGCTCGGTGAAGGAGGCGGTAAGCGGCCGCCCGGTCGGCTGGAAAGGCGTGGAGCACGAGCCGCCGCGTCCAACTCCCGAGCCTGCAACCCTCTAACCGGGTACCGCTGTCTTTTCCGATTTATGAGCCTCGCGGGAGATTGACCCCCATCCTGTTGGCGACCTAATCCGCTTTTCCGACACGCTTTTCCGCACATTTCCATCTATAAGCCCAATTGGTGTAGGATACTCAGCGGCCTCGGGAGGTACTTATGGCGATCACGTTTTCGCTTAACGGCAAGTCCACCACCGTCGAAGTCGATCCGCAGATGCCGCTTCTTTGGGTTCTCCGCGATACCCTGAACTTGACCGGCACGAAATTCGGCTGCGGTATGGCCCTGTGCGGAGCCTGCACCGTGCATATCAACGGGGAAGCCGCGCGCTCCTGTATTACTCCCATCTCCAGCTTGTCTGGCAAGAAAATCACGACCATCGAGGGGCTGTCCGTTGACGCTTCGCATCCCGTGCAGATGGCCTGGATCGAGGAAGATGTTCCGCAGTGCGGCTATTGCCAATCTGGCCAGATTATGTCCGCGGTGGCATTGCTCGCCAAGAAGCCTCACCCGAGCGATGCGGACATTGATGATGCGATGAGCGGAAACATCTGCCGTTGCGGCACGTACCAGCGCATCCGCAAGGCCATTCACCGCGCCGCCACTTTACAGCCCTCGAAGTAAATCCCTTCATGCCGCGTATCCCAACGCTCCACGCGGCAAACTGTGAGGTATGTGATGGCTCAGGCTCTTTCACTCGATCGTCGCGAATTTTTGAAGAAAAGCGCCGCTGGCAGCGCCGGGCTGGTCATCGGATTCTATTTGCCCGGAAAGTACGAAGCGCTGGCGGGAATCCCACCCAAGGATGCCGCTGCCATCAATGCCTGGGTACAGATCGCCCCGGATGATTCCATCACATTGCTCATCGACAAGTCCGAGATGGGCCAGGGAATCTCGACGGCCCTGACCATGATCCTCGCCGAAGAGCTTGACCTCGATTGGAAGAAAATCAGGACCGAGTTTGCTCCCGCCGCGCCTCCGTATTTCAACCCGGTCTTTGGCCTGCAAGGCACCGGCGGAAGCACCAGTGTGCGCGCTTCGTGGGAGCCTCTGGCAAAAGCGGGGGCAGCGGCGCGGGAAATGCTCGTGGCCACGGCGGCGAAGCGCTGGGGCGTCGATCCCGGCGCATGTCGCACGGAAAACAGTGCGGTAGTGAACTCAGCCTCGGGCAAGCGGCTCGGATATGGCTCGCTCGTGGAAGAAGCGGCGAAACTCCCAGTGCCGGTGAATCCGAAGCGCAAGGATGCGAAGGACTACAAGCTCATCGGGAAACCTACGAAACGAATCGATTCCGCAGTGAAGGCCAACGGTAAAGCCCCGTTTGGTATTGATGTGCGTCTCCCGAAGATGCTGCATGCGGTGGTGGCGCGCTGCCCGGTCTTTGGTGGCAAGGTGAAGAGTTATGACGCCTCAAAAGCCAAAGCAGTGCGCGGCGTGAAGGACGTTCAGCAAATCTCCACAGGCGTGGCCGTGGTTGCTGACAACACTTGGTCGGCGATGGAAGGCCGGCGCGTGCTTGCCATCGAGTGGGACGAAGGCCCCAACTCGAAGAACTCCAGCGAGACCATCCGCAAGCTCTACCTCGAACGCCTGGAGCAGACCGGAGCGATTGCTCGGAAGGACGGCGACGCAGATGCCGCGCTAGGCAACGCGGTGAAAAAAGTCGAGGCCGTGTACGAAGTGCCCTTCCTGGCTCACGCCACCATGGAGCCGATGAATTGTGCAGCGGATGTGCGCGCCGACGGCTGCGACATTTATGCCCCCACGCAATTTCAGACCTTCTCGCAGATGACCGGCGCAAGAATCGCCGGGCTGAAACCTGAGCAGGTTCGCATTCACACGACGTACCTCGGCGGCGGCTTTGGGCGGCGGGCCGAGCAGGACTTCATTACCGAGGCCGTGGAGCTCTCCAAGGCGATGGCCGCGCCCGTTCAGGTTACCTGGTCGCGGGAAGACGACATGCAGCACGACTTCTACCGGCCCGCGCTCGCTGT
>Ga0187780_10000611_pt1 | contig 26564 bp, 23 predicted proteins | sample 1015_Q2_SP10_20__FD_132429 | JGI IMG/M metagenome (GOLD analysis project Ga0187780, IMG submission 132429) | Tropical peat soil microbial communities from peatlands in Department of Meta, Colombia - 1015_Q2_SP10_20_MG | ecosystem: Environmental > Terrestrial > Soil > Wetlands > Peat | place... | reverse complement strand
CAAGACCGTTCAGGTTGTTCTTTTGCAGTTCACGCAGAATGGGCGTTTCTTCTACGGCTCCCTGGTTTTCTATTTCGACGACCTGCTTTTCGCCGACGTTTTTAAAGATGATAGGGCCAGCCGGTCTAATGAACGCAAAGTTTGCGCTTGCAACACCCACCAACGTAAGGAAGGCAGCCGAGGCGATAGCACCTATCTTTCCTACTCTGCTATGAAGACTGCGCCTCATGAGACTCCACCCTCCGCATGTGTAGGCCTAACGATCTTCGAGCAATTGATACCGGACCTCAATGCGAGTATCGCACGACTAGCGGTCGCGCCAAGTAGGCCTGCTCGTCGAAATGGGATGTGGTGGCGAAAGACCCCATGTGGAGCCATGCTTCGCATGGTCCCCCGCTCGGCCTTTTGTCTCTGACCTCCGCACGAGCGATCATGTGCGGCGACGACGTAGGTGTAGGAAGCCCCAAGGGCTTCAGTAATCGTCACGCGCAAAGTCCACCACAAGATGCTGCAGGATGGTCTTGCGTGTGCCCATCGAGGAGATCATGAAGTTGCTCATTGCCCGGACCGAAGACGGTACTCACGGAGAGGGGAGCGGCGGTAGGCTCTGAAGGCTGAAGCACCTGCGTCGAGGCCCGCGCCCACCCGCGAGACACGAGTCATGTCACGACAGCTGCTCGGGGCGTGCGCGCGGCGGGGGGTCAATGCCAAGCGCAGCGATCGCGCAAGCGCAGCTATCAGCAAACCTCGCGCAATCGGCTCGCTCGCAAACCGAATTAAGGCCACACGACTATTCCTGACGAAGCCAGGTATTGGCTACTTTTTCTGGGTAGCTATTTACTTTGAAATACGTGAAAAACAGTCGGTTCGCGCCAGATTCGAACGATGTAGGAGTGACTTCGGCTTCGCATGTCGCGGCTTCGTTCCTTCTCAGTGTCTCTTCTGTGCCTTCGCACGAGGTAAAGTTATAGGCACCGTTACCGATTCCTAGACCCTGTTTTACAACCTTGAACGTGCCAGGACCCAGAGCGGTCAAGACGACTTTCATGGGTTCGTTGACTTTTTTAAAGATCAGCTTCTCGGTTATTGACCCGCTGGGTCCCGAGAAGCTCCCACACCCGCTCAACATGGTGGCGGCGGCTAGAGCGAATGCCGCTACCCACGGCGAACGCAGAGACACAAGCTTGAGTCCAGGTTTCATCGCTGACCACCTCCTACGTTAGACGTGGCCCTCAAGAATGTGGAGAACCGGCCGAAGCCAGAGCCAAACATCTGACTACCCGCTTTTATATCCCGGTCGGCCTTCCGATGGCTTGGTCTTCAGGCGCTGGAGCCCTTGGGTGAGTAAGCGATTATCCGCGAACTTGATGCGCGCCCACCTGTTAAGGGTGAATTGCCCAGTCCTACGATCCATTGCTACCGCCCGAGTGTAGATGCCGGGTCCGTAGTTGCCCGTGAAATGCGCCAGGCAAATCATTGCTGATGGTGAGTTGGCATTACAGCGTATCGTTTGAATATGGACGCCTGGCGGTGTCAGGGCGGTGATTGCTCTCTCAACGCGTATCTCAAGTCCGCTATTGGCGTAATACTTAATCGAGGGCAGCCCTTCATGGCGATTGAAGAAAACACCGATGCCCAGGACTCCCGCTGCGACTACTGTGATCACTATGATCACAGACCCACCAGGTCGCAGGGCTATTCCTGACGAAGCCATGTGGTGGCTGCTTTTTCTGGGTAGCTATCTACTTTGAATTTGGTGACAAACTGTCGGGTCAGTCCCGCTTCGAATGGGGAGGGGGTGACTTCGGCTTCGCATGTCGCGGCTTCATTCTTTCTCAGTGTCTGTTCTGTCCCGCCGCACGACGTAAAGTTGAAGCTACCATTACCCAGCCCCAGTTCCTGTTTCACGACCTTGAACGTACCCGGACCGAGCGCGGTCAAGACTACTTTCATGGGTACTCTGGCTGTGAATTTTAGTTCCTCGGTAATGGACCCACCGGGTCCGGAGCCAGTCCCGCATGCGGCGATCAACATAGTGGTGGCTAGGGCAACCACCGCAATGCGCCACCACCGCAAAGATGGCAGTTTGGAATCGAGTGTCATTTCTTAATCCTGATTCGACCGCCGAGTGCAAGCCCCACGTCGTCACGAGTCCCGGCGTACTTCTCGTCTACAACTTGAAATCGACTTATTTCCATTCCATGTTGGCGCATGGTATTTCAGCTGTAGTGTTGGCTTCCAGTTCTCCGCTTGTATCTACCACTTCCTTAGTCCCGCATGAACCTCCACTTGATTCATAGTTGATTCCCTTCGCCTTCGTTTTGATTTTCAAAGCATGTGTTCCTGAGTATTCGGCTGTGTCTTCTTCCCCGATGCCATCGAGGGTTACTTCACATTTGGCCGCTTCATCTTTTAACACCAAATCGGCTCCAAAATCGGGGGCCGACCCTTCGGCTTCAAGTTCGTCTTCGATCTTCGAGGCGGACAGTTTTGCCCCGAAGCCTTCGCAGTTTTCCAGTTTGACTTCTATGCTTTGGTCTTCCTCTTTGGTCGCCGAGACTTTCCCTGCGACGGAGGTTTCGCACGTTACTTTTTCAGAACCGAATTTGAACGTCGCTTTTCCTTTTTCTGCGGTCACAAGCGTTCCCGTTTTGCTAGCGACGAATTCATGGGCCTCCGCGGGCGCCACCGAGCTGGCAATCGTTACCGCTACTACGGCCGCTGCTACTAGCGCTCGTCTGTTCCGCATTTCGTGGACTCCTCGTGATCCGCGTACGGTCGTTGATGCAGAGACTTCTAGTCGAGTATCCGACGACTAGCAGAGCGCGTCAAGTAGGCCAGTAGCCGAGATGGGACGTAGTGGCAAAAGCACAATACAGAGCCATGTTTGGCATGGCCGTGCGTCTAGCCGTTTGTCTCCGACCTCGGCACGAGCGTGGCGAACGGGTGCGAGCTAGTGGGTTCGGCGATAGCGCATAGGAGTGCGGGGGAGGTCCTGGGCTGCCTCTGCGAGAGTCATGCGCAAGTGCGCCGCAAGATGCTGCAGGACCGTCTCGCGTGCGGTCGTCGATGAGAGCACGAAGTCTTGCTCGTTGTCGGGACCAGAGACGGTGCTCAAAGAGAGGGGTGCGGGCGGTAGGCTGTGAAGCCTGAACCGCCTGCGCCGAACGCCTGCGAACGATGGTCCGTGGTGGCTAGCGAACATATAGAACCTAATATCAGGAAGGTAGCGCTGATGACGCGCGGGATTCGCGCTGGCCGCGAGCGCGAGTGGCACAGGAAGTATTGCGTGCTCGATAGCTTCGGCAACGGCGATCGCGGTGTCTTCGGCTGTGCTTTGAAAGGTGGCTGGGAGATCGAGCTGCGTTGCGATTCGTGCGATGCTGTGGTGGTTGCCAATGAGTCCTGCTTGGATGGAACAGCGTTGGGGTACGATCGCGTGTACGAGGAGCTGCGTTGTCATCGCTACACGAGCTAGCGCCATTTGTAGGCAGGTCAGCACGAGACTATAGGGGGTGACCGTAAGCTGCTGGGCGCTGGCAGCAACCGAGGTCCACTCTTGGGGTGTTAGCTTGAATGTGACTAGTGCGCCACCATTCCGGCGGCTGTGAGCGGTCGTGGGCCACAGGGGTCTGGTGGCTATTTGTTTCTCCTGCCGAGCCCAAAACTCGCGGCTCGTTGTGATCGTGGTGAGATCGGGAGCGTGCGACTCGGTGTAGTCGAGATATGAGGTATCGCTGACTTCTGGCAGACCGGTGGGAGGTGTCGTGCCGGCATGTTGGGCGTATGCGCGTGATATCTCGGCTGTGAGGAGTGAGCCGGAGTCGCTGTCCACGAGGGCTTCGGCGACGAACATCGCGAGCACGGAGGTCTTTCGATCGAGCGTGTAGAGAGTTGCACGGAAGCGAGGGTCGCGGGTTGGCCAGAGCGAGTTGTAGACGCTCGTAGCGTCATCGACGGCTCGTTCAAGACCGTGCTTCTTATTGAGAGTGCTGAGATCGACGCGCGAGAGCATCCCCGGCGTGAAGGCGGTCACTATCTGGTACAAGCGGTCGCTACGTCGCTCGAACTGCACACGCAGGATCTCATAGCGCTCGACCACCTCGTCTACCGCATACGCGAGCGCTTGAGTATCGAGTGGGCCGTTGAGCTGGTAGACCCAGCTGAGAAAGCCGTGTCCTGTCGTCTCTGGCGCGATCAGGAGATGCGCCTGCTGGATTAGAGAAGCGGGCACTGCGCGCGTCGCAGTTGAGTGCTTACGGGAGGTCTGGGTCGAATGGCGGTTGATGAAGGTGGCGATGGCTGTGATCGCGTCCCGACCCTCCCGGAGAACGGGGTGATACCACTGCCAGACGTGGATCATGTTCGGCCACTCCTCGAGCGTAATCTCCACGTTGTGTGCCCGCGCGTGCTCGGCGAGCGTGCGTGCGTCGTCTAGAAGAAGCTCGTCAGAGCCGGCCTGGATCAGCAGCGGGGGCAGGCCGGCGAGGTCCGCGAAGATCGGCGAGGCGAGTGGTTGTTGTGGGTCTGCGCCTCGCAGGTAGGCGTCGGCCATCCGCTTGAGCTCGGCACGTGTCAGCAATGGGTCGCGGGCAGCGATGCGTGTGAGGGCGTCGGCGGTGCATGTCAGGTCCAGCCACGGGGACATGCACACGGCTGCCGCTGGTAGACGCTCGCCGCTGTCGCGGAGTGAGATCAGCGTGGCGAGGACAAGTCCTCCGCCGGCCGAGTCTCCGGCAAGGATGACCGGGCCGTGGGTCTGGGTGAGTAGCCAGCGGGTGGCGGCGGTGGCGTCTTCGACGGCGGCTGGGAAAGGGCTCTCGGGTGCTAGGCGGTAGTCGATTGAGAGCACGGCCGCGTCGGCTGCGTGGCCGATGGCGGCAGCGAGGTGGCGGTGCGAGCGCGTTGAGCCGAGGCTGTAGCCGCCACCGTGGATGTAAAGAACGACGGGCTGCGATGGTTCGCGCTGGGCTCTGACCCACTCGGCTGGACAGCCATTCGCGTCGATGACCTTACCCGGCTCGTTGTGGCCGCCGAAGGTCTGCTCGGCGCGGTCGTACTGGCGGCGGCGCTCCGCGACTGGCGCGGAGCGCAGGGGTGCCTGCAGTTCGATCAGCTCGCGGACAAGTCCGATGTCGCCCAACGCCACGATCTACCCCTGCGACACGAAGCTGACCGGTGTGGGGGGACCGGCGTGCTCTGACTTGCCTCGTTGCCAGAAGCCCACGTCGAGCCATTGCCCATGCTTGTATCCCACACCATCAAGGGTGCCGGCGTGACGAAAGCCAAGCGTTTCGTGGAACGCGATACTTGCGGGGTTGGGAAGGGTGATTACGGCTATCTGGGTGGCGTAGCCTTGGTGGTCGAGTGTCTGCAGCAGCTGCCTGTAGAGGGCCCGCCCGATACCTATGTGTTGCTTGTCGTACGCGACGTATGCGGTGACCTCGGCACACCAGTCGTAGGCGCAGCGGTCCTTCCAGCGCCCGGCATACGCCACGCCGGCGACGACGCCATCGACGGTGGCGGCCAGCCACGGATAGGACGATCGTGTGGACGACCAGTCCACGACCCATTCGCCCGGTGTCTGCGGCTCGTTGCGGAAGTTAAACGTCGTGTGCTCGATGTAGTGGTTAACCAGCGCGCAGATGGCCGGGAGATCACGCTCCAGCACTGGCCGCACGGCTATGGTGCTCAGCATTCTGTGCTCGTCAACGACGCGCTCGCCTCGCAGCTCGGTGACTGTGGTAGCGAGGGCGCTAACCGTTGGGGCTCGAAACAGTGCCGCCAACGGCACCTGTACTTCGAACTCGCTGCGTACTCGTGCGATGACCGCGACTGCTGTGAGCGACGTGCCACCCAACGCGAAGAAGTCCTGCTCTGCGCCGACGCGCTCGACTTCAAGCTCAGAACACCAGATCTCCGCGATCCGCCGCTCGACCTCCACTTCCGCCCGTGCTCTCGGTGTGTCAGGCGCAGCAACGGTGACGCTCCCGCTGACACCCTGACCGCGAGGGCCAACGATCTGCGCTAGGCGTGCGCGATCGAGCTTCCCATTGGCTGTGCGCGGCATCACATCGACCACAAGGACGTGTGCAGGGATCGATGCGGGCGGCAACTCGCGCGCCACCGCATCGCGGACGGCGATGGCGTCCATATCCGACCTCTGGCTGACGACACACGCCGCGAGCGCCGTGTCTGGCGGCTCGCCGATGCCGAACACTGCTACCTCCGTGACCTGCGGGAGCGCGGCGATTGCGGCCTCGACTTCGGCTGTGTCCACGCGAAACCCTCGGATCTTCACCATCTGATCGACACGGCCGAGATGGTGAACCAGCCCGTCCGGATCGATGCGGCCAAGATCGCCGGTGCGAAACGCGGACGTCGGCGTATCGTCGCGGACACCGCCACGGCGCCAGTACCGAGGGCGCACATACTCGCTGCGAATCTCGATCTCCCCACACTCCCCAGTGGCCGCTTGCGGGCCGCTCTCGTTGACGACTGCGACTTCAATGTCTAGGACAGGACGCCCTACGGGCACCGGCTCAGGTATGGGTGCGTCTGGTTGGATCATGTGCAGGCAGGTGAGGCCTGTCTCGCTGGAGTTCAATCCGGTGCTCAATGTGGCCGCCGGGAACAGCCGGCGTGCCGCTCGCAGGTCGGCTGGGAGTACGGTCTCGCCGCCGAGGTAGGCGAGTCGCAGCCCGCGACAGATGCGCGAGTGCTCGGTCGAGGCTAGTTGTCGCAGAAACGACGGGAATCCGTAGAGCACCGTTACGCCGGCAGCGTCCAGCCAGTCGATCATCCGGTCGACGCCAGCGTCCCGGAATGAGTACGGCGCTAGCGCAGCCCCAGCGAGCAGCGCGACATAGGGGTTCGAGATAGACGCGACGAACCCGTCCGCGCTGATCAGCGTCACGCAGTCGTTGCCACTGATCGCCAACGGTTGGTGGCGAGCGACGTTGTGCAGCATGTCTCGACGCGACTGCGCTACCCCACGCGGGCGTCCGGTCGACCCGGATGTGTAGAGCACATACGCGAGCCGACCCTCGTCAAATCCCAACCCAGGACGAGCCTCACGGGCGCGACGGGCGAGGACCTCCTCCACCAAGAGTGCTTGCGAGCCCTTTGGCACAAGGGGCGTGCTGTGCTGATCGCAGAGGATCAGCGGTGCGTCGAGCTCGTCGAGGATGCGGCGCACGTGCGGCGCTGGATGCAACGGATTGACGGCCGCGTAGAACTTGCCGGCCTTGAGCGTGCCCAGCGTGCCGGCGAGCATAAGCTCCGGCGAGCAGACCATCAGCGGCACCGGCTCGGGCCTACTCTCACGCTGAGACATCAGCTCGACCGCGATCGCATTCGCCCAGGCGTCGAGTTCGCCGAAGCTGACGCTCCCCAAGAGGGACCTGGCGGGTCGGCGGATCGCGTCACGCCCCGGCTCTGAGTCAACCTGGCGCTCGAACGCCTCCACCATTGAGATGGGCTGTTTAGCGGGGCCGCTTTCTCTGACATCGACTGTCTGCTGCATACCCATATCCGACCTGTGCTCGCGGCTCTAGCCCACGTGACGGACCGGCCCCAGACACATCTTTGCGCGTACCATCGCGAGGACTTAAGCACGCTCTTCCAGCCAGCCAATCACTGTCGTCTAGCCTCTGGCTCAGCGGACTTCGAACACTGGCGAAAGTTGCGGACATTCGCTCTACCGCAGATGTGTAGCCAACCTACACGTGGGCCTCGAGCGGGTGCGTTTCGCCTTCGGCGCTGTTTCTCACTTGCTCGCTTTTCGTTGGGGCAGGCCCGCGAGTTGGCGAGCCAGGGAACCTTTATGATCGCCGAGCGCCCGTAGCTCAATGGCACAGGGCGGCACCAAGACGGGTTGTAGAGGTCGAATGACGTGTTTCGAAGCGGCCGCAGGGCGTCACCACGTGCAAGTACGAGTGTCTGGGCCGTTATTCGTTGTAGCCGTTTTCGGCCCTCTGCGTCGTGCTTCATGCCGCCCCTAGAGCGACGGCCTTTTAAGCCGTAGGTAGCGGGTTCGATTCCCGTCGGGCGTTCTATACCACACTGAGTCAGAGACACTTCAACCCACAACGGTCCCAATGGTGCCTCAGCGAGCCGGGGCGCCTTGACGCAGGCTGCAGGCAGCGAGAACATTGCGCCACAGCAGCCAGTGTGGGCGTGCCAGCGTAGCGTGCGCCAATGACTCTGGCTTCTGCGAGTGGCAAGGCGGCGGCAATGAGAGCACCAACGGCGGGAGAACTTCACTCAATCAGCGATCACTAGCCAGCATGTGATCTGGGCCATGAGTCCTTGCGAGCCTCCATCTACACCCAGGCAAGGTGATCGGCCTTACAAACTGCAGGGTGATCTCTTGGAGTCTTGCTCATGCTGGGCGCCGTGTCCGTGCTGGATCGGAGCCGACCCTGACGGCGAGTGCTGCCAGGGTTTCAACGCCTATCACATCGAGCGTGGTCGTATCGGGGAGACCAATGTGGACGGTTGCGACTTCGTCCGGGTGTTTGACATTTCTGGGAACCCACGCGTGCCAGGAAGTTGGCGACAGGTCGTCGTAGTCGACGACCGAGCTTCGAGTGAGCAAGTCACGGCTATCGTCGACGCATTCTCTGGCGTTTGCGGCGGCCCGCTTGCCGATATTGCACGCCTCGTTGATGAGACGCTCGGCGTCGAGCGCGCGCGCATCAGCTACTCGGTCGTCCGGGGTTCAGGCGTGATCCGAGCTGGACGCCTCGTGAGTGTATCGGTGACCCCGTTTCGAGGGGCCGATGGAGCGGTCACGACCCTGCACGACTCGTTGATGGCGAGCGTGCCCAGGGCTCCCGCGTACATCGCGCAAGCTGACGATCACACTGTGGCGCTTGGGCAGTATGGGTTCGCCTGGGCGTTTGGGGGGCGGAGCGCGATCCAGTCGGCCTACGCGGTCGCGCACAATGTCTAGCAGCGTAGGCGACCCCAAGCGAGACGCGGTCAGGGTCATACCCGCATTCCCGCTGCTGATCAGCGTGTTCGCATGGGCAGCTGTGTGGATTGCGGCTACCTCGGGTGGGTCTGAGCTCTACGCCTCCTCGATGTCGGTCGGACCAACCATTGGTTCGGCAAGCGTGTTCTTGGCGGCCTGGGAGATCATGGTGCTCGCGATGATGCTCCCCTCGAGCATCCCCTTCCTAACGCACTTTCGGGTCGTGACCGCCGGAGGGCCGCTTGCATCGGTGCGAAGGTTGAGCGTCTGCGTCGGATACGCGCTCGCGTGGCTGTGGATGGGTTGTGCGACGGCACTCGTCGGCGAGACGCTCTACCGCACCGCCACGGTCGATGTGTGGCTCGAGAATCACGCGAATCTTCTTGCCGGTGGTGTACTCGTGCTCACCGGAGGCTTTCAGCTCACGGCGCTCAAGCGCCGATGCGTTGAGATCTGCGGCCACCCCGCCTTGTTCATCATGCGCTACTACGGCCGTAGTGTCGGCGACGCGCTGGCGCTCGGATTTCGCTTCGGGCTCATCTGCCTTTGCTGCTGCTGGGCGCTGATGGCGTCCATGGTCGTACTGGGCGGTGGAGGCCTCCTACTCATGATGATCCTGACCGCCGTGATGTTCGCCGAGCGGGTGATGGGCTGGGATGACCGCTTCGTCAAGCTGATCGGCATCACCGCAATCACGCTCGGAGTGGTCGTCGGTGCGTCTCCCGATGTGGTCCCTGCGCTAGCGCAGAACGCGCGAGACTGGGTCGGGATGCAATCAACCACGATGCACCTACCGATTCCCGGGATGTGGTGGTGTCATGGCTAAAACGCCCGCACGCGGACATCAACTCCCCTGGCTCGCGCTCAGCCTCTCGCTGCTAGCACTAACCGGCTGCGGCGCGAACACCCACGCTGCCACCACTAACCACCCAACTCATGTCGCCACCACTGACCACCCAACCTCAGCACTCGTGCCGATCGGCGCTGGCCTAGACGGACCCGCTGGCCTGCACGCCTCGATCTACGCGAAAGGACCGCGCACGCTGGCGTCGTTCGCGTTCGATTCGCAGGGACGGCTGTGGCTGACTGGCGCAGGACTCGAAACCCACACCGTAGACGGTGTCTACCTTATCTCCCAGCCCGGCGGCACCGCGCAGAGAGTCGTCTCCGGGCTAGACGATCCGCTAGGGCTCTACTGGTATCGGGGCAAGCTGTACATCGCCTCGGTAGGGCGTGTAGACGCGTACTGGGATTTCAACGGCAAGCAATTCACCCAACACCAGCTGATCCTCAAAGGGCCCTTGACCGACGGCGAGAACAACCTCCTGATCATGGCGCCCAACGGACGGTTCCTGATGGGCGTCAGCGCGACATGCGACCACTGCACCCCAACGTCTAAGTGGGACGGCGCGATCGTCTCGTTTCTGCCCAACGGCAGCGACCTACGCGTATATGCCAAGCGTGTCCGCGCACCGTTCGCACTCGCCTACCGCCCTGGCACCAAAGATCTGTTCGTGACCATGGATCAACGTGACGACCTAGGCACCGCCACACCAGGCGAATGGCTCGGCCTCGTGCGCGAAGGCCAAGACTGGGGCTTCCCGGAATGCTACGGACAAGGCGGACCGGCCTGCGCAGGCATTCCCGAACCTGTCGCCACGCTCGACAAGCACGGAGCCATCGGCGGCATCGCCTTCGCCAACGGCCAACTCGGACCAACCATCGGAGCAGCCGCGATCATTGCCGAGTGGAACATCGCAAAGGTCCAACAAGTCTCGCTCACCAAAACCAGTACGGGCTATCACGCGACCGTAACACCGTTCCTCACGGGCATGGAACGCCCACTCGCCGTCGTATTCGCCCCCGACCACTCGCTTCTAGTCGGCGACTGGGCCACCGGGACGATCTACAGCGTTACGTATTCTGGGTGACCTGCCTGCCCTGCTTCCGAGCCGCGCTCAAGCTGACCGACTACGGCCCGATTGACGCCCGTCAGGTCAGCCACGAGCTGGAAGAGTCGGTTCGCGCGCGATTATCTCCGCGCTCCTGCACGAAGCGCTGACGCCTTGTGCGTATTGGTTGCCGGCCACGTGACGTATGCCAACTCAGAAACAAAACGCGCGAACTCGGCTGGACTACAATGTCGTAAATATGGCTTGATTAGGGACTTTCTCGGCTCATATGAAGCCAGGTATTGCTGCTGCCTTGACGAAAGCTAGCCGGCATCTGAGAATTATTGATGACTAGTGAAGGGTTAAGCGAGGCTCGTCATGCAACCTAATCTCGAGGAAAATGGGCTGGCTATTCGCGGCGCCGTCCGTTTCAGGGGCCGGAGTTCTCTTGCAAGTAAGTTTAAGGTGGGTAAAGTTACAACGCGTATATTCGTGACAACTGTGGTGTACATGGCGTGCTGCTCGACTTCGGCACTAGCTTCGCCGGACGTCCCTCTCCCTAGTCACCTATCCCCCAAAGCATTTCTAGTCAAGGAGATCACAGCCCTAACAAGGAAAGGTATATCTCAAGAAAGGGCATCGCGGGCCATAAGCATTCAAGGCAGAATCGCGAAGACTGGCCTGACTGAAAGGCTGCAAGCGGCGATGGGGACCAATTATGCTGGTGTCTGGTTTGAACCTGCTACCAGTCAACTGAACGTCGGGCAGACATCAGCCGTTGGCCGCCGAACGGCGGAAGCAACTATTCAGGAGGAGGGTCTATCTGAATATGTAGTCGCTACGCCGGTGCGTTCGACGATTGCGCAACTGCTAGCCGAACAGAGGCGGTGGAACCGCAAACTAGCATATATGTTTGCACGCTATGGTCTCAAGACCGGGCTCGAACCGCAACACAACGCGGTGGCGATCGTTCTCACTTCGTCTGTTCCTGTCGTTGATCGGATGGCCATGGAACGCGAAGCGGCGGCCGCCAGCGTGAACGTACGGGTGAGCGTAGTGCCCGGCACGTCGCTCAGTGCTACGCCAGAGCTTGAAACCAAATGCACGTTCTTTAGCCCTCCGTGGGAAAACAATACAGCAAACTGCGACCCATCGATAGCCGCCGGAGTATATATCGGGAGCAGTGAAGGCGGGGTATGTACAGCCGGACCAGTGGCAATCCCGAAGGCTCACAAGGATCGCCGGGTGCTTCTCACAGCCGGTCATTGTCTCGCTAGAGGCACCAATCCCTTCGAAGTACAGTGGCATGCGCTCGAAACTGCCGGAAGCAGTCTGTTTATTGGAGAACCAGAAGACTTCACGTTCGGCGGCACGCAGAAAGGTGCCACCTACTGTGCAGGCCTCTGCACTGGAGGTGATTATGGAGACATCCCGATTGCGGCTGGCTGGAGGACAGGTAAGGCGAACAGGCCAGTGTACGCCCTTACTGCTCGGTGGGGAAGGGGTACTGACAAATCTTATCCGGTAACAGGAGAACGAGCGCCTATCGTAGGCAATTCGAACTGCCATGAGGGTCGAACTTCTGGTGAATCATGCGGAGTCATTACTATGCTCAATGTGGCGTTGGCTATCGCTTATAACGGTCACCAGGTTGTCTTGGAAGGTATGGTTGAAGATGCCGGCGAAAATTTGATCAACGAATCCGGTGATAGCGGTGGGCCTTTCCTATACGTTAATGGTACGGGTGAAATATTCATGGAAGGTATAGACAGCTCACTGATTCTCGAATGTGTTGACGTGAAAGCAAATAAAAAAGGTGAAAAATACTTCAAAACTCAATTCGAATGTCAGAGCGGAAGCGTCTTCAAAGAAGCTCCAGGGAACGAAGGAGAATGGGAACGTAAGGAATACGAATGCTCAATGATAGGTATGGAAAATACGGGGGCGAAGTACTACCCGAGTAAAGAAAGATGTGTGCATGAAGAAGAAGCGGGCAAAGGTGACTGGGAACGGAAGCCGAATGAGCGCTCGATATGGGAGCCATTGATACAACCTGTTGGTGGCGCCGTCGAAGGGCCATTCACAAAGCTGAAACTCGAACTACTTACGGCAGCTAATGAAAAAATAGCACCGCGTCAGCAGGGCAAAGGCGGTGAACCAGAGCTTAAAGCGGGATTTACGAGCAAAAGCGGAGCCAGTACGCTAGAAGCGACGGGAGGGACAAAAATTTCGTGTTCGGGTGGCAACGGTACTGGTAAAGCGACGGGCACGAGCGAAGGTACTGCAAACCTAACTTTGACAGGATGTGAAGGGTTTGGTGTGAAATGTAGGACGGCTGGCGAAGCCCAAGGCACGATCGCGCTTACGGCGAAATATCTAGTGGTATTTGTGAAAGAAACGGAATCCGAAGAACTTGGTGTGGTGTTGAAGTTCAACGAAGCAACGGTCGAATGTGGTACGGTGTGTCCAAAAATGACTAATGAGACGGTGCATCTCCGCGGTTCTGCAGTGGGGCTCACGACGCCCGTAAATAAAGAAATAACGACGGGCGAAGTCGCCAAAGTGGTATTCTCGCAGTCGAAAGGGATCCAGTCGCCTATTGAATACGTGAATGGGGAAGGCGAAAAAGTCAGCGCAAAGATCGAACTTAACGGCAGTGGCACGAAAACGTTCGGCTTCGAACAGGCGGGACTTGCGGATACCGATGAACTGACGTTTGAAGAAACCGTGGAACTAGAAGGAGATCAGTGATGAGTTGTGACGTGATGAGCGGCATTGCGAGAAAGCGTCGCGCAGTACCCTCTTCAATCTCGAGAGGTAGTACGCACTAGCGTCAACCGCGCGACGTAGGGAGCACGGCCGAGCTTGTGTGGGCGACTTGACATCGGGTTGTGGGCGTGGGTGATCGAGCGTCGGATGGAAGGTCGCGAACCCGGGTCTGGACGGCCCGGATGACCGCAAACTGAGCGCAGACGCGCCGACATCGCTCTGCAGAGGCTGTCGCGTAAAGGGTTGCTGGGGCTGACGGGTAGGGGTTCCGGGCTTTTCGGTCGGTGGGAGGTTTGGTGCTTGGCTGGCGAGCTCGGCGTCGGGCCGTTCTGGGTTGCGTTCAGGGGTCGCGCCACTCCGACGGCGGCGTTCATGACCGAGTCCAGCATCCCGTAGTCGTTGACGTTCCCGATCAGCTCGGCCGCTGCAATACCGGCTGCTCGAGGACTATTGGTATGGGCTGAAGCTCACGCCGCAGACGCTCGACTCGCTCGACCGGCACGACCAGGGGTCTTCGTTCCACGCCGCCGGCGAACGTGGCGAGGCGGAGACATTCTGCGAGCGTCAGCGTCGACGTGTATCCGTAGGTGTACACGTTGCTATGATGGCTCGATGAGTCCGCGAGTGGTTGAGGTTCTCCCGACGCGGGAGGCGCGAGCGAAGCTGCCTTCGCTGCTCGCGGGCTTCCGTGCGCGTGGCGTGGACGCTGATCCTGTGGTGATCGGCGCGCATCGGCGCCCGGAGGCTGTGGTCCTCTCTTACGAGCGGTATCTGGCGATGCTGAGTGGCCGCGAACGGGTCAAGGCTATCCTTGCCGACCGGCGTGCCGCGGGGGGCGGCATGAGCGAGCAGGACGCGATGCGGGTGGCGGTCGAGGAGCAGCACGCCGCGCGTCGCTGAGTGTCGCGTATCGTCTTGGACTGCAACGTTTTCGTCTCGGCGCTGCTTTCGCCGGATGGCACGCCCGCGCAGATCCTTGACCGGTGGGCTAACGGGGACTTCGAGTTGATCGTCAGCCAGCAGCTGCTCGCCGAGCTGGAGCGGGTTCTCGACCGGCCGAAGTTCGCGGCGTCGATCGAGCGGGCTCAGGTCGAGGGGCTCTTGACAGGCCTGATGGAGGACGGGTTGCTGGTCGAGGACCCGCCCGCTGATCCCGGCCTGACGCCGGACCCCGGGGACGACTACCTTGTAGCGCTCGCGCGGGCCGCCGGTGCGGAGTGCATCGTCTCGGGCGACGCGCACCTGCGGCAACTCGCGGACGCCGTGCCGACGGTTCTCTCGCCCGCGGAGTTCATCGAGCGGGAGAAGTAGACCCCGCACCGGGGCGGTTCGCCGTGGTACTTCCCACGGAGCGGCGGTCGGCCCTACCAAGCAAGCGCATAGTGGTCGCGGATTACGCCAGCGCCACAGGGTAGGATGTGCATCGAGTGTGCACCGTGGGTCTTCTGCGCGTGCGCTCGGTGTGCACGGCGGCTGCAAATCGGCTGCGAATCCGCAAAAAACCGCATAGCTAAGCCAAATTAAACCTGTCTCCCCGATCATAAAGTCCCTGCAAATGAGCGGGTTTTATGGAACTGGCCGTGTAGCCAGTTTTGTGGCTGGGGTCCAATTTGGGGTCCGAAAGCTGCAATTTCTAGGCTCTGTGCTTGGCTCAAGATTGAAGTTCTCCGTCGCTAGGTGTCCCGAGTACCGCGCCGTTGCTGGCTTGAGGGGTGCGTGGGATGGCATCTCGAAGCGATCGTTAGCAGTATCTCTAAACCTGCGACCACCGGGTCACTTTGGAGTGCTCGGCTGGGTCGGATGCCGTCGTTTGTCAAGGGTTGGCGCAGTGGATGTCATCGCCGCGCTCGCTACGGCACGTGAAGCATGAGCGCCAGACCGTCTGGTCGGAGTGACTCCTTTCGTCCAACGCGCAAGTCTCGTCGCTGTCAAGCCTCATACGCGCAACCGGCCGAAAAGCGAGAGTGACGCGGTCGCAGGTAAGGGCACGAGCGGCCGTACCCTACAAGCGTTGAACCTCCAATTGACCTCCAGCGCGGGTGTTTGCGGTCACTCCAGTAGCCAGGCCCGCCCCACCAAAGCTCAGATCGCTAGCGCGTATCCGTGAGGGTTTTGCCTTGGTCGCTTGGCACCGTATCCCGAGGTTGGCCTCGGGGACCGGCATTGTGTGCCGTCTTGTCGCCGAGGATTTAGCTACGAGCCGGTCCGGCTGTACCAGTCTCCTCGCCAACAGAATAGACCAGAAAAAGGGATCGTGATTCCCCGGGCTCGAACATAGTTGGAGACGATCGAGAGCGTGATGGCCTGCCCTTGGTTTGTGTGATTTGGCGTCAGCGCGTCGTTAGACACAGTCGTGACGTGTTGTCTGTGTTGGTGTGGTTGCGGGTGTGTGTCGTCGGGTTAGCGTGGGTGCGCAGCGTCCGTGGCAACGATAGGCCAGCCACGTCATTGATATTGGAGGCAAGTCAAGGAGCGGGGAGCATGTCGAGCCGGAGCAGCATCGTCCTTTCGAGAGGGAGAGTGCCTGGGCACCGTGGGTCGAATGGATGGTGGGGTCGTGCAGTGGACCGGGAACCGGAAGCGGCGGTCGGGTATGTCGGTGCCTCGCCTGATCGGGTCGGTGCTGGTGGTGGATGTACTGCCGCTGGTTTGCCACGTCGGCCGGTAGGCACGATCGGGTCCAGGCGCGTCGTAGTGGCTTGTGCGACGCTGCTCCTGATGCTAGTGGGCGGGGTGGTGCTTTGGCGGGCTTTCGCGGTCGAGCGTCCGGCGGTTTGGCATGCAGCGCGTCCGGATACCGCTGGTGTGGGGTCGCATCGTGGGCTTTCGAGTTTGCCGTTGGCGGCGCAGGGGGTGGTTTCTGCGGCGGTTGGTAGTGAGAGCGGCGCCTACGCCGTTCACCGGCTGGTGGGCGTGGGCGATGGGTATTTGGCGGTCAACCCATCGCAGCATCTGCGGGCGCGGTTCGCGGGGCCGGGAGTGGTAGTCCGCTCGGGGAGGATACGGGTGGGCATGAGTCTGCGTGGGGTGGGCTATGGCAGCACGCAGGCTGCCGTAGGTGAGTCGCTTCCGCGTGTGCGGGCCAATGGGGTCGTGTTTGCGTTTGGTGGGTTGCGTGAGTGGTATGCGAATGGGCCGCTCGGGCTTGAGCAGGGTTTCACGCTCGCGCGAGCCCCGGGTGGTGTCGCGACTGGGCCGTTGACGTTGTCGCTGGCGTTCTCTGGGAATGCGCGTGTCTCAGCGGATGCGGATGGGCGGGGTCTCACGCTCTCCGTTCCGGGGGGTTCGTCGTTGCGTTACGACAAGCTTTTGGCGACTGACGCGGGAGGGCGAGTGCTGCACAGTTGGATGACGTTGCAGGGTACACGGTTGTTGTTGCGTGTCGATGCGCGTGGTGCGCGCTATCCGCTGAGCATCGACCCGTTGATACAGCAGGGGTCTAAGCTCACGGGCGGCAGAGAAGAGTCGGGTGAAGGCCAGTTCGGCTTCAGCGTGGCGGTTTCCTCGGACGGGAATACCGCGATGATCGGCGCGGCGGGCGATAACAGATTTGTGGGTGCGGCGTGGGTGTTTACGCGCTCGGAAGGTAGATGGACGCAGCAGGGCGGCAAGATCCCGGGCTTAGAAGAGACGGGCGCGGGCCAGTTCGGCACCCTTGTTGCGCTTGCCGCTAATGGGAATACCGCGGTGATTGGCGGGCCGACTGATAACAGCAACGCTGGGGCGGCGTGGGTGTTCACGCGCTCCGAAGGGAGATGGGCCCAGCAAGGCAAAAAGCTGACCGGGGGCAGAGAAGAGAGCGGCGAAGGAGAGTTCGGGTACGGGCTAGCAGTGTCCCCTGAAGGGACCACCGCGTTCGTCGGCGCGCCGGCGGACAACAGAAGCGCCGGCGCGGTATGGGTGTTCACGAGCTCGGAAGGGAGATGGACCCAGCAAGGCGAAAAGCTGACCGCTAGAGAAGAGACCGGTGAAGGCCGGTTCGGCTGGAAGATCGCACTGTCGACTGAAGCAAGCACCGCGGTGATCGGTGGTTTCGGAGACAGCAGCAACGCTGGTGCCGTCTGGGTGTTCACGAGCTCTAGCGGGAGATGGACGCAGCAGGCAAAGCTCACAGGCGGCAGCGAAGAGACAAGCGAAGGGGCCCTCGGCTACAGTGTCGCGGTCGCTTCCAACGGGAACACCGTGCTGGCCGGCGCCCCAGGCGACAATAGCTACGTGGGCGCGGTGTGGGCGTTTACGCGCTCGGAAGGAAGATGGGCGCAGCAGGGCAAAAAGATCGTAGGCTCAGAAGAGGTCGGCAAAGGCTACGTCGGCTACGGTGTCGCCCTGTCTGCTGACGGCAATCTAGCGCTGGTCGGCGGCGCATACGACAACGAAGAAACTGGCTCAGCATGGGTGTTTATGCGATCCGAAGGAAGATGGACGCAGCAGGGTGAAAAGCTCACGGGCAAAGAAGAGGTAGGCTCGGGAAGGTTCGGGTTCCGTGTCGCTCTCTCCGCCGAAGGAACCACTGCGCTGATCGGCGGCTTCTTAGATAACACAGGAGTTGGCGCGGCTTGGGCGTTCACAGCTGGCCTCTCAAGCGAAGAAAGCTATGGCTGTGAAAACGAAGCCGAGCCGAACCTTCACTGGTTCTGCGTTCCGAGTACGGTGAACGCGGCTACCGGAAATCTTTCGGAGTCGCAGTCTGATCTTGCGATCGGTGGGCGGGGCCCGGGTCTGCGGCTTGTGCGGACATACAACTCGCAGCTGGCTGCCGGGCAGAGCACGCCTGGCCCGTTTGGGTATGGTTGGACCGCCTCGTATGGTGCGCATCTCGTCATCAACGAAACGGCAGGTACGGCCACTGTTTATCAGGAAAATGGCAGTGCCGTCACGTTCAATATCACGCCGGGCAGAGCATATGCCGCGATCGGGCCGCGGGTGCTGGCCACGCTCGTGAAAGAAGGCACCAGCTATGTCTATACGCTGCCGAACCAGATGAAGCTCGAATTCAACAGCGAAGGCAAGCTCGTCAAAGAAACTGAACGCAAGGGCAACTCGAACACACTCACATACAGAGAAGGCAAACTCGAAAAGGTCACGGATGGCGCTAGCCGGTCGCTGACGTTCAAATACAACGCTGAAGGTCTGGTCGAAAGCGTCGAAGACCCGATGAAACATATCCTCCGCTACACATACGCTGAAAAACAACTCGCATCGGTGACCATCGAAAGAAAAGAACGCTGGAAGTTTGAATACGAAGCTCCGCATCTGCTGAAGAAGATCACGGATGGGCGAGGGAACTCGGCCATCATCAAATACGAAGCTTCGACGCACCGTGTAGAAGAAGAGGAAGTTGCTAGACATACTCGTAAGTTTAGATACGGGAGCGGGGAAGCGACGATCACCGAACCGAACAGATCCGAAACGGTCGCGACGTTCAATGAAGCTGGGGAGCCTACGAAGGTCACCCGCGCAAGAGGCGTCTCCGGTGTGGAAACTACGACCGAATACGAATACCAGTCAGGTATGTACACGCTCTCGAAGATGACGAACGGGAACAAAAACGCATGGAAATACGTATATAGCAGCGAAGGGAACAAGACGAGCGAAACGGACCCGACCGGCGATAAAAGCGAATGGGAATACGACACAAAACACAACGTGATCAAAGAAACAACACCGGAAGGTGAGGCGACCACGATCAAACGCAACACCGCTGGAGAACCGTCAGTGATCGAACGCCCGATTAACTCGGAAACCCAGAAAACGGAATACAAATACAGCACGAGAGGCGACCTAGAAGAAGAAATCAATCCACTCGGCCGTGCCACAAAATTTACGTACGACGCCTACGGGGACAAGGCAACCGAAACTGACCCTGAAACAAACGAACGCAAGTGGAAATACAACGAAGACTCGCAGAAGACAGAAGAAACGAGCCCACGCAGATTCAGCACCACAACGGAAGTCAACGAACGGGGCCTCCCGACAAAGGTCACAGACCCACTGAGACACACAACCGAATACAAATATGATGGTAACCAGAATATCGAATCGGAAACCGATGGGAACGCACACACAACCAAATACGAATATAACGAAGAAAACCTCCGCACCAAGATCGTAGAACCCAACAGAGATACGGTCGAAACCGGATACGACGCAGAAGGCCAGATGACAAGCCGCACCGACGGCAACACACACGTTTGGGAATATAAACGCAATGCCCTGGAGCAGGTTACGGAAGAAAAAAACCCGCTCGGCAAGACCTGGAAGCGGACCTACGACAGGGCCGGGAATCTCAAAACGCTTGAAGACCCCGAAAGACACACCACGGAATACATGTACGACAACGCGAACCGCCGAGAAAAGATCAAATACTCAACCGGGAAACCCTCGGAAGTGACCTTCGAATACAACAAAGACAGCAAGGTCACCAAGATGAAAGACGAAACCGGCACCACCGAAAACACCTACGACAAACTCGACCGACTAGCGAAGTACAAGAGCGGCGCCGGCAACGTGGTCGAATACGTCTACAACCTCGCCAATCTGCCAACGAAGATCACTTACCCGAACGAAAGAGCCGTCGAACGCGAATACGACAGAGACAACCGGCTAGAAAAGGTCACCGACTGGAAAAGAAATACCACAAGCTTCAAATACAATGCGGACTCGGAGCTCGAAAAGGCGACATTCCCATCCGCAAGTGAAAACAAAGACGAATACGCCTATAACGAAGCTGACCAGGTGAGCGAAGTCAAGATGCTCAAGGGCGCCACCAGCCTCGGAAGTCTCGTGTATGAACGAGATGGCGACGGCCAGGTCACGAAGACGACCACGAGAGTCCTGCCCGGCCCTGAAGTCAACCTCGCGAAATACGATGAAAACAACCGGCTGATCGAAGCCAACGGAAAAACGAACGAATACGATAAAGCCAACAACCCCACCAGGGTCGAAGGCGTCGGGACTTACACGTACAACGAAGCCAACCAGCTGAGAGAAGGCCCGGAAAGCATCAAATACACCTACAACGAAGACGGCCAACGCACCGAAACCAAACCCAGCAGAGGCCCAGCCACCACGTACGGCTATGACCAGGCTGGCAACCTCACAGCCACCAAACGCCCTGAAGAAGGCTCTTTCGCCAAAATCGAAGACACCTACACCTACGACGGCACCAACCTGCGCCAAGCACAAACTATCAATGGCGTGGGCACGCAGTTTACTTGGAACACGTCAGAAGCCACACCATTCCTCGTTAGCGAAGAAGCTGCGGAAATTCCGAACGTCAGGCCGGTGGGCGTGAGCGACACGCTTGCGTTTGGTACGACGAGGTACTTCATTTACGGCCCAGAAAACATTCCCGTAGAGCAAATCACGACCGTCAGCGTTGGCGAATCCAGCAGTGAATCTGTCCTTTACTTGCACCACGACCAACAGGGCTCGACCCGGCTGCTCACGAACAGCGAAGGCAACAAAGAAACCGCCTATACGTACAACTCCTACGGAAGCCTTGAAAGAAGCACTGGCACCGCCACGACGCCGCTCCGCGACGACGGCCAATACACCAATAACGACACCGGACTCATCTACCTACGCGCACGCACATACGACCCGAGCGTCGAGCAGTTTCTCACCATAGACCCCGCACTCGAAGACACGGGAGAACCATACACCTACACCAAAGACAACCCACTCAACCTACAGGACTCGACGGGAAAGGGCTGGCGGGACACTGTGTATTGGTGTGCGTTCGGTGTTGGCGTTGTCGCCGCCGCGGTCGCTATTGGAGCTATCGCGGTTGCAGCTTCACCGGTAGTTGTAGGCGTGGCTGTAGCTACGCTAGCCGTGGCGGGCGCAGCGGCCGTTGCTACCTACGATGAGCATGCAACGGTGAAGGATGCAGGGCACGCAACGTTTCTTACAGGTATCGGCATATTGGTGAGCGGCTGGGGTCTTTCAGCGTCAGGTACCCCGGTCACGGCAGCTGCGGGTGCCGGCCTTGTGACCTCCGGTGGGATTACGACAGCTCTGGGAGCAGGTCTCGCCGCAATAGGTTGGGCGTTCAACCTGTAGGGGTTCTGCATGTGTGAAGGGGCCGTGAAGGAATCCAGGTGGTCTGGACCGCAGGCCAGCCCGGATCGAACCTCCGGGGCACGCCAGGGGTCGAGCGGGGGCGAAGTTCGCACTGCGGCGGTTGCCGCGCTCGTACCCTCAAACGAACGACGGAAAGCGCGGCGTGTCGCGGAGTCGGTCTGTGGTGAGCGGTAAGATGAGCAGGCATCTCGCGCCACTGCGGATGGTCAGGTCCGGGTCGGGTTCCGGGCGGCAGGGGCATGCGGAGAGGCGGGGTGGATCAGGTGTCGTTTGTCGTGACTGTCTTCTTGGGCCTGCGGGGGGTCTTGGCGATGGAGATTCCTTGGGTTCGCCGGCGTCGCATCGTCCCTGATTGGCCTACGCTGAGTGCGACGGTCTGCTCTGGAAAGGCGGCTCGAATCTCTAGGTGTCCGCCGAGGGCCTCGATGTAGCGGCTCAGGGTTGAGAGCCGGATGTCGGCCTGTCCGCGCTCGATCTGGGAGACGTTCTCTTGCGTGACGTCGAGTCGGTCGGCGATGGTGGCCTGTGTGAGGTCGAGCTTGCGGCGTAGCTCGCCGAGCGTCGCTGCCTTGTGTTCCTCGACTTTTGCGCGGCGTGCTGGGTTGGCGTCGATCTGTTTGCGTAGCTCGTCGAATCCTTTGTGGCTCTTTGTGGTCTTGGTGGGGGTCATGGGATTGCTCCTTCATCGCGAAGTGTTTGTAGGTGTTCGTCGTAGAGCGCGTCGGCGGCTGGGATCGCCTCGGCGTACCAGCTGCTCCAGCGGCGGTTCTTGTCTGTGCCCATGAGCAGGATCGCCATGCGGCGGGGGTCGAAGGCGAACAGCACGCGTATGTGCCCGCCGTGGGGGCGCAGCTCCTTCATGTTTGGGTGGCGAGAGCCTTTGAGGGTGTCCACCAGCGGGCGTCCGAGCGCGGGCCCGCCATGCTCCAGGAGCTCGACGGCGGCCGTGACGCGCTCCTGCTGCTCGGCGGTGAGCTCCTCCCACCACGATCCAAACGTAGCGGTGTACTCGACCTCCCACATCCAGTAAGCATAAGCTAAAGCTTGTAGAAGTCAGGGGTTATGCTTGAGTGGCCGGCGCGATGGCGTGCTTGGGGTCCAATTTGGAACCGCCGAATCCACTCAGTCCGCTGCGGGATGATGGTAGATCTACTGGTGTAGTTTGTGGTAGGCTTAGTAGGGAGCTTCTGTTGGAGATCCAGATCCGTATGAGAGGAGCGTCGAGATGTCGATATTGACGGTGCCGGAGGCCGAGCGGCTGGATCAGGATGCGGCGACGCTTCCCATCGCGGAGATTGCGGCCTACTTGCAAGGGAGTCTCGGCCAGAGGATGGCAGCTTTCCTGGCGGGGCTGTCCGATGTGAAGCAGATCGGCCGCTATGCCCAGGAGGACGGACCCGAGCCGCGAGCGGCCGTAGCGCGCCGTCTTCGGCATGGCTACAAGATCGTGCGGATGATTAGCGACGCTTATGACGCTGAGACGGCGAAGGCGTGGCTGTTCGGCACGAACACTCGTCTGGATGATCAGGCGCCGATCGAGTTGTTGCGCGTGGCGGAGTCGCCTGAGCAGTTCACGGCCGTCGTTCGCGCTGCTCGCCAGCTGGCGAGCTTTCAGACGTGAGCGACGCGTCGGCGGGCCGCGTCTACTGGAGGGTCGGCTATCGCGGCGATCCGCTCGGTTTCGTGCCGTCGGAGATTTGCGAGTGGAGTCACCGCTTCGATGATCTGCACCATCGCTTTCGCACCGTCTACGTAGCCGAGCTAGCCGAGACGTGTCTTCGAGAGGTGCTCGCTGACTTCCGTCCGAGTCTCGCCGCAATCCGACGGTTCCGACAGGAGATGGGAGCAGAGGCTGCGCAGGAGCTTGCCGCCCAGCCGATTACCGTGGCTTGGCGGCGGGAAAATGTTCTCGCGCCAGTACGACTGCGATTGGATGCTCCGACCTGTGATCTGACCGATGTCCCTCAGCGTCAGAAGATCGAGGAGCAACACGTCGATCTCCTGCTAGAGCACGACATGAGGCACTTGGATCTGCACGAGGTCACGACGAGTCGTCGGGTCGTGACGCAGACCGTCGCCGCCGACATCTACGACGGCGGCGCTGCTGCGATTCGGTTCCCCTCGTGCCTAGATGGCAACCCTTGTATCGCGATATTCGAGGGACGCGGGGAGCTTCAGCTCGCCGGTGAGATTCTTCCGCTTACCGACCCTCCGCCACCGGCGCTTCTCAATGTCGTCGCCCCTTGGAGTCTCGATTTGCAGCCTGCTCCTGCGGTCACGCATGCCGACCGACTTTAGGCGACATGCGGTCGGTGGCAACGTGAGCGTCCGACCAAGATTCTGGGGTCCAATTTGGGGTCCAAAGTGAGCGCAACTCAGGAGCACTCAGGAGCGTTGAAACCCAGTAAACACTGGCTTCGAGCACGCAGCGACACCGGATCACGCGGGCTGGGGGCCGGGCGGTCGCAGGTTCAAATCCTGTCTCCCCGATTCGGACTTTTGTCTGCGACTATAGGCGAAGGTTAGCGTTGGAGGGCGAAATGTCCCGAAGGTGCTGGCGTTTCGTGTGAGCCGTTTTCGCTCCCGATTTGGTGGGGTTCGCGTACCCGGCGGCTGCAAGACGGCTGCAGCCAGCAGCGAAACGGCTGCAAAACGGCCGCAGCGAGGCACAGACGACAGGCGGAGCGCTCGGCCTGATGGAGAAACCCCGTTTGAGGGTCTCGGCGGCATAAGCCGAGACGCTCGCTGCTCGTTCGTTGCGAGAGCGACCCGCGCACTCGGACACGCTCGCATTCGACGCATCGCGACGCTACGCCTGTCCGCGCCTTTGGACGCTGTGCGTCCTCGAAGATCAGTACGTGGTCCTCAAGGTCGGGGCTGGTGCCGGCCGAGCAAGATTCTGAAAGACTCGCGCCGACAACCGCGAAGGAGAGATGGTGCCCGACGCCAAAGACGTGATCCTGCAGCACATCGCCGCGGTCAACGACCGCGATAGCAGCGCTGATCCGTGGGCCGCCGACGCTGAGCTGGTGGCGCCAGGCGGCCAGGCCAGCGGCCGCGACGACGTCCTCGGCTTTCTGAGCGTGTTCCACGAAGCGTTCCCCGACCTCCGCCTCGAGCTCAAGCAGCTCCTCACGGACGGGCCGGGCGCGGCGGCCGAGGGGACGCTGGTAGGCACGCACGATGGCGTGCTCCACACCCCCAACGGAGATGTCGCGCCGACAGGACGAGTCGTGGAGCTCCGGTGGGCGGCGGTCTATGTCACCGAGGGCGACACGCTGAAGTCCGAGCACCTCTTCTTCGATCAGATGGATTTCCTCGGCCAGCTCGGGCTCCTCCCCGCTTAGCAACGCCGCTGGCCGCCTCCCGCTTTGGGCACCTCGAGCTCACAGTTGAGGAGCTTCTTCGTCGTGCGCGGCCGCTGCCTGCACACGATGAGATGGTGATCGAGGATCTCAGTGCGGAGGAGGGCGAAGCCTTCGTCTTGGCTGTGGAGTCGTGAGCCCGGGCAAGCCGCGCGGGCCGATTGTCATCGACACGGACGTTTCAGCTCAGATCTCGTCCCGCGGTCGCGCTTGACGGAGTTCTACGCGCCGATCGTTACCGGGCGGCCCGCATTCATCTCGTTTCAAACCGTTGCCGAGCTGCGTATGGCGCGCTACGTCGCGGCTAGGGCGATGCGCGGATGCTCCGGCTCGATACGAAGATCGCGAGGGCGGAGATTGTGCATACGGGGCCAGAGCTCGTGATGGTCTATGCGCGGCTGCGAGCCGACTGCGAGGCGCAAGGCCACGCTTTAGGTCCGCTTTAGGTCAGCGCGAGCACAACGCCGATCGGTGGATCGCGGCGACGGCGATTCGTCTCGGCGTGCCGCTCGTCTCCAACGACACGATCTTCCGAAATGCGCCCGGGCTGAAGCTTGAGACCTTCGATCCCTGATGTATGTTCGCCTCGTGGCTGTTGCTGATCGTCGCGCCGATAGGGCTTAAGACGCGGACCTCACCACGGGCGGCGTAGCCTCGGGCACCTGCTCGCGCACGTCTTGGCTCGAAGTGCCCTACTTGGCTGAGCAGCCGCACGATCTGCGGAGACGCGTTCTCCAAAGGGTTTGCCTATGTGCCTGCGAGCAACAGCTGGCGCGCGCTTGCCCCATCTCCGCTGGCCGGCAGCCAGCGGCCGATCGGGGGATGGACCGGTCACGAACTGCTCTTGTTCGTCGGCAACCTCGACCCCGACGGCCAGCCCTGGTCTGCGAGCCTCGCCCGCGGCGCCGCTTACGACCCGACGAGCGACACCTGGCGGCGGCTCGCGTCAGCGCCCGCGGAAGGCGGCACGGCCGTATGGGACGGGCACGAATTGCTGGTGATCGGTGCGGGCGCAGACGATCGTTCTGCGCTTGCGTACGATCCGCCGCGCGATCGCTGGCGCAGGCTGGCGTCCCTACCATCGGGCCGACTCGACGAGGCGATCGTCTGGACCGGGAAGCGGCTGCTGCTGTGGGGCGGTGCGATACGCGGCCCACGGACAACGCTGGTGACGCCTGCGCACGGGCTGACGTACGACCCTCACACCAACCGCTGGTCGGCGCTGCCCGTAGCACCGCTCGCGGGGCGATCGGGACCGACCGCCGTGTGGACCGGGCACGCGATGGTCGTATGGGGTGGAAGCCGCGAACGGCAGCGGCCGCGCGTCGGCCTGGAATCGTCTACCGACGGCGCCGCGTTCACGCCAACCCGACCGTAGGAGCCAAAGAGCGTGATGACGCGGCTGGTTCGGGTTGTTGTTGCCGGGGTCTCATTCGCTTGTGTTAGGACCCTCCCGAGATCACGGGAGTTTCGGAT
>Ga0187780_10000610_pt1 | contig 26567 bp, 27 predicted proteins | sample 1015_Q2_SP10_20__FD_132429 | JGI IMG/M metagenome (GOLD analysis project Ga0187780, IMG submission 132429) | Tropical peat soil microbial communities from peatlands in Department of Meta, Colombia - 1015_Q2_SP10_20_MG | ecosystem: Environmental > Terrestrial > Soil > Wetlands > Peat | place... | reverse complement strand
TGCGCCTCGTCGCTGCGCCGCTTGAGGTGCGGGAAAATCTGCGGATAGCAGAGATTGTAACCCCAGTCGCGATAAAAATTGGTGTTGATCCAATCCATCATCTCGTTGACCTTGGCGCGCACCTTTAAGTCTTTCGGATAGGCCGGCGAGCCGATCTTGTCGGCGAGATATTTGAGGATCGCCGAGCTTTCGGTCAGGCGCAGGTCGCCGTCTTCGATCATCGGGACCAGGCTGTTTGGATTGAGGTCCTTGTAGGGCGACTTGAAGTGCTCGCCGGTGAACAGGTCGACGGTCACCTCTTCGACCGGAATGTGGTTCTCGGCAATGAACAGCCGCACCGGGCGGCTCGTCATCGATACCGGATGCATGTAGAGTTTCATGGCAATTTCCTCCCAATCGCGCGCTGAGTTGCGCTTGTTCTAGAGCATTTTCCGAAGCCGTGGAATACGGGCCGCGCCGTTCACAAAAACGCAAGACGGTGCGTTGGGCAACTGCCAACTTCTCGTCCCCGGGGGGGACCACGAGCCCGTCCGGCGGCGATCGCCTACCGGGCGGCCTTCGCCACGACCTCGGCGATGAAGTGAGGTAGCGCGAAGGCTGCGGCGTGGACCTCCGGCGTCCAATACTTGGTGGGAAAGCCGCCGGCCTTGCGATGGCGTGCCGCCAGCGTCCTTGCCGGCGTCTGCCGCAGCCGCCGATCATCGCTTGCCCACCCCATTGCCATGTGGCCGCCGACATAGGTCGGGATTGCCGCGAGGTAGCAGGCGGCGTCCGCGAACAGGCGCCGGAACCTGGTAATGCTCGCTCCCAGCTCCGCCGGCTGAAACATCGGCACGCCGTTCTGTGTCACCATGACGCCGCCCTTGTTCAGGCAGCGCTTGCAGGCGGCGTAGAATCTCTGGCTGAACAGCACCTTCCCCGGGCCCTGCGGATCGGTGGAGTCGACGATAATGACGTCGAAGCGCCGATCGGTGGCTGCGACGTATTTCATGCCGTCGTCGATGATGCTCTCGAACCGCTTGTCGGCGAACACCGGCCTGGTGAATTCGGGGAAATGCTCCTTGGCGAATGCGACGACAGCGGGGTCGATCTCGACCTGGGTGAGGTGCCTGACCGTCCGGTGCTTGATCACCTCCTCGGCGATGCCGCAATCGCCGCCGCCGATCACCAGCACCTCGCGCGCATTCCCATGCGAGAACAGCGGCACATGCGCCATCATCTCCTGGTAGATGAACTCGTCGCGCTTGCTGATCTGGGTGGCGCCGTCGAGCATGAGCATCTTGCCGAAGAACCGGTTCTCGAACAGCACCAGGTGCTGATGCTCGGTCTGCGTCTCGTAAAGCACCCTGTCGACTTGGTAGCTCATGCGAAAGCCGAGGTCGTCGAACAGCGTCTCGGCGATCCAGCGCTTTTCGGCCATGATGTCCTCTCGGTCCTTTTCAGGTCTTATTGTTCGGGCTGCATAGAGAAACGGCCGGGACCCGGCCCGGCCGCTTCAGCTTGGGTTGAGCGCCGCTCGGCTCAGGCGCTTTGGCCGCGCAACATCTCGTTGACGGCGACGCGCTTTGCCGAAAACGCCTGCCGCAGCACCGGCACGCACGCGTCGGGATTGGCCGAGCCGCACATGAACACGTCGAGCGCGGCGTAGCCCGCCTCCGGCCACGTATGAATCGAAATGTGGCTCTCCGCCAGCACCGCGACGCCCGATACGCCATTCGGGTGGAAATGATGCACGTGGATGTGCAGGAGCGTCGCGCTCGCGGCCTCGACGCAGCGCCGCAGCGTCGCCTCGATATGCTCGATGTCGTCGAGCCGCTCGGCGCCATGAAGGTCGATGATCAGATGCACGCCGGCGCAACGGATGCCGTTGCGCACCGCGAAATGATCGCTGCGTTCGTCTTGACGATCCTGCGCCGGCGCCGGAGCCGCGAGTTTGAGTTTGGTCTTCCTGTCTGCCTTTCGGGCGGTACCTGGGATCCCCAAGCCCTTCCCCGATCGCAAGAGGGCGCTTTGGCTCATGCCGTCCTCCCCAACCAGAGATGAGAACCCGAGACTCCGGCGAGCCGGCGCCACGGAATGCGAAAGCCGCCCGATCGAGTCCACAAGGACCGATCAACAGCGGCAGAGTCCCCACATAAATGCAAACACCCGCGTGTCAAGCGGATTTTGCACGACAGACTCTAATGTTTCCTCTCGCGCTCAAGCCGCCGCGCCGCATCGCGGCAGGCTCTACGCCGCCAAACACGCGACTGAGATTCGCTCCAGGGGCTACGTCGAGAAGGAACGAGCAGCTGCGTCCCTTGCGGAGCGACCGCTGCGTGCCTAGCCGTAAACGGCGACGGCAGGCGGGACCATGGCCGCGGCCGGCTTCTTCACCCGGGTGCGGAAGAAACCGAGCACGCGCCGCGCCGTGTCGGGCTGCAGCCGAGTGAAACTCGCCAACGCCGTATCGAGATCTTTCGCCGACATACCGCGGTCGGCTGCCCGCAACAGCAGGATCGCCTTGGTCGTGGTCGAGGACAGGCCGGCGACTTTGGCAAGGATGAGCACGATCTCGGCGCCCGGATCGAGCAGCGCCCGCTCGACGACATCGATCGGCGTGTCGCACAAGATCGACAACGCGATCGCGGTTTCCTCGAATTTGCGGTCGCGCGCGTACTGGTAGATCTCGGCTTCGCCGAGGCGGCGGATGCGGTTCTGCCGATCGACCGCGGCCTGCGCGGCGGCGAAATCCGGCGAAGCGTTCCGAGCCTCGTTGCGAAGCCCGCCGACCACCTCGGCGACCACGCCCTCGATGGCGCAACTGGCTTGCGGGTTTTCCGCGGCCAGGCGCGCGCGCACCGCGCTCGACGCCTTCTCCAGGAGTACTAGAAAGTGCGGGCGCGGAATGTCGACGCGCATGCCGACCTCGACCGCGAGATCATCATCGCCCGCGGTGCGCTTGACCAACATGCGGAACCCGGCATCGGAAAAGCGGGCGCCGCCGTTTTTGACCACGGAATGGACCACGTCACGGTCGCCGCGCTCGACCAGCACGTCTGTGACCGCGGCGCTCAGCGACTTGCGCTGCGAAATCGCGAACAGGTGCTGCTGGCTTTTGCTGCTGGCACTGATGACGAGGACGCGGTCGTCGAGCCGCTCCGAGTGGCTGAGCACCGGACGCGCGACTTCGATGTCGTCGTCGACGGCGAGCATGTGCATCACCTGCACCGGCGCGTTCGCAATCGGCGCCAGCCGGTGCGCCAATCGGGCGCGCGCCTTGGCCTCGATGGTGCTGACGAGCCGCACCATCACGTCGTCGAACACACCGATCTGCTCATCGGAATAGCGCGGCGCGCCGCCGACGAAGAGGTCGGTCACGCGGGTGAGCATTTCAATCCGGCGCGCATTGGTGCCGGAGGTGACCGCCGCCTCGAGCTCCTCGATCAGGGGCAGGGTTCGAGTCATGCCGGATGCCGCAACGCCGTTGAAAGCTCGGTAAGAATGACGCGGCAGGGGTGAAAAAAGGCTTGCACCTCTGTGCCGCGGATCGCGGGCTAGGGTTAAGGAAGGGTTGAACTCGGCAACGGATCAGATCGCTCACGTCCAGAGAGGTCGCGTGGGCGTCGCAGAAAGAGCGGCCGCAGGCCATTCTAGCGTTCCCAGGTTACCAGCGTGACGCCTGCGGCGGCGTCGATGTCGCGCTGCGGCCCGCCCTTGAGGCCCTGACGAGCGAGCAAATCCTCGGCCGCCAAGGTCGGCCCCACGCCAGGGAATACCGGACGCCCACCGGGAATCCGGGCGTGCGCGGCGCGCGTGAGATGAAAAGCATCATAGAGCGGGAGAAACAGGCCGAAGACCTCGGTTCCGCCAATGATCGCGATTGGGCCATTGCCGTCGCCGACACCCAGCGCCGCGAGCGCCGCCTCAAGCGTGGTGCCGGCGGGATTCCACAAGCGCGCATCGGCATTCGCTGGATCGCCCGCAAGTGCGGCAACGCCGCGGGTCAGGATCAACCGCTTGCGGGAGGCGGATCGCGGTCCGCCTTCCTGCGAGTGGCGTCCATGCACAACGGCGGCGGCCCGATCGAGCTCAGCCTGCAGGAATTTCTGGTCGGCCGGATTACGGATCGCATCCGGCATCTTGCCGGCGGCGTCGGCGATCATGCCGTCGGCGGAGATGATCGCGTAACCCTCGATGCGGTGCTGCCCGATCATACGGCACGATAGCCGGGGGCCCGCGGCAAGTCATTGCGGGGGATTCTTCCTGTTGCTCGCCGGCATCGTTCTCTGCGCCGTCGGCACGATCCACTGATCGCCGGCGCATTGCCTCGGCGCCTTGGGGCAACGCCACGCGGGAGGGGCTGCAACAGTGGCCTAAAGGCCAGCCCCCGAGAAATCCGCCCCGCTGCCGCAAAAATTCCTTGTTCTTGGCCACTCGGCGCCCACAAGGCATGGTGGATTTCAACCGGCCGTTTGAAAAATATTGGCTTTAGGATTATTGAAGAGGCGGCCGGAGGATGGGGTCATGACGCGCGGTATGCCCTTGCTGGTTCGATTCTTCTCCAAGCTCGTGCTCGACATCTTGCCGGCGGCGCTGGCGAGCGTGATCGGCGGCTTTCTGTTCACCCATTACGATTGGAGCGGGATCCGCGCCCCGGCGCCGGCCGCGGAGCGAGCGGCTCCCGCGTCCGCCGAGATGATGCAGCTCGTTCGCGACGAGCACGCCGTAGTCGCGAGCTACCTTAAAGCGCAGGTGGCCGCCGAGCGGGATCGGCTCGCCGCGGAGGACGCTGCCGCGGCCGAAGCCGCTGGCGATGCCTCGGGGCCAGGGGCTCCGGGCGGTGCGGTAATCGCCGCGATCGAGGCCAAGCCGCTTGCGCCGCTCGTTCAGGAGCCATCGCGTCCCTTCACGCCAATCGCGGCCGCGCCGCCGCTACATACGCCGCTGGTGATCGCGCAGGCGGAGCCGAACCAAACCGTCGAGCCGCCCGGGTACGAGCCGGCTCCGCTTCTCGCCGCGACGATCAACATCAAGGATCATGTGGTCTCGACCACGCAGCACGCTTTTGCGGTGATCACAAGCATTCCGTCCTGGATCGCCACGCTCGGCGGACGGATCAGCGGCGCGCGCGCGAACGACGCGCCGGCCGGCCGCTTCGAGCGCGAGGCCAGCTGAGCCGAGCGTTGCTTCGGCTGTCGCGGCAGTAAGTCGCGCCAGTAACACGATATCGCGGCATTGTGAGTGGACCGCGTCCGCCGCCGACAAAAGATCGCCACCGTAGGCTGCTCGATTCAGCGCGCGGAAGGACAACCATCCCGGCTGTTCACAGCGAAGAGGAGCCTTCTATGTGCGACTATAGTCTGCACCATGTCGCGAGCCGCCCGGCCAAGGTTGGCGACAAGATCATCACCACCAAGTTCGTCAATACGCCGACTGGAGGCTTTTCGGCGGTTGATAACCCGGATGTTGCCGTGTGCCTGCTCCCAGGGACTGAAATCGCGTTCGAGCAGGAGGTCGAGTGCGAGCCGGCGCTCGGCATTCTCCCTAGCCGCCGGCTCGGTCAGCGGCTGGCGCGCTTCCGCCAGGTCAATGTCGATCAGCCTTGCGTGCATCACGCCGCCCTCGAGTTCCCGGACGGCAAGATCGTCTTGGTGACGCGCCTGTGCGAAGGCCAGCGGGCCACCGTGCTGCAAATGCCGGCGAAGGCGGCGGCCGCCGAGGCTGCGACGCCGGCCGAGCACGAGCGTCCGCTGTCTCTAGTCGAGTAGTCGTTTCCCTCGCCGAACGCTGCGGCGCTCGGTGGCTTTGGCGGCGTTGTGAGGGCAGGAGCGCGCGGCTGCGGCTGGCGCTCCTGCTTATGCTTTGCGCTTCCTTTCTGGACAGCCTTAAACAGCCGACATTTTAGACGAGGCAGGAACTGCGGCGACACCGCGGCGTTGCATTCAACGACGGTACCCCAATGGGTTGGGTTGGCGGGCGGTTATCTTGGTCGCGGAGGCTATCTCCATGCGCTTCGCCGGCAACTTCCATCCCGAATGGGGCTATCTCGCCCCGGCGCCAAGCTTCGTGCGGGGCGCGCGGGTCGCCATTGTCGCCGCGGTTGTCGGCGCCACAGCCGGCGCCGGCGTTGTCCTCTCGCTGATCGATCGCCCAGTCGAGACCTCGGTCGCTGCTCGAACGCTGGTGCGGCCCGTCGTGGCTGTGGTGCCAGCCCAGTTTGGCGCATCGCCGACGCCGCTCGCGCAAGCCCCGAGCGAGAAGCGACCTGCCGCGCCCGTGCTCACCGTCGCCAGCGCCGCTGCGGAAAGTGCCGTCGGCAGCGAGGAGAGCCGCGGGGGAACGGTGCCAGCGCCGGCCGCTATTGCCGCGCTGGCCGAGTCGCCTGCTGCGAGCGACGGCGGAGTGGCGCGTGCCGCGGCAGAGCTCAAGCCCGCCCCAGCTCCGACACCCGCCATCGACACTGGGGCGGCGCGCAAAAAGGCAAAGGTCAAACGCTCCAATTCGCGTGATTCATGGCGCGACGACTCTTGGCGCGAGGAATATTGGCGCAACGGGAGTCGCGGTCCGCTCGCCGGCTCGCCGAGCGAATACTCGACGCGCGGCGCGTCGCGCTGGGCCGATCGCGATGCGTGGGGCGGCTACGACCTGGAGCGTTTCCGGTATCGTTAGGCATTTCGCCCGCGCAGGATGCGCTAGAGGCAGACCCGTTGCGCCATCGCGTTGGCGAGCACGGCCCGGGCAGCGGCATAGTCGGGCAGGCCGGCGGCGATCTTGGTCCAGCCCGCGCCCCAGGGATTAGGGGCGCTGTCCCACCAGATCTGGCAATAGCCGGTTTCCGACCTGACAACGGCGAAATCGGCGCGCGCCGGCCCGGTAGCAACCAGACCAAACGCGAGCAATCCGAGCATGAACGCCAGCCGCTTCATCGCTCACTCCTTGCCTGCTTCACCCGGATCGGCCGCGGGACTACAGAAGGCCGAGTTGGGCCACGCCAAAGAAGCCCGAGACGCGTTCCGCACCGGGAACGCGCTCCGAGCTGAATCCACAGAACAATGCAAAGGCTCAACGCGCGCGGCTAGACTCCGTCGCGCGCGTCAGGCGAGGCAAGGAAGCCGACGGCGTGCCGGTTACCACTGATTGTGGCACCAGCGGTGCGCCATGCCCCACTTGATCTTGCCTTCGGCGGCTTCCCGCGTCGGCTGATGATACCAGAGAACCCGCCAGCCGGCGCCTTCCGGCTTCGCATGGCTCTCGGTCCACACCGTGCACACGCCACGTTCAAATCGGATGACGCCGAAATCGGCGCGCGCCGGAGCGGCGACGGCGAGGCCGAGCGCCAGAGCAGCAATTGCAAAAGCTAGCCGTGTCATTGTCGTTCCCCCGTTGTGCCCAAGTCCGTCCGCCAAGCTACGCATGGCAGTTCGGTCCCGTCCTACTTAAACTCTTTGCACCAATGGTGCCTCATTGCGTAGTGCTGTTTAGTCATGGCGTAGTCCCAGCTCTTCAGCCCGACCCAGTGATATTTCCAACCAGGCGCCGTCGGCGCGGCCTTGCTGTCGTTCCAAACCCGACAATAGCCGTCCTTGAACATGACCACGGCGTAATCGGCACGCGCCGCACTCGAGGCGGCTAAACCGAGCGCCAATAAGCCGATTGCCAGCGCAAATGGCTTCATTGTCCAGCTCCCTATTACGACCCCACTAGCTTCCGATAGTACGCGGCGGAACTTCAGGCAAGCCCGCAGCCGGTTTTCGCGGCGAGTTCTGACGCGGTGAGGCGAGCGTGCAACAACGGCGAAAGCGCGAGGCGGCAAGGCTGATCGGCCGCGCCCGGCCGGCCGCGTCTCGATGCTCCGGCGCGCGTCGCGTGGGGTTATTAACCGCAAAGGTGCGTTGCACAATTTTTCTTGCTGCAGCGCGATAAATGGCAGATAATTGCGGCTCAGAGAGAGAATGAAGGTGCGGCTATGAACGACATTTGGGACACAAAGGATGGTCGGCGTCGGGTCAGGCGCGATCCGCCGACCGTCGAGGAGGCGGTGCTCGCAGCGCAAGGGCTTACCGATGACACCCGCGAGCAGATCGAGATCGTAGCTTCGCTGATGGAAGTGCCGCCCGATGAGGCGCGAAGCGCGGTCCTGCGCATGGGGCGGGGCAAGGGCGTGAACCGGGTGACGATCTCCGGTCGCGGCGCCGGCACAGTTCGCGCGGTCGTGGTCGAACGCCGCACCGCCCGTCATTCGATCGCACAACGGCGATTGGCGGGCCGCTGAAACGCCTCTTGCCGGCGACGGACCGACTACAGCCAGCGCCGGCCGCCGGGGTCGGGAATTTTGTTGGTCGCCACCAGCCGGTGCCATACGAACAGGACGACGACGGCGCCGACCACCGCGCCGATGAGGCCAGCGCCCTGGTTCGGACCATACCAGCCGACCGCCTGTCCGATCGCGGTAGCGCCAAACGCGCCGCCGATGCCGAGAAGCGTCGTGAGGATGAAACCCGCCGGGTTGTTGGCGCCGGGCGCCAGGAAGCGCGCGATCAGGCCGGCGACAAAGCCGATGATGATGATCCAGAGAATGTTCATGACACCCCCGCAATGATTTCCGTGCGACGTTTTCGCACAGGCGCGCGGTCAAAGCTACGGCGGCTCGCTCACGGTGAGGGCGACGCGACCGCCGCCGCGCTGGGACAGGCCGATGAGGTGATCTATAATTGTAATGCTTGCCATCGAGCAGGAAGAGTCTCTCTCCGTGAGCAAAACCCTGGTCAAGCCGCGCACCAAACTGCGCACCAAGACGCAGCGGCCGCCGCTCTACAAGGTCATCCTGCTCAACGACGATTACACGCCGCGCGAATTCGTCGTCGAGGTGCTCAAGGCAGTGTTCCGCATGAATGCCGATCAGGCTTATCGGGTCATGATGACCGCGCATCAGAAGGGCGCCTGCGTCATCGCCGTCTATGTCCGGGACGTTGCCGAGACCAAGGCCAAGGAAGGCACCGAACTTGGCAAGCAAAACGGCTACCCGCTGTTTTTCACCACTGAGCCGGAACAGTAGGCGGCATTTTTCTGACCGCCTGATTGGCACGACGATTGATCGACAGCTAAGAGCCGCGCCTGCCCGCATCACCCGCGCGGCTCGGCGCGTTCGGCGCCGCGTACGCCCTATCCGTTGAGCGTCGCAGCGAGCCACACGCGCAGCTCGTCCGGCACGTCCGTGCGCGCGCTGATCGCGGACGCAAGCTCCTTGTCGGCGTTGAGGTTCATGATCACGCGGGCAAAGCCCGCTTCTGATATCCGCGCATTCGGATTGTCGATGATCATCCGGTAGATCGCCGCATTGCCGCGCTTGAGCACGACGTCGGTCACCGCGGCGCTGAGCTGCGGCCGCGCGGCGATCTTCGTCAGCAGGCTTGGGTCGATGCGGTCCTGGTCGGCCACTTTGATGATGTCGTGGTCCGTCAACGCCGTCGATTGCGCGAGCACCGGGCCGGAGATTGCCGGGTCGATATGGCGGGCGAGGCCGCCGAGAAATCCCCGCGGCGCGTCGGCGACCGGCGCCAGCCGGTTGCTCAGGTCCGTGAGGAGCGCGCGGTCGATGTTCTTGTTAACGAGGCGGCACATCACCGCGTCGAACAGGGCGACCTGGTCTTGGCTGTAGCGGCCCGCGCTGCTGAGAAAGAGATCGGCGATCCGGCGCAAAACCGTGCCGCGCCACGATTCCGTCGCCTGGGGAAGCGTCGTATCGAGGTCGGCAAGCAGTGCCTGCGCAGGCTGCGTCATGACCGTTCACCTTAGCGGGACCTTGGTGAACGGCGGGCTAACGCGCGGTCTGGCCCGTTGCGGACTAGGCGCGCCGCCGCTCCGGCAGGCGGTAGGCCATGCGGGCGTGCCCGGCGCAATAGGAGAAGCCGGCGGCCGCCTCGTTGCCGCAGAACTTGAAGTCGGCTGCGCCCGAGCCGCCATCATCGGCGACCGGCCAGCGACACTTGCCCTGCGCCAATTCGAGCAGCGAGCAGCGCTGCGCGCTCTCGATCGGCACAGCTTCGAGGGCGGTGCCGTCGGCGGCGCGCGGCGTCTGCGCTGAGACGAGCTTGAGGAACTGGCGTTGGAGCGAGAGCGGCCGGCGGCGCAGGCGCGGAGGGCACGGGCGCCCGGGTGCCGCCGCCGGCCGTCCAGGCCCCAGCCCCAAGCGGTGGATCTTGCCGATCACGGCGTTGCGGGTGACGCCAATCTCGGCGGCGATCTGACTGCAGGTCAGGCCGGCGCCGACGAAGTTGCGGAGCTGCTCAACGCGCTCCGGATTCCAGGTGCTGGTCGATGGGTCGGACATGAGAAATGGCCTCGCGAATGCCGCGGCCGGTCTGGGCCGCCGACAGGGCCAAGGCCGTGCGCCCAACAGGCGCCCGCTAAGCGGCAGAAACGAAGGCGCAAATTCGGTGCCCGACGGCGCCAATGGCACCCGGATCACCGAGCCGCATCTGCGCCTAAGCGCTTGCCAGCCCGACGGTTCTAAGAAACCCAGCCCTAAACGAGGCCGCTTTTTAAGCCTGTTGAGGGAAAGCCCTCGCCGAATGCAAAGCTTGCATGATTCGAGTCGCCTGCCAAGGGTTTTAACGGTATTATAACGAAGTTATAACCGTGAGGCGTACGTTCCAAGATGGCGCGACCCGAAAACCGCTCGGAGGCGAGGGCGTTGAGCCTGACGCTGCCGATCGAGACCTTCAATTACCTGGCTTTGCTCGCCACGCTCGGAAAGCTCGGCCGCACCGAGAACGAGGTCGCGACGCACATCTTGGTGCGCGAGGCCTATGCGATGCATGCGCGCGGTTTCCACGAGATGCGCATACCGCCACCGGCCGACGAAGGCGGGTGAGCGGGCGAACTCGCGTAGCCATTTGCGCCAGCAGCCGGATTGACAAGCCGCAATAGGTAGTACATATTCGGGTGTACCTAAGACATATTTTTCATTTAATGTCGAAATACAGCTCATGTCGAAATACAGCGCGCTCGGCGAGTACCTCAAGCATCAGCGTGGCGACACCGTCCCGTTAACCTTTGCCCAAATCGAAAAGATCACCGGCGCGAAGCTACCTATGTCTTCTCGCTATCGCGCTTGGTGGAGCAATAACGATTTCAACAGCGTGCTGACGAAGATTTGGCTCGAGGCTGGTTTCAAGAGCGAGCAAGTCGACATGAGAAAACGCAGGCTCGTGTTTCGCCGCGTGCGCGGACCGAAAACGGGCGAAGCGGCAACATTGACCGGCGGGAAACCGGTGCATCCCGCCTACGGCGCGATGCAGGGCTTGATCCGCATTATGCCCGGCACCGATCTCACCCAGCCCTCCGATCCGCAGTGGGCAGACCGACTCGATGCCGAATACGGCAGAGAGAAGAGGGACGAGTAAGTGCAGCCGCTGTTGTGGGATACCTGCGCGGCGATTTGGATCTACGAAAAGGCGCCGCTTTCGTCGGCCGCACTGGACGCGATGGCCGCCGCCCATCGCGACGGCTTGCCCGCCTATGTCTCGCCGATCACCGCCTGGGAGGTTGGAATGCTGGCCACGCGCGGGCGGCTGCAATTGCTGATCAGACCGGAGCGCTGGTTCGCCAACCTGTTCGAAGTCCCGGGCGTGCGGCTGGCTGAGATGTCGCCGGACTTGCTGATTGCGTCATCCTATCTGCCCGGCGAACCGCCGCGCGATCCCGCCGATCGCATCATCGCCGCGACCGCGCGCGAGCTTGGCGCGACGCTGATCACGCGCGACCGCGCGCTGCTCGACTACGGCAAGCAAGGACATGTCGCGGTGCTGGAGTGCTAGCGCACGCGTGAGCTACGGCGGCCGTGTTCGGCGAAGTAAAAAGGCCGGCGGTCACGCACGGGTGTCGCGCTCCGCGTCATCCGGGCTCCGTTATTACATCGTCACTTGATCGAGATGAGCTCGACGTCGAACAGGAGCGTGGCGTTCGCCGGAATGACGCCGCCGGCGCCGCGCTCGCCATAGGCGAGATTGGGCGGAATGATCAGCGTGCGCTTGCCGCCAACCTTCATGGTGGCGACGCCTTCGTCCCAGCCGGCGATGACCTGGTGCTGGCCGATCTTGAACTCGAATGGCTGGCCGCGATCGACCGATGAATCGAATTTCTTGCCCTTGGCGCCGTTCTCGTAGAGCCAGCCGGTGTAGTGCATCACGCAGGTCTGGCCGGTCTTCGGCGAGGCGCCGCTGCCGGGTTTGGTGTCGATGATCTTAAGTCCCGATGGTGTGGTCATGACGTTCTGGGCAGTGGCCGGGGCGAGGGCGAAAAAGCTGGCCATGATGACGATGATGGCGGCGGCGATCAAGCCGTCGGCGCGCGCAAAGGCTCGCATCCTTTTGTCTCCTTTGATCCGTGGTCATCGCGCTGAGTAGGCCGGGCATTTTAGCTTGAATTGATTGCAGCGAAATCCCGGATCGCGGTACTGGCCGGCCCGCCGCCGCGAGCGACTTCCGTGCGACGATTTCGTGTCTTCAAACAGCGAGTGATGTTGACAACGCGCGGTCGCGTGGCTTGGATGGCGAAGGTGGGGCGAACGCTAAGGTTGTGCCGCGAATTGCCGATCGGGGAGGGGGCCCAGCTCATGATCCGCAAAGTGCTCCTGGTTATCGCCGCCAGCCGTTCCGAGCTGATCGCTTTGGTCAGCGCAATCGTGGCCATTAGTTTGGCGGTTTGGAAGACGTTCGAGAATTCCGACATCGGCCGGAATTGCTTCCCCTCCTCGGGAAAATGTCTCGACACCATTGTCGACAGTACGACGGGCTTCAAGATTGAATTCGGCATCGTTTTTATTTGTGGAATCGTTCTGTTGATCCTGAACTATCTGAAACTGCGGGAGAGCTGGCGCAAAGCCAGCATCGAGCCGATCGGTTTTTTCTATGATCAGGTGTCGGAGCCGGGAAATCCGGATAACATCATCGAGCATAGTCTTGTTCAGGTGCGCAGGACTGCAAGCGGAGGGTTGGAATATCGCGGAGTCGGGCGGCGGATCCAGTCTCCCGCTTCCCTGGACTATCGTTGGCGCGCCCGCGAGGCCTGGGTCAATCGGTCGAGTGGAAACGAGCTGCATAAGCTCTTCTTTCGCACCTTGCCGAGCGACGTCAAATTCTACACGCGACGGGTTCGCCAGGATGGACGGCCGTTTCCGGAAGGCGTCTTCAACATGGGCGTCATCGAGTTTGCGATATCCGGCGGCGCCCCTGAGCAGCTCAAAGGCATCTTTTTCGACTACACGCTGGGCGACGACTATCTCGAGCGAGGGAAAATAGAGCTCAGCCCGGCAACCGACGCCGTTTCGCACGATGCGGCCGAGGTGTTCGAACGGTTTTTCGCCAACCCCGAAGTGGAGACGCTCAAGAAACAGGTCAATGAACTGATCAAGAAAGTGGAGGAATATTTCCGTCGCTAGGGTTCGCGCGTGTCAGGCGCCGCTCAATTGGGATGGAGCGTGCTGTCGTCCGGGCCGCCGCGAATAGAGCTTTTCGGATTGCCGCTTGCGGCGATCTGCATCTGGCTCATATTCTGGCAGGGCCATCGCGGGCCCAATCGTTTCGGCGAAACGCCGAATTGATACTCGGAAGGTCAAGTCGTGATCAACGATTCCGAAATCTGGCAAAAAAAGCTCGATGCGCTTCCGCTGCAAAGCTATGGCGCGGGCGAGACCGTGTTCAGGGCGGGCACGAAGACCGGACGGCTTTTGATTCTCAAAAGCGGCGCGGTCAGCATTATGAAGGGCGAGATCGAGTTCGCGCAGGTAAACGAGCCCGGCTCGGTGTTCGGCGAGCTCTCGGCGCTGCTCGATGCGCCGCACAGCGCCGACGTGCGCACGCTGGAAGCCTCGGAGTTTCATGTCGCCGACGCGCAGAAATTGCTGAAAGACCCGGTGGCGCTGCTTTACGTGACCATGGTGCTGGCGCGGCGGATCGACGCCGCCAATCACGGACTGCTGCAGCTCAAGATCATGCTCGATGCCGGCGAACCGCAAGGGCTGATCGACAAGACGCTCGACGGCATCAGCGGATTGCTCAGCGCCATCGGCACCGGTTATATCCGCGCTGGCGCCGGAATTGCCGGCTATCCGGATCCGTAGGCCACCTGTAGCCCGGACTGAGCGCAGCGAAATCCGGGATCGGCCTCGAGGCTTGCCCCGGATTTCGTTTCACTCAATCCGGGTTACCCTCGCTGGATTGCTTCGCTTCGCTCGCAATGACGAAACATCCCGCGCGTGGGGTGGGCAAAGCGAAGCGTGCCCTCGATAACGCCGACGCTTAGGCGCGTTCCGCGCCTAAGCCCACCCTACGCTTTAGACATCATTGGCCGGTGTTGTGCGATGTCATTGGAAGAATCGCGTGAGTTCGCCATACGCAAAAAGGTCTCTCGAGAAAACCTCGGAAAGGGGACGCTGCAGTACTCCCACCAGTTTGATATCTTCGATGTCTCGCTTTGGTCTGATGGACGCACGTGCCATCTTGGGATCCATCAATACATCGCGCCCGCGCGGGTCCACAAGATAGGTACCCAGTCCGCGGGATTGACTTGCCCGTTCGATGACAGCGTTGATGTGGTTATCTAAAAAACTATAACCGATCACCATTAGCTTCGCGCCACCTTCACCAAGTCTGGCGGCGAATTCGTCATGGTAGCCGCGTAAGACTGGAAATCTGTCAATTGCGCCGGTCTTTGCATTCCCCATGATGAGAACTGGTTCGCCTGCGCCTGTTTGCCAATTGCTGGAGCCGTGAAGCTTGTAAAATGGTTGGAATCCCACACCGCCGACGCCACTAGTTGTCGGCCGCCATGTGCACATTGTGAGGTCGATCGGGCCGAAGTGACCGCTTGGGGCCATCCAGGCCATCGCTGGCGTGGATACGCCATTCCATTTCCCTTGGGGAGTAAACCCCTGCACATAGTGGATTTCTAGCAGAAGGTCTTAATTTAAAGAAAATATCGCATCGAAACCGGAGAGAAACCGTTTTACCGAACGCTCGACGGTGTCGTTGAATTCAAAATTCTTCGCCAGAAGAGTTTTATTTAGGCGAGAAAACAGTGAGCTTACGGCATTTTGAAATCGACCGAGCCTTTCGGCAGCTTCCCCGGTTACCGCTGGAGTTTGAAATCCGGCAAATGCGTCTTCGAAGGGTCCCCTCCGCAATGCCGAGGAAATTTCAGGATCGTCGTGGAGATCGCCAAGCAGGCTGCCGGCGATCTCGTCCGAAAGTGGTCCACCCCAATTATGCGTAAATCCGGCTCCGATCAGCAAATAATGTGACATGGCGCATCAACGATGCGTGCTAGTCAGGCGCGCTCTTACGAACACCCCGTCGTACTTCCGCACGTGTCGCACTTGAGGCACGTGCCGTTGCGAACGAGGGTGAAATTCCCGCACTCGCCGCAGGCTTCGCCTTCGTAGCCCTTGGCGCGGGCTTCGGCGCGTTTTTCCGCCGCCGCTTGCCGCGCGTGGGCACGGGCGTCGGCCTGGTTCATCAGTTCGAGCGCCTGCGCCGGCGATAGTTTTTGCTCGGGCTCGGACTTGAGGGCGGTGGTGCCGGAGATCTCGGCGCGGGCGCCGGAGTGGGCGAGCGCAGTCACCTTCGAAGTCACCCCACCCCGACTGCCGTCGGCAGTCGACCCTCCCCCTGAAGGGGAGGGTGAAGAGGCGTCGCCGCGATCGACACCGCCCTGCATCACCTTGAGGCGGTCGGTACGCGAGCGGGTCAGCCCTTTCGAGACGTAGCGCGCGTCGGGCGAGGGCCGGCCTTCGACGACGCCCTTGCCGAGCGCGTCGAATGAGCCTTCGGTCGGATCGACATGGGCGAGGTCGAAGCGCTCGAGATAGCTGACCGCGAGCTCGCGGAACACGTAGTCGAGGATCGAGGTCGCGTATTTGATCGAGTCGTTGCCTTGTACCGGGCCCGACGGCTCGAAGCGGGTGAAGGTGAAGGCGTCGACATATTCCTCGAGCGGCACGCCATATTGCAGGCCGAGCGACACCGCGATCGCGAAGTTGTTGAGGAGCGAGCGTAGCGCCGCGCCCTCCTTGTGCATGTCGATGAAGATCTCGCCGAGCCGGCCGTCGTCATATTCGCCGGTGCGCAGATAGACCTTGTGGCCGCCGACCACGGCCTTCTGGGTGTAGCCCTTGCGCCGGTCGGGCATGCGCTCGCGCTCGCGCATCACCACGATGCGCTCGACGACCTTCTCCACCACCTTTTCCGCAAGCGCGGCAGCACGTGAAGTCGCCGGCTTCTCGACGAAAGCCTCTATGACGTCGTCGTCCTCCTCCTCGTCGGCGATGAGCTGGCTCTGCAGCGGCTGCGAGAGCTTCGAGCCGTCGCGGTAGAGCGCGTTCGCTTTGAGCGCGAGCTTCCAGGACAGGAGATAGGCCGCCTTGCAGTCCTCGACCGTCGCCTCGTTCGGCATGTTGATGGTCTTGGAAATGGCGCCGGAGATGAAAGGCTGCGCCGCCGCCATCATGCGGATATGGCTCTCGACCGAGAGATAGCGCTTGCCGGTGCGCCCGCACGGATTGGCGCAGTCGAACACGCCGTAGTGCTCGGGGTTGAGATGCGGCGCGCCCTCGACCGTCATCGCGCCGCAGACATGGACGTTGGCGGCCTCGATCTCGCGCTTGGAAAAGCCGAGATAGGCGAGGAGGTCGAAATTCGGCGCCGCGAGGTCCTCGGGCTCGACGCCGAGCTCGTCGCGCAGGAAGTCGGCGCCGAGCGTCCATTTGTTGAAGGCGAATTTGATGTCGAAGGCGGTCGGCAGCGCCTTCTCGACCTTCTCGATCGCCTCCGGCGTAAAGCCCTTGGCCTTGAGCGTCGTGTGGTTGATCGCCGGCGCCTGGCCGAGCGTACCGTGGCCGACGGCATAGGTCACGATCTCGGCGATGTCGCTTTCGCTGTAGCCGAGCGCGCGCAGCGCCGCGGGCACCGCGCGGTTGATGATCTTGAAGTAGCCGCCGCCGGCGAGCTTCTTGAATTTCACTAGGGCGAAGTCGGGCTCGATGCCGGTAGTGTCGCAGTCCATGACGAGGCCGATCGTGCCGGTCGGCGCGATCACGCTCGCCTGCGCATTGCGGTAGCCATGTGCCTCGCCGAGCGACAGCGCGCGGTCCCAGGCGAGCCTGGCGTGTTCGGCAAGTCGCGCATCGGGGCAGGCCTTGTGGTCGAGCGGCACCGGCGGCGTCGCCACCTTCTCATAGCCGCTGCGCTCGCCATGAGCGGCGCGGCGGTGATTGCGCATTACCCGCAGCATCGCGTCGCGGTTCTCCGCGTAGCGCGGGAAGGCGCCGAGCTCGGCCGCCATTTCCGCCGTGGTCGCGTAGCTCACTCCGGTCATGATCGCCGAGAGCGCACCGCAGATCGCGCGCCCCGCGTTCGAATCGTAGGGAATGCCGGACGACATCAGGAGGCCGCCGAGATTGGCGTAGCCGAGGCCGAGGGTACGGAAGTCGTAGGACCGCTGCGCGATCTCGCGCGAGGGAAACTGCGCCATCAGTACCGAGATTTCGAGCACGATGGTCCACAGCCGCACCGCATGCTCGTAGCCTTCGACGTCGAAGCCCGTCATTCCGGAGCCGGCCGCAGGCCGGAGTCCGGAATCCATATTCGCTGACGCTGGGGTTATGGATTCCGGGCTCGCCGCTTTGCGGCGCCCCGGAATGACGGCGGTATTTTGCTGGAACGCGAGTAAATTCAGCGACGCCAGATTGCAGGCGGTGTCGTCGAGGAACATGTATTCCGAGCACGGGTTCGAGGCGACGATCGGCCCCGAGGCCGGGCAGGTGTGCCAGTCGTTGATGGTGGTGTGATATTGCAGGCCGGGGTCGGCGCTCGCCCAGGCGGCGTGGCCGATCTTCTCCCACAGCGCGCGCGCCTTCACGGTCCTGGCGATTTTCCCGGGCTTGGTGCGCCAGAACAAATCCCAGTCGCGGTCGGCTTCGACCGCCTTGAGAAATTCATCCGTGATCCGCACGGAATTATTGGAGTTTTGGCCGGAGACCGTGAGGTAGGCTTCGGAATCCCAATCGGTGTCGTAGGTCGGGAATTCGATGTCCTTGTAGCCCTGCTTGGCGAACTGGATCGCGCGGCGGATGTAGTTGTCTGGCACCTGGTTCCTGCGCGCCGCCTTGATCTCGCGCCGAAGCACCGGATTCTTCTCCGGATCGAAGCAGTCGTCGCCCGAGCCCTCGCAGTTGACGCAGGCCTTGAGGATGGCGCGCAGGTGGCGCTGGTTCACCTTCGAGCCGGTGACGAGGTTCGCGACCTTCTGCTCCTCGATCACCTTCCAGTCGATGAACTGCTCGACATCCGGATGATCGGCATCGAGGATCACCATCTTCGCCGCCCGGCGCGTGGTGCCGCCCGATTTGATCGCGCCGGCGGCGCGGTCGCCGATCTTGAGGAAGCTCATCAGGCCAGACGATTTGCCGCCGCCGGAGAGCTTTTCGCCCTCGCCGCGGAGCTTGGAGAAATTCGAGCCGGTGCCGGAGCCGTATTTGAACAGCCGCGCCTCGCGCACCCATAGATCCATGATCCCGCCCTCGTTGACGAGATCGTCGGCGATCGACTGGATGAAGCAGGCGTGCGGCTGTGGATGCTCGTAGGCGGTGGCCGAGGCCACGAGCTCGCCGGTCTGGTGGTCGACGTAGAAGTGGCCTTGGCTCGGGCCGTCGATGCCGTAGGCCCAAAAGAGGCCAGTGTTGAACCATTGCGGCGAGTTCGGCGCCGCCATCTGCATCGCCAGCATCAAGCGCAGCTCGTCGAAGAAGGCCTGCGCGTCGGCCTCCGAATCGAAGTAGCCGCCCTTGAATCCCCAATAAGTCCAGGTGCCGGCGAGGCGGTCGAACACCTGCTTGCAGGAGGTTTCGCCGACGAGCCGGTCCTTCTCCGGCAATTCAGCAAGCGCGTCCGCGTCGGCAACGCTGCGCCACAGCCAGGAGGGTACGCTCTCCTCCTCGACCTTCTTGAGCCGCGCCGGCACGCCGGCCTTGCGGAAATATTTTTGCGCCAGCACGTCGGCGGCGACCTGCGACCAGGCCTCCGGCACCTCGACGTCATCGGCATGGAACACGATCGAGCCGTCTGGATTGCGGATTTCGCTCGTGGTCAGGCGGAAGACGATGTCCGCGTAGGGCGATTGTCCCGCCTTGGTGTAGCGCCGCTCGATCCGCATTTTCTGCCCCTTTCAGTCTCTGGTTTCTTAAGCGTCAGCGGCTTTGCGGAATGCCCGCTTTATATAAGCCGCCGACCGTTGCCCCGCGACGCGGCGGTGTGGATTCGCCCCGCTCGTCGATCACAAATCCCTCTTTGCCCGGCGCGCATGGCGTCCTGCCGCTACTCCAGCGACACACGTGGCCGATCCGGCAGCCGCCGGGCAAAGCAGTCCCCAATGCCTCGCGCCGGCTTTCGGCGCGGAGCACTCCCGCAAACTCTTTTTGGAGAGCCCGGCGGACTCCGTTACTTCCGCGCCGAACTTGTGGAGGCTAGGCCAAGCCCGCCGCGCCCGTCAAGCATTAGTATGAAAATCTGAATCAACCACTAAATGTGGGGATAGCGGGGACGAATCGGGAGGGATTTCGCAAGTATCGGATATCCGGCCCGAATCCGAAAGAGTTCTAGAAGCCCGGCCGATTCGTCATCGCTAAAGCGGGCGCTTGCGGCAATCGGGTTCCGTTTCGCAGAGCACGCCGCAGGATCGTTGAGGCTCCCTCGCACAGTCGCCTGGCGCAGTCTCGATCAGCGTGCTGTCGCGATGCGGCGGGGTTTTCTCGCTGATTCCGAGTGAGAGCGCCCGAGAAACCTAGCGTTTCGCTAAAGCCAGCCGCAGCGGTGCCTTATAACCTATTGAGTTTGATGCAGGAATCTGGGGTGAGCCAATGTTGCTCGGCGCGGTGTTCGCGAACTCTCGTTGCTCCGGCTGCCGTCGTAAACGGCCTGTGCCGTTTCGGCTCCGGCCCCGCGCCTTCGGCGTCGATGAGATTAACCTTAAAGAAGTCTTACTTTTCGCGTGGGTTCCGTTTGCTTGACGGGGCAGGAGGGGCGCGCCGATAACCTTTTGCTAATGGTGGGGTGTTGGTTCCAGCGTGCAGTCCGCGCGGGGCGCATCATTGCGTGTGCAGCCCTCGTGGCCGGTTGCGCCCAAGCGATCCGCAACGAGCCGATCAACCAGCCGCTCGCTCCCGGCGTCAAACCGTCGGTCGAGCTCGGCCGCGACGTCGACACCTATTTCGATGACACCGTCATCGCGCTGTCGTTCTCCGGTGGCGGCATGCGCGCGGCGGCCTTCTCCTACGGCGTGCTCACCGGGTTCGATGAAACCCAGGTGCGGACCGCCGCGCGCTCGATGTCGCTCCTCGACCGGGTCGACTTCGTCACCGGCGTATCCGGCGGGTCGGTCCTCGCCGCCTATTACGGGCTGAAAAAGCGCAAAGCGCTCGGCGACTTCAAACAGCGTTTCCTCCTGCGCAACGCGGAGGAGGGGCTGCAGACCGAGCTCAGCCTCATGAACGTCGCGCGCGGGCTCCAGGGCGGCGTCAACGACACGACGCAATTCCCGCAATGGCTCGACGAAAATCTGTTCGACCACGCGACCTTCAAGAGCCTCCTGTTTCAGCGCCGGCCCACGGTCTGGATCAACGCCTCCGACATCTACGACCGCACGCCGTTCGTATTCGGCCGCACCACGTTCGGCGCGCTATGCAGCGACTTGTCGACCTATCCGGTGTCGCTTGCGGTCGCCGCTTCAGCGGCGGTGCCGGTCGTGTTTGCGCCGGTCGTGATCCAGAACTATCCCGGCGGCTGCCCGGTCCCGTTGCCGTCATGGGTACAGCAAGTTCGCAAATCCGTGAGCGCTTCGCCGCTCCTTAAGCTCTACGCCGACGCGCTGCAGCGCTATCACGACGGCGAAGTCCGCTATGTGAAGCTGCTCGATGGCGGTCTCGTCGACAATTACGGCCTCGCTGCCTTCACCGTCGCCCGTCTCGTCGCCGATACGCCATACGCGCCGCTCGAGCCGGAGGAGGGCGTCAAGCTGCGGCGCCTGTTGTTCCTCGTGGTCGATTCCGGCCGCGCGCCTTCGGGCGCCTGGGTGCAAACCGTCGAAGGCCCGACCGGCGTCAATCTGATCACCGCTGCATCCGATACCGCGACCGAATCCGGCGCCGTCGGAAGCTATTCGGCATTTGCCGACACCATGAACCGATGGCAGGACGTGCTGATCAAGTGGCGCTGCAACCTTTCGCCGGCCGACCGGCACCGCTTCGGCGCGCCGCCAGGCTGGAACTGCCACGACGTGAGGCTGTACCTCGCGCGCCTGTCGTTCGATCAGTTGGGGCAGGAGCGCGCCGCCGCGCTCAATACCATCGAGACGCGTTTCAAGCTTCCGGCTGATCAGGTCGACATGCTTATCAATGCCGGACGCGACGCACTCAAGGCCAACGTCGTTTTCCGCTCGTTTCTCAAGTCGCTCGGCGCGCCGTTGCCGCGGGAGACGCCGGTCGCATCTCCCGCCGAGGGCGCGCAGGAGGCGGAAGCGCAGTAAAGGTTATTCCGCCGCAGCCTTCGAATGGCCGAGCCGGCGATTGAGCGTATCGAGGAGGCCCGCGGCGGCCTCGGCGATGACGGTGCCGGGCGGAAAGATCGCCTCGGCGCCGGCGGCCTTGAGCGCCGCATAATCCTGCGGCGGCACGACGCCGCCGACAACCACCATAATGTCGGGACGCCCGTTTCGTTCGAGCTCGGCCTTGAGCTCGGGCACGAGCGTGAGATGCGCGCCGGCGAGCGAGGAAATGCCGAGGATATGGACGTCGTTCTCGACGGCCTGGCGCGCGGCCTCGGCCGGCGTTGCGAATAACGGCCCGATGTCGACGTCGAAGCCGAGATCGGCGAACGCGGAAGCGATCACCTTCTGGCCGCGATCGTGTCCGTCCTGGCCGATCTTGGCGACCAGGATGCGCGGCCGGCGGCCTTCATTCTCTTCGAACTCGGCGACGCGTTTCTGCACCTGTGCGACGGCGTCCGCCATGCCGGCCTCCCGCCTGTAGACGCCGGAGATCGCCTTGATCTCCGCCCGATGGCGCCCGAACACCTGCTCGAGCGCCAATGAAATCTCGCCGACTGTCGCCTTGGCGCGGGCGGCGTCAATGGCGAGGGCGAGAAGGTTGCCGTTGCCGCCTTGCGCGCTGCGCGTGAGCGCGGTCAGCGCCTCGGTCACCGCCTGGGGGTCGCGCTCGCGCTTGAGCCGCTTGAGCTTGTCGATCTGCAATTGCCGCACTGCGCCGTTGTCGACCTTGAGGATCTCGATCTGGGCCTCGTCCTGCGGTCGGTATTTGTTGACCCCGATCACCGCTTGGGCGCCGGAATCGATGCGCGCCTGGGTGCGCGCGGCCGCCTCCTCGATGCGCAGCTTCGGCAGCGACGCTTCGATCGCGCGCGCCATGCCGCCCAATTCCTCGACCTCGCGGATATGGCTCCAGGTGCGCGCCGCGAGATCGTGCGTAAGCCGCTCGACATAGAAGGAGCCGCCCCAGGGGTCGATCACTCGCGTCAAGTCGCTCTCGCGCTGCAGCACGATTTGGGTGTTGCGGGCGATGCGGGCGGAAAAGTCGGTCGGCAGCGCCAGCGCCTCGTCGAGCGCATTGGTGTGCAGCGACTGGGTGCCGCCCTGCGTCGCCGCCATCGCCTCGATGCAGGTGCGGGTGACGTTGTTGAAGACGTCCTGTGCGGCGAGCGACCAGCCGGAGGTTTGGCAATGGGTACGAAGCGACAGCGAGCGCGCGTCCTGCGGCTTGAATTGCTGCATCAGCTTGGCCCACAGCACCCGCGCGGCGCGCAGCTTCGCCACCTCCATGAAGAAATTCATGCCGATGCCGAAGAAGAACGAAAGCCGCGGCGCGAAGCGGTCGATGTCGAGATTGGCGGTGAGCCCGGCGCGGACATATTCGACGCCGTCGGCGAGTGTATAAGCGAGTTCGAGATCGGCGGTCGCTCCCGCCTCCTGCATGTGGTAACCGGAGATCGAGATCGAGTTGAACTTCGGCATCCGCGCCGAGGTGTAGGCGAAGATGTCGGAGATGATGCGCAGCGACGGCTTCGGCGGATAGATGTAGGTGTTGCGCACCATGAATTCCTTGAGGATGTCGTTCTGGATCGTGCCGGCGAGCTTTTCGGGCGGCACGCCTTGCTCCTCGGCGGCGACGATATAGAGCGCGAGCACCGGCAGCACCGCGCCGTTCATGGTCATCGACACCGACATTTGCTCGAGGGGGATGCTGGCAAACAGCGTGCGCATGTCGTAGATCGAGTCGATCGCGACACCGGCCATGCCGACGTCGCCGGCGACCCGGGGGTGATCGCTGTCATAGCCGCGGTGCGTGGCAAGATCGAAGGCGATCGAGAGGCCTTTCTGTCCGGCGGCAAGATTGCGCCGATAGAAGGCGTTGGAATCCTCGGCCGTGGAGAAACCGGCATATTGCCGGATCGTCCATGGCTGGGTGACGTACATGGTCGGGTAGGGCCCGCGCAGAAAAGGCGCGATGCCCGGATAGGTATCGAGGCCATCGAGCCCCTTGAGATCGTCGGCGCGGTAAACGCCCTTCACCCCGACCGCCTCGGGGGTCAGCCACGGCGCGCCTGACGGTGCGGCGGCGATCGGAACGTCGGCAAAATCGATCTTGGCGAAATCTGGAACTCGGCTCATCGGTTATCGGCCTTTGCTGCCGAGAATATCGTAGGCCGCCTTGAGTGTCGCTAGCGCATCGCAGCCCTCGTAAATGAATGATTGCACGCCGACCGCGCGCAACGCCGCCTCCCGCTCGCGCGGCCGCCCGGCGAGATAGATGTGTTCGGCGCCCGCTGCTTTGAGCGCGGCAGCGGCGGGCGCGGCCTCCCGCTCGTAAATCCTGTCATTGGAGCAAAGGCAGGCGAACCTTGCGCCGGCGGCTTCATAAGCTGCTGCAAGTGGAGGGCGGTCCACGCCTTCGTCGCTCACCGCCTCGATGCCGCCAGCCTCGAAGAAATTCTTGGCGAAGCTGGCGCGAGCCGCGAATTCGGCGGGCATGCCGAGATTGGCGAGAAAGATCTTCGGCCGCGCGCCGGTTTCGGCGAGGATCGCATCGGAGGCGTCGCGCAGCTTCTCGAACGGTTCGGCGAGCCGCATCGGCGTGAGCGCAGGCGCGGTGACCGCGGCTTTGCTATCGGTCGGCAGCGCCACCGGGGCAACGTCGAGAACCGCGGGCGCGGTTTCGAAAATATTTGGAAATTCGTTGGTGCCGGTCAAAATATCCTTGCGGCGGGCGATCGCCTTTTGCCGCTTGGCACGGACGGCCGCGACCTGCTGCTGCAGCGTTCCCGATGCCAACGCCGGCCAGACGCCGCCGGCCTTTTCGATGTCATTAAACAGCGCCCATGCGGCAGTACACAGCGACTGCGTTACGGCTTCGAGCGCGCCGGAGCCGGCGGCGGGATCGGCAACGCGCGCCAAGTTCGATTCTTGCAGCAGAACAAGCTGCGTGTTGCGCGCGACGCGGCGCGCGAACGCATTGGGCAGGCCGAGGGCAGTGGTATGCGGCAGCACCACGATGCTGTCGGCGCCGCCGAGGCCGGCCGCGGCAACGGCGATCGCCGAGCGCAGCATGTTCACGTCAGGATCGCGGCGGGTCATGATGCGCCAGGCGGTCTCGGCCGCGATGATCGCCGGCCTTGGCGTCAGTTCGCAGGCCTCTTCGACGCGGGCCCAGAGTTTCCGCAGCGCGCGGAACTTGGCCATGCTCAGGAACTGCCCGGCGTCCGCGGACAGCCGGAAATAGATCGCGGCGCGCGCGGCATCGAGCGACATGCCGCCTGCCTCGAGTGCCCGCAGATAGGCGACTGCGCTCCCGAGCGCGAAGGCAAGCTCCTGGGCTTCCGCGCCGCCGGCATTATGGACGATGCGCCCGTCGGCGGCGACGAACGGCCCGCGGAAGCCGGCGGCGGAGAGTTCGCCGACCGTAGCCGCGAGCTCCCGCGATGTTTCGCTCCACGGTCGCGGACTGCTGCCCGTAACGGCAAAATGGCCGAGCGGGTCGAGGCCGGCGCGCAGATCGACCGCCGCCGCGGCGACGTTGCTGCTCCTCATCAGTTTCGTGAGGTTGTTGACGACATCCCCTTGTGCCGTCGGCAGATCGAGGTCGATCGTGACGCCGGCGTCGAGGTGAACCCCGTCAAGCACGCGGGCGAGGGCTTGCGCCGATGGATCGAGGCCGAAGCCGTTGGCGCTGACCGATCCGGCGAACACCAAAACCAACCCGGTTGCCCCGTTTTCCAGATCCTCGAGCGCCTGGGCGTTCGCCGCCGCGACGTCGGGGTGGTCGACCCGCTGCGTCAAAATCCAGGCCGCGCCCGGCGCCCGACCGGCAACCGGCTTTGCATCGGCAGCGCGGTCGTAGAGCGGTTCGATCGAGAGATTGTCGTAAGTCTTGCTTCTAAGCCGTTCGAACGGCTCGCCCTTGAGCACCGCATCGACGAGCTTGCGCCAATCCTCGCGTGTTGCTGGAGGAAAATCGCCGGCGAACGACAGGGTCTCGGGATCAGTCATGCCGCAAAATGCCATGCCGGCCCGCGCCGGCCAACCGCCGCCATGGTGGGCGCCACCTTTTGGGCGCACCGACCCGGCGGGCGCTCACCGCCGCGGCGGCAGCTTTTCGATGCCCCGCGCGTCCACCCGGGCCAGCGCCTCGCGCACGCGTACGCCGCCGATCGCGCGATCCGGCGCGATCTCGGCGAGCGGCAGCAGCACGAAGGCGCGCTCGAACAGGTGCGGGTGCGGCAGCGTCAGGTCGGGATCATCGAGAACGAGGTCGTCATAGGCCAGAAGATCGAGGTCGATTGGACGCGGCCCCCAGCGGCGTTCCGTGGTCCGCTCGCGCCCCAGCGCGCGCTCGCAGGCCTGGGCACGCGCAAGGAGTTCGCGCGGCGTCAAGGCGGTGGCGACGGCGATGACGGCGTTCACGAATGGCGGCTGATCGGTCAGCCCCCAGGGCGGCGTGCGGTAATCGGACGAGCGCGCATTAAGCCGCACCGCGGTGCCGTCGCATAGTATCGCGATGGCCCGCTCAAAGGTCGAACGCACGTCGCCGATATTGCCGCCAAGTGCGATGAAGGCCTCAGCCATCTTTGTGGTCGCGGCCGCGACCGGCCTGCACGCGCTTGACGATCATTGCGCGCGCCTGATGGCGGCGGCAACGGCCAGTGCCTGCGCCGTCGGCCCGACGTCGTGCGCACGGATAAGCCTTGCGCCGTTCTCGACGGCGAGAAGATGCGCGGCAAGCGATCCGCCGATGCGCTCGGTCGGATCTGACGGGGCAACCGAATTGATGAAACGCTTGCGCGACGCGCCGACGAGGAGCGGAAGGCCGAACTCGCGCCAAGCCCCGAGCCGGGCGATGCAGGTGATGCTCTGCTCCGGCGTCTTGCCGAAGCCGATGCCGGGGTCGAATACAATTTGGTCGGCGGAAACGCCCGCCGCGTTCAATCTTTCAAGCCGCGCGCGGAAGAATTCCGCGACTTCGCGGA
>Ga0187780_10000609_pt1 | contig 26589 bp, 19 predicted proteins | sample 1015_Q2_SP10_20__FD_132429 | JGI IMG/M metagenome (GOLD analysis project Ga0187780, IMG submission 132429) | Tropical peat soil microbial communities from peatlands in Department of Meta, Colombia - 1015_Q2_SP10_20_MG | ecosystem: Environmental > Terrestrial > Soil > Wetlands > Peat | place... | reverse complement strand
GGCCTGACGGGCAGTTGGACGCTGGGCCAATCCGGTTTTGCGGTGCGAGAAGTGTGGTTCCTGATGGTTTGCCTCCTGGGAGCGTGCATGCTTGCGGGAACCGTGGCCTTGATGTTTTCCACGTTTCTCAATCCATTTTTCGCCGCAGGGGCAACAGCCGCTTTGATGGGGCTTCCTGCCCTGATCAGCTATAGCTCGGGGAACTCGTACTGGGGGTTGGCGATTCCGGTTTACGCTCTGGTGGCCGTCTTGTTGAAGTCCTCGTTTGAGGCGGTAGTGATTGGTCCATGGCTGCCGATCATCCTGGCCCTGTGCGAGACTCTGGTGTTCTGGTGGGTGGCGGCGAGAATCTTTTCCTACGTGGATATTGCGGTATCGGTGGAATAGGCGGCGGATCAGTGCATCCACGCTGCAGCCGTCCGCGCTGCATAGTCGAGCACACGGCCGGGTAGGACGCCCAGGTAGATGGTTGCTACTGCGCTGACGGCTAGTGCCGCTCCCAAGCCGGCCGGAACTGGGGAGATTGGCATTGTCTCCCGCGCATCCCGCATGTACATGACGACAATCAGGCGCAGGTAGTAATAAGCCGCGACTGCGCTGTTGATTACTCCAATGATCACCAGACCCACCAGATTGGCCTGTAAGGCTGCGCTGAAGACATAGAACTTCGCAAAAAATCCGGCAGTGATGGGAATTCCGATCAGCGACAGCAGGAAGATCGTCAAAATGGCGGCTAACATCGGAGAGCGGGTTCCCAGGCCCGCATAGTCATCGACGTTGACATACCGTTCTCCGGCTCTGCCAATGTGACTTACAACGGCGAAAGCGCCAACGTTCATAGCCGCATACGATGCAGTGTAAAACATCGCGGCTGGAATGCCATTATTCGGCAGTGCCGCGATGGCTACGAGCAAGTATCCGGCATGGGCAATCGAGGAATATGCCAGCAGGCGCTTTACGTTCTGCTGCACCAGCGCTCCCAGGTTTCCGATGGTCATGGAAAGCGCAGCGACGACCCAAATCAACCAGATGCGCCCGGGAGCGTGCGCTTCAAACATGACCCGGAGCAGTACGGCGAAAACCGCAGCCTTCGGCGCGGTGGACATGAATCCCACGACCGGCGCGGGTGCACCCTCGTACACGTCCGGCGTCCAGATATGAAACGGAGCAGCGGCGACCTTAAATCCCAGCCCCACAAACATCAAGGCGATACCGACATACGCCAGGATTGGAATCCGTCCCGAGCTCAGCACATTACCGATGTCCTTGATGCTGGTCGAGCCGGTGGCCCCGAACATCATTGCCACACCATAGAGGAAGAATGCGGTGGCGAACGATCCAAGCAGGAAATACTTCACTGAAGCCTCGCTGCTGATGGCGGCGCGCCTGCGGAAGCCCGCCAGAACGTAGGTGGAGATGGAGGAAATCTCCAGTGCGATAAAAACCAGGACCAGTTCGACGGCGGAGGACATCAGGCACATGCCGACCGCGCCGAACAGAATCAGTCCGTAGTACTCGCCTGCGCGAATTTCCTGCACTTCCATGTACTCATACGAGGTCAGAATTACGACGGCGGTGACCGCAATAATCAGGAAGTGGAAGAAGATGCTGAATGCATCCACTTGAATCATGTTCCAGAAGGCAAGCCCCGGATACTGAGCCTGAAACAAGGTCGCAGCGAGCGCTACCATTGAGCCTAGGAGTGCGATAGCTCCTAAGGGTCGCTGACTACGGTTCTCATCGAGGAGCGGATCGACGAGCATGATGACCATTCCGAAAATCGAGAGCACAATTTCGGGCAACAAGCGGATATAGTCGACCGCTTGAGGAATGACCTGTGCGGCATTATTCATCGGACGATCACCTTACTGATCATCTGGGTCAAGGGCGCCAACACCGTGCGAGCAGCCGGGTCGATTCCGTTCAGAAAAATCAGTGGGGCCACGCCCATGAGCAAGGCCATCAAGGCGGGAGGCCACAAAGCTGCGCGTTCCCGTCGGCTGAGGTCCGGGAGATTCGCATTGATGTTGTGAGTGACCTTTCCGAAGAAGACCCGCTGATACATCCACAGGAGGTAGCAGGCGCTCCAAATGACGCCAGTGGCGCCCAAGATCCCATAAATCGGGCGGGCACGAAAGGCGCCGCTGAGGACCAGAAATTCGCCCACAAAACCGTTGAGCAATGGCAAACCGAGCGAAGACAGAACGATAAAGGAAAAAAACGTCGCATATATCGGCATGGGGGTGGCAAGGCCGCCGAATTCTGAGATTTCATAAGTATGACGGCGTTCGAAAAGGAGTCCAGCCAACATGAAGAGAGCGCCGGTCGAAACGCCGTGGGCCAACATGACGAAAGTTGCGCCGTCCAAGCCGAGCTGCGTAAAACTGAAGATACCCAAGACCACAAATCCCAAGTGGCTGATCGAGGAATAAGCGATCAGCTTTTTCATGTTGGGCTGAACCATCGCAACCAGCGCGCCATAAATGATCCCGATTATGGCGAGGATGACGATCCACCACGCATTGGCACGCGATTGCTCGGGAAATAACCCAAGATTGAAGCGGAGCATGCCGTAGGTACCCATTTTCAGCAGTACACCGGCCAGCAGAACCGAACCTGCCGTGGGGGCCTCGACGTGCGCGTCAGGCAGCCAGGTGTGAAGAGGAAACAACGGAACCTTGACCGCAAACGCCACAAAGAATCCTGCGAAGAGCCAGGGCGCAGCGGCCACGAAGCCTGTTACCTGACCGCTCTGGATTGCAGTTTGGATGGAAGCAAAGTCGAACGTGCCAGTCTTGGCGTAAAGCCAGAGAATGGCCGCTAACATAAACATCGAGGCGATTATGGTGTACAGGAAGAACTTGACAGCGGCGTAAACGCGGCGTCCGTGGCCATAAACCCCTATGAGCAAGGCCATCGGGATGAGAGTTGCTTCCCAAAAGAAATAGAACTGGAACAGGTCGAGCGAGATGAATACTCCGATCAGCGCCGTTTCGAGGACCAACAAGAGAATGAAAAATTCTTTGACGCGGTTCTGAATCGACTCCCACGAGATCAGAACGCAAAGCGGCGTCAAAAATGTGGTGAGGACGACCAACCAGACAGAAATCCCGTCTACTCCCAGGTGGTAATGAATGTTCGGATTGCTCACCCAAAGATGGTTCACCTCGAACTGAAATCCGGCGAGGTTTCGCTGCAAGTGCACTGGGAGATGCAGCGAAAGGACGAAATCAAGTAATGAAACAACGAGTGCAAAAATGCGGATATCCCGATCACGCCTTGGAAAGACGATCAGCAGAAGGGCACCAGCCAGCGGAATGAACGTGACCAGCGTCAAGATCCAGTTGTCTAAACCGGTGTTCATCGGACTCCTAGCCAAACCATGTACACAATAACGACCGCCGCACCCGCTGCGACCCACCCAGCGTATGACCTGATATTGCCGGACTGCATGTGACGCACCGTGTCCGATACTTCCCGCGCGCCTTCGGCGGCATTGTCAACGGTCGCGTCGATCACGTTTTGATCAATGCCGTGCCACAACAGCCGAGAGCCATTAATCAGCGGGTTAACGAAAAGAATTGCGTAGAGTTCGTCGACGTAATATTTGTCGAGTACAGCCTGGTAAAGACCGTCAAGGGCATGCGCAATTTTCGCAGGGAGATCGGGACGGCGATGATAGAGGAACCAGGCCAGCAAGAATCCAGCCAACGCAGCCGCAATAGAAGTTCCCATCAGCAAACTTTCGGTGGCGCCCGCCTGCGGATGCGGTTGGGTTGCACTTGCTGTTGCCGCCTCGAGGGTCGCAGCAGTGATTCCAGCGTGAAAAACGGGGGAGAGGAAGTTTTGAAAGGTGTTGTGATAACCGATCCATCCCCCGATTACCGATAGGATCGCCAGGATCACCAGTGGAACCAGCATCACTTTAGGGCTTTCGTGAATTCCGGCATGTCCACCAGCATGTTCGGTATGCTCGTGCTCTTCTGCGCCGCGATACTCACCAAAGAAAGTAAGAAACCACAACCGAAACATGTAGAACGATGTGATGAATGCGGTAATTACGCCAATCAGCCAGTAAACCCAGCTTCCATATGGGCTGGAATATGCCTGCCAGAGAATTTCGTCTTTGCTGAAGAAACCGGCGAACGGCGGAATCCCAGCGATAGCAAGGGTCGCGGCGGTCATCGTCCAGAAAGTCCAGGGGATTTTTGTGCGCAGACCGCCCATTTTCCGCATGTCTTGCTCCCCGCCGATGGCGTGAATGACAGAGCCAGCGGCCAGGAACAAGAGGCCTTTAAAGAAGGCGTGCGTCATTAAGTGGAAGATTCCGGCCGAATATGCCGCCACGCCGCACGCCATGAACATATATCCGAGCTGCGAGATAGTGGAGTACGCGAGCACCTTTTTAATATCGGTTTGCGCAATTCCGATCGTGGCTGCGAATACCGCAGTGAGCGTGCCAATGATCGCCACGATCGTCAGCGCGCCAGGTGCGTGGTCAAAAATCACGTGGGAGCGTGCCACCATGTAAACGCCTGCGGTTACCATGGTGGCAGCATGAATGAGAGCTGACACCGGAGTTGGACCTTCCATCGCGTCCGGCAGCCAAACATATAAAGGAATCTGCGCCGATTTGCCGCAAGCTCCGAGCATGAGCAACAACGCAATTGATGTGAGCAAGCCAACGCCCTGGATCTCGGAACCCATTGGCGAAATGGCGGAGAACACTTGCGAAAAGTTCAGAGACCCGAAGTGCTTAATCAGGAGAAATAACGCGATCAGGAATCCGAAATCGCCGACGCGATTAACGATGAAAGCTTTTTTCCCGGCGGATGCGGCGGAATCCTTGGTGAACCAGAACCCGATCAACAGATACGACGCCAGTCCGACGCCCTCCCATCCGACAAACATCAGTAAGTAATTGTTAGCGAGTACCAGGGTGAGCATGAAGAACATAAACAGGTTCAGGTAGCTAAAGAAACGATAAAAGCCGCCCTCCTCTGCCATGTACCCGACAGAATAGATGTGAATCAGGAAGCCAACGCCGGTGACGACCAGCAGCATTACCAAGGAAAGCTGATCGAGATAGAAAGCGAAATCTGCGCGGAAACCTGCGGCGCGAATCCAAGGGGTGAGCGCCTCCTGGTATGGCGTTGCCAAGGGAGGGAACTGCAAGGCAACCCATGACGCCAGGGCGAACGGGCCGCCCGAGAAAACCAGAGCGACGGCTGAGACCAGCCAGCGGCGAAAACGCCTTCCCAAAAGGCCGTTGATTGCAGCGCCGATGAGCGGCAGCGCCGGAATCAGCCAAAGATGCAGGTTTGCGGTCATAGCTTCAGCAGATTCACCTGATCCACATTCAAAGTTTCCCGGGTGCGATACACGGCGATAATGATTGCCAATCCAACTGCCGCCTCAGCCGCCGCAACGACCATTACAAAAAACACAAAAACCTGGCCACTGAGGGCCTTCCACTGTGCGGCAAAGGCGACAAAAGACAGATTTACCCCGTTCAACATGAGTTCGATGGACAGAAAGATACTGATGATGTTGCGCTTGATGAGGAATCCGGCCACGCCGCAGGCGAACAGAATTCCGCTGAGCACGAGGTAATAGGAAAGCGGAACCATCAGCCCTCCTTCTTGCTCTGCTGGACGGAATGCGGGGGCGAAGCTAGAACGACCGCACCCATAATCGCAATCAAGACCAGCACTGAAGTGATTTCAAAGGGCAGGAGGTAGTCATGAAAGAGCAGCCACCCGATGGTTTGCGGAGGCCCGGGAAGCGCCCCCGGCTCAACCGCGCGGGTGCCCGAGTGTTCCAGCAAGATCCAGGCGATCAGGGTGCTACCAATCAACATGCCGGGAACCCCAAACAGAAGGGCCACCCGGCTGCCGCGGGTGCGCTCCTCTTCTCCGGCATTCAAAAGCATGATGACGAAGATGAAGAGAACCATCACCGCTCCCGCGTAGACGATCACCTGGATGGCGGCCACGAATTCCGCTCCCAACAACAGATATTCCGCCGCAAGGGATCCCATCACGACGACCAGCGATAGCGCGCTGTTGATGGGATGGCGCTGCACCAGGAGGTTGACCGCGCCAGCCACACAAACCAGACCGAACATCGAAAATAAAATAAGGTGAATCATGCTGTAGTCGAGGCGCCTTCCAATTCCGAACTCACTCCCGATACTGCTTATGACCGCAATGCTACGATCAATGCCGTAACCATCAAATTCGCGATCGCCAAGGGCAGCAAGAATTTCCATCCAAATGCCATCAGCTGGTCATAGCGAAAACGCGGCAACGTGCCACGCACCCAGATGTAAATAAATAAGAAAACAAACACCCGCAAACAGAACCAGAAAACCGGCAATATTGCCCGCAGGATAGTTGGGCCGAAGAGAGGCCCGTGCCAACCTCCGAAGAACAGGAGCGACGCAAGGCACGCGACCGTGATCATGTTGGCGTATTCGGCCATAAAAAACATGGCGAACTTCATGGCGCTGTACTCGGTATGGTATCCGGCAACCAATTCAGTTTCGGCTTCCGGTAGATCGAACGGAACGCGGTTAGTCTCCGCATAGGCAGCAGTCAAATAAATAAAGAAGGCGACGATTTGGGGAAAGACATTCCAGCGCGGGATAAAGCCCCAATAGGTGCCACTCTGCGCGTCCACAATCTCGCGCAGATTAAAGCTGCCAGCCATAATCAGCACACCGACCAGTGACAGACCCAACGCGACTTCGTAGCTGATCATCTGGGCGCTGGCGCGCAAGCCGCCCAGCAGCGAATACTTGCTGTTAGACGACCAGCCCGCCAAAGCTACGCCGTAAACTCCCAACGAAGTGATGCCAAGAATGATCAAGAGACCGATGTTGACATCTGTGATCTGCAGCGGAGTACGAATGCCACCGACGTCGACCCAATTCCCGACGGGGATCAGCGAAATCGATGTCAGCGCAAAAATCAGCGCGATCATCGGGGCAGCAATGAAGAGCGGCCTATAGACGTGTGGCGGGGTCAGGTCCTCTTTGAAGATGAATTTGAGTCCATCCGCCAACGGTTGCAGCAGGCCGAAGGGTCCAACCCGGGTGGGGCCCCAGCGGTTCTGAATGTGGCCCACCACTTTACGTTCCAGCCACACGGTATAGGCCACAGCGGTGAGCAGTAGAAAGATAGCGATAACAATCTTGACAAGCGAAACCAAAATGAATGTAGTGACGCTCAATGCTTCTCGCTTTCAGAGCACTGCTGAGTTATTCGTGCCGGTGACTGCCCATTTGGACGCACGAAGTGACCTGCATATCAATCTGCTGCTACCTCTTCCGGAGACGCTTGCTGGTGGTAATTCTCAATCACAGAATTCAGAGTGCGAGAATAACGGCCCAACGTGCCGGAGCTGAACAGATCATCATTGGCCGAAACAATCAGGCCGGGATCCTGCAGCGCTCCAGGCCCGGCTTCGGACAACCGCGTATGCTGATCGTTCCCGGCCAATAGATTCAGTCGAGAGACATCGTATCCGGGCACCAGCCGCTGGATCTCGTCGAGAATCGCCATCGGATCGAAGGGGCCCATCTTTGGCTCAAGGCCGTGGGCTTCGAGCCAAACGGCATGGCGGTCAGCTTCACCCGACTGTGCGCCACGCGATTGCCCCATATCGGCACGTGATCCACGACCGAAAGGCACAAGCTTGTGCACGTCAAAACCCATTGCGTCCGCAATGCGTACGGTCATCTCAAAGTCAGATTTGGTCCCGGTAACCTCGCCGGCTTTCTTTACTAGCTGCAGATCGCCACAGGTGTTGGTAAATGTCCCAGACTTCTCATAGGCGTTTGCGGCCGGTAAAACCACATGAGCGATCTCGGCGGTTTCCGTCAAAAACATATCCTGGACAACAACAAAGGTACGAGAAAAGACGAACGGATCGATCGCGAACTGCTCAACAGGATTTGCTCCGACTACATACAGAGCTTTCAAGTTGCCAGCCTTCGCAGCTTCGATCATTTGAGGTAACGTCAAGCCGGTTTGGCTCGGTACCGCTCCCCAGTTTTCATGAAATTTGCCGACGTCGGTCACACGATGGTAGCCCGGGAGGAGATCCGGGTATAGACCCATATCAGCCGCGCCGCGTGAGTTGGCGTAATCGCCAAGACAGACTAGTTTTGTGTCCGCTAAGGCGGAAGCGAACTGTGCCAGGGAGCTGATATCCTCGGCGCGGAGCTCCGCCCCAAAGATGATGACGAGCCTCGGCTCGGCACGAAGTTTTTCGCGCAAAGCCAGCCAGGCGTCGCGACTATGGTCCTCGGAAATCATTGCGTCTACGACCAAATCGTTTCCGGCCAGGAACCTCACGACTGCGGTCTCTGTACCGGGAGCAGTCTGCATGAACATTGTTGCCTGGCGACGCAACTTAATTGGTTTTGAATTGATCACGTAAAGCCGTGCTCGGTGCAACCGAACGTTATTACGGATTTGCCAGGCGAGCAGGGGATGCTGGTTTGTCGGATCGTTGCCGATAAGCAAAATCGCGGGCGCGTGAAATACGTCGCGCATACTGGCGGACATTTCCGGCTTGCCCGCCAGCGCGGCGGCGAAAGCAGGAAAGTCTGCTGTGCGGTGATGATCAAGGTTGTTGGTACCCAGCACCACCCGGGCAAATTTCTGCAGCAGGTAATTCTCCTCGTTTGTAGTACGATTCGAGCCCAGCACGCCGATTGCTTGTCCGCCCTCTTTGTCGCAGATTTCGCGGAAATGTTTTCCGATCAGCTCAAATGCCTCTTCCCAGGTTGCAGGGACGAGACGGCCGTTCTTGCGAATCAAGGGTTGTTTTAGACGGCTCGGGTGATCGGCGAAATCAAATGCGTACCGGCCCTTGATGCAGAGGAAATCGCCGTTGACGCCGCTTTTATCGCGGTTATCGCCGCGGACGATATCCATGCCGGTTTCGGATCGGCGCACACCCAAGGTGGTCTTGCAACCGTCGGCACAGTGAGTACAAGTCGTGCTGACATGTTTCATTTCCCACGGACGCGTCTTGTAGCGGTAAGCCCCGGAAGTCAGCGCGCCGACGGGGCAGATGTCGATGCACATGCCGCATTCTTCGCATTCGAGATGGTCTTCTTTGTTAGGCGCAATAATCGAACTGACGCCACGGTTCTGCACGCCAAGGGCCCAGACATCCATGCCCTCGCCGCATACCCGGACGCAGCGATAGCAAAGGATGCAGCGGGGACGGTCAAAATAAACCACCGGGGACCACTGCTGCTCGTCGCGGTGGTTCTTGATGTCGATGAATTTCGATTCGGCAGCGCCGTAGGAAAACGTCATATCCTGCAGTTCGCACTCGCCCCCCGCGTCACATACGGGACAGTCGAGCGGGTGATTGCCAAGAAGAAGTTCGACCATTCCTTTGCGCGCCTGGCGGATCTCGTCGCTGTCGGTGGTCACGGCCATGCCTTCGCTGATGACCGTCGTGCAGGAGGTCTGCAGCTTCGGCATCTTCTCGATTTTCACCAGGCACATGCGGCACGCGCCTTGCAGCGAGAGATTGGGGTAATAACAAAATGAGGGTACCTCGATGCCTACGCTTTTGCAGGCCTCAATCAGCAAGGTTCCAGCAGGAGCCGTAATATTTCTGCCATCAACGGCGAGGTTTACGAGTTTTGGTGCTTCGGACATCAGGATATTAGGTGATTCTGAAAATCATTCATCAAGCTAAAGCCGGTACGTGCTCTGCAGCGGCTACTTTTTCAAAGGGACACGGCCGTCCGTCCAGGTGATCCTCGAATTCTTTTCTGAATTTCTTGACGATGGAAATCGTGGGCATGGCGGCCGCATCGCCCAGTGGGCAAAACGTCCGGCCCAACATGTTCTCCGATAAGTATTGAATGTTGTCGATGTCCTTTTTGACGCCGGCACCGGAATGGAAACGGCTGAGTGTCTTTTTCAACCAGTCGGTGCCCTCGCGGCACGGAATGCACCAGCCGCAACTTTCATGCTGGTAAAACTTCATGATGCGTAGCGCGAATTTGACCATACAAGTTGAGTCATCGACGATTACAACGCCACCCGAGCCGAGCATCGATCCGGCTTTCATCATGGAATCGAAATCCATGGATACATCGACTTCGTCCGCAGTCAAAAGGGGGCAACTGGATCCACCCGGGACCACTGCCTTCAGCTTGCGTCCGTTGGGGATTCCCCCGCCCACGTCGTAGATCATCTTCTTCAGGTTGTATCCCATGGGCAGCTCATAGACCCCAGGATTGTTCAGGTGTCCGCTCAAGCAAAACAGCCGGGTTCCACCGTTCTTCGGCGGACCCAGCATGGCATACCACTCCGCTCCGCCCAGAATGATGGGTGGCACACTGGCCAAAGTCTCGGCATTATTGATGACCGTCGGTCCACCCCAGAGGCCGACCACGGCCGGGAACGGAGGCCGAATGCGTGGAATGCCGCGCTTGCCCTCCAGCGACTCCATTAACGCGGATTCCTCGCCAACTTCGTAGGCACCAGCGCCGCCGTGCCAGTACACGTCAAAGTCGTATCCGCTGCCGAAAATGTTCTTGCCCAGGAAGCCTTTCGCGTAGGCATCTTTGATCGCCTTCTGCATGATGTTCGACAGGTAGCGATATTCGCCGCGAATGTAGACGTAGCCGCTGTGGGCACCGACAGCGATTCCGGCAATGGCCACACCTTCGATGACCGCGTGGGGATCGTGTTCAAAAATTAGCCGGTCTTTGCAGGTGCCGGGCTCGCTCTCGTCACCGTTGCACAGGATGTATTTAGGTTTTGGCGACTGCTTGGGGACAAATGACCACTTCAACCCCGTGTTGAAACCGGCGCCACCACGCCCGCGCAGACCAGAATCTTTTACTTCCGTGATAATGGCATCGGGGGACATCCCGAGCGCTTTTTGGACGGCCTTATAGCCGTCGAGCTCCAGATAGCGGTCGATCTCGGTTGCGCCAAGACCGAAGCGCCTGGAGACGATCTTTACCTCGTCGGGATGGGAGACCAAATCAGCCATTTCGTATTTAATAATCGGCAATTGGTAATTTGATAAAGCGACTAACCGGCGTGGCCGCAAAAATTACCAAATTACAAATTGCAAAATCACCAATTTCACTGCGACGCTTCCTCCAAATACTCCTTTAACACTCTATCCATTTTCTCTGGCGTCAGATTTTCGTGGAAGTCGTAATTGACCTGGGCGGCGGGAGCCCAGCTGCATGCGCCTATGCATTCGACTTCTTCCAACGAAAACATGCTGTCGGGAGTGGTGCCCTTGTTTCCGATTCCCAGCTTCATCTTGCAATGATCGAGAATTTTTTCTCCGCCGCGCAGCAAACACGCAATGTTGGTACAGACTTGCACGTTGTATCTTCCGCGGGGCTTGGTGGTCAGCATGGAGTAATAGCTGATTACGTTGCGGACTTCCAGTTCGGTTAAATCCACGCGGCTGGCGATCTCTCGAATAACCTCGTCGCTTAAACATCCGACTTCGTCCTGTGCATAGAGAAGCGTTGGAACCAGCACGGAACGCTTAGTGGGATAATGCCTGAGCATCTCCGCGAAGCGGGATTCGAATTGGTCAGAGAATCTCATCTCGCAATTTTGTAATCGGGTAATTTCGAAATTCAAGACCGCAGCATCTCATGGCATGCAAAACTACAACATTCCCCGATTACCAAATTCCAAAATTGATCTACCGGTCAATTTCTCCCAGTACGATATCAATGCTACCTATGGCTGCGACAACATCGGCGATCAGCCGCCCCTCACACATCGCCGGCAACAACTGCAAGTTCGCCAGACAAGCCGAACGCATGTGCACGCGATACGGTTTTGCGGTGCCGTCGCTGACGACGTAATATCCCATCTCGCCGCGCGGCGACTCCACTGCCTGATACACCTCGCCTGCGGGAACCGAAAATCCTTCGGTAATGATCTTAAAGTGATAGATGAGCGCTTCCATCTGCGTTTTCATCTTTTCCCGGTCGGGGAGCACCACTTTGGGAGCGTCGGCTTTGATCGGGCCCGAGGGCATACCATCGAGCGCCTGTTGCACGATTTTGTTTGATTCCCGCAACTCCTGGACACGGCACTGATACCGCGCGAAGACGTCTCCTTCCTGCGCCACGGGGACATTAAATTTGAATTTGTCGTAGCTGGAGTACGGCATGTCGCGACGCAGGTCGAAGTCCACTCCGCTGCCGCGCAAGGTCGGCCCACTTGCCCCGAGAGCAATGGCATCTTGCGCAGTGATTCGCGCCACCCCTTTGGTTCGCATCATCCAGATGGGATTTGCGGTGAGTAGATTTTCATATTCGTCGATCCGGGAAGGGAAGCGATCGACGAAAGGCCGCACCCGGTCGAAGAAGTCGAGCGGCGGTTCGAGGGCCAGCCCGCCGATACGAAAATACGAAGTCATCATGCGTTGGCCGCTCACCGCCTCAAACAATCGCAGAATGTCTTCCCGTTCGCGGAAGCAATAAAGAAAGACGGTCATGGCCCCGATATCCAGTGCGTGCGTGCCCAGCCACACCAGGTGCGAGTTGATGCGCGTAAGCTCGTTGAGCAGAACACGAATCCACTGCGCTTTAGGAGGGATTTCCAGCCCGAGCAGCTTCTCAACGGCAAGGCAGTAGCAAAGATTGTTGGTTAAGGGGCAGAGATAGTCAATGCGATCAGTGAGCGGCACAACCTGCTGATAGAACTTTGCCTCGCAGGTCTTCTCGATGCCAGTGTGCAGATACCCGATGTCGGGCATAATGCGCACGACGGTCTCGCCATCGATCTCCAGGATCACGCGCAGCACACCGTGAGTGGACGGGTGCTGCGGCCCCATATTCAGAATCAGCGTTCGATCCTGCCCGGGGTCCAGCGTCGGAACTGTGGTGAGATGGGCCATCTGGAATTAGCGATATCCCTCCACGGGATAATCTTTGCGAAGCGGGTGGCCTTCCCAATTCTCGGGCATCTGGATACGGCGGAGATAGGGGTGGCCAGTGAAACGAATGCCGAAGAGGTCAAAGACCTCGCGTTCAAAGAAATTTGCTGAAGGCCAGACGGAGGTTATTGACTCGAGCGCTGGCGCGTTCCCGTTGAGACGAACTTTCAGGCGCACCCGCTCCTTCTGCGGAATCGAGAGCAAGTGGTAGATCACCTCAAAACGGGGCTCAGACGGATACCAGTCAACGCAGGTTACGTCCGATAGGTAGTTGAACGGGCAAGCCGGATCATCCCTCAGCAGCGCACACGCCTCGCGAATCGAAGAGTGCGCGACGTAGATGCTCATTTCCTCCCGGTCGAACTTGACTTCCTGAATCACGGGAGGATTCGACTTTCGCAGGCAAGCAATAGCGGGATGAGCTTTCAGCTGTTCGAGATCGGTAATGGGGGCTGCGACTGGCACTTAGACCTCACCTTTTCTGGATGAAGCTGGCCCCCAGTCGAGAACGCCTTTTTTCCAGATGTAGAAAAAGCCGACCAGAACAATGAGGATGTACACCAGCATTTCCCAGAACCCGAACATCTTCAGGTCGCGCAGAATCACGGCCCAGGGGTAAAGGAAGACGGCCTCTACGTCGAACAGAATAAAGAGCATGGCCACGAGGTAGAATTTGACCGAGAAGCGCTCACGCGCATCTCCGATGGGGGTCATGCCGCATTCATAGGGCGAAAGCTTGGCCCGCGTAGGCCGACGGTATCCGATGAGCCAGGACAGCAATACGATAGCGGCAGCCACCGCACCTACCAGAAAAAAATGAATGAGTAACGGCAGGTAACGGGCAAAGTAATTGTCCGGCATAGGAGAGCTATATATAATTCGCAGCCAAGAAACAGTTAAACAACCTAGGTTAGAGTTCAGAGCGAGGGGTGTCAAGCGTACGCACCATGTAGGATGCGGCTGTTCCGGCTTTGTGAGTCACACATATGATTTTTGGTTTTAATACCGACATCAAGCACCAGGACACGGTTTACCACGTGCAGAGCGAAGCGCGGGAAAACGAGCTGTTATTGCAGACCCAAGTTTTCGTTCGCGGGCGCTGCATCGGGAAGCGGGCCACCTCCTACGCCGACAAGGCCGCCGAGAACAGTTTTACCGATCAGGACAAGGAACAGATTTTGCGGGACCAGCACCGGATGGTGCTCGATGCAATTCGTGACGGGCGGGTGAACGAAGTTTTCGACAAGCGGGACACACCCGAGTCACTGGCCGCGATCAAAGAACTGGATGTGCAATGGCTGAATGCTGGTTCGACACATGCGGAGCGGCAACTACAGATGCGGCTGAAGGTGACAGACGGGGGTGTGGGGGTGGCCGGCGCCAGACTGACGGTTCGCTTCGCGCGTCCGGATGCAGCTCCGTTTTATACGCAGGTGGTGACGGGTGAAAATGGTGTCGCGGAGATGAAAATAGACGTCGAGGAATCTGCTTTGCCCGATGCCGCTGTCTTAGTTCAGGCCAGCTACACAGGACGTACTGCTACTCGCAAGTTTCAGCTGAGGAAAGTAGAAGCCTAGCTGCCGTGTCCCGGCCCCCAAAAGCAGGTTAGCCCTATCCAAAGTCCAGACCTGAGCCACGTTTATCGGCGCCGCACCCCCGGGAGGAGATATAGCCATTGTTGATCGACCATATGACTTCCGAGCAACCGATAATTCGCTCAGAATCTCGTTCTTCGTTTCCCGCGCGCTAATCTCTATATCGCACTGCGACCCTTTTTATTGTTAGTTCAACTTTCCTCTCGTCTTTGAGGAGTAAGATCGTAAGATCCATCGCACATCTTTGTGTGCCGGCGAAAGACTGAACTGGCCAAGGAGGCTCCGCATGGCGTATTCCCATACAATCCATGGGTCGTCTGCTGTCCTCATTCTGATCGCGTGCCTTGGATGGTCAAGTACACGTTCCCTCACCCAGGACAATAGTCAAGAGGCTGGGTCCACAAAGCGTGAAGCGGGTCTCGCGGCTTGGCAGCAGGTCTACTCTGTCCTGACGTATCCTCGCTGTATTAATTGCCACACCGCCACGAACTATCCGCAGCAGGGGGATGACCGGCATCCGCATTTGTTCAACGTCCACCGCGGGCCGGGAGGCAAAGGTGTGCCAGCCCTCAACTGTACTACCTGTCATCAGTCAGCCAACGCCGACAGCACGGGCGTTCCCGGAGCGTACAACTGGCACCTGGCGCCCTTGTCTATGAAGTGGCAGGACACGAACGATAACATCCTGCCGAGCACAGAGGTTTGCCGGTCTCTTACTGATCGCTCCAAAAATGGCAGCCTGGACGGCCCCGGCATCTTGCGACACCATCAGCAAGAACCTTTGGTACTCTGGGCCTTCCAGCCGGGACGCCGCCGCGACGGTACTGAACGCTCTCTGCCGCCGCTCACCCACGAGCAATTTGTTGCCGCCACGCGGATATGGGTCGAAGCTGGAACACCTTGTCCGTAGAAATTTTCAAGTCGGAGGCTTCTATGCAGACTTACAAGCTCATGGTCAACGGCCAAGCGCGGGAAGTCAGCGTTGACCCGGGTACCCCGTTGCTTTGGGTGCTGCGTGAAGAACTGAAAATGACCGGTACCAAGTACGGTTGCGGCATCTCCGCATGCGGTGCATGCACCGTGCACTTGGCGGGAGTGGCGACCCGGTCGTGCGTGGTTCCCGTTTCGCTGATTGGCGATCGGCCTATTGTGACCATCGAGGCTATCGGACAAGACCGCGTGGGCCGTGTTGTTCAAGACGCTTGGGTGGCTGAGGACGTTGTGCAGTGCGGATACTGTCAGAGTGGTCAGATCATGAGCGCGGTGGCGTTGCTCAAAATCCGACGCAACCCGTCTGACGCGGACATCGAAGAATCGATGGGCGGAAACATCTGCCGCTGTGGCACGTATGTTCGCATTCGCAAAGCGATCAAAGCTGCTTCGCAGCAGTTGGCATGAAGGAGAAGACCATGGCCACTACCGGCATGTTGAACTCGAAATCAGCCCTCAGTCGCCGCAGTTTCCTGCGCGTTTCGGCAACAGCTGCCGGTGGCTTGATCGTTTCTCTTTATTTCGACTTTCCCCTGTTGGCGCAGGCTCCTCAAGCGAAGACATATCCTCCGGATGCCTTCGTTCACATTCAGCGGGAGGGAAAGATTGTGATTCAGGTCAATCGCCTCGAGTTCGGCCAGGGAGTTCAGACCGCACTTCCGGTGCTCCTGGCCGATGAGATGGACGCCGACTGGTCGCAAGTCATTGCGGAACTGGCGCCGGCCGCCGATGTCTACAAGGATCCGGTTTTTGGGATCCAGATGGTTGGCGGTTCTGGCTCGATCGCGCACTCGTTTCAGCAATACCGCGAACTGGGAGCCAAAACCCGTGCCATGCTGGTTGCCGCTGCCGCGCAACAATGGAAGGTGCCGGCGGCACAGTGTCGAACCGAGGCCAGTGTTGTGCACGGTCCCGGCGGTCGCTCTGCCAAGTACGGCGACCTCGCCGACGCCGCGGCCCACGTGCCAGTGCCGGAAAATGTAGCGCTTAAAAACGCATCCGAGTTCAAGCTGATCGGTAAGGACACACGCCGGCTCGACAGCCGTGTGAAATGCGACGGCTCTTTGAAGTTCGGCCTTGACCTCGATCTGCCCGGGATGAAAGTTGCGCTGGTCGCGCACCCTCCCATCTTCGGCGGAACGCCCAAGTCAATTGACGACAAAGAGGCGCGGAGTATTCCGAATGTCATGGATGTGTTCGAAATCCCTACGATCAGCCAGGGAACCGCAATCGTGGTTGTGGCTGACAAGTTCTGGACCGCCAAGCAGGCGCGCGATCGCCTTGCGATCGATTGGGGCTTCTCTCGAATCGAGCCGGCAGACACTGCGCAACTTCGAGCAAAGTATAAAGAACTGGCTCGCACTCCGGGCAGCGTCGCCGTGAGTCGTGGCGACCTCAGTGTGCTGGAGGGCATCAGTGCCGCCAACCGGATCGAGGCGGAATACGAATTCCCGTATCTCGCTCACGCTCCCATGGAACCATTGAACACCACCGTCCGCTTTGACGGCGATCACGCCGAAGTTTGGGCCGGTTCTCAGTTTCAAACCATCGATCAAATGGCCATTGCCCAAACCCTCGGTCTGAAACCGGAACAGGTCACGTTTCACACCGAAATGGCCGGCGGAGGATTCGGGAGAAGAGCGACGCCTGATTCTCATGTGCAGCGCGAGGCCGCTGCCATCGCCAAACATTGCAGAGGCATTCCCGTAAAGCTCATCTGGACCCGCGAAGACGACGTGCAGGGCGGCTACTATCGTCCCATGCACGCGCATCGGATCGAGGTTGGGATCGGAGCGGACGGTATGCCTGCGGCGTGGAGGCACGTGATTGTGGGACAGTCTATTGGGGCAGGCACTCCGTTTGCTTCCTTCCTCATAAAGAACGGAGTGGATGAAACTGCGGTCGAGGGCGTTGCAGACAATCCATATGAAATCCCGAACTTCAGCGTTTCTGCGCACCACCCCACGGTAAACGTGCCGGTATTGTGGTGGCGTTCCGTTGGGCACACCCACACTGCCTTCGTGATGGAAACGCTGGTCGATGAGCTCGCGACTCGCGCTGCAACCGACCCCGTTGCCTATCGCCAGAAGCTGCTCAAGCCCGAGGCAAAGAAAATTCGGGGAGTGATCGATCTGATGGACGAAAAAAGTGCCCCTTGGCGGAATCACCTGGCGGAAGGGCATGCCGCTGGAGTTGCGTGTCATGAGGCATTCGGGACAAGTGTTGCGTGCGCCGTCGATGTCTCGATCGAGAACAAACGGCCGAAGATTCATCGTGCAACGGTCGCGGTCGACTGCGGCACCGCCGTGAATCCGCTCACGGTAGAGAGCCAGTTTCAGGCTGGCTTGAGCTTCGGGGTATCGCAATTGATGGCCAAAGGGGCGATCACTTTCAAGAACGGCCATCCGGAACAGAACAACTTCGACGGGTACACCCCACCGTACATAGTTGATGCACCGGTTGACGTCGACGTTCACATCGTTCCGAGCACGGAAACACCCTCGGGATGTGGCGAACCGCCAGTTCCGGTTATTTCGCCTGCAGTGGTGAATGCACTATTTCGCCTGACCGGCAAACGTTACCGTACCCTGCCATTGCTGAGCCTCTAACCCGGAGGGACCGCCCCCGAGTTGGTTGTAGCTGGATGGCGGACGATGCGGAATAGGCGTTGCCAATCGCCTTAGAACTCGTCCGCGATCAAACCCTACGTTGACTTGACCGTGTCACGGCCTTAAGATTTCAGCCCTGTGATCGGCCAGACCGTCTCTCATTACCGCGTTGTGGAGAAGCTGGGTGGCGGCGGCATGGGAGTGGTGTACAAGGCCGAGGACACGCGGCTGCATCGTTTTGTTGCACTGAAATTCCTGCCGGATGAAGTCGCGCGCGATCCCCAGGCGCTCAGCCGGTTCCAGCGCGAGGCGCAGGCTGCTTCAGCATTGAACCACCCGAATATCTGCACGATCTACGATATTGGCGAAGAGAGCGGGCAGGCATTCATTGCCATGGAATACCTGGAGGGCTCAACTCTCAAACATCGGATCGCGGGCCGGCCGCTGGAAATGGAATTCCTGCTGACGCTCGCCATTGAGATTGGAGATGCACTGGACGCCGCGCATGCCAAAGGCATCATCCATCGCGACATCAAGCCGGCCAACATCTTCGTTACCGATCGCGGTCACGCCAAGATTCTGGATTTCGGGCTGGCGAAGATGACGCCATTCGCAGGCCGGGCTGAGCAAGCGACCGCCGGGCCTACGGCAGTTAACGAGGAGTACCTTACCAGCCCCGGTTCAACTGTAGGCACGGTGGCGTACATGTCGCCTGAACAGGCGAAAGGGAAAGAGCTCGACCGCCGCACTGATCTTTTTTCCTTCGGCACCGTTTTGTACGAAATGGCGACCGGGATGGTTGCCTTTCGCGGTGAAACATCCGCTGTAATCTTTCACGCAATTCTGGAACGGGCGCCCGTCGCTCCGATACGCGTCAACCCCGAAATTTCTCCCAAGCTGGAAGAGATCATCAATAAGGCTATGGACAAGGATCGGGAGCTGCGCTATCAGAACGCGGCTGACATGCGCGCCGACTTGAAGCGTGTTCGGCGTGAATTGGAGTCAGGGCGCAGCCCAATCCTGGAGGTGGGGGCGACTGCGCCGGCGTCCGCCTCGGGGAGCGGATCCGGAGTCCAGCCGGCAGTCAAGAGCGGGCCAACTCCCAGAGTTGCTGTGAGCAGCGGAGCGGTTTCGGCGGCAGTGGCTTCGAGTTCGGTATCCATCTCGGCTGCCCCTTCGCGGCCAAAGTGGCAATATGCGGCATTACTTGTTCTGATCTGCGCCGTTGGCGCGATCGGGTTCTTTCTTTACCAGCGTCGAGGACACGCCATCACCGAGAAAGATTCGATTCTAGTGACGGACTTCGTGAATACGACTGGCGATTCGGTTTTCGATGGCACTTTGAAGAAGGCGTTGGCGGTTGATCTGCAGCAATCGCCGTTTCTCAACGTAGTGCCCGAGCAGCAGGTGCAAAAGACGTTGAAGTATATGGGACGCCCGCCGGATCAGGCAGTGACCGGGGATGTTGGCCGCGAAATCTGCCAGCGTGACGGAATCAAGGCCATGCTGACAGGATCGATTGCGCTAGTGGGCAATCAATATCTGCTCACGCTGGAAGCCGTTAGTGCTGCAACTGGCGATTCACTGGCGCAGGCTCAGCAGCAGGCGGCTGGCAAAGATGCGGTGTTGAGCAGTCTGGGCGAGGCAGCTACCAAGCTGCGCGAAAAATTGGGCGAGTCTCTGGCCTCGGTGCAGAAGTTCGACAAGCCGCTGGATCAAGCCACGACTTCGTCGCTGGAGGCGCTGAAAGCGTTCACCCTCGGGGACCAACAGCACACTAAGCTTGAAGACATTGCGGCCATGCCGTTCTACCAGCGGGCCATTGAGCTCGATCCAAATTTCGCGTTTGCGCATTTGCGCCTCGGCATCGCCGCAGGTAACACCGATCAGCTGTCATTGGCAACAAAAGAGGTAGCCAAGGCCTTCGAGCTGCGGGACCGCACCAGCGAATACGAGCGACTTTACATAACGGCCTACTACTACGATGATACCGGGCAAATAGAAAAAGGTATTCAAGCCTGGGAGCTGATGAAGCAAACGTATCCCCGGGACGAAGTATCTCGCATCAACGTCGCTGTCGCGTATCAGCGACTGGGCCAGTACGAAAAGACGATTGAGAATTGTTTAGAGGCTATCCGGCTTGAGCCCGACACCCTCAACTGCTATGTCCAGGGCAGCGTTGCTTACCGGGCACTCGGACGTCTGGATAACGCCGATGCGCTACTGGCGCAGGCGCAGCAACGGAACATCAAGAGCAGCAGCCTTTATGTCTTCTTGGCGGACTCGGCTATTCTGCATGGAGACGCTGCAAAGGCAGCCAGCATGGAGGAGTCGGCAAAGGCCAGCCCGGAAGGCGAAATGCGGGTGCTGGAACTCGAGGCCTCGCACGCTGCGGCACTCGGTCAGTTAACCCACGAGCGGGAGCGACAGGCGAAGGCGGTCGAGCGCGCCAAGAGCCTGGGCATTGCAGATGTGGCTGCAGACCACTTGATGGATGAAGCGGAAACAGAAGCTGCATTTGGGTATTCTCCCAAGGTCGCAGACCAGCTTGACGCAGCGCTGGCATTGTCGCGTGACCCGTCCTTCGTAGCGCGAACGGCGGATATCTATGCAGCGGTCGGTCAAGATCAAAAAGCAGAATCGCTGATCGCGGAAGCGCGGCGCGCAAGGCCGGAAGATACGTTCATCCAGAACGTCCTTGCTCCGGCAGTTGAAGCTCGATTGCAGTTGCGTCGTGGCAAAGCCGCAGCCGCCGTTCAAACGCTTGCCGTTGCTCAACCCTATGATGATGGCCAGTATTTAGCTATGCACGTTTTGCTGGGAGAAGCTTACCTTGCCAGCGGCGAGCCAGCGAATGCCGTTCAAGAGTTCCGCAAATACTTAATCCGCCGCTGGCAGCAGCCGTTCTCGTTTCATTATCCCCTCGCGCAACTCGGCCTTGCTCGTGCCCTGGCGGCGCAGCACGACACTGCGGACGCGCGCACTGCCTACCAGGACCTTTTCGCGATGTGGAAAGATGCCGACCCTGATTTACTTCCTTTAAAAGAAGCCAAAACCGAGTACGCAAAACTGCAATAGGAGTCGGCCGCCTGCGACAGCTCTAGTCCCCAGTGAGGATTCGCCACGCCTCTCTGCTGGTAACCGAGACGTGCTGCACGCCCTTGACGGCTTTCATGTACTGCGCACGCTCGAACGCCGAGGGATCGGGACAGCGCAACTGGCTCATGCTGCCCTTCATCTGCTGTACCGATTCGTACTCATGTTTTTCCATCCAGCGGACCAATCCTTCCTCGATATAGCGCAGATGGCTGATGCCGTTGCGCAGCAGCGTAGAGCACAGCATGGTCACATCAGCTCCGACCATGAGCAGCTTGATTACGTCTTCGGGTCCGTGAACGCCGCTGGTTGCGGCGAGATTCGCCCGCAAATGCCCGTAAAGAATTCCAATCCAGGTAAGCGGCAGCCGTAAGGCTTGCGGCGTGCTCAGCAAAACATTGGGCTGGATTTCCAGTTCCTCCAGGTCGATATCGGGCTGATAGAAGCGGTTAAACAAAACCAGCGCGTTTGCTCCCACATCGTCGAACCGCTTGGCCATATTCGCCATGTTCGTGAAAAAGGGGCTGAGCTTTACGGCGACAGGAATGCTTACGGCGGACTTCACGGCTTTCACGATCTCAATGTAGTCCTTCTCGATCTCTGCGGCGAGTAGGTCAGGGTTGCTGGGGATGGCGTAAATGTTGCACTCGATGGCGTCAGCGCCCGCCTGCTCCAGTTCCTTTGCGTATGCGGTCCAACCGCCAAAAGTTGCGCCGTTCAAACTGGCGATGATGGGCACGGCCACGGCTCGCTTTGCCTTGCGGATGTGATTGAGATAGCCCTCCGGGCCAATTTTGAACTCGTTAGGTTCTGGCAGGTAGCTGAGTGCCTCAGCAAAGCTGTCCGTGTGCTCGGCAAGTCGATGCTCGAGTTCGAGGCTTTCCTGCCGGAGTTGCTCCTCGAACAGAGACCCGAGCACGATGGCCGACGCTCCAGAGTCTTCGAGACGGCGTATGCTGTCGAGCTCTTGCGAGAGCGGGGAAGCGGAGGGTACCAGCGGCGTCCGCAGCTTCAGTCCCAGATAAGTTGTGCCCAAGTCAATCATCTCGGCCCTCCACACGCCTAATGAAACCACTGGAGCGGGCCCGAATTAGTCAGTTCCCTGCTTTGGCCGGCTCCGGCTCTTTGCCGAATTTTTGTTGCGATAAGTACTCGTACAGGCGATAGCGAGCTTGTGCATCTTTCTGCGCTTCGGCCCACAACCGCTTCGCATCTTCCGGCTTGCTCTTGGTGAGCATCTTGAAACGCGTTTCCATCGACAAGAAGTCCTGCACTTTTTTCGCGGGGGCCCGGGAGTCGAGGATCAAGGGATTCTCACCTTGCGGCTCGCGCTCCGGGTTATAGCGGTACAGCAGCCATTCACCTGAGTCGACGGCGACTTTTTGATCTTGCATTCCGCGGGTCATATCGATGCCATGGGCAATGCAGTGTGAGTAGGCAATGATCAGACTGGGACCGTCATATGCCTCGGCTTCCAGGAAGGCTTTGAGCGTGTGTTCGTCTTTTGCGCCCATAGCCACGCTGGCTACGTAAACGTTGCCGTAGCTCATGGCCATTAAGCCAAGATCTTTTTTCGGGCCAGGCTTTCCGCCAGCAGCAAATTTCGCCACTGCCCCGCGCGGGGTCGCCTTAGACGCCTGGCCGCCGGTATTGGAATAAACTTCCGTATCCAGCACCAGCAGGTTGACATTGCGTCCGCTGGCAATCACATGGTCCAGGCCACCATAACCGATGTCGTAAGCCCAGCCGTCGCCACCAACAATCCATACACTCTTCTTTACCAGCATGTCGGCCAGGGCGAGCAGTTGCTTCGCTTCGGGTGACTGAATTCTGGCGAGGCGCTCTTTGAGAATGTCCACACGCTGGCGCTGCTCGAAGATGTCCGCCTCATCTTTCTGTGGCGAGGTCAGCAGAGCCGTGACGAGATCTTCACTGACTGAGCTGGCAAGCCGCTGTAGTAATTCGCGCGCGAATTCCGCCTGCTTGTCAATCGAGAGCCGGAAGCCTAAGCCGAACTCCGCATTGTCTTCAAACAACGAGTTCGACCATGCTGGCCCGCGGCCTTCCGCGTTCGTTGTCCATGGCGTGGTCGGAAGATTGCCACCGTAGATCGAGGAACAGCCAGTCGCGTTTGCGATCACCGCCCGATCACCAAACAGTTGGGACAGCAGTTTGAGATATGGGGTCTCGCCGCATCCGGAGCACGCCCCGGAGAATTCGAAAAGCGGTTCTTGAATCTGTTGCTGGCGTATGTTGGCGACCTTGATCTTTCGCCGGTCAAGCTCGGGAATCTTCAAGAAAAACTCCCAGTTCTCGCGCTCCGGCGCTCGCAATGGGGGTTGAGCCGCCATGTTGAGCGCCTTGAGACGGGTTTCGGCTTTGTTCTTTACCGGGCAAATATCCACGCAAATGGCGCAACCCGTGCAGTCTTCCGGCGCGACTTGAATGCTGTATTTCATCCCTTGCCACTCTTTGTCTCGGGCCGCCGTAGATTTGAAAGTGGCGGGAGCGTGCGCCAGCTCTTTGGCGTCGTAAACCTTAATACGAATGACAGCGTGCGGGCACACCATGGCGCACTTACCGCACTGAATGCAGATTTTCTCGTCCCAAACGGGAATTTCGAGCGCGATATTTCGCTTCTCCCATTTCGCGGTGCCGGTGGGAAATGTGCCATCGGCGGAGAAAGCGCTAACTGGCAGTTCGTCGCCGCGCCCGGCGTAGATTATGCCGAGGACATCCTTCTCAAACTTCGGGGCTTCAGCCGAAAACGGCGGTGGTATCTCAATGGTGCTCGTGGCCGCCGCTGGAACCTTGACTTCGAACAGATGAGCCAGAGTTTCATCTACCGCCTTCATGTTCCTTTGAACGATGTCTTCACCCTTGCGGCCGTAGGTGTCGCGGACGGACTTCCGGATGGCCTCGATGGCCTGGTCGCGCGGCAGGACTGCCGAGATGGCAAAAAAGCAGACCTGCAGAATCGTGTTCATGCGGCTGCCCATGCCGGTGTCGCGCGCCACCTGGTACGCGTCGATTACGAAGAATCGGGCCTTCTTAGCGATGAGTTGTTGTTGGACTGCGCGAGGCAGGTGGTCCCAGACCTCATCGGGGCCAAAAGGACTGTTGAGAAGGAACGTACCTCCGGGAGTGAGGGCGCTCAGCATGTCATAGCGCTCGAGAAAAATCCACTGGTGGCAGGCGACAAAATTGGCCTTCGTAACCAGATAACTGGAACGGATGGGTTGCGGCCCGAAGCGCAGGTGCGAGACTGTCATTGCGCCCGACTTCTTGGAGTCGTAAACGAAGTAACCTTGCGCGTGATTCTCGGTGTTTTCGCCGATGATTTTGATCGAGTTCTTATTCGCGCCAACGGTGCCGTCAGCGCCGAGTCCGTAGAACAGCGCGCGAACGACGTTATCTGGTTCGGTTGAGAACTCGGCGTCGTATGGCAAGCTCGTGTGGCTGACATCGTCGTTGATGCCGATGGTGAAACGCTCTTTGGGCTGTTGCGGGCTGAGGTTGTCGAAGACAGCTTTGATCATCGCCGGAGTAAATTCTTTTGAGGACAACCCATATCGTCCTCCGATGATCGTTTTGACGCCCTTGAGGCTGGCAAAACCGTCACTTGTACCCTCACTGAGGGCCGTCACGACATCCAGGTACAACGGCTCGCCAATCGCACCGGATTCCTTGGTGCGATCCAGAACGGCAATCTTTTTGACGGTGGCTGGCAAACAGCCGAGGAAATGTTTGATGGAAAATGGCCGGAACAAACGGACTTTAACGAGTCCTACTTTTTCGCCGCGGGCGATCAGGTATTCGACTGCCTCGTGCGCGACTTCCGCGCCCGAACCCATCAGCACGATCACCCGTTCCGCATCGGGAGCACCCACATAGTCAAACAAATGATAAGAACGGCCGGTCGTCGCCCCGAATTGGTCCATGACAGCCTGAACTTTTTCTGGCGCGGCGGCATAGTAAGGATTCGCAGTCTCGCGGATCTGGAAGAACACATCAGGATTTTGTGCGGTGCCGCGCAAAACAGGATGGTCGGGGGACAGCGCACGCTGCCTGTGCTCGATTACGCGGTCCATATCGATCAGTGAGCGAATCGCATCGTCGCTGAGCACGTCGATTTTGTTGACTTCATGAGAAGTACGAAACCCATCGAAGAAATGCAGGAAAGGAATACGCGTTTCGAGCGATGCTGCATGCGCAATCAGGGCAAAATCCATGGCTTCCTGGACTGAGTTCGAACAAAGCATGGCCCAGCCCGTAGTGCGGCATGACATGACGTCGCTGTGATCGCCAAAAATCGAGAGGGCATGGGTTGCCAGAGTCCGGGCCGAAACATGAAAGGCGGTGGCTGTAAGTTCACCGGCAATCTTGTTCATATTCGGGATCATCAGAAGCAAACCTTGGGACGCCGTGAACGTCGTGGCCAGCGCCCCGGTCTGCAAAGCGCCATGAACCGCGCCTGCAGCGCCCCCTTCGCTTTGCATCTCGATTACATGTGGGACCGTTCCCCAAGCATTTGGCAACCCTTCGGAGGCCCACTGATCGGCCCACTCGCCCATAGGTGAGGACGGGGTGATGGGGTAAATCGCAATCACCTCGTTTATCCGATATGCCACGTACGCGACGGCCTCGTTGCCGTCCATCGTCTTGTATTTACGGCTCATGATGGTCCTTTACGGCTGCAGGGCAGTAAGAACGCGCCCAAAGCTCACCGTGTGTACAGCATGCGCTTGGCGAGGGTTCAGCGTCGGGTACGAGGATCACACGCGGATGTGATGAAAATCACAACACGGGAATTGGGCAAAATTCGGGATTCGGAAGCGAAGTAGTTGCTCGCCTGCACGCTGGGTCCGGCTTGTTCTCCTGCTCTTGGCGGCGAGCGTTTGGCCGCGCATGCCCGAGAAGCTCACGAATGCGCAGTTTTGCTTTATGAAGTTGTGATTTTGAGTTTCCTATCGAACAGTCGAGCAACTCGGCGATTTCCTGGTGCTCATAGCCTTCGACTTCGTGCAACAGAAAAATCGTGCGATATCCGTCGGGAAGCTCACGGATCGCGCGGGTTAAAGCTATGCGGTCAACGCAACCGGAGAGGCGATCATCCTGGCTTCCATATTCGCGCCGCACCAGGTGGGCATCCTGGTCATAGGGTTCATCGAGTGAGATCTGCCGCAAAGCCTTTTTGCGGAAGTGCATCAGTACCGTATTCACAGCAATGCGATACAGCCAGGTGGAAAGCGCGGAGTCGCCGCGGAAGGTGGAGAGCTTGCGGAACACCTGCATGAAAGCGTCTTGCGTGAGATCTTCGGCTTCTGCTGTGTTATTAG